>Ga0081540_1000148_pt1 | contig 72453 bp, 58 predicted proteins | sample TabmetS2T1R1_FD_71024 | JGI IMG/M metagenome (GOLD analysis project Ga0081540, IMG submission 71024) | Tabebuia heterophylla rhizosphere microbial communities from the University of Puerto Rico - S2T1R1 | ecosystem: Host-associated > Plants > Roots > Rhizosphere ...
GGAGGGAGGTGGGGGAGAGGGGGGGGGGGGGGGGGGGGGGGGGGGAGAGAAAAAAAAAAAAAAAATTGTTGTTTTTTTCCCCCCCCCCCCTTTTTGGGGGGCCCCGATCCCAGCCGGGTATAGCGCGCTGCAGCCCAACACCCACGGCAGCTACGTGCTCTATCGCTCGAACCTGGCGAGCCACGGTGAGGCCGACGTGCAGAGATCGGCGGCCTACGCCAAGCGCATCAAGATTTATCCGCTGTCGCAGGCGTCCAGTCCGCCGCCCACGGTCTTCACCGACGTCAAGGACGTCTTGTTCGATTCAACCATTCGCTACGATGACGGCTTTTTCGTTCACCTCGATCGAATTGTGCAAAGCGAGCCCTGGCTCGATCGCGACCGCGCCATGATCGACCAGTTGCGGTCGATCGGGATCGAGAAGGGCAAGCCTTTTGCGCCGAGCGAGGCAACGCGGCGGACGCTTGCGACCGCTATCGGCGAAGCGCATGCGTGGCTGGCGGCAAAGTATGACGCCGGCCTGCCGCCGTTCTATGAGGGTACGCACTGGACCTATCCAGCACACCCAGACTTGCTCAAGGCGGCAGCGGAAAACTTCGACAACCCGGACCGCTATCCCATCGACTGGCGCGGTCTTGCCTATCACTATGCCTATATTGGCATCCGGCGCTTGGGCAGCGGCCAGTTCTATCTCATTAACATCAAGGACAAGGACGGCGAGAGCTATGACGGAGCCAAGACCTACCGGGTGCACGTGCCGGCGAATGTGCCGGTCGATCAATACTGGTCGCTGACCGCCTACGACCGGGAAACTCACGCCCTCATCAAGCACGTCGACCGCGCCAGCCGCGCCTCCAACAGCGCCGAGGTGCAGCGGAACGCCGATGGCTCGATCGATCTCTATCTGGGCCCCAAGGCGCCGGCGGCTCAGGAGGCAAACTGGATCCCGACCGATCCTGGCCGCAAGTTCGAGCTGATGTTCCGCCTCTACGGGCCGAAGCCGGCGTTTTTTGACAAGGCATGGACGCTGCCGGATGTCGCGAAGATGCCCGCGCCAGATGACGCCTTTAGCGTCGGCTATCCGACCCCGCAAGCGGCACGGCGCGCCCAGGATGAGCAGGACCTGCAGCGCGCGGTGCAGTCCTATCGCTTTTTTTATCCCACCGTTTCGATGGAAGGCGTCTTTCAGGGCACGCGCGAGGCCGGCGTGGCCGACAACAACAGCGCCATGATCTTATCGGGCGCGCCTCGCCACCTGCTGTTCACCGGCAATTCCGATACCCCCTATCTCGGGGCCACCTTCAATCTCAAGGAGATCGGGCCGCTGGTGATCGAGCTGCCGGCCGGTCCCTATCTTGGCATTGTCAATGACCACAATTTTGGCTGGGTGCACGACGTCGGCCTGCCGGGACCGGACGCGGGTAAAGGCGGCAAGCACCTGATCCTGCCGCCCGATTACAAAGGTGAGGTGCCAGGCGGCTTTTTTTACGCCCGCTCGAAAACCAACTACGTCCTGGTCGGAGCTCGCGCCTTGCCGCCCGGCGGCGACATGAGCGCGGGCCTCGCCGCCCAGCGGCAGATCAAGATGTATCCCCTGGCGCAAGCCGCCAATCCGCCGCCTTTTGAGTTCGTCGACAAAACCAACGCTAAGATCGACATCACGCTGCTGGGCTGGGAAGACAACATTCGCTTCTGGCAGAAGCTGCACAAGGTGCTGCAGGAAGAGCCGGCCATCGACGAATTCCGACCGATGACGGGCATGCTCGCCAACCTCGGTATCGAGCAGGGCAAGCCGTTTTCGCCCGATGCGCGCCTGCGCGCGATCCTGGAACGTGCCGCCAAGATCGGCCGCGATCAGATGCTGGTGGCGGCGTTCGCCAGCAATCGGCCGGACCGCTTGGTCTGGCCGGATCGCAAATGGGAATACGCCACGCTGCGCTATGAGAACGGCGACTTCGAATTGCCGACCGGCATTGACCTGGAAGCGCGAGACCGCTGGTTCGCGCAGGCCGTCGGCATGTCGCCGAAGATGGTGTTGCGGACGCCGGGCGCCGGCTCGCTTTATTGGCTGGGGCTCAGGGACAAGGCTGGCCGCTACCTCGACGGCGGCAAAACCTACAAGCTCAGCGTGCCGCAGCCCGTGCCGCAGAAGCTCTTCTGGTCGGTCACCGTGTATGATGCTGCGACCCGGTCGCAAATTCAGACCGATCAAGACAAGGCCGCGTTGCGCTCGCTGGTGGAACTCAAGGATGTTGCCCAGGTGGGTGCGAGCGATCTTTATTTTGGCCCCGCGGCGCCGGAGGGCAAGGAGGGCCTGTGGATCAAGACCAATCCCGGCCGCGGCTGGTTCGTCTACCTGCGTCTCTACGGTCCGGATGGGCCCGCCTTCGACGGCCGCTGGAAGCCCGACGATTTCGAGGAGATTGCGCCAGCATCGATCGGGCGGGCATTGCAGTAGCCCAATCGCGCAGCTTCACGAACACGGGTGAATCGCGGTTGGCAGTCCTCGATCGGCCCGATCACCAACCGACCGCATAGGCCGCCCGGCGTGGGTCGGCGGCGGCCGTCAGCACGCCGGCCTTGCGATCCAGAACGACCGCGCAGACGGCGCCGGCGAGCCGCGTCCAATCGGGCCAATCTAGAACGTCATGGCCGCGCGCATTGAGGCCATCGCGTGTGGCTGGCTCCATGCGTCCTTCGATGGCGAGACGGTTTGGATAGGCCTCGTGCGGCTCGAAGCTTGACGGAAAGGCGTAGCTGGCAAAGCGCGGTGCCTCGATGGCGGTGCGCAGGTCCATCCCGAAGGCGGTGAGATTGAGTAACACCTGCAGCATCGCCTGGGTCTGCACGTCGCCGCCGGGCGTCCCGAAGGGCATGAGTACGCGACCGTTCTCGAGCACGGCGATGGCGGGATTTGGCGTCAGTCGAGGCCGTTTGAATGGCGCAATTTCCGAGGGGTGCCCGGCAACCGTCCAAGACTGGCTGCCGCGTCCCGAGGGCACAAGGCCGGTCCCCGGGATGAGCTCCGCATCATAGGAGGCATCGCTCGGGGTGGCCGAGAAGACGTTGCCGGCACCGTCGATCACGGCACAGTAGGAGGTGTCGGGGGAAAGCGCAGGCTCCCGCTCGCGCGGGACCGCTGCAGGCACGCGATGCGGGAAGCCGTCGATCGGCGCCGGCGAACGCAGCTCCGGGAACGCCCGGGCGGGATCGATAAGCCTGCGGCGGCTCGCCTGGAACTGCGGGGATAGCAATTCTGCCACGGGAACATCGATGAAGCGCGGATCGCCAAAATAGGCCTCGCGGTCGGCGCAGGCGAGCTTCACCGCCTCGGTCACGAGATGCACGTAGGCCGGCGAATTGTGCCCGAGCGCGGCAATGTCATCCTGCTCGAGCAGGCGCAGCAGCATGCCCAACAAAGGTCCCTGGCACCATGGTCCGCAGGTATAAAGCTCAAGTTGAGCTTGGCGGATCAAGGCCGGTGGCTCGAGCCGCGCCCGGAACGCGGCCATGTCGGCGCGCGTGAGCCAGCCGCCATTGGCGGCATGGTAATCGCAAATGGTGGCGGCGATCTCACCCTGGTAGAAGGCCGCATGCGCGGCGGCAAGCCCCGCGGCGCGACCCTTCGCGGCCGCCGCCTTCTCTGCATCGGCCATGTACTGCAGCGAGCGGGCAAGATCGGTCTGGCGAAAGATTTGGCCCGGGCGTGGCGGACTGCCGCCGGGCAGGAATACCTGCGCGTTGCCAGGAAAACGCCGGTACTTGGCTTCGTTGGCAGCGAAGGTGTCGCAAAAGCGCGGGTCGGCGGCAAAGCCAGCATCGGCCAGTCGAATGGCGGCTTGGGCAACGTCACCGAAACTCATGGTGCCGTAGCGCTCCAGCGCCGTGATCCAGCCCGAAGGCGCGCCCGGAACCACGGCCCGCATGAGCCCTTCCGGGATGCGCCCGCCGTGATGCTCGCGAAACCATGCCGATGTTGCCTTGGCCGGCCAGACGCCGAGGCCATCGATGGTGACGACCTCGCCGGTCGCCGCGAGGCGGATCATGATTGGCGCGACCCCCGCCACGTTGACCAGATCGGCGCAGGTAACGCCGAGGGCGAGACCGGCTGCCACGCCGGCGTCGATCGCATTGCCGCCCGCCTCCAGGATCAAAAAACCCGCATGCGCCGCCGCATGATGGCCGGCCGCTACCATGTGGCGCGTGCCGGCCAGCACGTTGCCGTGGGTGGTCAGGCCTTTGAGGCCGATCACGTCGCCCGCCGTTTTCGCGAAGGTTGTCATGCCGTTGCTCCTGCCTGCGGGACGCGCGCCGTGCCATGGCATAGCGGCCGCGATACCGAGCCGTGCTGTGGCATCAGGGTGATAGGCCGCGCCAGCTTATCGCCAGTCGCCGCCATTGGCCAGTTGAGCGCGAGCGGCGCCGCCCCAACCCGACCCGGGTCCCCTGCGAGCGCTCAGGTGAAGCGGTAGATTTGCTCCGCATTGCCGCGGAAGATGGCGCGGCGTTCGCCGTCGCTCATGGCGATCTTGATGGCGAGCCGCGGGTCATCGTAGTCCCAGTGCGGATAGTCACTCGAGTAGACGATCCGGTCCCAGCCGATCCAATCGAAGATGGTGCGCAGGTGTTGCGGGTGCTCCGGTTCTTCTATCGGTTGTGTCGCGTACCAGAGATTGCGGCGCAGGTACTCTGACGGCTTGAGTTTGAGATGGGGCACCTCGCTCCGCATCTTTGCGACATTGGCGTCGAGCCGCCAACCGAGGCTGGGGACCCAGGCAAAACCGCCCTCGATCAGGATGAGCTTTAGGTTTGGATAGCGGTCGAATACGCCTTCCAGGATCAGGCTCGCGGCCTGGGTCGGCATCGAGTGGCTCAAGACCTGATGCTCCTCGACGTAAAACGAGGGCCAACCCGAGGCCGAGGGTGCCGCAGCCGATGGGCCGCCCACGTGCAGGCCAATCGGCAGCTTGGCACGTTCGGCGCTGGCGAAGATTGGCCAATAGCGCTTGCGGCCAAGCGGCTCGGGCGTGCGCGAGGACAGCTGGATCTGGGCAAAGCGGGGATCGGCGGCGCGCTTCTCGATCTCGGCGACGGCGGCCTCGGCGTCGTCCTGGGGCACCAGAATGGAGGCGCGCAGGCGCGGCTCGAGGTCGGTGAAATACGTCACCTGCCAGTCGTTGAAGGCCGAGCAGAGCGCCGCCTGCAGCTCGACGTTGCGCGGCGAGTTGCCTTCCAGCAAGGGCTCGAGCACGCCGAACTCGACGTCATTGGGGTCAAGATGCTGGCTGCGGATGAAATCGACCTCGGAGCCGGGCAGGCCGCCGCCCGCTGGCCACGCATCGCGCCGGCACGTGTTCGGCATGAAGCGAGGATATGTGCCGCGCGCGGCGTAGATGCCGCGGGTGCCCTTGCCGTATTCGGCCAGATGCTGGCGCCAGCGCGCCGATAGGAATTGATCAAGGTCGCGCGGCGTGCGCAGATACGGGTGGATGTCGCAGTCGATGATCCTGAGGCGCGTCTTGGCCTCGGCAGGCGGCGTGCCAACGTCACGTTCGAGCGTCAGGCCCATGTCGGGTTCTCCTTGAGCCGCGGATAGGTGGCGATCGGGTTGTCGATCAGCATTTTGGCAAGCACCGGCGTGGCCACCCCCTCCGGCACGGCGCGGTCACCCTCAAACTGCCAGTGCGGATAGTCGGTGGCGAACAACAGCATCGCGTCGGAACCGATCATCTCGATGATGCGCGCCACCGCCGCAGCGTCCGGCGCATCGAACGGCTGGGCGGTGAGCCGGACATGCTCGCGCACGATCTCGGCCGGCGAGCGCTTGACATAGGGCACCTCGGCCCGCACCCCGCGCCAGGTCTTGATCGCGCGCCACAAGAAGCCCGGCAGCCACGATACACCGCTCTCGATCAGCACGACGCGCAGGCCCGGAAACTTCAGGAAGGCGCCCTCGTGAATAAGGCTCAGCAGCTGGTCCTCAAAGGTCTGCGAATGGCTAACATAGTCCTGGATGTAGTGTGACGACCAGCCGTTGGAGGTAGTGGGATAGCGGTGCAGGCTGCCCGCGTGCAACCCGAGCGGCAGGCCGTGCTTTTCGCAGGCCGCCAGCAACGGCCAGTAATAGCGCCGCCCGAGCATCATCTCGACGGCGACCGGGATCATCACCTGCACGAAGCGGTGGTCGGGGGCGCGTCGCTCGATCTCCTCGACGGCGAGCTCCGGGCTCTGCGGCGGCACGACAATTGAGGCGCGAAAGCGCGCGTCCTTGTCGAGGAACTCCTTGCAAATCCAGTCGTTCACGGCCCGGCAGACGGCTGCACCCATGGACTCGCTGACCGCCACCTGGCCGCCGGTCAGGGGATTACAAATGGCAAGCGCGGTGCCCATCACGTCGAGCGACTGGCGCGCGATCGTCGCGGCATCGGCCGCCGGCCGACCCTTGGCGGGCCGCCAGTCCGCGCGGCACGAGATCGGCGCACCGGGCGGATAGCTCGCCATCTCCAGCCCATCGATGCCGCGCGAGACGAACGCCTCCTGCCAGTAGTCGTCCATGTACGGCAACAGGGCGTCGATGCCCGGCACCGTCGGGTGGATGTCGCAGTCGATGGCGCCGGGATAGCGGCTCATCGCGTTCCCTTTCCTCTGCCCGCCCGGTCCCCACCCGATCCCATGTGCACCGAGCCCGGGCCGGTTGTCCCGCGTAAGCGTTTAGAACTCGACCACCACATACTGCTCCTCGACGGTCACCGGCACCGTCTCGGCGACATAGGGGCCTTTGACCACCTCGGCGCCAGAGGCGATTTCCGTCGGATAGGCCCGGGCCCGCACCTTGGCGGGCTCGCACCAGGACTGGCCGGTGCGGATGTCGAACTCCCACCCGTGCCAAGGGCAGCGCACCATCTCGCCCTTACGGATCATGCGAAACTCGCCCGGGCGGTCGCCGACCGCAAGCCCGGTGATCAGGCCATCGCATAAGCTGCCGCCCTGGTGCGGACAGCGGTTCAGAAGGCCGAAGAACTCACCGTCGAGATTGAAGATCCCGATCGGCCGCCCGCCGACGGTAAATACCTTGCGGGTCCCAGGTGGGATCTCGGCAACGGGGGCAACGACGTATCTTTGCATGGCGCGGTCAATCTTACGTCTTCAGGCCGCCCTCTCGGGCGAGCAACGCGGGACTAATCGCGTTCTACGGAGGCCATCTTACGCGAGGGCTGGCCACGCCGACAATTGCTTGCGCCAGCCACGACCCCACGGCTCACCCCGGGCGACACGACCCCGGGAGCCACGATCGCAGCACGATCCCAGGCGGCTCGACCAAAGTCTGCCTTTGAGGAGGCCTGTGGCCTCCGGCTCAGCCCCGGGGCATGTCAGCCCGCGCCCAAGCGGCGGAGTGGCTGGCCCATGCAGCGCCATGAATAATGCCGTGGAGGGGCAATGTCGCTTAACGCGCGCGCAAGTACGCCGAGCGATACCCCCTGTCCTCGGCGCCGCGCACCTCATCGGTCGCCGCCGAAAATCGTGGCGACGCTCAACTCCTAAGACGAGCCGCAGTACACGCTATGGCACTCGACGAGCTTCGGTCGTAACGCCGTCCGCCGCACCTTCTGGTGTCTCCTCCGGGCTATACCACACGGATGGGACTCGGCGGTGAGAGCCGTGCGATCGAAATTTTTTAAGGTAGGATCGGCGCCAACGGACCGCGCCTACGTCACGCGCGTATGACGCGTGGGCCAGCGTTGATCGTCGCACAAGCGCGCCGCAAATGCGCGGGACGCCTATTCATTGCGCAGGATGAATCCAGTGGTGACAACCACCACAGCTTGGGATTAGCTAACCCCGCTCCGACGGCGTGGCTTGTCAGTGTGGATCTGTGACCTGATGCGGTAAAGCCAGAAGTCCGTACGTAAGCGTACCGCCACGACGATTGGTGTACCTTGATCGATGCACACCGCCGACAAGCAAAAACACGTCTTCGCCGAGCTCGCCGCGCACGCGTGAGAGTTCGGAACCTACCGGTGGGCTCATCGTTGTTGCTGCGGAAGCGCGGACATGGGGGCGACATGTCGAAACTGGGAGAGCAATTGCACCTCAATGACGCACAAGTCAGAGAGGCCGAGCGACGCTTGGAGCTTCAGCGCACTTTCATCGCGCGACTGCATGCCTCATCGAAAGATACAACGTCCGCTCGGGAATCGTTGGAGGTCATCAGGGACATCCTGCGCGGCCTCTACCTGCAGCGTTCGCAGCTGCGGCGACGAATGGGGAAAGGCAAGTAGCCGTCGCGGGCAGCGGGTCGCGCCCTGGTAGCGACGACGGCCGCTGGTCAATGACGCCGTCAAGCAAAGCTTGCCCCCGCCTTGCGGTCCGATCGCAAACTTTTGGAAAAAAGCCTTCGAAATTCCCCATTTAGATCTCCCTCAACCACCCGCGCCCCGATCCTGCGCCTAGGTCACGCTTGCGTATGATTCATGACGCTTGCGGGAACCACCGACCTCACGGCGGCGTTTCAGCGGTACGGGGTCGGGGAGGGCCTTTTGAGTCTGGATCAAATCGCCATTGCTGTTAGCGGCGTGATCGCGGTCTGGCTTACGCAAGACCGGCGGGAAAACTGCCGACGCTGGGCGCCCATTTTCGGGATGCTTGGCCAGCCATTTTGGTTCTACGCGGCTTGGAAGGCCGAGCAATGGGGCATTTTCGGCCTCTGCGCCCTCTATACGTATGCATGGGCGAGAGGACTTTGGACACATTGGCTCAACCCCTATTTCCGCACCATCCAGCGTCAGGGCCAGCGTCAGGGCCAGCGTCAAGGCCAGCGTCAGGGCCAGATAAAGCCGCGTCGGTTGGAATTTGGCGAAGCCGGCCGACACCGCACACGGCACGCGCCGGCGCGAAACCTGCCAAGTCGCACCTGACGTCCTCGTCAGCCCCCCAAGGCAGCGCCGAGCCACCGCGGGCCGAAGTTCGCCCCGTTTGCTCGATGGCCGTGTGTTGGCCTCAACCAAGCTGAGACTGCCAAGCCGAGAGTAACTGGGCGCAGGCTGTTGCTCCTGCCTGCAACGTCATAGGTCGCCCATTTCGTTGCCGCCGATGCCGGGCGCCGCAACCGGCGAAGCCCGCGCCGCACCGATCGTTCCGCGGCTTAGCCCGCGCAGCGTCGGCGCCGAACCGGGCCCGCTTGCTCTTCTGCTGCCACAACGACCGTCAATGACCCAGGAGAAAACGCTAGAGTTGCCGAGCTAAGATCTTGTTCTTGCGAACAGAGGCCGATGCCGTTGCATGCACGAACCCGATTGCACAGCATTCCTGCAATGGGCTCTGCCGCGACTGGAGCTCCGATGGCCAGGATTCCGCAAGGTGCGAACGCAGGTCTGCAAGCGTCTCAAGCACCGCCTGCATACGCTCGGTTTGCCCGGCTTCGTCGCCTATCGCGCTCGGCTAGACGCGGATCCCGACGAATGGCGGATCGTCGATGCGTGCTGCCGCGTCACCATTTCACGCTTCTTTCGCGACCGGCGCGTGTTCGAGCTGCTCCACGAGCATGTCCTGCGCGGGCTCGCGCAGCGGGCCAGCAACCCGCAGCGCGACGTCCAATGTTGGTCCGTGGGGTGTGCCTCGGGCGAGGAGCCCTACACACTCCGGCTGCTGTGGGATCTGAAGATCGGCGCTGCCGCTCGGCTGTCAATCCTTGCGACCGATATAGACGACGTCGTGCTCGCCCGGGCGCGTCGAGGCTGCTACCCCGTGGGGTCGCTGCGCGAACTGCCGCCAGATTTGGTGGCGCAGGGCTTCGAACAAGGGGATTGCGGCTTCCGCATCCTCGAACGGCATCGTCGCGACATCACCTTTATGCACCACGACCTGCGCTCCGACGCTATGCCAGGCTCTTTCGATCTCATTTTATGCCGAAATTTGGCGTTCACGTACTTCGCGCCCGGGCTGCAGTGCCAGGTCCTGCAGCGATTAGGAGAGCGGCTGCGGCCAAATGGATGGCTGGTCATCGGGGCGCATGAACGGCTGCCCGAGGCAGCAGCAGCGCACCGGCTGGAACCCCTCGCCGCGGCAGCGCAGATCTTGCACAAAGTTTAGGGCACAGAGTTTGGGTGGAGCGTTTAGGGTCGCTGGCTACGACAGCCATCGCATGCGCCAGGCGAGTGGCCCTTCTCAATGCGCCTTCTCAATGCGACGATCAAGTGAGTAGCCAACAATGCCTATGACGTTGTCCTTGGCTGCAACGACGGCGCTCTGCGCCCGATCGCAGGGGTGACTTGGGTGCGCTGCAGTGCCATTTAATATTCGGCAATGCGTTGCGGCGCCCCCCGGGGAATTGAGGAAATGCCCCCTCAATAGGTCCCGACCATTGCCCAAACGACAGTCTTTAAGGTGTTCCCAGCTCCTTGCGCTGCGACGTGCAACCGCCGGGTTCGCCGCTTTGCAATCTCAGCAAAAGCCCTCATGGCGGCATCACCCCATTTGGGGTCATCAAGAAGGCACTTGCTCGAGGAGCTGCTCATGATGCTCGCACGATCTTGCGTGTCGCTGATCACGGCCGCGGCACTCCCGGGCCTAGCGCTGATCGCCGGCCAATCGGCCATGGCCCAGTCGGCGCCAGAACGGGCGCGCACGGCAAGCCTTGCCGACGAGGCGCCGGACGCCAGACCCAATCGCATCCGCTTCGAATACGTACCCCCGCAAAACCCCCAGCTCGAGGCCGTCTACACGCAGCTAAAGCAGCGACAAGTGCTGGAAAAGATCCAAAAGCTCTTCAGTCCGTTTCGCATACCCATCGACCTCACGGTAAAGACGGTCGAATGCGGCCAATCGAATGCCTGGTACCAACGTCCGACGGTGACGCTTTGTTATGAATACGTGGACGAGATTTGGCGCAGCGCACCAAAAGAACCAGGCCCGGCCGGGGTCACACCCGTCGATGCCGTCGTTGGGCAGTTTTTTTACGTCGTTGCCCACGAGTTCGGGCACGCAATGTTCGATGTGCTGCAGGTGCCCAGCTTCGGCTCCGCCGAGGATGCCGCCGATGAATTCTCGACCTTCATGATGCTGCATTTGGGCAAGGATGACGCGCGGCGGCTGATTTCGGGGGCCGCTTACTCGTACCGGAGCGCTATCGAGGATTCGGCATCATTCGTAGCCCTGCAGGCATTCTCCGATATGCATAGCATGCCGGCGCAGCGATTTTTCAACCTGCTGTGCATCGCCTACGGGGCCGATCCCATCACCTTCGCATACGTTGTCGAGAAGAAATATCTCCCGGAGAGTCGCGCTCGCGATTGCAAGCGCGAATACGACAACGTGGCATTCGCATTCAAAAAGCTCATCGGTCCGCATCTCGACCAGGACTTCGCCAAGGAGGCCCTGCAAAAGAACTGGCTGCCGCCAGAAAGCCCAAAGCCCGTGGGCAGGTAGCCCCTCCCTATGACGAATGGCTCTGAGCCGCGCGCCAGCAAGCGGCGGGCTCGTCCACTCGCGTTGGACGGCGTCAGGAGACGCCACCGTGCTCGCGCACAAGGTCCGCAAAATCCTGACGGCCAAAGAACTCCGACCAGCCCAGCGCCGTCGCATGGTACTTGTCGTCGCGAACATTGGGATCGGCGCCGGCGGCCAACAGCAAGCGCGCGATTTCCAGGGCGCCGCCTTCTACCGTCATGTGGAGCGCCGTGTGATTGCAGTCCCACATGGACCGCTTGGCATCAAGGGCGACGCCATGCGCAAGCAACCAGCGAATTGCAGCCAGATTTCTCTTGTTGACCGCAAGGTGCAGGGCAATGGTGTCGGCGCCCTCCAGGCCGGTGCGCGATGGATCAGCGCGCCAAATTGCTTCGGCTTGGTCGTAGTGGCCAGCGGCGATGGCCGTCAAAAAGTCGAGCTTGGCGCCGGCCGCCAACAGCGCTGCAATGATCGTCTGGTCGGCCTGCTCCTGGGCCGCTGTGGTCAAGGCCGTAACACCGGATGCATCGGTGGCATGAGGGTCGGCGCCGAGCTCCAGCAGGAGCTGGACCATCCGCGGCCGGTTTTTCGCCGCGGCATGATGCAGCGGCGTTCGTCGATGCTGGTTGCGGCTCATGCGCGCCGACAGCAGCGACGGCTCCGAAGCTATCATCGCCCGCAACTCTTGGGACCGATCGAGGGCGATCGCCGTCCACAAATTGAGCCTCGCGCCGTGCTGCAGCAGATAGGTTGCGACCTCCTCCCGCACCTGTTTGAAGCACGTCGCCCAGCCTAGGATCCCGACCGCGTAATCATCACCATTGCCGTCCACGTCGGCGCCGGCCTCGACCAATAGGCTCAGCGTCTCAAGATCCCCGTGCGCTGCCGCAAAGTGAAGCGGTGCGGCGTTGTCCGGGAATTCGCGGCGGTTGAGGTCGGCGCCGCGTTCGATCAAAAGCCGCATGGCAGCATGCTGATTGCGCAGCGTAGCCAGGTGCAGCGCCGCGGCCTTGGCATAGCCGCGACCACCAAGGGCATCAATCAGCTCGGGGTGCGCATCGAGACCGGCGGCAAGCGCCGACACATCACCGGCCTGCGCCGCGCTGACAATGGCATGCATCGCCCTTTGCTCCTGCTCCGGGCGCGCGCTGCGCCCCCCTTGCACATCGCGAGCGAGCAGCTCAACGGCCTCATGCCGCAGATCCTTGGCGATCTGGTGAATGGTACGGCCGTCGGCGTCGGGAGTTGCGGGATCAAAGCCTGAGGCAAAAGCCCGCCGGATGAGGTCGACGTCGCCGGCGCGGGCTGCTGCGAAAACGCGCTCGTGCGCGTGCGGACGCGCATCGAGCGCCTCCAGATGCGCTTTCAGGCTGCGCCAGCTCTTGAAACCGTAGTCATTGGCGATGGCGCGCTGCGCCTGGTGCAACTTGGCATCGGATTTGGTCGCGCGCAGCTCGGCCAGCCGCCTCCTGGCAGCCTTTTTCAACCACTCAAAATTGGGATTCGCGGGGAGCGCCAGCGGCATCGGACACCTTCTTTCTTTGCGCCCGGCGACCGCGACCCTCGGGCAAGAAAGAAGGAAATGTCAGCTCAATGCTGAAAGGTGGGTTGAACCCTTTACGCGGTCCGTGGGTCGCCTCGTCGACCTTTTGGGAACGCTAGTCGCGGCACAAACGAAAAGTCAAGGCCGTCCAAAAAAGGCGGGCACGCGCCGCTGGCCGGACGTGGCCGGCGCGCGACGGAAATGCCCAAGGTCACACGAATTTTTTTCCCAGTCCGAACTCGGGTTCACGCCGCAGCGCGGGATCGATGCGCGGATTGACGGGCGATCGCGGGCGCGCACTTGGCCCGCCAACCGCCCCTTTGCGCACAAAATCGCCTGCCGACATCCGCTTCGCGCACGCGGCAGCAGAGGCCACGCCTTAATGCGGCGAAAGGGCTCAGCGCCCGCGACGGCCATCGCGGCTGTCGCCGACCGCGGCGGCGCTGGGCCTGCGCCATCCTTTAGGCCGTCACTCCGCCGCAACAGGCAATGACCAAAGGCGCTGGGACGACGGCATGCGCGGCAAGCCCCCTCGCTGGCGCAATGCGCCAACCGGTGCCTTTCCAAGGTGACCGATTTCCCACAGTCGCTCGTGTCCACAGCTCGTCCACAGTGCGATCGCCCCCATGCCGTTGACGACGAGCCGTCGCAAACCAAATCATCAGCTCGCCGCGCTGGTGCCTTGCGTGGGAAGCCGCGGCAGGTCTTGTGGGCGCATAGCACGCGTCGGCTTAGGGAAAGCATGGGCGGGGAACAGCGATGCAAAGTAATGCATTCAATTTTCGCGAACATTTTGATCGGCAACTGTCCAGTCTTGCCGAGCTCAAAAAGCGCGGTCCGCAGCAGGCAACAACCAACGTTGTCGACATCAACGACAGGCTGCCACTGCATTTGGACATGGTGGTATCGGACTTTTTAGCCCAAGCCGTCGACGGCTCGCGGAAGGCCGGCGCCTCAGATCACCGCATTTTCAAGCGTATGGCAGAAGTCGCTGCCAGCGTCCTCGATGACCCGACGCGGCCCGAGCTCTCGCCGGACGGCCCCGAAGAGGCCTTGCGCTTTTTCAAGATGCTCGCCCCGGCCTTCTTCGATCTTGGGCTGACGCCGGCGCACATGGCCGCCATCCTTCGCTATTTTGCCGCCGCCATGGCGGGCGAAATCGAAGCCAAGGGCTTGATTGAAGAAGCCAAGGCCCTCGTCGTGGCCAACCGGGCCGCCGCAGGCGCTTGACGCGGACGACCCGGGCTCACCGCACCTGAAGTCGTGCGGCTTGAGCTCTCGTGCGACCAACGCGAAACCGGGCCGGCACCCCGTGCCGTCAATTGGTTCCCTTTGGGGAACCTGGTGCTTCGGACGCACCCTTCTGGTTGTCGGGCAGGTTCGCGGTGGGCCCGCTGCGCACCGTCTCCGTGTTTGGCCACAACGAGAATGCCATCGCGGCAAGGAACAGTATGGCGATTGCGCCGAGGATCGCGAGGAGTGGGTTGGTAACCTCGGTCCTTTGACCAACGGGAGTGCGGTTCCTCCACATCTTCAGGGCCTTTCCGGGCAAGGGCTTTGGCATAGCAACCGCAGCCTCGGCCCGTTTGTTCCAAGCCAAGGCCCCGGGATTTATGACGGGGTGAGTCTCATCTTGGCCGTCGAGCCCGGTGCGGCCACGGCAAAAGCAGCGCGAGGGGCATTTGCAAAGACAACCCTCGGGCGGGAAGGGCGAGGAGCGGCGCCCCATGGCAGCCAGCTCCCCGCACCGGTCTGCAGTCCCGCACCTGCAGACACCCCGTTCACGGAGCGGACTAATCGCGCGGCGCGCTGTGGCGAGGCGCTTTTGCGGATGCCTCACGGCCAACCAACGCTTTTGCCTTTGGAGGAAGCTTACGCCGCCCGCTTACCTCAGCCTTGCCGCGCCAATCTGGGATCCGGCGAGCCCGATCGAGCATTGGCGGCCTCCGCCGCTGACGCCTTGGCGAGGCGGGGTCCAGCTCGCCGCAGGCCGCAACCCCCTCGGCCGGGGGGCTCGCCCAGCTCGTATCAGCTATCGAACGTGCTCGGAGCATTGCCTTTGACCTCCTGCCATTTGGGCAACCCTTGCTTTCGTGCCGAGGGTCGGCTGGCGTCGAGCATCGACGGCAGCTCTACCGCAAGCGCAACCCGATCACGCAATAGGGATTTGCCGGCGTTTGCCCGGCGGCTGTAGGATGCTCAGCGCACGAGTGTGCGACCGTGGCGACGGTCGTCGGCTCCTGGTCTTTCGATCCGGCCAATATGCTTAACGCCGCCCGGTTGGTGCTGACCGCCGGTCGTCAGCCGACATACGAGCAGGCGACAATTCAATTGTTGGACAACTCATTGGAATCATGAGGCAGGGACACATGCGCGCCGCGATGATGTCATTGGCCCTCCTCGCTGGGCTTATCGTTCCCCTGGACGAGGCTGCGGGGCAGGCCAACTGTGAAAGCAAATGCAAAGGCAATAGCGCCTGCTTGAACCGCTGTGGACATGGGGCAAAGCGCTCACCCCAGGTCAAGCACAGTCAAGCCGCGCCGAAGGCGGCCACCTCTCCATCGGGCGGCCAAAATGGTTGGCGCGAGCGCGCCTTTACCACCGAAGGAGGTGCCGGGGGCTATTGACCCCGGCTCAAGTGCTGGGCGCCGCCCCGGCTGGGGTCGGGCACACCCCCGGTGGCTGCCAGCCCTAGGCCGGGGCATGGCGCTGCTTGATCTCGGCAACCTGAGTTGGTGTCAACGGTCTCAGAGCCTGTCCTTGCACCAGCAGGAACAGCTTTGCCGTGGCTTCGAGCTCCTCGACCGCATCCGCCGCCGCGCTGAGGCTCGTACCCGCGACCACCGGCCCGTGGTTGGCGAGCAACATTGCCTGATGCCGGCCGGCATACCCGCGCACCGCCTCGGCGAGCGCCAGGTCGCCCGGCGCGTAGTACGGGACCAGCGGCAGGCTGCCAATGCGCATGACGTAATAGGCCGTCAGCGGCGGCAGCAGATCGTCCGGGTCGAGACCCGCGAGCACCGAAACCGCTACCGAATGCGTCGAATGCAAGTGAATAACCGCCTGATTGCGCGTTTGCTCTTGGTACATGGCAAGATGCAGAAAATTCTCTTTCGACGGCGGATCGCCCGCCAGATGCTTGCCGTTCCAGTCGAGCTTGGAGAGCCGTGACGGGTCAAGCCGGCCGAGGCTCGAACCGGTCGGGGTCAAAAGCCAGCCATCCACACAGCGCGCGCTGATGTTGCCCGTCGAACCGTGCGTCAGGCCGCGATCGAAGATTGATTTGGCCAACTCGCAGATATGATCTCGCAGCTTGTTCTCCTGCATGACCCTCACTCCAGCTGTGCCAGCGCCTTGTAAAAGAAGTCGGGGCTGCCAAAGTTGCCCGATTTGAGCGCGAGCGCGATCGGCATCTCCTCCAAGCTTTCGGTCCACGGCACGCCGGGATCAATCTGCGGGCCAATCCTGAGACTGCGGATAGCCAGCGCCCGCACCACCGCACCGGCGGTCTCGCCGCCGGCAACAATGAGCTTGCGCACCCCCTTCGACACCAGGCCCTTGCCGATCGCCGCCAAGGCCTCCTCGACCAGGGCACCGGCCCGCTCGGCGCCGAGCTCGCGCTGCACCGACTTCACCTCCTGCGGCGAGCTCGTGGCGTAAATCAGGACGGGCCCCGATGACCCGTGGTCCTGTGCCCAGGCCAGCGCTTCCTCGACCACCGCCTGGCCGGCCGCGAGCCGGCGAGGATCAATGCGAAAACCAGGCCGCGACCGCAGCCAGCGCGCCACCTGCTCGTTGGTCGCTTGCGAACAACTGCCAGCCAGCACCGCCGCGTCGCCTTTGACTTGCGGCAGCCGGGCCGCGCCCGCGGCGTGGGGAAGGCGCCCCGCGCGCCGGTGGTTTTCGGCAATCGCCAGACCGACGCCGGAGCCCGCCGTCACCAGCGGCAGGTCGGGGCAAGCTTCGATGAGACAGTCAAGGTCCGGTTGACCGAGCGCGTCAACAATGGCGATGCCGATCTCGTGCCGGCGCAGCGACGCGATCTCCTCGCGCACGCGCGCGGGGCCACGCGCGAGCACGTCATACCTGATGAGGCCGACCTTGGCCTTGGTTTGCGGCTGCAGCACGCGCACGAGGTTGGCGTCGGTCATCGGGGTCAGCGGATGGTCTTTCATGCCCGATTCCGATAGCAGCTGGTCGCCGACGAACAGATAGCCGCGGAAGATGCTGCGACCGGCCTCGGGAAAAGCGGGACAGGCGATGGTAAAATCGGTGCCGAGCGCCTGCATTAGGGCGTCGGTGACGGGGCCGATGTTGCCTTTGGGCGTGGAGTCGAAGGTCGAACAATACTTGAAGTAGACCTGCGAACAGCCCATTGCCTGCAACCAATCGAGCGCGGACAGGGATTGGGCGACGGCCTCGGCCGCAGCGATCGTGCGCGACTTCAATGCGATGACGACGGCGTCCACCTCTTGGCCAAGCGGCGCCGTGGGCACGCCGATCGCCTGGATCGTGCGCATGCCACCCCGCACCAGCATGTTGGCAAGATCGGTCGCTCCGGTGAAATCATCGGCGATGCAGCCAAGCAGCATGATCCTATCCCAGCTAGCACGGTGGCCTCCGCAACATGCTAGCATCGATGGCGGCGGTCGCGCTGCGCGAAATTCATCATCCGAGCGAGCGGCTCAGCCGGCGCTCGCTCGCCATCCCCAAGGCCATGTCAGGTCGCTGACGTTAGCGGATGCCGTAGATCAGGCTGAGGCGCCCATCCGACAGCGGCTGCGCCCGCCGGAGCTCCAGCCCACGGCGAGCCTGTGCGGTGGCGAACAGCGACCTGCCCGCACCGGCGATCAGCGCATAGACGATGAGCCGCAGCTCATCCACCAGCCCGGCATCGATCAGGCTGGCCGTGGTTCGCGCCCCGCCAACGAGATAAATATCTTTGCCAGCCTGCCGCTTGAGGGCCGCGATGTCCGCAACTTCCCGAATAAAACGCGCATTGGGCCACAGCGCCGAACTCAGGGTCTGCGAGAGGACATAGTGCGGGGTCAGCGCGGCAAACCGGGCCCAGTCGATCTCAGCCGGCGTCGGCGCGCTCCCCGTGATCCAGGCGGGCTTGTCCGGCGCCTGCTGGATCGCGCTCCAGTAGCGCTCGTAGCCGGGATACATGCCTCCGCCGAGCACGCAGGCGTCGACCTGCGACATGAGGCCGTAGTCGTCCGACCATGCCTCCACCCAATCCGCGGTGCCCTCCGCTCCCTCCATCTTGCCATCGGCCGAAATCTTCATTCCTGCAATCAGCTTGCGCATGCCGAGCTCACCTCTTTTGCATCAGGCCAGTTTGCGTCAGGCCGGCAGCCGCTGCTCGTAGTCCTTCTGCAGCCGGCTCCAGCCGTCCCAGAAGGGCGCTGGTTCTTCGCCGCTGACGCGGGCCACCAGCACGTCGAGGTGCATGTGCCAACCGGGGCCGACCTTCAGCAGGGTCGCCCGGTCGGGCAGGCGCCGATGGATTACGGTGAGCAGTACCCTGCTGCCCCTCGCCTGCAGTTCGAAGCTGACCTCGCCACTACCCTGCCAGCTGATGGCGAGCTTTCGCGGCGGGTCAAACTCGGTGATCCGGCTCTGCATCCGGTGCTCATTGCCAAAACCCGGCGGCCGTTGTCCCGGCGGGTTGGTTAGCTCGTCGTTGCGCCAGACGAGCTCGAACGCGGCGCCAACCTTCTTCTCCATTTGACCCGCGGCCAACCATTGGCGCCGCAGTTCGCTCTCGGTGAGATACGCCCACACCCGCTCGATCGGACCGGGCAACAGGCGTTCGATCTTCAGCGTGGCAGGCTCGATCAGCGCACCATAGACGTCCGGGGTGTCTGGTTTGCTCATTTGTCTTTTCCCTTTTTGGCAGCCAAGGATTTGCGCGCGTCTTCCTCGCGCAGCAGGCGGTCGAGCACATCGAGACGATCGGTCCAAAACCGCTGATAGAAGCTCAGCCACTGATGGGCGCTGGCGAGCGGCCCCGGCGCCAGCCGGCACAGGTGCGTGCGGCCACGCACTTCGCGCCGGATCAGCCCGGCGTTTTCCAGGGCCTTGATGTGCTTGGAGGCGGCCGCCAGCGACATGGCAAAGGGCTCCGCAAGCTCGCCTACCGTTCGTTCGCCGCGGCTGAGCTCGCGCAGCATGCGTCGGCGCGTGGCATCGCCGAGCGCGTGAAAGACGGCGTCAAGCCGGGCTGCCTGTAATTCAACCATGTGGTTGAATATGCCGGCTGCCGGCTAAAATGTCAACCTTCTGGTTGAATGAGCGAGCCGGCGGCTGCTCCTGCTCAAGACGCGGGAAACGGCTTGCGGCGGCCGGCGCAGCCGATTTCGCGCGCCGCGTCTCGGGTGCAGCGCGCAGCGAGCGCACCCCGGAGCGCGATTGTGAGGCGTCACCCCGACGCGGCTCCGGGTCCATTGCTGTCGAGGCCCTTGACGCGGAGCCTCAGCGTCGGCACCGGCGTTTCGACGCCGGCCGAACTGCCCGCCTTGTTTTAAGAGCAAGCCTGGGGTCCGGGGACCCGCGCGCCTCGCCCGCCTACCTGGCCCGCGTACCTGGCCCGCCTACCTGGCCCGCGTACCTGGCCCGCCTACCTGGCCCGCGTACCTGGCCCGCGTACCTGGCCATGACCGCAACAAATTAATTCGTTGCAGTCCCGGCTCAGGCGTGTCGGGGAGAGCCTTGCTTGATCGTCCTTGGGTCATGGCACCCGAGCCGGCTGCCCCGAGTGGAAGCACAGCATCGAAGAGGCACACGATGAAGATTACCGTTGCAACAACCGTCGCTGCACCCATGGCGGATGTCTGGCGCGCCTATACCACGCCCGAGGACATCAAACAGTGGAATGCGGCCTCCGATGACTGGCACACCACCGCCGCCACGGTCGACCTGCGCGTGGGCGGGGCGTTCTCCTCCCGCATGGAGGCCAAAGATGGCAGTATGGGCTTTGATTTCGCAGGCACCTATACGAAGCTCGTCGAGCACAAACTGATTGAATACGCCTTCGGTGATCGCACGGCCCAAGTCGAGTTCGACCCGGTATCGAACGGTGTCAAAGTCCGCATCACCTTCGATAGCGAGCAAACCCATTCTATCGAGCAGCAGCGTGCCGGCTGGCAGGCCATTCTCGACAACTTCGCGCGCCACGTTGAGGCAAATCGGCGGGCTTGACCGGAGCAAGGCGCGGCACGGGGCAGCTCAAAAGGATTACGAGATCTCTCACGCCGCAGCTGGCGTGAGAGCGGCCCCTCGGGCGGGCGCTCCTGGCCCACAACGCGCCGCCGGCGCGGGCATCACGTGGGAAGGCCGATCCAGCCTGGGCAACGACGCACGGCGTGGCCCGAGGCGCGCAGCCGCCGAGATGCCCATTGCGCTTGGACTTAGCCGCGGGTTTGGTCCTTGGTAAATCGCCGCAAGAGTTCGTCGGCTGCGCCAGGGAGGCGAATGCCGAAGGTGTCCCGCAACCAGGAGGCGAGCTCGGCTGCGCTGTGGGCGGTGCGCCGCTCAACGCTGCCATCGGCATGATGCACGCTCAGCCGATCATTCAGTAGCGCATACCTCAGATCAGCCACGGGGCGCGCCGCGATCAGGTTGTTGGTGAAGGTCGAATCGGGATGCGTGGAGCTGAACCAGTTCTGGACCTCGAAATCCACGGACAGTTCTTCCGGTAGCGAGAACTGATAGACGGGCGACCAGTCGTCCTTATGCTTTGCCTGCAGTTGAAATTCATGGTTGCTGCAAACCAATCGATAGACCCCGTGCGGCGTCGCTTGCTCGAGGTCACACAGAAGCTGCAACGGCGCGGTCAACGTCAAAAGGCCAAAACCCACGTCGGCAATATAGGATCCCTGCGGGAGCTCGACCCGAAGCAGCATATGCGTGCGCGGTCGCACGACACCCTTGGGCAGGCCCCATTGTACGCGCGCCGCCAGCGTCGCAACGCGATAACCAAGCTGGCGCAGCACCGCCGCAAAAAGCGTGTTCTGCTCATAGCAGTATCCACCGCGCCCTTGCGCAACGAGCTTGGTCATGAGCGCCTCAACCTGCAAGGAGACGGGCCGCTTCAGCAGTGGGTCAAGGTTCTCGAATGCGATCGCGGCCGGATGCCGCGCGCTGAGGGCCCGTAACGTCGCAAGCGTCGGAACCGGTGTGCCGGAATAGGCGATACGGGCAAAATAGGCCTCAAGATCGATGGCAGTCATGACCACCTTGGCACTCCACACGCGCCCGGCGGGCCGATCTCTTCCCACGCGCCGCGATCGCGAGCACTGTAGCCGCAATCTCATCGCCCGCCAGTGGGGATCTGGGTTGGCTGCCCGAGCGCTGACCGATCGGGCCTTGCCGGCCATGCTTCGAGGGCCCCGTCATGGTGACGTTCCGTTAATCGCGTCACGCGCCGGGTCCGTCATGCGGGAACTGCCGCCCACAATTGAGTAGTTACACGGATGGTTGCCACCTTGACGTCGGTGCGTACATCCCCCCTCGGCAATAGAGCTAGGGGATCCGTGATGCCCGACCTGAAATTGCTCACTCCCGTTCGACACGCGCACGTTGACCTGCAGACCCAACTCATCGACTACGCCGAACGGGTCGAAGACCTACCGTCCCCGCAGCAGGTGTTGAATGATCTGCACGCCATCACGACGCGGTACCTGCCGCTACAGGTCATGGGGGCGGCACGCTTCCCCCTAAAGTCCGGCGATTGGAACGCCGTGCAACTCGGCAAGTCGGCCTTTCTTCACCAGAGTGTGCCTGTGGGCTGGTGGGAAGATTACAGCGCCCTCGCCCGCGGGAGATTCCAGCCGTTGCTGTTCTTGGCGGCGACCAGCATGGCAATCCATACCTGGACGGAAGTTCGGCGCATGTTTCAACCGATCGGAATTGACAAATGGTCCTACGACTTGGCTTTCAAGCATGGGATGCGTGACGGCTTGACGTGTCCAGTCGGTGGCCGCTGGGTGGTGTCGTTCTGGTCCCGCAAAGAGCTCTCCAGCATTGTGACGCGACAGATGCGGGTGGTAATTTGCGCCGCCGTCAGCTTTGCGGCGCTGCGCCTCGACCAAATCGTAGAGCCCGATCCGACCATGGTTGGCGCACACCGTCATTTGACGCCCAGGGAATTGGCCGTCTTGCGGCTGGTCGCATCGGGAGCGCAATTCCGCCAGATTGCCCACGAGCTCGGCCTTGGCGAGGAGACGATCCGCAGTCACCTAAAAAAGGCGCAAATCAAGCTCGGTGTTCGCAACCGAGCCCAAGCCGTCGCCGAAGCCCTACGCCAACACCTTATCCCGTAAAGGGCGGCTGCAGGCGCATGCGGGGCGGCCAGGTCGCGATTTTTTAGATGTTCCCCCGCCGCCCGGCATTGGCCGCAACGATGCCGGTTTGGTCGTGCTAGCGGTTGCCGCTTTGCCGTTTGTTCCGCCCCCGCTTCTCAAAGCCTGACCAAGCGGGGCAGGCGCAGCCGCCTGCACACATCCACCCGCTTTTAGCCGCCACCTTTTAGCCGCCACCTTCTAGGTGTCCGGGGCCGCCCGCTTCTTGGCCGCCAAGGCGGCTAGCCGGGCGACCGTGTTCATGTTGCGGGCCGTGCCGCTGCGCGCGGCAGGAAGCACGAGCTTGGACCGACCGATGCCATCCGGGTAGTGCACAAAAATCTCGCGCTTACCCAGACGCAACTCCTCGCGCTGCCGACCCGTAGCATTGCGCAGGGCATCACGCGGCGGCGGTTCTCCGAGAAAGATGGTGACCGTCTTGCTCGCCGGCTCCGTCTTGAATGGGTTGGCTTCGACAATCGCGGCCAGCTCATCAACGCTCCGGATCGCCACGCCGATCGGCTTTCCGACTTGGCGCCTGAGCCGCTCCTCGAGCGCCGCCTTTACTTCCCCTGCCGACATTTTCGCCTGGAAGACGACGTTGCCGCTGGCGATGTAGGTTTCGACCTGCGCGAACCCTGCCTCACGACAGATCGCCTTTAGGTCGGCCATTGCCAATTTGCCGGTGCCGCCGACATTGATGGCGCGCAAGAGCGCAACATAGATCTCCGGCGCAGTGCTTTGCCGTCGTCGGGACCCCTGCATCGGCTCACGTCTCTTCGCCAGAGCTAGAAATCTTCGCCAGAGCTAGCAGCCGATCTCAAGACCGGTCCGACCAAGACTAGCCGCACCCGCGGGCTTGTCGACGGATTTTCAGCAACCGGGAACCCGAAGCACGTTGCTCCTCGCAAACCCGATTGCGGGGTGCTCGCACGCATTTGCGAAGGGCCCGGGAGCATCGCCCCGAAGCGGCGCCGTTTGCCCGCACTTTCCGCGGCCTGGCACAACACGCGCGCTCGCGCCCACACAAATGGGGCGCACCACGCCGGTGGGCCCGCCCGCCCAGATGGTTGGCTTCGGGCGCCGGCAACTCTCCCGTTTTTTGGCAGTAATTCTGACATTTCCCCGCAATTGTCTCGGCCTCGCGCAGGCCCAATATCGCGGGCAGCCCGCCGAGCTCTCCCAACCGCTGGAGCCCTTCCCCGTGACGCATGATCGATACAACCTCCTCCATCGGCGCGACCTGCTGCGCGCCGGCCTCGGCGGCACGATGGCATTAGCGGCGCAGGCGAACGCCGTCGGCACCGCAACGGCTGGAGCCTGCGAGGCGACCTTTGCCGGCGCCGCCTTGAGCTGCGATGCCGACGTTCTCGATGCCGCGGCGAGCGATTTCGGCCACATTATTCACAAGCGCCCGCAGGCCGTTCTCAAGCCAACGTCGGTTGCCGACGTCGTCCAGCTCATGCGCTGGGCCTCAGCGCGAGGGTTGAAGGTCGCTGCCCGCGGCCAGGGTCACTCGACCTTCGGTCGCGCCATGACGGACGCTGGTTTAGTTGTCGACATGCGCGCGTTGCGTAGCGTCCAGCCGGTGCAATCCGATCGCATCGTCGTCGATGCCGGAGCCACCTGGAGTTCTGTTCTCGATGCCACCTTGCCGTATGGGCTGACGCCGCCGGTCCTCACGAACTATCTTGAGTTGTCTGTGGGCGGCACGCTTGCCGTCGGTGGCATTGGTGGGGCGACGTCCCGCTACGGCATGCAGACCGACAACGTCCTGGCGATGCGAGTGGTGACGGGTGACGGCCGCGATTTGACGTGCTCGGCAAGCTCGAACGCCGACCTGTTCGACGCCGTCCGAGCCGGCCTCGGTCACTGTGGCATCATCACCGAGGCGACGCTGCGCCTGCTGCCCGCTCCCACCCGGGTTCGACGCTTCCACCTGGCCTATCCGAACTTGGCTGCCTTGACCGCGGATCAGCACATCGCACTTGCCGCCGAGCGCTTCGATCAGCTGCAAGGCGCCCTGCTGCCCGACGGCGCCGGCGGCTGGCGTCACCAGCTCGAGGGCGTCCTATTCTATCCGGCGCACGCGCCTCCCGATAATAAGGCCGTGCTGGCTGGCCTATCGGATCAGCGGGCGGCCGCGGTTATTTCCGATTCAACCTACCTTGAAGAGGTCAAGACCTTCGCGCGGCTCGAAAAGCTGCTGCGGTCGAACGGCCAATGGTTCAACCCGCATCCCTGGCTGCTCGCCTTTCTTTGCGGCTCAAACGCCCCAGAGCTGGTTGGCGAAATCCTGCTTGCGTTGACGCACGCGGATGTCGGACCGCTCGGGCGCATTACCTACTATCCGATGCGCACAACGTCGCTGCACACCCCGCTGGTTCGGCTTCCGCAAGAAGACGTTGTCTTTCCCTTCAACCTCATTCGCATGCCCCCAACCAACGACGTGGCAAGCGCGGAGCAGATGCTCGCCGACAATCGCAGGCTCTATGAGCGAATTCGCTTGGCCGGCGGGCTGCAATACCCGGTCGGCGCCCTGCCGATGTCCGGCGACGATTGGAAGCATCACTTTGGGCCAAAGTGGGCACAACTGGCCGATGCCAAGCGGCGTTATGATCCGCTCAATACCCTCGCCCCGGGCTACGAGCTGTTTTGACCGCGGCCCGATCGACACCGCTGCCGGCCTCGCCGTCCCGCGGCAATTCTCGCCCCTCAGCGCAGCCCCGGTCGCCCCTTGAGGCGTCGGCGCCCACGGCCCACGGCCGAGTTAGGCGCCCCGCTTTTTGCTCGCTTGCGCGCTGGCGCCGGTTGCTGACGGGAGCACCAGGTGTTCCGGCACGGGGATTTGCGCTCGGCGACGGCACGCAATCAAGTTGCGCAGGCAAACCGAGCAATCCTTGAGTTCGGTGCATGATCACTGCATATAGTGGGGCAATTCAGGTTGGCGTCCTTGAGTTGTGCGTGCGTCGGTAGCTGGATCCATGCACCGTGAAGCAAAAGCACGAGGGTGAACTTGCGCGCGTCTTGAACGTTGCGCCGCCGCAAGCCTACGAACGAGGCGCTGAGGGCAAGCGCTCGTGGTGGCGTAGAGCCATCACGCTCTTTGGCACCTTCCAGCGCAAGCATGGCGGCGCGCTCACACGCGAAGACCTAGCCGAATATCGCAAGCAGAAAGCGCGCGAGGAGCTCCCCGTCACCGACCCCGAGCGCCACCTCGGACTTCGGGTGTCGCGGTTGGACGATTTCGCCAAAGGCTTGGTGGTTGACGGTGACGTCGAATTTAACGATCTGGGCGGCAACTTCGAGCGCAAGGAAGACGACGATCATCGCGCGCTCAACACCGGCTACTCCATCTACCCTCAGAGCGAGGCGCGCAATCATGAGCGGCCGAACCATTTGCGCCTCTTTCAGGAGGGCTGCGAGCCACGCTCCTTCCGGGACCGGTTCGAGGACGCCGAGCACATTGCGCGCGTCCGCGCCATGGAAAAGCGCAATAGGCGAGCGACGCAGGAGTTCCTTGGCCGCTGGAATGAGGCCGAAAAAGAGGCCCGAGCCAGCCACAGCAACCAATCCGGCAGCAGCGAGCAAACTTTTTTTGGCAAAAGTGGAAAAATTCGGCCCCCCAAACGCAATAGACAGTAGAGGGCAGACGCTCACCTCCGAGTGCAGGCGCAACGCTCACCGCTCCCGCTGCCGCTCTTCGATCCAAGCCATTGATCAGGCTCGCTTTTGGCGACGTGCGCGCCCCACGCCGGCCGCTTGCCCACCCCGCAGCGAGGCAATTGACCGCGCATAGCCCGAAGCCGGCGCGCGACCCAGCCGCCGCAGGCGCGCCCAACATCGGCAGCGTTTCGATCGGCGTCCCCAACCGAGCGGATGCGGCCCATCCCGCGCGGCCACGCCTCGGCGCCAGGGCGCCAGCACGCTCTGGCGTATTCGTGCGCGCCCACTGCACCGAGCTGACACACCCCTGCGGGCGGCACGACGCATTGCCGGCAGCGGTCTTGCTGCATCTGCCCCAGGCCGGCCTAAAGGGCCCGCCGCAACGGAGGGACCGGTCAGCAAAAAAAAAGCAAAGAACATGGGGGGCGCGCGCGCATCGGCACGGTGGTCGCCAGCTCGCCGCTCAACAGGCTATTTGCAAGTTTGTGCAGGATCTGTGACGCACATCACTTCCGATCCCGCACCGGGCTGCTAAGGTCATCGCTCCCCAGTGCTTTCTGCCACATATTGGCTGGCAATAACCGAAAGTTACCGATATTCGCACCTTTCTAGAGCGCGACCGCAAGAGTTCTCCTGCACACAGGCAGCACCGCTGCGCATAACTTCCACTGCGCAAAGCGGAAGCGGAAGCGCACAACAGCACAGGCTGTGGTTGGGCCGGCATCTCCTTGGGCCGGCGCCACAGAAAAGAAGTCCATGGGCTTAGATCAAATCGGCATTACCCTCAGCGGCGTCATCGCCATCTGGCTGACCCAAGACAAGCGCGCAACCTGGCGACGGTGGGCGTGCGTGTTCGGAATGTTTGCCCAGCCCTTTTGGTTCTACGCGGCATGGAAGGCAGAGCAGTGGGGCATTTTCGCCATGTGCACGCTCTACACCTACGCCTGGGCCCGGGGCCTCTGGACCCACTGGCTCAGCGGCTTTTGCCACCCACCCGTGCTGGCGCGCTCACTGCCCCGCTCCGGCCTGGCTCGCCGGCCTTAAGCCCGCATCTCGGCAGTTGCCAGGCCTTTGCGGCAACGCCCCCGCCTCTAGGCGGGCCCACGCCCCGAGGACTGAGGATCTCGATCAGGTGCGCTGCTGGGTGTTGGCTTCGATCACCGGAAACATGAGCTGAAACTCGTCCAGAAGATCGAACAGTTCGTTGAGCTTCATCGCCTCTCCCTCGATCACCGCGGCACCCTGCTCAACGGCTTGGCTAAGCGTCAGCTGGCGCATGACGATTTCAGTCAATGCCTGTCGACCGAGCGTGATCGTGGTATCGGCATCTGCGGCCCGCTTGCCCGCCACGTACGACAGCACGCTGTTTTCGAGATTGAGGACGTAGCTTTCGCCCAACTCCGGAAAAATCCAGTTGCTGACGCTGCGCTTGCCCGCGGCCTTTGCTCCATTTAGGCGCACACCGAGGTAATCGAAAAACAGCGGCAGGCTCAGCGCATTGATGACGTCGGCGCTGACCGGGGCGCGCACCTTGAGCGCCGGGGTGCCATTTCTCAATTCGAAGGCACCAAGCAAATAGGCGTTGCGCCAGGTCGCGGACTCCGCCTGATACCCCAGTTGTTCGTAAGCGTCGGCGGCAAGCTGCCGCGCCTCCTGGTTCTCAGGTTCGGCATGGACGACTTGGCTCATAACGTCGGCGACCCAGCGGTAGTCGCCGCCCTCGAAGTCTTTGCGCGCGCGCGTCATGATGGCGGCAGCGCCGCCCATGTAGGCCACCGTGCGCAGGCTTCGTTCGCGCGGTGGATGCGGGTTGAGATTGGCGGGATTGGCATCGTACCATCCAAGATAGCGTTGGTAGATGGATTTCACGTTGTGGCTGAGCGTGCCGTAGTAGCCGCGCAGCGACCATTCGCGCTCCAAGCTCGCCGGCAGTGCCAGCTGCTCGGCGATCTCCGCTGCCTTGAGCCCATGGCTCATCATGCGGACCGTCTGATCGTGCAGGTACTTGTAGCAATCGCGCTGCTTGGCGAGGAAATCGAGCACGCGGGCGTTGCCCCATACGGGCCAATGATGCTGGGCAAAGAGCACGTCAACCTTGGGCGCGTAGCGATCGCGCGCCTCGTTGATGTACCTGGCCCACGCCAAGGAATCGCGCACCTGGGCCCCGCGAATTGGATAAACGTTGTGCAGGTTATGCGTGGCATTTTCGGCAAGGTTCAAGGCCTTTAGCCCCGGATAGTACATCTGCATCTCGGCCTTGGCCTCGCTGTCCGGGGTCAGCTGAAACAGGATTTCGATGCCGTCGATCACCAGCGTTTCAAGGGGCTGCTTGATGACGAGCGTGGGTGGAATGAGGGTTACGGTGCCGCGCGAGGTAACCTTGCCGAGGCCTGCATCGATTTGCCCCCGTGGTCCCTTGCTAAGCGTGGCGCCGAACTGAAACTGCGCACGGCGCAGCATCGCCGCCCCGGCCAGCACATTTTCGCTGGTCACCTCCTCGAGGAAACGGTCGGGCGCGACGATCATCACATTGCCGGCACGCACCTCACTTTCGTCAATCACGCCGCGCACACCGCCGTAGTGGTCAACATGGCTATGCGAGTAGATAACCGCCGTAACGGGCCGCTTGCCGCGGTGGCTGCTATAAAGCTCGAGTGCTGCCCGCGCCGTCTCGGTTGAGATCAGGGGATCGATCACAATGATCCCGCGCCGGCCCTCGATGATGGTCATATTGGAAATGTCAAAACCTCGCACCTGGTACACCCGGTCCGTCACCTGAAACAGGCCGTTGCTCATGTTCAGCCGCGCCTGCCGCCACAGACTGGGATTGACCGTGGCTGGACCAGTCTCGGCGCTGAGGAACGCGTAGTCGCGCAGGCTCCAAACAATGCGCCCCTCGGCGTTCTTGATCTCGACCTCGGGCAAGGAGGCGACAAAACCCCGCTCGACGTCGCGGAAATCTTGCGTGTCTTGAAAGGGTAGGGCGGAGGCGCACGAGGCTTGGTGGGCGCAGGTGACGGGCGTGGCGTCTTTCGGTTCGTGCCGCATCGCATCCATCGCCTATCTCCCAAAGCCCGCGCTCTCCGACCAACTTCAACAGCATACCGCGATCGAGCATCCGCGCCGACCGCCGGCAACACTTTCTCTGCCGAAGGCTAGCAGATCGTCAGTCCGCTTGGTCGCCGGCGCGCATCGCATGTATAATGCTGGCCTGAACACGGCGGCCGTCCGTCACCGACATCTCGTGCAAGTCCTTGATTTGCACCTACGCAATGGGGCCAACGTCCTGGAGCAGGACGCCCATTGGCGGTCGACCCGGCCTCGGACTGAGATTGGTGACGCGACCGGTGGCCGACCATTTGCAAATGACCTTATCCCCCCCGCCCGAGACTTCGGCCCGGGCGGGCGGGGACCGTGGCAGCTCGATGCTCGGGCTGGGAGCGCTGTTCGCCTTGCTCTATTTTGTGCAAGGGATTGTTGAGCCGACCGATGGACTGTTGTCTCAACCCATCAAATCGCTGCTGCGGACCTGGGGATATTCCGCCGCAACCACCGCCTGGTTCATCTCGGTGTTATCGATCGCATGGGCCATCAAGCCGCTCTATGGGCTGTTGACCGACTTTGTCCCTCTCGCCGGTTCACGGCGCCGCAGCTATCTAATCCTCACCACCGCGGTGGCATCGATCAGCTTGATGGTCGTGTACCTGCTGCCGCTGACGTCCGAGCGGGCTCTCCTACTCTTGCTGCTGCTGCTCCCGTGCGCGGTCGCGATCGCTTTTTCCGATGTCGTAATCGACGCAATGATGGTCGCAGCCGGTCAGCCGAGCGGAATGACCGGTCGGCTGCAATCGATCCAATGGAGCTCAATGTACGCCGCAACGATCCTCACCGGTGTTGCCGGCGGCGCGCTTAGCCAATGGGGCATGCAGCAGGCCGGCTTCCTTATCGCCGGCATTGCTTGCGGCGTCAGCCTCATCGCCGTTCTGTTTCTGGTGCGCGAGCGCCGCCAACCTCGCACCCCGCGCGCAAGCGTCCCCGCCTCAGCCCAATGCGATGCAGCCGGTGCATCGCAGGTGATCACCGAGATGTGGCAGACCTTCCGTCAACCCAGCATCCTAGCAATCGGCGCCTTCTTGTTCCTATGGAGTTTCAATCCATTCTCCGCCACGGTCCTCTACTACTATTCGACGGAAGCGCTGCATTTCAGTGAACAGTTCGTCGGAACGCTCACGTCGTGGCACGCCGTCGGCCTGCTGGCGGGCAGCATTTTTTACGGCATCATCTGCCGCATGCTGCCGCTGCGGTTGCTGATTCACGGTTCGATCGTAACCGGCATACTTGCCACCATCGCCTACTGGGGATACCGCGACCCCACGAGCGGCGTGGTCATCAGCCTGGGCGTCGGTGTCGTGTACGCCATCGGCTCCATCATTCAACTCGATCTTGCAGCCAGGGTCTGTCGTCCGGAAACCGCAGGCACGACGTTTGCGCTGCTGATGTCGCTGACCAATCTCGGCGCGGCGCTTTCCCAGGGTATCGGCGGCTCGATCTATGAAACGATGGCCGAACGCTGGGGCTACGTCTTGGCTTTTCAGATACTGGTCGGGGTCGGCGCCCTGTTTACCGCTGGCTGTTGGCTGTTGACGCCCTTGCTAAATCAGCTCGCCGTCGCTCCGCTCAAAGCTGAGGCGCAGCAAGCGGACGGCATCGGCCAACGCAAGACCGGCACCTCATAACCGGCGTGATACTGGCGTGCCCGTGCTCGCAAGTCACCGAGGTGCCGGTGCGCACGAGGCGAGCGGCGGCCGATCACACCCGGCGGCCAGCCTTGCGGACGGCCAGGAGGCGCAGCGGTCTCATCATCCCGTATCCGTGCGCCGCAGCAGATAGTCGAGCCCACCCATACGGTACCAGCGATAGCCATAGCCTTCGATGACCAGGTGATGCTTGCCATCCTCGCCAGCCCTGCTGTGCTCGGTGCCGAGCAAATTTACCAGCACGTCACCGTGTTCGCCCTCGCCGCCTGCCGCGAAAGCGATCTCGTGCGGCTTGGCGTCGAAATTATGGATGAACAGCACTGAATTGTTCCGCCAGTCGTAGCGTATCACCAGGATCGCGGGGTTACGCAGCGGGATCACCACAAAATCACCCCAGCCGACCTCCGGCACCTCTTTGCGCATGCGAATGATGCGCTCCGTCCAATTGAGCAACGAATCGGCATAGCGCCGCTGGATCGCGGCGTTGACGTGCTCGAAGCCATAGGGACCTTCGCTGATCACCGGACAGATCGGCTTGTCGTGCTTGGTGAAGCCGCCATGCGGCTCGTCCGACCACTGCATCGGCGTACGCGCACAGTTGCGCTCTTTTTGCGATAGATCATCGCCCATTCCAAGTTCATCGCCGTAGCGGACCACCGGCGTGCCCGGCAGCGTAAACAGCAGGCTGTAGGCGAGCTCCAAGCGCCGACGGTCGCCGCCGAGCATCGGCGCCAGCCGGCGCCGAATGCCACGGTCATAGAGCTGCATTGACTTGTCCGGTCCAAACGCGGCGAAGACCAGTTGTCGCTGCTCGTCCGTCAGCCGCCCGAGGTCGAGCTCGTCGTGGTTCCTGAGAAAGAGGCCCCATTGCGCCGAGGCGGGCCGCGGCTTGGTCGCCTTCATCGCCTTGATCAACGGCCGAGTGTCTGCCGACGCCAGCGCGTAGAACAGGTGCTGATTGACCTGGAAGTTGAACATCATATGCATGCGCTCGCCATCGTCGCCGAAATACTCCATGTCGGTCTCGGGCAGAACGTTGGCCTCGGCGAGCACGATGCAATCGCCTTGGCGCCATTGCAGAAACTCGCGAAAGGTCCGCAGCATGTCGAACTGCTCTTTCGGCTTGCCGACCTTGGGTCCTTTGTTGGCGATGACGAAGGGCACCGCATCCATGCGAAAGCCCGAAACGCCAAGCTGTATCCAGAAACCCATGATCTTAAGGATCTCAGCCTGTACCTCCGGGTTTGAAGTATTCAGATCGGGCTGAAATTCGTAGAAGCGATGAAAGTAATAGGCGCGGGCCTGGTCGTCGTAAGTCCAAGTGGTTTTCTGTACACCGGGAAAGACCATTCCAGTTTTGGCATTCTTCGGCTTCTTCTTCGACCAGACGTACCATTCGCGGTATTGCGACTGCGGATCGCGCCGGGCCTCCTTGAACCAGGGATGTTGATCGGAGGTGTGGTTCACGACGAGGTCGATAAGTACGCGAATGCCGCGCTGCTTGGCGCCATGCGTGAAATCAACGAAATCGCCGAGCGTGCCGTAGCGTGGGTCCACGCTATAGTAGTCGGACACGTCATAGCCATCGTCGCGATGAGGCGAGGTTTGAAACGGCATCAGCCAAATGGCTGTAACCCCCAGGCCATGAAGATAGTCCAAGCGTCGCGCCAGACCGCGAAAGTCGCCAATGCCGTCACCATTGGCATCCATGTACGTGCCAACCGACAGGCAATAAACGATCGCGTTCTTGTACCAAAGGTCACTGATCATGCGGCCCGCCCCACGCGTGCCGAGCGGACAAACGACCAGCGCCGACGTTGAAATGAGCTTGCGTCCTCGCCGAGGCGCCTCGCTGAGGAGACGGTCGGCCGTAATCAGCCTGCCGCAGCGCCGGTCGACATCGCTCGGCCATGCAAGATGAGAACGGAGCAATGAAGAGCGGGTTGAGCCCGAGCCCGGCCGAACCGTCTAGCCGGGCAATGTCGCCGCGGCCACCACGACCATCGCCGCCCGCATCCACATACGAACCCGGGTAAATGTGATAGATGCCGCCGCGTTTCCACCTGCTGTCGGCCAACGCCCAATGATCCTCTTACAGGGCTAGTCGGACGACAATGCTCGGATGGGGCTCTTGTTCCCCAACCGAGCTGGACGAGTTCCACCACCGGGCACCTGGTGGCCAGAACCTGCGAGCCAGAAAACCTGCGCGAAGACCGGCAATGGCATTTCTCTTGCCTGAACGAGAGGGCACCTGCGCCCAGGGGGCCTCTACCCCTCGGTAAAGATATGATCCCGCGTTAACCGAATGTTAGCTTCCTCGGGTCTACCCAGAGGCTAGCCCCCAGGTGCCCGTGCGGTTCGCTTGCAGCAGCTCCCCCCCGCACCCTGCTCCTTGCGAATCGGCGCCCCTGTAATGCGATCTCTCCCCCTTGGAGTGTTGGCGCAAGACGGTACCTGGGGGCCTAAGCAAAGCGCAACTCAACTGGCGCGATCGGCACCTGCCTCCTCCGTGTCTTGGCGACCTTGACGACTGCAATTGCAATCATCACCCAGGACACGGGCAATCGCGATCAGCCCCGTTGCTGCAGCAGCCGCGCAAAAACCTATCCGACCTTGCGGCATTTCCCCGATGGTTCAGCTGTCGGGGTGATCGCCAACAGTTAATGAACCGTTAAGTCCTGGGGAACCCCGTTTAGGCCGAGTATGACGCATAGGACAACGGCGAGGATGTAAGCAACGGTAAAAAAGGCCCGGATTTTCGCCATATCATCGAGCATCGTGGTCCCTCTCAGTTCTCAGCCGAGAAGGAGCCCGCTAACACGACTGAGCCCGCCTGTTAAAAGCGTTTGGCGCGCGTGGTTATTGAAATCAATTTTAATGAATGCACAGTCGTGGTCGCGCGCAGATAATCCGCCACCCAGCTCCGAGCTCCTATCGAGCCGGTGCCACTAGCAGGGCTTGCTTGTCGATCTCGATTGCGCCCGCTTTGATGCGCGGGATCAATTCGCGGCCGAACTCGGTCGTATCGGCAACAGGATCGAAGCCGCGGATTAGGAACGAGGCGATGCCGAGGCGGTAGTAACGCAGGATCGCATCCGCCACCTGCTCTGCGCTACCCACCAGGCAGGAGGTGTTACCGAGCGCGCCGGTCGCCTTGGTTATCCCCATCCAAAGCCTTTCATCGTGAACATCCTTCTCCTGGGCGAAGGCGAATTGTCGGCGGCCCGCATTGTCGACCGGTGCGCGGATACCCTCCTGTCGCGCCCAGCCGAGCTTGCCTGTCATGCCCGCCAGAATGCGGTTTGCCTTATCCCACGCCGCCCCCTCGGTGGCGGCAATGATCGGCCGCACAGACATGTTAAAGCCGACGCTGCGATGATGCCGTGCCGCACGGGCTCGGAAGGCAGCAATGCGCTCTTGGGTGGTTGCGCGCGGCTCGGCGTAAATCGCAAACACGTCGCACTCGGCCGAACCCATTTCCAGTGCACCGTCGGAGGCGCCGCCGAACATGATCAGCGGATGCGGTTTTTGCAGTGGCCGCACATCGGAGTGGGCGCCGCGGACCCGGTAGAAGCGGCCGTCAAAATCGAAGGGTTCCTGGGCGGTCCAGGTGCGCTTCATCAGGTGCAGATATTCCTGCGCCCGCTGATAGCGCTCCACTTTCGGCGTGAAGTCGCCATCGCCCTCCTGCTCGGCGTCGGTCTTTCCAGTGATGATGTGGAGCGCGAGGCGGCCGCCGGTCAGCTGATCAAAGGTCGCAACCTTGCGGGCGAATAGAGTTGGCGCCACGAAACCAGGCCGGTGCGCAACAAGATAGGCCAGCCGCTGGGTTTTGGCCGCCGCGTGCATTGCCACCAGAAAACCCTCGGCGGAGGACGATGAATAACCGACAAGCGCCATATCGAACCCCGCCGCCTCGTGGGCCTGGGCAAACTCGCCAATAAATGCGGGCGAAATCTCGCCTTCGATGACGAGCAAGGTCGACTGCTGCTGCGGCGGGGTGACACCGATCATACCGATGATGCGGGCTGGCATGGCTGCCTCCAGACGAGGATGCCAGCGAAGGTACTCCGGAACGCGTCCGCGAGCGACAGCTCAGGCATTGCCTGGGATTGGCCACCCTTGCTCACGCCCTCGCCGCTGCGACGGCGCCCGCCCTGAGCCGGGCTCGGCAGGTTTCTACAGCGCGCCGTCTCGCATCCGCCTCACAACGCCGCGGCGCTTAAACGAGGCGCAGAACGACCAGCAAACCGCGGGTCCGTGGCAAACGGGCAGCACGCGGCCCTGACCTTCTATGGCGCGAATGCTACTTTTGTCCCGTCAAGGCGTCGCGCTCTTTCAGCAGCTTCGTCAGCAGTGCATCCTGCTCGGCGATGCGGTCCGCGTTGCGCTCCTCATCCGCCGCACCGGAAAAAGCCGCGGCCTGTTCGGTCAAGACGCGGATATTCTCGCGCACCGCCCGGATCCGCTCTTCAAGCTCGGTTAGCTTTTCTGGGTCGGCCATCCGACCTCCTTTCTGCGCTGAGCCTTCAGGGTTTGGCTCGGGCGCTTGGGGTAAGGGGCGTCGCAGTTACGACGGCGTTCGCGACGTTTGCCTTTGCTCATTTATGCGACCGCATCGAAAGCCGGCCCGGCTGACCGGAGAAGCCTGATCGGCCGTTCGAGGGCTCGATAGCTGCGGCCGAGCCGGCGGTCTCACTTCTGGTCGGGGATTGTGAGCACGCTGTCCTGATCGTCAACAATAAAGACCGCCAGTAGTTTGGCGGGCTTTGTCTCGCTCGCGTTCGCACTGACGAGATGATGGTCGCCGGGCAATTCCGTCCAGTTCTCGCCGGCGCGGTACGTTTTTTCCGGTCCGTCGTTGACCTTACTGCGGATCTCTCCGTCGATCACGGTTGCGTAGATCAGCGCCGACTTCGCATGCCTATGTGACCCCGAGTAGCCGCCAGGCCCGTACTCGACCAGAACACCCTTGACGCTTTTACCAGGAATTCCCGGCAGCGCGTGCTGGTAGACCAGCGTTACCTTGGCATCCTTTGAGCCCGCAAGCTGGACCGAATTGCCAACGGCTTCTTGGGCCCGGAGGTCGGTCACAGCCACCACGGCCAAGGCGGCCAAGGCGCTCATCGTCGTCTTCATGGCTGGCTCAATTTTCCGGGGTTGATTTGCCAACTTACTTCGCGAGCTTGCGCTTGACCCAATCGGCAAGCTTGATTTGGCCAAGCTGCGCCTCTCCCGTGGGTACCAGCGACAGTTCTTCGACCGTTCCGCCGAAGTAAGGCGCCCCCGGATCGCCGCGCACTGGCCGAGCGTCACTCAGCATTCGCAAATAGCTTTTGATGATTTCGTGGAAGGGCGCTCTGTCCGGTCCGGCGATTTCGATCGTGCTGTTGCGAGGCGCCGCTTGCGCGGTCGCCGCCACGATGGTTGCAACGTCATCTGCGGCGATCGGCTGAAACAGACCGGTCGCGATGTTGATCGTTCCGTCCTTCTGGCCCGCGTCGGCAATGCTTCCGAGGAACTCCATGAACTGCGTCGAGCGAACGACCGTGTAGGGGATGCCAGATCCCTTAACCAGTTCCTCCTGCGCAACCTTGGCCCGGAAGTAGCCGTTGTCCGGCGAACGATCGGCGCCAACGACGGAAAGTACGACATGATGCCGGACGCCGGCGCGCGCTTCCGCGGCCAGCAGGTTTTTCTCGTGCGCCGTAAAAAAGTCCAGCGCGGCCGGCGGCTCGAACGATCGAGAGTTGGCAAGATCAACGACCACCGCGGCGCCAGCCAATACCGCCTCGAGGCCCTCGCCCGTCACCGTGTTGACACCGGTATTCGGCGCCGCCGCCACCGCCTCATGGCCGGCGCGGCGCAGCAGTGCGATCGTCTTCGAACCGATAAGGCCGGTGCCTCCGATCACGACAATCTTCATGTTTCCCTCCGCTCAAATCTGATGGTGGTGAATGGCGCTGCCCGGCGTCCGGCGACGGACGGACAAGGGCGGGTGCGGTGGCTGGTCGATGGCTAGTGGCGACGTGCGGCGACCCGCGCCCCTGCCAGGGCGCAGGTTCTACCGCTTGTGACGCCAGCTCGCGCAATATCATTACGGCCTTGTTTACAAGGCACTGTTGGTGCTGGCGGCGAGGCTTTCAGTTCTCACTTTCGCGCGCAATCGGGGCAAACCCGGACCCAAATCAGAAGGCATCCCATTCAGAACAGCTCGCCGATCGGCGGCATCGACTTGCCGTCGGCAGCCGCGTGAGAGGACGCCCGCAAGCCGCCCCTGCCTCTCGTTGCCCCGAACGCGACACCTTCGGCGCCAGCGCCGGCGCGTCGACTGACGCTGACTGCATCTGCTGGTTTGGCATGCAGCGGAGCGCGCGTTGGCGCGTGCTGGGGCACGAAGAGAAAGATCTTGCTTGCCAACCGCTGCAAAGCTTGATCGCCGCCGAGGCAGTGTTTCACGCCCCGCCTTCTCGGCAAAAACCTGCATGTCAGGGCCTGTCGTTTAACGCCAATCTCCGCCTTGCCAACGCGGGGTCTCAAGCGCGGCGGCGCAGGGCGCGGAGACGAACTGGCGGCATGGGAAGATGCAGCGCAGCGGTGGCGCGCGGTTTGCGCCATCAGGCTCATGACGACAGGGAGCCCTTCGCGGCGAACAGGAGGTCCAGATGCAGCCAGCACCACGAAAAGCATCGACGCACTCGGCAAAACCGATTGGCGCTGGAAGCTGCGATCAACCCGTCGAGGCAAGGCGCCGTGGCCCTCTACCCTTGGCAGCTCATCCCCTGACAGCTGAACCCGCAACAGCTCAACCCTTGACGGCTGAACCCTTGACAGCTCAACCCTCGACAGCTCAACCCTCAACAGCTCAACCCTCAACAGCTCAACCCTCGACAGCTGAACAGTGGGCAGCTGACCGAAGTTGCCACGCCACCAAGCTTGGTGTGACGCCGGCCGAGCGGAGACTGCGGCTCGGAGAGGAAACGTTTTTCATGCCAGCCACGGCTGTTTGATCTTCCGGGTGAACAAGATGGCGCGCATCCTCGTGCTCGGCGGCGGATTTGCAGGTCTGTGGGCCGCGATCGGCGCTGCCCGCAAATTCGATGAAATCGGGGCCACCGGCGACCTTGAAATATTGGTCGTCGACCGCAATCCCTATCACAACATTCGTGTTCGCAATTACGAGAGCGACCTCGGCGACGTCGCCATCCCGCTCGCCGAGGTGCTCGATCCGATAGGTGTAAGCCATCTGACCGCCGAGGTTGAGAAGATCGACGTCGCAAAACAGCAAGTCGCCGTCGCAACGGCCGCTGGAGAAGAGACCGTGGCCTACGATCGCCTCGTGCTGGCGCTTGGCAGCGAATTGGTCCGACCGGATATTCCGGGACTCGCGGCCAACGCCTTTGATGTGGACACCTATGCTGCGGCGGTCCGACTTAACGCGCATATTGCAGGGCTAAGCACGAGCCCGATGTCGCCGGGGCGCTCGACTGTGGTGGTGGTAGGCGCAGGCTTCACCGGCATCGAGGTTGCAACCGAGATGCCAAGCAAGCTTGGGCGCGCGCTCCCGGACGGAGACAATCGGGTCATCCTCGTCGATCACAATCCCGTCGCGGGAGCCACAATCGGGGCGCACGCACGCCCTGTCGTTTGCGAGGCGCTCGCTAGCCTTGGCGTGGAGACGCGACTGGGGACGAGGGTAACCGCGGTCGATGCTTCGGGCATAGCGCTCGCTTCCGGCGAGATCATCCCCACGGACACGATCGTTTGGTGCATAGGCATGCGAGCAAGTCCGCTCGCAGCAATGCTACCAGGGATATTGGATCGGTACGGCCGTGTTGATGTCGACCCATTCATGCGGGTCCCCGGCCTGGCAAACGTCTTCGCTGCGGGCGACGTGGCTTGCAGCCTGGTCGATGGCGTTCATGCCACGGTCATGTCGTGTCAGTTTGCGCGCCCGATGGGGCGGTTCGCCGGCCACAACGTCGTGGCCGACCTGTTCGAGCGGCCGATGCTGCCGCTGAGGATCGACTGGTATGTGACGGTGCTCGACCTCGGCACCTGGGGTGCCCTGTACACGGTGGGGTGGGACCGCCAGCTGCTTTCGAGTGGCCAGAACACGAAAGCGATCAAGCTGACGATCAATCACAAACGCATCTATCCGCCGCAACGGGGCACACGCGAGGACATCCTCGCCGCGGCAGCGCCCATTGTGCAGGCCCCACCGCGCTATCCCGCGGGCAAGGACGTGACCGCCGGGTCGGCTACATAGTGTGTTCAGGCCCGGCCGGGCGCCACGCCAGGCCCGCTCGCCGGAGATCAGGCGACAGCGGCCCTGCACGTGATGCCGACCGATCTGTTCTCCTTGACGGATCCCACCGCCCTATTTGAAGCGCTGCTCCCGCCAGCGGATCGCCGCCTTCAGTCCCTGCTCGCGCGCGATCTTGCGAAACTCCTGACCCTCCGGTGAGTGCGCCATCGCCGTCATGCAGAACATTTCCTGGCCATACTCGATGTTGGCCATCAGCCCTCGCATGTCGTAGGCGCGATTGATCGCCTCCTTGTTCTGTTTTACGGCAATCGCAGGCAGGCGCGCCAGGCGCAGGGCCACTTTCTTCGCCTCCTCCATGAGCCCATCGGCCGGGACGACGCGGTTAACGAGCCCCATGCGCAACGCCTCCGCGGCGTCGACCCGCCCGCCGAGGAGCAGCAGCTCCTTGGCATGCTTCATGCCGAGCACCCAAGGCATGATGAGGAAGGGAGGCGCCGAGCAGAACTCGATCTCCGGCTCTCCGAATTGAGCGGTGTCCGCCGCCACCGTGTAGTCGCAGGTCATGGAGAGGTCGCAACCGCCGCCGAGACAATAGCCGTTCACGGCAGCCACCACCGGCAAACGCGAGCGCCACACCCGCAGCCATGTCTCATTTCCGTCCTTGGCGTGGTCGCGCCAGTCCTGCACGGTCGTACGCGGCCGCTCGCGCGGCGAAATGTCAAACCCGGCACTAAACGCCTTGCCTGCGCCGGTGATGATCATGGCGCGCACGTTGTCGTCACGCTCGCATGTGTCCATCGCCGCCCGAAAGTCGGCAAGCAGCTGGTCGGAGAGGGAGTTCATCTTCTCCGGTCGGTTCAAGGTGAGGGTCGCCAGCGCGCCGTCGTGCTCCAGTGCTATGGTCTCGTAGGTCATGACCCCTCCTGGGTGGTTGTCTTGCGGGGAATGACAAGGGCGTCGAGCACGATGGCTCCGCGGCCCGCCGGCAACACGGCGACGGGGTTCAGATCCACCGCCTCGAGCACGTCTGCGTAGGTAGCGCCAAATTGCGACAATCGCACAAGGAGCGCCGCGAAAGCCTTGGCATCGCCCGTCGGCCGACCGCGATAGCTCTGCAGCAAAAGACTGGCGCGTGTGCGGCCAAGAAGTGCATTCGCCTGCGCGTCGTCGAGAGGACAAAGGTCCAGCGCCGTGTCCCGCATCAGTTCCACCAGTACTCCGCCGGCTCCGCAAACGATGCCCATCCCGAAGGGCTCCTGACGCGAGAGCCCGGCGATGAACTCAGTTCCCCCGATGACCATCTCCTGTACCACCACACCCTCGAGCCGCGCGGCCGGGGCGGCCGCCCGCGCCGCCGCCATCACCTCGCCAAAGGCCGCCGTGACGGCGGCCGCATCCGCAAGGCCCACGCGCACGCCGCCCACTTCCGTCTTATGGGGCAGGTCGGGCGATTCGATCTTCAGCACCACCGGGTAGCCGATCTTGCCGGCGATCTGCGCCGCGGCTTCCGCATCGCACGCCAGCAGCTCGCGCGTCACGGTGAAGCCGTGGGCGGCCAGCAGCGCCTTCGATTGACGCTCCGTGAACGGCGTGCCGCTTGCCAAGCGCGCGTGCCACTCCGGAGCGGGCGCAAGCGCTTGCGGCTCCGCCGCCGGTTCGAACTGTGCATGCCGGAACAGGCGACAGATCGCCAGTAGGCTCGCACGCGCACCCTGCATTACCGCGACATCGGTGCCCGCGAACGGCTCGATCACGTGCGGATGCAAACCACCCGCCGCGGTGTTGAAGAAGACGACAGGCTTGGCGATCGCGCCTGCGGCCTCCGCGACGGTCTGCGCGATCCGTCGGTAGTTGTTGGCCCCGCGCGCCGACAGACCCGGCGAGCAATCCTGCACCACAGCGACAAGCGCCACCGCAGGGTCGTCCGCCAGCGCCCGGATCGATCCGCCGTAGACATTCTGCGCGTCGTAGACACCGCGGTCGGTGGTATCGAGTGGATTGCCAATGCTGCCGAACGCAGGCAGTACCGTCCGCAGCCGTGCCACCGTCCCCGAGGCAAGTTCCGGCAATCGCACACCCGCAGCCTCGGCGAGGTCCGCCACCAGCGAAGTCTCGCCGCCGCTTACCGCGATCACCGCCACGCCGCCGCCTCGCGGCGGCTGACGGACCTTCAGGGCGAGCTCGACGGATTCCGCCAACTCGTCGAAGTCATCGACCGCGATCACGCCGTGACGCCGGAAATAGGCCTGGTAGGCATCCCAGTTGCCCGCCAGCGACCCCGTGTGGGCGGCGGATGCCGCCGCCCCTTGCGCCGACCGGCCGACCTTAAGGGCGATGACGGGCTTGCCCGCTTCATGCATCATCCGCATTGCGCGTGCGAAAGCGGCGGGATCACGCAGTGTCTCGATAAAGAGCGCGGCGGCCTTGGTGGCGCGGTCAGCTGCAAGGTACTCCAGATAGTCGGCGACATCGAGCACCGCGGCGTTGCCTACAGACACAAGGTAGGACATGCCGAAGCGCCCCAGTGTGGAAAGCGCAATGCACGCCGAGCCGCTATGGGAAACAATGGCAAGGCCGCCGTCTCGCATCCCCTCCGGGATACCCGAACTGTATAGTGACACGCGCTCGGGCACGTTGAGGAGGCCCAGGCAGTTTGGCCCGCACAGCACAATCCCGGTGCGCGTGCAGAGGTCTTGCAGCTCGCGTTGCCGGGCGCGCCCTTCCACGCCGAGCTCGGCAAAACCGCTTGCAAACACGACCGCTGCCCTGAGCCCGTGGGCCGCGCCTTCCTCGAGTGTCGCGGCAATCTTGTCAGCCGGAACCGCGAGCACTGCACACTCGGCGGGCTCAGGCAGCTCGACGAGTGCCGGGTAGGCCCGCAGCCCCGCTACTTCCGGTGCGCTCGGATGAACCGGAAAGATGCGGCCGGCGTAGCCGAAGCGACGCAGGTTCATCACCACGTTGTTGCCGAGCGTGTTCTCGCGGGGCGAAGCGCCGACGATCGCAACGGAGCGCGGCGCAAGAAGCGGGGAAAGACGCGATACGGGAAGGGCCATCTTCGGATGGTGCGGCTGCCGAGTTGATGCAGCCTAGACTCCACCCGAAGACTGTCAACCTGCGCCTCCCGCGCCCACCAGCGCCCGCCCCGCTGGGGAGGAACGCTTGCTGCCCGTGTCCAGCGTAACGGGAATTGGGGGCGTGCGGCTGCCATGGCGGGCCGGCCGCTTCGGCCACGAGCGCAAAAAAGCCCGAGCGCGGCATCGCGTGGTGACCTCGAGCGGCCACCCCGGGGGATTCGATCGCCTTGTCGGTGTGGCCTGGCTGCGGTTCGACCTTGCGAGATCGGCAAGCAATGCCGCGGAGCTGCGCACGATGCGAAGAGGAGAATGGCGCCGACGGCATGCCAGTTGCGCCGAGCAGCCCCCAATCGGGGTGCCAATCCCGGGCAAGTTGCAGGCCGCGGGCTTTGGCCAATGCACCACCTGACCAGGAAGATCTCAATCGTGGCTGCACTGATTGGGCCCGCCCTGTCAGCACGATCGGCCAAAACTTTAGAGCAACCGCAAAGTGGGTCGCATCGCCGCCGAGGTCGATCGTCGGCTTCAGCTTAGCGGTTCATCTAGACCGCTTGGCAAAGCAATCCAAAGCACGGTCTGAGCGTCTTGGGAGTGTCGCGAGAGATGGCCCTTACCATGGGTATCCTCGACGAGAACAAAGCCGCCGGCCGCAACCTGTCGTACCTCGCCGTCGCTGGTTTGATACTCGACCGAGCCGTCGAGCCTCACAGTCAGCACGCGCTCGGGCACCGTGTGCCAACTGACTTGCCGCATACCTGCTGGGATGCGGGTGAAACGGATCCGCGATGCCGGGTAATGCGCCGACAGCTCGAACGGAGCAGAATCGGGAAAGATCGACTTCTTAAGGGTCGGGATCTCCACCTCATCGAAATGGGATTCGCCGTCCGGCGAAGCGTAAATCCGCAGACACTTCATTGTGCACCTCGTCATAACAGGAGATCCAATCGGCGAAACGGCGCAGGATAGCTGGGACCGCCCCAAGGGCCACAGCGCGCGACGGTCAGCGCGAGCCGCGGCCGGTCCGAACTACTCTATAGTCTGATTCAGGACGACTGGGGCGCTCCGATCCGACCGGGCCTTGCCGCCGGTGGCATACAAACTTGACGTGCCGCCGAAGCTGGTGAGCGGTGGCCAGATGCTCTCACGGCAGCCTGTCCCACTGCCGGAAAGCAGACCACGAGGCAAGCCCCACGGCTCTTGGCCAGAGATTCCATCGCGCCGACATTTCGCATACTATTGCTCAGCGCCGGCCCGGCCCCTCAAAGTACCAGGTTGAAGCAACCGGCCGGTGATTTCGGTGAGGCTGCAAATGATTGGATCTCGTCATGGCGTCCGAAGCGTCAGTCGCGGGGCATTCACAGGGCATCGCGCGCACGAGCGCTGATCTGGAGCAAGAGCTGGCGGCGGCACATCGGCGCGAAGCCGCGACCGCCGGCGTTCTCAAGGCCATCAGCCGCTCGGCTTTCAACCTGCAAGCCGTATTGGACAGTCTGATAGAAAGCGCCGTGCAGCTCACGGGCGCAGAGACCGGGCTCATCATCACCAGACAGCAGGGCGAGTTGTATCGCATTGCTGCCATCTACGGCGCCTCGGCCGAGTTCGTCGAGGTCGCAAACCAGAACCCCCTCCCTCCTGGCCGCCAGTCGGCCACCGGTAGGGCGGTGCTCGAGCGTCGGGTCATCCACATCCATGACGTGTTGGACGATCGCGAGTACACATGGGTGGGCGGACAATCGGCAGGGGTTCGCACCATCCTCGCCGTGCCAATGCTAAGAGAAGATGGCGTGGTCGGCGTCATCGGATGCGGACGCCGCCAGGTGCGCCCCTTCACGGCAAAGGAGATTGAGCTCGTCCAGACCTTCGCCGACCAGGCAGTCATGGCCATCGAGAACACGCGGTTGTTCGAAGCTGAACAGGCGAGCAAGCGCGAGCTGCAACAATCACTTGAGTATCAGACGGCGACCAGCGACGTGCTGCAGGTCATTTCCAGTTCACCGGGCCAACTGCAACCGGTTTACGATACGATTCTCGCAAAAGCTCTGCACCATTGTGATGCAAAGTTCGGCGGACTTTTTCAATATGAGCACGGCGCGTTCAAAGCAATCACCGGCATCGGTGTCCCTGAGGAACTCGTGCTCGCAGCCGAGAGCGACGCAGCCAGTCACTCGGACCTGAACAACTTGCTTACGAATCGTAAGCCGATCCACTCACCGGATCTCCGCCAGAATGCCAGCTATCTGGCGGGCGACCCATTTATTGTCGGCGCTGTGGAACGCGGCGGGGCGCGCGCCGCCCTGCTTATTCCATTGCTCAAAGACAATCGCGTAATTGGTGCCTTCGCCATCTATCGCCAAGAAGTCCGACCGTTCACCGAAAAGCAAATCGAGCTCGTCAAAAATTTTGCCGATCAGGCTGTGATCGCCATTGAGAATGCCCGACTGCTCAACGAGCTGCGCGAGTCGCTCGAACAGCAAACGGCAACCAGCGAGGTGCTGGGGGCGATCAGCCGGTCGAAGTTCGAACTGCAGCCGGTGCTCAATACCCTCGTCGCGTCCGCCGCGCGCCTGTGCGATGCCCAGATGGTGGCCATTCATGTGCAGCGCGAGAACACGCTACCCGGTCGAGCGCGCCATGGCTTCCCCCCCGAGATGGTAGCGGCGCTCGGCAAGATCGGCCAGGTGATGCACCGCGGCTCGCTGGCGGGGCGAACGATCGCCGACGGTCGCCCCGTCCACATACCCGACGTCGAGGCGGATGCGGAATATACCTTCCACGAATTCACGCGCGTCACGGGCGCCCGTAGCATGCTGGGCATACCGCTGTTGCGCGACGGCCGGCCGGTCGGCCTGTTATCGCTCTACCGCACGCGGGTCGCCCCCTTCACGCCGAGGCAGATCGAGCTGATGGCGACCTTCGCCGACCAGGCGGTGATCGCCATCGAGAACACGCGGTTGTTCGAGGAGGTACAGGCACGCACGCGTGAGCTTCAAGAGTCGCTCGAGTACCAGACCGCGACCAGCGAGGTGCTTGCGGTAATCTCGCGCTCACCCAATGCGGTGCAGCCGGTGCTCGACACCATTGTGCAAACCGCACAACGGCTTTGCGAATCGGACCGCGCGCAATTCTTCATGTTGCAGGACGGCAAGTACCGTCTGGCAGCCTGCGTGGGAACTGACCCCGAATTCCTAAGATACCTTTCGGAGAACCCGATCTCGCCACAGCCAGGTTCAGGCTCGACAACGGGCAAAGCCGCCCGTGAGCGGCGGACCATCCACGTGCCCGATACCTTTGCAGATCCGGAATATGCCAGCAGCAATCTCAGTCGGACCGGCAGGGGGCGTTCGGTTCTGGCGGCCCCTCTTCTGCGCGGCGATACGGCCATCGGCGTCATCACAGTGGCCCGCGACAATGTCAGGCCGTTTACAGCCACGCAGATCGATCTTGTTGAAACCTTTGCCGACCAGGCGCTGATCGCCATCGAGAACGTGCGGCTGTTTGAAGAAGCGCAGGCGCGCACACGCGAGCTACAGGAGGCGCTCGACTATCAGACCGCCACGAGTGAGGTATTGAGCGTTATTAGCCGCTCGGCACTCGATCTTGAGCGCGTGCTCGATACGCTGGTCGAGTCCGCGGCACGCCTGTGCGAAGCCTTCGACGCGGCGATTTTCCAGCTCGACGGCGACTCGCTGCGCCTCACCGCGCATCATGGTCAGATACCGTTCCCTGACCCGATCGGCCAGCACAAGATACCGCTGGCGCGGGAACTCCTCACCGGCCGCGCCGTCATTGAGCGACGCACAAAGCAGGTGGCCGACATGCAGGCCGAGGCAGGGGAATACCCCGAAGCTCGCAAGCTCGCGCTGCGAGGGGGTTGGCGTACCGGCCTGGCCGTCCCACTCTTGCGGGCGGGGGAGGCCATCGGTGCGATCCTGCTCCGGCGACGCGAACTGCGGCCCTTCACACACAAGCAGATCGAGCTACTCAAGACGTTTGCCGATCAGGCGGTGATCGCCATCGAGAACGCCCGCCTGTTCAACGAGATCGCGCAAAAGAGCCGCGAACTCGAGATCGCCAGCCAACACAAATCGCAGTTCGTCGCCAATATGAGCCATGAGCTGCGGACCCCGCTCGCTGCCATCCTCGGCTTCGCCGAGTTGATGCAGGAGGGTTTCTATGAGCCCCAGGGCACGAAATCGTTGGACGCACTCACCCGCATTCGCTCCAACGGCCGGCACCTGCTGGGGTTGATCAATACCGTGCTCGACATCGCCAAGATCGAGTCGGGCCAATTCAGCCTGAACCTCGGTGAATATGCCCTCGAGAATGTGGTCGAAAGCGTGCGCGCCGCAACCGAGGCACTGGCAGAAGCCAAGAAGCTTGAGTTCAAGACCGATGTTGCCAAGCAGCTACCGATTGGCATCGGCGACGAGCAGCGCCTTACCCAGGTGCTGCTCAACCTGGTCGGCAATGCCATCAAATTCACCGACAAGGGTGAGGTGCGCATTAGCGCCATCGCAGTGAATAGCCACTTTGCCGTGCGCGTGACCGACACGGGACCCGGCATCCCCCTCGAAGAACAGAAACGCATCTTCGAGCAATTTCACCAGGTCGACAGCTCCAACACCAAGGCCAAGGGCGGCACCGGCCTCGGCCTCGCCATCGCCAAGCAGATTGTCGAAATGCACGGCGGCCGCATCTGGGTTGAGTCGAGCCCGGGCGGAGGCGCAACCTTTCAAATGCAGCTTCCAATCCTCGCCGAAGACCGCACGGCCAGTGCATGAGCAATCCGAGCGCGCCAATCATACCCCGAGCTGGATCGAGCGCCCGCTGTTGACGGCCTCGAGGTCGCCCGCCAATGGCGGATCCGGCAGTGCCGGAGATGGCCCATCTTTGCGACAAATGCAGTTCCCCTGCAGGATGTCGAAAAGAGGGTCGCTGACCCGTGCCCTCAAACGCTTGGGGCCCGCTGCACCTGCCGCGCCCCATTGTATTCCTTCTGAGAATGAGCGGAACCATTCGCGTCCGGTTGGTGGGCCCTTTCTTCGCATTGCCGTTGCGCAATGCGCCCTCGGATGGGTCTGGCGCGGTCCTTTTTGATCTCGCCCATCACGGCCCGCTCAATCCGCCGCACCAAAAGCGGCTGGTTGTTACCTAGGTAACAGCGACCGAACCCCGACCATGCAATACCTACGCCTGCCCGCAGTGCTGTGGGTGTTGGGTGACAAACCCAAGGGAAGCAAGGCTCAGAGGAGAGATCATCATGAAGACCATCCTGTCCGCGCTTGTTGCGCTTTCCGTCATCGCCGGTGTCGCCGGCTCCGCCAGCGCGCTCGACGCCAAGAGCTTCTACGAGCAGGTCGACCGCAACCACTACTGACCGCTCAAAACGCTAAACCACGGAGAACGACCATGAAAACCATCCTATCAGCGCTCGTTGCGCTTTCGGTCATCGCCGGTGTCGCCGGCTCCGCCAGCGCGCTCGATGCCAAGAGCTTCTACGAGCAGGTCGACCGCAATCACTACTGACCGCTCAGACGCTAAACCACGGAGAACGACCATGAAAACCATCCTGTCAGCGCTTGTTGCGCTTTCGGTCATCGCCGGCGTCGCCGGCTCCGCCAGCGCGCTCGACGCCAAGAGCTTCTACGAGCAGGTCGACCGCGACCACTACTGACCGCTCAAAACGCTAAGTTACGGAGAATGATCATGAAAACCATCCTGTCAGCGCTTGTTGCGCTTTCGGTCATCGCCGGTGTCGCCGGCTCTGCCAGCGCCTTCGACGCCAAGAGCTTCTACGAGCAGATCGACCGCAATCACAACTAAGGGTCCATCGATGCCGCAAATCCAAGGAGGCCTGCAAGCGTTTGGCGGGCCTCCTAGAATTCGTGTGCCGTAAGGCTGCCCAGGGGGACCCGCGGCTAGCTCAGCCAGGCAGGAAAACCCACCCCTGTTCCCCAGGTAACAGCAGGCGGGCCCGAATTCGTGCACGCTTCCTTCCAGCAAAGGCAATCGGCCGCCTTGGCTTGAAACCGGGCTTGAAACGGGCTCGAGCGGGAGCGCAAGATGATCAAGAAACTCACCAAGCAACTCACCAAGCAACTGGCCTCGGTTTTGCTGCGGATCGCAAAAATTCGTGCCGCTCCTAGTCGCGGCCGCAACCTGCAGCGCCCTTGGCATTTGGCGCGCGAGTTTTCTCTCGTTGCTCCACTCGGTGGCGGCGCCATTGTTGCCTTTCAGGCTCTGCACCTGCCAGAGGGCGGCGACGGTTCGCAGCCCCGGCGCGGCCGCTCGCCGTGGGCCTATGCCGTCTAGGGCCGCCGCGTCATCAGGCCGCGTGCTGGGCGACAAGCAGAGCCGCGGGTTCTGCCTGTCGCGAGGCGTGGCCGGTCACAGTTGTGACAATCCCCCGTCAGTCACGATCTCCGATCCCGTCATAAATGACGCATCGTCGCTGGCGACGAATAATACCGCCCTTGCGACCTCACTAGCGTCGGCAAAGCGCTTGAGGGGAACTTTGGCTTCGGTTGCTTCGTGAGCTTCCTGCAACTGGTCCGGCGACAGCCCAAGCTTGCCATGGAACGGCGTGCTTATCGGCCCAGGGCTGACCGCATTGACGCGAATGCCGCGTGGAGCCAGCTCTGCGGCAAGCGATCGTGCCAGCGAACGCACCGCCGCCTTGGTGGCCGACAGGATCGAAAGAGCAGGGGTTCCGACCGCGTTGAGGAACGACGTGGTCAGCACGACGCTTGCACCTTTTGTCAAGAGCGGCGCGGCTTTCTGCACCGTGAAGAAGATACCCTTGAAGTTGACCGCGAATTGCTCGTCGATTTGCTGTTCGGTCACGGCCTCCAGCGGCGCCGCAAGTCCGATGCCAGCATTGGCGAACAGAATGTCGAGACGACCGAACCTTTGTTTAATCTCGTTGATGACTTTGTCCAACGCGCTCGGCGTCCGCAGGTCGGCGTTGAACGCCAGCACTTCGCTTCCAAGCTCGCATGACGCCGCATCCAGACGTGCCTGGTCGGCGCCGATGATGACAACCTGCGCGCCTTCCGCGACGAATAGTCTTGCGGCAGCGAGCCCAAGTCCGGACGTGCCGCCAGTGATGAGGGCAATCTTGTTCGACAGTTTCATGACTCTTCTCCGGGTCCGATAGCTTGTTCGTGACCGGAGCGCGCGTTCCGTTGCTGGGTACATGATCGTTGACTGCCGCGGCGACAACAGAGATGATCTGTGCGACCGGGATAGAATCTCTTTGCCGGCTAATTTATGAGAGCACCCAATCACTTAAACGCACTTCGTGCGTTCGAAGCCGCCGCCCGGCATCTGAGTTATGTGGCCGCCGCCGAGGAGCTGAATGTCACGCCGGCCGCCGTCGGTCAGCTCGTACGTGGGCTCGAAGAAATACTCGGCGTCGAGCTGTTTCACCGCTCGCAAGCCGGCGTTGCGCGCCTCGTATTAACCGATCATGCGCGGGCATCAATCCCCGATTTGCAAGCCGGGTTCGATCGTTTGGCAATGGCCTTCCAGCACTTAAAGGCCGGTCAGGCAGGGATCACACTCAGCGTGACTGTGCCTCCCGCATTCGCGGACAAGTGGCTGCTGCCACGCGTGGAGCAGTTCGCGGCGCAGCATCCCGACTATGACTTGCGGATTGATACGAGCGGCAGGCTGGTCGATTTCGCCGCAGATCGCATCGATGTCGGTATCCGCTACGGCGCGGGTCATTGGCCAGGACTGAAGGCGACGTTCTTGCTGCGGGATGCATTCTTTCCCGTATGCAGTCCCGCTTTGCTCGAAGGCGCCCGTCCTCTTCGCAGCCCCGGTGACCTGGAGCATCATGCCCTGATTCATGACAGATCGATGGCTTTCGAGAGCAGCTTTCCCACGTGGCAATCGTGGTTGCGGAACGCCGGCCGCGACGACATCGACTGTGAACGGGGCTTGCAAATCAACGATTCCGCAGCGGTCATCCAAGCTGCCATCGCCGGCAGCGGGGTGGCACTCGGCAGAACAACGCTGGTTGCCAAAGACCTGGCCGAAGGCAGGCTAGTGCGGCCGTTCGGCGATGATCTTGCTTACGACTTCGCATACTATGTTGTACATCGCCCAGATGCGGCCAATGCAGCCGGCGTCGCCGTATTCAAGGACTGGCTGCTCGCCCAGGCGCGCGAGTGAGCAAAGCGGTGGCGCTTGGGCCTGCGGCGCCTTATACCGGCTGCCTCGTCGTCGTATTCGACCTAGTCGTGCCGCGCTGCGGGTGCGCGCCATAGAACCCATGCTATGGGATTTACCGCTATCGCTGCCAGACGTCGCTGCGCCAGTCGATACCGTCCGAGGGCTTAGCGCGCGCTCCTTTGCGCAAGGGCGACCGTGCCTTTGCTGCTGGCGGCGCGGAGGTATTCAGTGGAGGGGCCTCGGCCGCGTTTGCGGCGCCGCCCTCACCCACCACGACGAATGGTGCCCAGTTGGTGGGATGGCCGCTGCGGCCACCGTTGCCTAAGAGAACGAGCATGGATCGGCGCAGCGCCTCGGCGCGCCCAATTGCCGGATGCGCCTTGAGCTCGGCGAAGGTGCCGCTCGTCAGCGTAACTGCCGAGTCGGAATCGACGTACCAATGGGACGCGAGCACAGCCCTCGAGCCCGCGTAGAAGAACGCGCGCGCCAACCCGGACAGCGCCTCGGTATTGTCGTTGTCGCCTGCGGCAGTATTGCAGGCGGACATAACCACCCAATCCGCATCCAGCTTGAGCTGTGCAACTTCTGAGGCTGTCAGCAGCCCATCGTCTTCCTCGCTCGCGCGTACGGGAGGCGTCAACATCAGCGCCGGCTCGCCACGCAAGGACGCGACCCCTTCCGCCTCGCCGGCCAAAAGTCCATGGGTCGCAAAGTGCAAGATGCGGGTGCGCCGCAGCACACCGTTCGCCGAAAGCGCCTTGAGGGTGCTCTCCGTCGCTTGCTCGCCGAGATAGACCGACCGTTCTGAAGCACCCAATAGGCGCGCGACCGTGCACAGTTCGTCCGTCGTTTCGGGGAGCGGCGCCTGCTTTCGAAGCATGTCGACATCGGCGAGCAAGCCGCGGCGGCCAGCGCGCGGCAGCCTAGCCACTGTGCGAGCGTTTGCGCTGGCCGATCCTTGCGGGCCTGGCTTCGGGCAGTGCTGCTTTGCCCAGGCGCGGCGATCGCTGCCATCGTCTCCCGACAGTAAGGGGTTGCCGAAACCGATAAAGGCCGAGCTCGCCTCGCTTTTTCGCGCGAACCTGCGGAGCGCCCCAAGACTTGCGACCGACGGCAGCGTACTGATTGCGGAGTGCCGTGCCAACCAATCCGCCTGGGCATAATGCACCGGTTGCCAAGGCGCCTCGCGCGCAGGTTCGCTGACGACAAGTACGTGCAACGGGAGCATGGCCAGTGGTCCCGACGCAATGACCAATAGGTGCTTCGCCGATACTAGGTCTGTAACCTGCTCGAATAAGATGCGGTACAGCTGGTTGGCACGAAGCAGATCGAAAGGCAGAAGGCCAGCATCGCTCGAGAGCGCTTGCCGCCCTAGAAGCTCCAGGCAGCGTTGCGCGCCGTCGCCCTGCCACTCGCCGATGGCGTCGAGCCCGCAACGCAGGGCCTTCACGTGATCAGCAAGCGCCTTGGAGCCCAGCGCAATCTTGACCCAGCGGAACGCGGATCTTGTGACCACCCAGAGGTAGGTGTCGTCTCGGGTCGGCACGAAAAGAAGCAGGGCCTCGTCGGCGCCCAGCAGTTTGGCCGTCTCGGTGAGTGGTAGAGGTGTCGTTTCGGTCAATGTGGCGTATTCGGGAAAGTGCATCCCCAAGCTGGCATCGATCTCTTTCAGACGCGTGTTTCTAGCAGCGGCGCTCGCCACCAGCGCTTGCTCAAAAATGAAGTTTCGGGCCTGCGCGGGTTGAGAAGCAGCTGCGATCAGCGCACGATCGGCCGCTCCGATTTCATCGGCAAGATCCTGGCGCTCGCGCACCAGCTCTGCAAGGCGAGCGTTCGCGGCAGCGATGCGCGCCGACATCCGTGCGATCGCCGAAGCAGCACCCGCAGCGGCGATCCATTGCGCGCTCTCGAAGGCTTCCGCGCGCAATCGCACCGCGGCTTCGTTGTCGCTGCTCTCTGCTGCGCGATAGGCGGCGACGATCAGTCCAAGGAATGGGTCTGCGTTGTTCCTGATTTCGGCACCTTGGACGTCCTGGGACGCAACAGAACCCGAACTTCGGCGCGTGATCCAGATGGCGCTAGCGCGCTTGAAGGCTGCGTACGCCGCATCCCACTGTCCAAGATCGAGATAGTGCGATGCTAGGTTGTGCAGGCTAATGGCAACCTCGGGGTGAGTTGAGCCCAAAGCAGCCTCGCGGACCACCAGGGCTCTCTGCAGCAGAGGACCCGCCTCGTCATGTCGCTGCAAATTGTCGAGAATACTCGCTAGATTGTTGAGGCTGTTGCCCGTGAGTGGATGGGTAGAACCCAAGGACCTCTCGCGGATCGCAAGCGAGCGCCGGGCCAGGGGCTCGGCTTCTGCATAGCGGCCAGCGAGGTATAGGACGGCCGCAAGGTTGTCGAGTGCGATCGCAACGGAAGGGGTGTCTGCGCCCACGCGCGCTTCGCGGATTGCGAGCGAGCGGCGGTATAGAGCCTCAGCCTCCTGCAGGCGATGCTGAGTGCTTATGGCGTGGGCCAGATTGTTCGCGCTGGTGGCAACGTCGGGATGATCAGGCCCGAACGCACCCTCTGTGATCGTGAGTGCCCGCCGAAGCAGGCCTTCGGCCTCGTTCGCCCGGCCTTGGTAGGTCAAGAGCGTGGCAAGATTGGCAAGCTGGTTGGCAACATCCGGGTGCTCTGCACCGAGCGCCTGCTCGGTAATTCGCAGGGTGCGGCGATAGAGAACCTCGGCCTCTGCATAGCGACCCTGGCGCACATGCACTTCACCCAGGTTGTTGGCAACCGCCGCTGCAGCAACGCTGTCTGCCCCGGATGTAGCCTCCTGAATTTTGAGGCTCTCCCGGAGCTGCGCCTCGGCCGCTGCCAGTTTTCCCTGCTCTTTATAGACCACGGCCAGATTGTTGAGCACTACTGAGACATGCATGTGCTCGGCTCCCAAAGCGCTGCGAAAGCCTGCAAGCGCTTGTTGAAAAAGCGCCTCTGCTTCGCCATAGCGCGCCAGGCGGTGTCGCACGCGAGCAATGCTGACCAACGTCATGAGCGTGTCAGGGTGATTGCCTCCAAGTTCTCGTTCGCGGATCTCCAGAACACGCTTCAGGAGTTGCTCGGCCTCTCCGTATTGTGCTCGATCGATGGCGATGTAGGAGAGGCTGGCCAGCACCTGCGCCACGTCCGGATGCGCCGCTCCGAAGGCCTTCTCGCGGATCGCGAGCACGCGCCGCAGCTTGGGCTCGGCCTCGTCGAGTTGTCCTTGCAGACGATGCAGATCGGCCAACGTGAGAAGCGCCGTTGCGGCCAGCGGGTGGTCTTTGCCGAGCATCCTCTCCATCTCTGTGACCAGCTGCTGGCCGAGCGGGATGGCATCGGTGTAGCGGCCAACTTTTGATAGCTCGGTGATGCGGCGCAGCAGCTGCAAAGGATCGGCGGCTTGCGCTCTGGCGGTCGGCATAGCCAGACAAGCTTGCAGCATCAGAGCAAGCAAGAGCCGCACAATGAAGTGTCTATTGCGGCACCGCATCGAAGCCGCACCTCCCTCCGCAAGTTCTGACTTTACTGTGACAGTTTCTTGCGGCCGCGGTATGACCGCCTTGGATGGCCCGCGCTTCACGTGCAGGCGCGCAGCTTGCCGCAGTCGTTTCGTCTGTAACGCCGAGATTCAAGCCCGCTCCGCGTTAGCGTTAAAGCTCGCGCCACTCGGCGCAACCCCAAGGGCTCGGCCCCTCCGGCGATCGCCGCTGCGAAGACGGCGGCACCGCCACTGGGCAGCATCACCGCTCCGGCCACTCCCAGCCAGCCAGGCGCCGGGTGAAGTCGTTGCAGGCACTGCCTTCATAACCCGCTTTCGAATGGCACGATATCAAACTGCTCAAGGGCTTTGAGGGTCTCGAACACACCCCGCTCGACTTCCCTCGCCAATAGTTGGGCGAGAATGTCGCGGTCGGTGGCCGGCAAGCGCGCCAGCAGCAGATTGATCTGATGCTGGTCGGGGATGTATTCGGAACTGGCGTTCTGGTTCCAGAGCGCGGCCCGCATCCGCCGAGCGCCGATCTGGCCCTGACCATTGTGGCAGACATCGACAAGGTGGTCGATCACGTCACGGTATCTTTGCGCCTTCACTGCCTGGCTCATTGGTCGGCCCCTTGCTCGCTGTGCCTGGTTGCACCCGAAGACTATGTCCCGTTCGCGGTCAAAGGCGGTCTAGCCAGCGCCTTTCAGCGCTTAGTTCGTCTTTGCCTGCGGCCGGCCGCTTACCTTGTGCCACGCTTGCACTCAAGCCGAGCGTTGACGCCAGCAATGGCCAGCCAATACCCTCAACCCTGTTAGGCTTCGCGTTGGCTATGGCAGCAGCAACGTCATCGCTGGAGTTGGCGGACCAGGCCAGGGCTGACGTGGCGGATCTCCTGGATCTGCAATTGTCGCCCCTCGGTTTGGCCGCGATGGATGCGCTCGCCCCCCAACCCGGACAGACAATCGTCGACATCGGCTGTGGCGCCGGCCAGACCCTGCAACAGCTGGCAAGCCGGGTGGGGCCGTCAGGCCGCGTTATTGGTGTCGATCTTGGCCCTCGCGTTCTCGAAGTCGCACGAGCCAGAACCGCGACCCTTGGCCAAGTTCGGCTCATTCAGGCTGACGCTGCCGCCCTTGCCCTGCCGGACGCGATGGCCGACGGCGTCTATTCGCGCTTCGGCGTCATGGCCCTTGCCGACCCCGTCGCCGCCTTTAGCAATTTTCGCCGCATGACCCGGCGCGGCGGCCGACTTGCCTTTGTGTGTTGGCGATCACTACAAGAAAATGATCTCGATCTCGTTCCCCTGCAGGCCGCGGGGCTCGATATGCCAATCGACAAGACACCCTTCAAATTCGAGCGCCGCGACTATTTGTTGGAGGTTTTGCGGTCGGCAGGCTTTGCCAAGATTGCAATCGAGGCGTTCGATGCGCGCGTCTCGAGCGGAAATCTCGACGCCATGCTGGCTGTGCTGACGAAGGTGGGTGCCCTCGGGAAACTGTTGCGGGAAACGCCCGGCCTCTCCTCCAGTGTCGAACCCAGGGTTCGAGCGGTACTGCGGGCCACTGCGGGCGAGGGCGAGATCAGCCTGAAGGCCGCCACCTGGATCGTGGCTGCAGCTGCCTAAGGTCTGCATTAAGCACGCATGACAAGGGGTGAGACGCGGATCAACGGCGACCAACCGCGCGGGCGCCGGGAAGATCGCTGAGCCGTGGATTCGGCGACTGCTTGAGCGCGATCAGGTGGCCTGGCGCCGGGCGTCCCCAGCGGCGCGAATTCGCAAGCCCGCCTCGACCTTCGGTGCCAGCAAGATGCCGGTATATTGGCCGCTCGCACCGCTGTTGGAAGTAACCGGCGCGAAAGCTTTTCGAGGTACCAGTTCCTTAGCATTTTTTTTAGCTGCGCCGGCGGGAGCGCGGCGAAGGTCCGCACGTCTCACTATAATCGGACGCACTTTTCTGGTGGACAGGTTGAAGCCCGCCATTGCAGGTCCAGCAAGCGAGGTTCTGCAGCCGCCGCCCTACCCCGCTGGGTCTTGTGCTCCGGCCATCGTCGGACCTCGGGTCGAGGCACGCCTTGGTCAACTCGCGCGGCTGGTTGTAGCGTCTTGCTTGTCTGCACATCTACCGCTGCTGTCGGTGCGTGCGGCCGGTCCTCCAGACCTCGAAGTTGGGCAAGTCATCGCGGTCCCGGCCGAGGGGAGCGAGCAGGGTTCGCCGCAGGCCTTTCAGATGGAGGAGTTTCTCGACCAGCTGATGGAGGCAGAGTCCGGCGGGCGCCTCAACAAAAAGAACCCGCGTTCGACGGCCCTGGGCCCCTTTCAATTCATCGAAGCCACCTTTCTCGTTGTCGTGAATAAACACTTTCCGCACGAGGTTGCGGGCCTCACTGAGCGGCAGGTCCTCGCCCGCAGAACCGAGATTGTCTTCTCGCGCCGCGTCGCCCGCGCCTATGCGAATGATCTCATTTCTACTCTCAAAAACAATGGCTTGCGAGCGACCGCGGTCAATGTGCGGATTGCGTTTCTGGTCGGGCCTTCTGCGGCGGTCCGCCTGCTTAAGACGCCGCGCCATAAGCCTTTAAAGGAGGTGTTGTCGGCCGCTGCAATCGCAGCGAACCCCTTCATGTCGGGCGCGACGGTTGCCAGGCTGGTCCAGAAGGCCGCTGGCGACGTGAGTGCGACAGCCGCGACCAGCCCGCCTGCTCCCTCGTTGGCTGAGCCGGTCATCATGGCCGCGCCCTTAAGCGCGGTTGCCTCGACGACGGCCTTGCAGGGCGAAAAGGCCGCCGCGGTTGCTCTCAAGGGCGAGCCGGCTGCCGCCCTAGCCGGTCCAAAGCGCGAGCCGGTCGACACTCCAGCTGCCTTGGAAAGCAACCCCATGCTGACCAAACCAGCCAACCCACACTTCGAGATCAAATGTCAGATCGGCCTCGCCAGCTGTCGCAAGTGGATCGCCATCGAGGAGCAGAAAGCGCGACTTATTCGCAACGCCGAGCGGTCGCCATACTGATCGCGTTCGTGCAGACTCGAGAAATACCACCCAGCTTTGACGGCGAGCGGCAGCAGCCTTCAACAACCGCAGCCCGGTAAAATAGGGCAAAGGCCGGAGTGCCCCGAGCGTGGCTAAGCGATATCGATCATGTTGCGGGACTGACACCTGACGATCGCCGGCGCGGAATGACAAGCCTTGAAACAGTGCAGCAGCCTGCAACGCTAGGTGCGGCAGAGGTGCAGGCCCGACGCACGCGCGCACGTACGGCCGCCGTCATGTTCTTTGCCAGCCTCAGCCTGCTCATCGGTGCGAGTCTGGGCTTGGGCTTCCTACTGGGCCGGGCATCGAGCGGGAGCGTGCCGGTGGGTACTGCATCAACGAGCGTCGCCGAGCAATTGTCAGCCGCCGGCGCCGCGAAAACCGGACCGCAGAGCAAGGACTTGATTCCGCCTAGCAAGCTCAACGAGGGAACGCTCGCGGCAACAGTCGACCCGCCCAGCACCACTCCCGTTTCGCAAACATTGCCCCCGAACGTCGGTGTCAAACAGAGTGGAGCGGGGTCGAGCGGCATTGCAAAATCGCAGACGTTGGCCGCCGACTCCGGGCCCATTGCTGGGGCCAGCCAACCACCCGTCACGCTCGAGCCGAAGGCACCGGCACCAGCAAAAATCCTCAATCCCGCGAGTGATGCGACCGTGGATGCAGCATCGAGAAATGCGCAACACTGGCTGAAGCTCGCTGAGGAAGCCCGACATCAGGCCGAAGACTCTACACAGGCGCACGGCAAGCGGTTGCTATTCAAAATTGCCGACACCTACGAGCGCTTGGCGCGGTTGACGACGGGAGAGACGGCCGACGACAAGCCGCGGCGACGGCACAGATCCAGGCGCTGACTGACAGCCCACGCAAATGCACGCCGCACCCGCCGGTGGTGCCGACAGCAGACGTTCGCCATCTAATCGGAGACCGAGGGAGGCGCTTCATCGTACGCGAGACGTTCGGCGATCGGGTTCCAATCGAGTTTGCAGCAGACACGCTTGAGGAGGAGGAAGCCGTCGCTCGCAAACCGGCAGACGAGCCTCAAAGAGATGCTCGCTAACATTTCACGCGACGCGCGCGGCCGTCGAGGACGCTCGCCAGACCAACACCAAGGTAGGCAATGCGTAACCTTGACTGGCAAAGCACTCGCTGAGCTCGTGTCGTCCCGGCCGCCTCGTACCATTGGCAAGGCGTCGGTTGCTGCGATAATCGGAGCGAGGAAGAGCGACGAAGGATCAAATATTTCGCTCGGTGCGGAACAGTACAAAGCAGCCGCAGTTTCCCAGGAAACCATTGCCATGGGAGGAACGCCCATGCCGCAAACACGGTCTCCTATCGTCGATCGCCTGAAGACAGCTTTCCGGGCTCAATACGATGCGATCGTAAGTGAGCCGCTACCAGAGCGCTGGGTTGATCTGATTAAGCGCCTGAATGAACAGGAGCGCGTGCAGCGCGAAACTTGCAAAGCAAAACAACGCTACCTCTCGCAAGGGGGCTGAGTAGCGCTCCGGCCAAACGGTCGCCGTGGACCGGATCAACCAAGACTTAGGCGTCGGTTACCAGGTAACGTCACCAAGAGCCATCGCGGTCGGCTCGTAGGCGCAGCTGAAGCCCCGCAACGACCGGACACAATCGTTGCAGAGCGTTGATTTCTCAGGCGTGCCAGCTTCGGTCTCGCTGACCTGTCCACGCCCGCCCCGGTTGTCCCCTAATAGCCGCACAGTGCGCTCGGTGTGCGAGACGGCAATAGCGGCAGATTGTGCAGTGCCAGCAAGACCCATGCTCGGTGCTGAAGCCCGACCGATCCTCAGTTTATTGCATCGCTCACTTAATGTCGGAGACGGCCGCAGTGCCGGTGCGAGTGACGCGGGCGCCGGATACCTGGGTCCAGATCTTGGTTCCCGTTAGCGTGCCAGCGGTGGCGCTGAGCGACCCCGCGAAATTTGGCACCAGACCTGAACACGGTATGAACGAGATCTAAGACGCCGGTTGCAGCGACGGTTTGCGCCAGTGGGTCCTCATGCAAGCCGTCGACATGCCAAGCTGCCGTACCCACTTCAGTGTCCAGACCGACGTCCACGGTCATCGTCGCGCCAAGCTGATGGGGGAGGTTGGCGTCGAGGGCACTACTGATTGGCAATTGCAAAGTTGATTGCGCTGCTCCGAACGTTCCTGATTTTCTTTGTCGGCGGCCTTTTGATGACGGCCGTGGTCATCTGCCTCTTGCTGATTGGCGATGCCGTTTCGAAGCATTGCTTTCATGAAAACCCCAATCTTACGTGCGGAGACGCTCTCTTGTTTGTCGCAGTCTCGCCCGTCTACGGCATTGGCATCGGAATGGCCCTTAATTTCCTGCCCCTGATGGTCGCAGCCGTATTGGCCGTCCTCGGCCGTGCCGTTTATCGCCAACTGCCGCTATGGTATGTGCTGGCCATCCTGCCAGCATGCGTGCTGGCGCATAGTACGCAGACAACGTCGCTGGTTTCCCACAGCCGCCTGTTGCTGTTTGCCGTCTTTCAGATGGTGGCGCTGCTGGTCTGTTGGTGGTGGGAGCGACGCGGCTCGTGGGATTAATCTTCGCACCCCTTGCTCCGCAGCGTGCTCACTTGGGATTGGTAGCGTTTGGGGCGTCGATGTTCGATTTGCGGTTCCACTGTGCTCCAGCTGGGGCGCTGGTTTTTCGGCCGCCGCAGTCGCGCCCAACTGGGCCTGGCGCCACGGCTCGATCAAGCGCGCGAAGCAAAGCTTCAGCCCTTTTTTCCGTTCGGGGAGACGGGAATGGCAACTACCGGCCTCATGCTTGGCGGCGTCACTTTTCGCGGCTTCGAAAGCGCTCAGCGCACTGTGCCGCCTCGCGCAGGCAACGGCGTTTGCGGCCTGTCTTGGCATCGGCAGCCTCGCGCGCCGTGACGCCTTGTGGCACATTGGACGCCGGAGCGCGCGCAACGAAAGTGGCAGAATACAATGATCAGCAAGTTCGTTACGGTCTACCCGGGCCATATTGATCTCCCCGACATGGGTCAGGACGCGACGCCTGCCAACGAGCGTCGCTACTCCAATGAACAGCTGGCCTCCGTCTTCGACAAGACAGAGGCCGTCGCCAAGACCATGGACGCGCTCGGCTTCGACACGCTCTGGCTCGCCGAGCACCATTTCCAGCATGAAGGCTACGAATGCATACCCAACATCCTGATGCTGGCCGTACATCTAGCGCATGTGACGCAGCGCTTGCGCATCGGCTGCGGCTTCAATATCGCGCCGATGTGGCACCCGCTACGTTTGGCCGAGGATTTCGCGGTGGCCGACATCTTGACCAAAGGACGAACGGTGTTCGGGGTGGGGCGCGGCTATCACACGCGCGAGGTCGAAACCTTCGGCGCGCCCATGCAGGATGCCAATGCCAACCGTGAGCTGTTCGAGGAACAGGTCGAGATCATCTTCAAGGCCTTCAACCAGGAGTCCTTCGCGCACAAGGGTAAACACTACACGCTGCCACCCGCGGTGCCTTATCGCGGCTACGAGCTCACGGAGCTCACCCTGGTGCCACGCCCGGTCAACCGTCCGGTCGAATGCTGGCAGCCGATCGTCAGCGCCAACGCGCGCGGCCTCGACTTCATGGTGCGGCACGGCATCAAGGGCGCCGTTGGCGGCGGCGCTGCCACCATGGCGGAGGGGCCGATCCAGGCTTATCGGGAGGCAGCTGCCCGGGCCGGCAAGGAGCTCAAATTAGGGGAGGATCTCACGGTTGGAGTGTTTTTTTATATTGCCGACACGCGTGAAAAGGCAATCCGCGAGCTCACCCCATACTACGAGGAACACGTGAAGATGTTCGCCCCGCTCGGATTTGTACCGGGCATCACCCCACCGCAGGTGGCGGCCGCTGCAAAGCGTGGCGGCTGGCAGCAAGCCGGTGTGCCGACGCTCGATCACTACCTGCAGCTCGGGTCGTGGTTTGCCGGTACGCCGCAGCAGCTCGTCGAACACCTCAAGAATCTCGAAGCGCGCTTTCCGGGCATGGAGCACATCAATTTGAGCACGAGCCTGTGCACGCCAAGGACGGTGATGCTCGAACAGTTTCAGCGCGTCGCCGAGGAGGTCATGCCGGCATTCCGCTGAGCGCGGTTGGAACCGCCGCATTTGCTTGGGCTAGCCCACGATCCCGCTCGAGCCGCCGTCGATCGTCTCTCTCCGGTTAGGCGTCTTTCGCAACGTTGGCTCTAGCCTACTGGCAATGATGCGGCGGGCATGCCATGGTTTCCTAGGCTCGAGGAGGACTTGATGCAAATCAGCTTGCAGGGTAAGCGCACCGTCGTCACCGGCGGCAGCAAAGGTATCGGGCGTTCGATCGCACTCGCGTTCGCCGGCGCCGGCGCGGCCGTTTCCATTTGTGCGCGAGGTCAGGCGGCGCTCGAGGCGACGGCAAACGAGATTTCGGCTCGCGGGGTCAAGGCGCATGCGGGCATCTGCGATCTCGCCGACAAGTCGGCCATTGCCGCCTACATCGCCGCGGCCGCTGCCTCGCTCGGCGGCATCGATATCCTGGTCAACAATGCTTCCGGGTTCGGCGCCAGCGACGACGAGACGGGCTGGGCCAAGAGTATCGACATCGACATCATGGCAACCGTGCGTGCCTCGCATGCCGCGGTGCCCTTTATCGAGAAGGCCGGTGGCGGCGCGATCCTCAACATTTCATCGATCTCAGCTGATCGCGGCAGCACGCGCACACCACCCTACGCAGCCGTGAAGGCAGCGGTAATTAACTACACCAAATCCCAGGCCCTCGGCTTAGCGGCGAAGAAAATACGGGTGAACGCGATCGCGCCCGGCTCCATCGAGTTTCCGGGCGGCACCTGGGAGAAGCGCAAAACCACAGAGCCACAACTCTACAACGCGATCCTGCGCTCGATCCCGTGGGGCCGGCTCGGCGCACCCGAGGAGGTCGCCAATGCAGCCCTGTTCCTGTGCAGTGATGCGGCGACCTGGGTGACCGGACAGACGCTTACGGTTGACGGGGGCCAGTTTCTCGGCTGAAGCGGGCCGCTTCGCTGCAAGCAGGTGTTTGCTTGGGTGGGGAAGGCCTTCGCGCCGGACCGCCTAGCCGCCATGCCGAGAGCGCCATTAACTCGCTCTCCGGCCGCTTGCGCGTGTGGCAGCCGACCTCGTCTGCCGTCATCTATCGGTCGTAGTCCGGCGGCGCAAGCCGCAATGGGGTCGGGTTCTGAGCTACCCAGTTCACGGCAAGCTCGCTCAACCGGCGCGGGTCACCATGCTTGCGTTTCAAGTGCGCGACCAGTTCGCGGGTTTCGGTCAGCAAAGGTTCCCCAAGCGCTACCCCCGAGGCAACGTGCACCAAAAACGCATCGGCCATCTTTCTGTAGGCGAGGTCCCAGTTGATGCCTCCATTGCGTTCAAGCTCGTCATGGATGCGGCCGGCAATACGAACAACTTCGCCTTGAACGGTGTCTGCCGCTCCGCTGGAGGGAACCAGCAAATCCCACAGCTCTTGATACTGGTCTTGCCAGCGCGCACTTCGGGCGATGATCGGTGATTTTCCGTCATGCCGACGGCGACGCGGGGCCGGCGGCGCACCGAATAGAACATAGAGTTTGTCGAGCCCCGCGCTCGTCGCCGCCACGCTTTCGGGATTGAAGGCGCTGCGATGAAACTCAAAATCGGTTCCAATTCGCGCAATGAACCCCTGCATTTCCGGGGTTTGCCGCGCACCCGCCGCGAGAAGAAGTTCCGCTAATGCCGCCATGCCCTCGATTTGCGCGTTACTGCAGCGCTGCAGCGCAAACGCAAGCGGCGTCTGGCCCTCGCCATTGAGGGCGTCGACGCGCGCGCCATGCTGGAGCAACAAGCGCGCGGCCACGGCATTGCCCGATCCCGCCGCCGCATGCAGCGGCGTGCCTCGGTTGTTTTCTCCGTGGTTTGCGTCCGCGCCAAGCTCCAACAGGACCTCGATACGCCCTTGCCAGTGGCGGGCGCGCGAATGCAGTGGCGTGTCCCCGTAACGGTCTCCGGCCGCGAGGTCTGCGCCGCGCGCAACCAACCACCGGGCCAACTCATCTGGGCACTGATGGAACGCCAGCGCCGTTTGCTTGAAGGCACCGCCACGCGCATTGACGTCATGGCTATCGAACAGGGCCTTCAGCTCCTCGACGCTGCCGTTCGCTAACAGCGCTTCGAAATCCCGTGGCAGTTGTTTCCGCTTCGCCTTGCCCACCCCCGTGCCCCCAAACGCCCGCAAGCTCTTTTTGGTCGCTCCAGTCATATTTCGAGCAAGCGCCGCAGACAACCGCGCAGCGGCGGCTTATTTCCGGCTCGGGAGTTTATTCTGCGCCAGGCTGCCGGTCGCATGATGCTTGTCCAGATCGAAATCCGGCATCAGTCCTGCCATAGCCACCCGCTCGTTGCAGCAACGATGGCAATGTCGAACCACCGCCATCCCCCGGTGGCTGCCAGCACCGCCCCGTCGCGGCGCGTTGTTGCGGGCGATCGATCGCCCCTGGCGGTGCCGTCGGCGCAACTGCCACGATCTGCCGTTCCATTGTGACGGCGCCGACGATTGGCCCGCCGAGCCGGGCGCCGGAAAGCGTCCGCCCAGCATCCGCGCCAGGGCCGAACTACCCCTCCTCATCGTCTCGGTCGGCACGGCATTCTCGCCGGCGCTTAAGCGTACTCTTCCGTACAGACTTGGCGCTTTACTCCGGCAACTCTCGGCGCAAGGCTTCTTTTCACCTACGATTCGCTTTGCTAGCTGCTGTGCCAAAGGACCCTGGGGCAGGTGGGCGCCCGACCCGCGGCCCTAGGGTCCGTTAGTTATGCCCGCGCCGCATGATCGCCGATGAGAACCTGCGGGGGGCGGGTGCGCGCGTGCGCACCGGGGGGCCGTTCTTGTGTTGGGACGTCGCGTGTTTGACGAACTCCTCAAGCTTCTTGTCGGCCTCCCTGGCCTGGTGATCCAGCGACGCCATCTGAGTATCCCGTGCGGTGCGCTCGAGGCATTGCGCTACGGCGCCGGCCAAGGCGTCGAGCCTGTCGTCTTGCGCAAAAGGATCCTTCACGCGAACCATGCGCGTGATCTGATAGCGCAGGCCGTGGAGGGGACCGCGGTGCCCATCAATCAGCTTCGTAGCTTCGAAGTCCTGCTCGATCACCGACGAGCCCACTATCAGTCAATGCTGGTTCATCCGGCGCTCAAGGACGTCAGCGATGGGCTGCTCCTTGGCGACCGTGCCCCGGTCGGCATCCTCAACGCCACCATCGTCGGGGTGCTGCTCACCGGCCCCGATCGGGAGCTTGGCGATGCTCGCGCCACCGTCGTTGGTCTCGCCCTGAACCAGCTCGATGTCATGTTTTTTGGCCACACCCACGAGCGACTTGAGCGTGTTGTCGTCATAGCCGCCCAGAAAGCCGCCCGCGGCAACCAGGAACATCCGGCCATGCAAAAGCTCAAGAGCGGCATAGGACGTCTTGTGGTTACCTGAGCTCGAGGCAGCTTCGCCCTTGCAAGGCCTAAACTCGGCTCACAAGACGCGATAGATCCGATACTCAATCTGTTGCGCCCCCGCCAGCCGACCTTCTGCGATAAAGAGGCTTTCGTTGAGCCAGCAGTAGCCCTCGGCGCCGGTTTCAAAGCGCATATGCATGCGCATATACTGGTCGGTCCACGTCGTCTGCCTGCCTTCAGCGGCGGCATCTCTGAAGGCAACCGTGCGCTCAACGAGCCCCGTATAGTGCAGCAGAATAACGGCGCCATCCTCGGTGATGAATTGGACCCGCACGTCGGGGCGGGCAAAGCGGTCGGCACTGAGCAGCATCCAGTCCCCGCCCGGCGAGGCGATCTTCGCCTTGATGCGCGCCCCGGTCAGGGTTCCCTCGGTCATTTGCCAGTATTCGCGCGCGCCCAGCGGTGAACCTTCGGTCGCCGCCAGCGGACCAGTGACGCGTAGCCGGTAAGTCATTTCGTGCTTGAGTTCGAGCATGCCAAGGCAACGTGGACCGGCCGTGTCCGTTCCGGATCGGGCCTGGCCTTGGCCACGAGTTCGAAAGATCGCCGTGGCCAGCGCCCGCCGGACGCACGCCACAGACCTTGGCGCAATCAGGGCACGCGAACGCATCCGCGCGCTGCGCCCGTCGCCCGCGGCCGCGCCGCCGGCGCGAGGTGGTGATGATGAAGCGGAAAGGCGAACGCGTGATGCTGCGCAACGCGCATGGGGAGCGCGAAAGTCACAAGCACGCGGTGCTGTCATCTGAAACGGCACTGAAGTCCTTCCGTGGCCGCCGTCCTTGGCCACCGTCCTTGGCCACCTTGCGTGATGCCGCCCGCGATCCCGAGCCACTAACCCGGTTGGCTAGCTCGGCGTGTGACCTGTGCGCTAGCATGTGCACACGCGACCCAATACCTCGGAGAAGATATCGTGGACACCTTTGCCATCTATTTTACCATCTCGACCGCGATCCTGCTGGGGGCGATGAGCCCTGGCCCGAGCTTCATCGTTGTCGCCAGGACCGCGGTTGCGGGCTCTCGCGTACGAGGCGTGCTCGCTGCCCTCGGCATGGGATTTGGAGGCGGCCTCTTTGCCTTGGCGGCACTGTTAGGGCTCCAGCTGATCCTCCTGGCAGTACCGTCGATTTATCGGGCGCTGCAACTGCTCGGCGCGCTGTATCTGATCTTTCTTGCCTATAAGCTCTGGAGGGCGGCACCGCAGCCGCTAGACCTGTCGGTGGGGATTGAACCGCGACGCTCCGCCGTGCAAGCCTTCCTCTTGGGGCTCATCACCCAGTTGAGCAATCCCAAGACCGCCATCGTATACGCCAGCGTTTTTTCTGCCGCCTTGCCCCAACACACCTCCTGGCTCCTCACCGCCCTCCTTGTACCTACAATTTTCGCCATCGAGTTCGGCTGGTATTCGCTGGTGGCGCTCGCCTTCTCGAGCGGCAGAGCCCGCCACTCCTATGTGCGCGGCAAGAGCTGGATCGATCGCCTTGCGGCGGGCGCCATGGGCCTGCTGGGTGTCAAGATCCTTGCGGAGGTTCGCGTCAGCTGAGTTGTGCTCGGGGCTCGCGGGCTCAACGGGCATGACATCGCCACGCCTCGATCCACTCCTTCGTGCGAGTGCGCCCGCCCGCGGCACTCCCGGCGGCATGGCAGCGTGATCAGGGGGCCCCCTTGTCGGTGTTCCCTGGCTTCGGTGTCTTAGTACCGACCCAGAGTTCAGGGTTTGCCCCGATGCCACCGCTGGGACGCCGGTGCAACGCTGCCCGATAGACGAGGCCTGTTTCCGGCGAGACCGACGGGCCGACCTGCGCCGGATGGAAGCGGCAAGAGGACGGCGATGACCGCCCCCATGCCACCAGCATCAGATGGCGATCCTGCTCGGCGCAACAGTGCTCGCCGCCGCCGATATCGCGGGCTGGGCAGACGCCCTTGTCCATAGCGGCCAAGGGCGTTGTGGCTGCGCAGCCCGTGAGCGCCAATTGTCCTAAGCCGGCGGTAGAGTGCTAGCCGTGGCCAGTGAGGAAATCGAACGCCGGCTTGTGGCTATCTTGATAGCCGATGTCGCCGGATACAGCCGCCTCATCGGTACCGATGACGAAGGCACACTGGCTCAGCTCAACGCCCACCATGCCGAGCTCATTGAACCCAAGATTAAACAACACCATGGGCGGGTGATCCGGACCACCGGCGATGGCCTCCTGGTCTTGTTCATCAGCGCGGTGGAAGCCTTGCGCTGCGCGGTCGAGATCCAGCGCGCAATGCTTGAGCGCAATGCGCAGGTTCCGACAGGCAAGCGCATCGAATTCAGAATGGGGGTCAATGTTGGCGATATCGTAGAAGGCGCCAGCATCCATGGCGATGGCATCAATGTGGCCGCGCGCCTCGAGGCACTGGCGGAAGCTGGCGGTGTCTGCGTGTCGAGCCGGGTGCATGAAGACGTGCAGGCCAGCCTCTGCCGGCTCGGCATCAGCTTTGAAAATATTGGGCAACATCAACTGAAGCATATTGACCGCGCGGTGCACATCTACCGCGTCCTGCTGGATCACGTCACGGTGTCGGTCAAAGCCACGCCGGCCGCAGCTTTAGAGCCCGCGCTGCCCGACAAGCCGTCGATTGCCGTGTTGCCGTTCGACAATCTGAGCTCCCATCCGGAACAGGAATACCTGGTCGACGGCATCGTCGAAGACCTCATCACCGAGTTGTCACGGTTCTCGGAGCTGTTCGTGATCGCCCGCAATTCCAGCTTCCAATACAAGGGCCAGGCGATCGACATACGCCGGGTCGGACGCGAGCTGGGTGTGCGCTACGTGCTGGAGGGCAGCGTGCGGCGCGGGGGCGACCGGATTCGCATCTCCGCCCAGCTGATCGAAGCCGACACCGGGACCCATCTCTGGGCCGAACACTACGACCGCAACCTCGAGGATGTCTTTGCCGTGCAGGACGACGTGGTGCGCACCATTGTCACCATTCTTGCCGCGCACGTAAGGCTAGCCGAAACCGAGCGCACCCGGACCAAGCCGCCCAACAGTTGGCAGGCCTACGACTACTACCTGCAGGCGGTCGCCGCCTCCGTCTCTTTCTCATCAAACAACAACCTGGCCAACGATCAGGAGGCGCGGCGCCTGCTCCAGCAGTCGCTCATCATCGACCCGAACTATGCCCGCTCGTACGCTCGCCTGGCGCACACCTCTGCCGGATCCTGGGTCAATCCCGCTCACCAAGACTTTCTCAAGCCTACGACCCTCGATGAGGCCCACGCTTTCGCAAGCAAGGCCGTGCAACTGGATCGAAAATTGCCCCAGGCCCATGTCGCGCTGGGATGGGTCCTCGCCTGCAAGCATCAGCACGAGGCATCAATTGCAGCCTTTGAAAAAGCGGTGACCCTCAACCCAAATTACGTGAACTGGCGTTTTGGCATGACCCTTATTTTTGCCGGGGCGGCAAAACGGGCCATCGACGTGGTCCACAGTTATATGCGGCTCGATCCATTCTATGTGCCTTATGCGTCCTTGGTGCTAGCCTATGCGCACTACATGCTCGCGCATTACGCGCAGGCACTGCCGCCGCTGCGCGACTTCGTCGGCCAGGCACCCACCTGGTGGGCCGGTCACTCCTTGCTGGCGGCGACGCTGGCGCGAATGGGCCAGCGCGAGGAGGCCCGGGTCGAGGCGGCCGAGGCTTTGCGCCTGGCGCCCAACTTCAGCATTTCCGGGTTTCGGCCGCTGTTCGGGCTCAAGTACCCGCAGGACGAGAGGCATCTTTTCGAAGGGCTGCGCCAGGCCGGGCTGCCCGAATAGCCGACCCACAAGCCCAAGACGCGCGGCAAGTCTGGGCTCCCGCAAAGCCAACGCCGAGCCCTCGGGCCGCTCGGGAGCCGCCGTGGCTAGCACGCTGCTTCGCACTTGGGCCGAGCTCGGCTCCCTCAAGGTTTTGGCGCCTCAACGCCACTGCCGTTGTGGCGTTTGCCTCGTCTTGCGCGTTTCCAGCGACTAGGCTTTCCCAGAATCAGTTTCCGGAGATCGGCCATGAAAGAAGACCGCTATCACAAGCACCGGCTGGCAAACCACGTGCTGCATCCCGAAACCCTGATGCTGGGATACGGCTACGATCCCTTGCTTTCGGAGGGCGCCGTCAAGCCGCCGGTGTTCCTGACCTCCACGTTCGTATTTCGCTCGGCCGAGGAAGGCCGCGATTTCTTCGACTATACGGCCGGACGCCGCCAGCCGCCGAAGGGTCAAAGCTCGGGTCTCGTCTATTCGCGTTTCAACCATCCAAATAGCGAGATCGTGGAGGATCGGCTGGCCGCTTATGAGGCCGCCGAGTCCTGTATCCTGTTCTCATCGGGCATGTCGGCCATCGCCACCACTATCCTGACCTTTACCAGACCGGGCGATGTCATTCTGCACTCCCAGCCGCTATACGGCGGCACCGAGACGCTCGTGTCTCGCACTTTGACCGCCTACGACATCGAAGCCGTCGGCTTCGCCGACGGTGCCGACGCCACGGGCATGCGCGAAGCCGCCGAGGCGGCCGAGGCAAAGGGCCGCGTTGCCGCGATCATGATCGAGACCCCCTCAAACCCGCTCAATACCATGGTCGATATCAAGCTCGTGCGTCGCCTTGCCGACGACATCGCCTCGCGCCAGCAACACCACCCGATCGTCGTTTGCGACAACACGCTGCTGGGCCCCGTGTTCCAGCGTCCGCTGCTGCTGGGGGCCGATGTCTCCGTTTACTCGCTCACCAAGTACGTGGGTGGCCATTCCGATCTCATCGCCGGCGCCGCCTTGGGGAGCGAGGCGCTGATGAAGCCCATCAAGCTCCTGCGTGGCGCCATCGGCACACAGCTCGATCCGCATTCCTGCTGGATGATCGGCCGCTCGCTGGAGACGCTGGCGCTGCGCATGGAGCGGAGCAACAGCAACGCCAGGATCGTCGCGGAGTATCTGCGCGACCATCCGCGGGTCGCCAAGGTGCACTATCCGCCATTCCTGTCGGCCGACGCGCCGCAACGGCGCGTGTATGAGGCACAGTGTACGGGCGCCGGCTCGACCTTTTCCTTCGATATCAAGGGTGGACTTGCGGAGGCATTCGCCTGCCTCAATCGGATGCAGATCTTCAAGCTCGCCGTCAGCCTGGGCGGGACCGAATCGCTGGCGTGCCATCCCGGCAGCACAACCCACTCGGGCGTGGCCGCCGAGCTGCGCGCCCGCATTGGCGTCAGTGACGCCACCATCCGGCTCTCGATCGGCATTGAACACCCTGACGACCTGCTCGCCGACCTTGCGCAGGCGCTGGTGCTGCAGGGCTAGCGTTCCGGTTGCGGACGGGCCAGTCCGAAACAGTCTTTATCGAGCAAGCGGCTCGACGCGTTGATGCATCGCCGGAGCCCAGCCTGAATGTCGGCGATAACGGTTCAGCCATGGCCTGCGATCGCGCGCGGCGCTTGCGCGCCGAGGCGCGATGCTTGCGGACGCTTTAGATCTCCAAACGAGAAACCGCGCCGTCGATTGAAAGGTCTTTGAAGCCGCGGACGGAACGCATGTGGAAGTCCGCGACCTCATTGAGCATGCAGGCCGGCCCGGCAGCGCGGGGAAGTTTGACGTTGAGGAGGTTGGCGCCATTCACGTCGCCGAGCCAGAACGAGGGACGTGCGTCGGCCGCCGCGCTGGCAACCTCGATATGGCTCATCTCAATATTGCGCACATGCCGCAAATAAAAGTGGGCCGCCGGCAGTGGACCGAACAGGGCCGGCTCGGGATACTCATCCGGCCGTTCGGACGGCTGCAGCGCCGCCAGCTCGGCCGTGCCGCCGCCGGCGTTGAGAAAAGTGCTGTCGCTGATCCTGATATCCTCAACGGCATGGCCCGGGATGCCGCTGATGATCGAGGGCATGGTGTTGAGAGGACCATGACAGGTGACGTTGCTGATCAGTACCCGTTTGAGGCTACCGATTTCGCTCCCGCTCGGGCCACGCAGGCGCGCACCTAGTCGCAGAAAGATCGGGGCGTTGCGGATGTCGCGCATGGTAACCCCGACCACGCTGATGTCTTCCATACTGCCGCCATCCACGGTCTCCAGCGCCAGACCGCGGCAGCTCTCGAAAATGCAGTTGGCGATGGCGATGTTCCTGAAGCCGCCGTTTGATTCCGTGCCGAACTTGATACGGCCCGTGCGCTGCCAGTCCGGCTTTTCCCAGGCCGCCGGAAATGGCTTGAAGCTGCCGTCGAGCAGCGAGCCGACCTGGTAGCCGCCCGTGACATAGCAATTGGCGATGCTGACGTTCTCGGTCGCGCGCGCAAGACCCAGGGCAAATGAGCTCTTGAGGCAGATGGCGTCATCCCAGGGCGAATTTACGCTGCAGTTGGCGACGCGCACGTTGCGACAGCAATCGATGTTGATGCCGTCGCGGTTGGTGTCGATCTTCAGATTGTCAATTGTCAGGTTGTCGACCCCCGTCGCCAGAATCGCGAAATGCCCGCAAGCCCGCAGCGAAAGGTCGCGCAGGATGACGTTGCGGCAGTTTTTGAGCGCGATCGCCTTGTTGCCGACGCCCGGGGCCTCGGCGAGCGGAAGATCGAGATCGTCGTGGCCGCGGGCCAGGCCCCGGCCCCAGATGAGTCCGGGCCCGAACAGGGCGACATCGTGCAGGTTCTCGCCCCAGATCAGGCTATTGTGCCAGTGATTGTGGCCGAAGTCTTGAAACGCCTCCCAGGGCGCGTTGGGCTCGGCGGCATCGTAGCCGTCGGTGGTCCCCTCGTGCGGGGTGTCGGCGGCCAGCAGCGTGGCGCCCTGCTCGAGGTAGAGGGCAATCGCGCTCTTAAGGCGAAGCGAGTAGCACGCGTAGGTGCCGGCCGGAACATAGACCGTGCCCCCTTTGGCGCCAGCAGCCGCAATCGCCCGATTAATGGCGGGCGAATCAATGGTCTTGCCGTCGCCCACCGCGCCAAAGCGGCGAACGTCATAAACCGGAGCGGCCCCGGCGCCGGCGATCTGCGCAACGGCGCCCCGCATGCCCCGCGCGAGCATCGCCGGGGTGAGCACGGCGGAAGCGGCGGCGCGCTTCAGAAATTCCCGGCGGATGCAGTCCATGAGTGAGGCCGATAGTGGCGCTCCCGCCGCCCGGCGGGCGCGTCAGAGCTCGATCGCTCCCCGCAAAACGCCGGCGCCGCCCGATGCGTTCAAGGTCTGCAGCGGGTGCTGCCAAACCCGCGGCGCGGCGCCTAGGCGCACGCCACCAGTCGCAGCATCGCGCACGCGCCGGCCCGCACCAGCACCAGAAACGGGGGGTTAACCCCGACAGTTCACGACAGCTCTCGGGCGCGATGACCTCGCCCTGGCTGCTGGGCTCGCGGGCGCCGAGGAGGCCGTTGTTGGCCCGGGCCTTGGGCGGAAAGCCGGGTCGGCAGCGCAGGGTCCGGCGCGGCGGCAACCCTCTTGCGACGAACCGATGGGTACAGACTATCCCTGATACTGGAGGCGGCCGCCGATCTGTACAATCGCCCGAGGCCGCGCGATTGCGGCGCATCTAGCCGGAGGTCGACATATGCTCAAGCTTGCGCTCGCAATACCGTTCGCCGCGCTCGGCTTGTTTGCCACGCCCGCCTTTGCCTGCGGTTGGGGCTATAGCTCCTGTGGCTGTGGCTGCGGGTCGGGCTATGGCGCTCCGGCGGCCTATGGCTACGCCTACGCCCCGCCGGTCGCCTTTGGCTATGCCTACGCCCCGGTGACCTATGGTTATGCCGCGCCCGTGGGCTACGGCTATGGCGGTGGCTATGGGGGGGGCTATGGATACGACGATTACGACTACGACCCCGGTTACGGTTATGCCAGCTACGGCTACGGCGGCGGCTACCCCGCGTATGGTTATGGCTATGGGGGTGGTTATGGCTATGGGGGTGGTTATGGCTATGGGGGTTGGCGCGGTTTGGGCTATCGGGGATGGGGCGGCTATCGGGGCTATCGAGGCAATTACGTCGCCCGTTACGGCGGCGCTCGCGGCTACCGCGCCGCCCATTACGGCGCCATTGGACGCGTCGGCGGCGTTGGACGGGTCGGCGGGGGTGGGCGCGTCGGCGGCGGTGGGGGCGGTGGGTTTGGCGGGGGGGGGGGGGTTTGGTGGGGGCGAGC
>Ga0081540_1000149_pt1 | contig 72363 bp, 67 predicted proteins | sample TabmetS2T1R1_FD_71024 | JGI IMG/M metagenome (GOLD analysis project Ga0081540, IMG submission 71024) | Tabebuia heterophylla rhizosphere microbial communities from the University of Puerto Rico - S2T1R1 | ecosystem: Host-associated > Plants > Roots > Rhizosphere ...
GCGATGGCACAGGTCTCGTCGGTGGAGTCGTCGAGCACCTGGATCTCCAGGAGCTCGCGCGGGTAGTCGACGCGGCAGACCGCCTCGATGAGGCGCTCCACCACGTACATCTCGTTGAACACCGGCAGCTGGATGGTGACCCGCGGGAGCTTCGCCAGGGTGCCGTTCGGGGTCGGGATCTTGAACTTGTGCCGGTAGTACAGGAACGCCATCCGGTAGCGGTGCGACCCGTACACGGCCAGGACGCAGAGGACGGCGAAATACACGCCCAGGAACACGATCTCGACGGTGGTCATCTCTGGCGCTTGGCCCCTCGTCCCACGCCCGAGTATCCGGTCCGAGGGCGGCGCGGCAGATTAAGGATGTGACACAGGGGTGTCAAACGATTCCGACCACTTACAAACACCTGGGTGGCGAATGACACGCTGTGTCGAGCAATGACGGGAACTTGCGAACGCATCGGCTGGCTCGGGGCTCCAGAGACCCGGGCCGGGGCGTCCGTCAGAAGTGGTGGAGGATCGTGTACTCGGTCGCCGGCTCGTCCTTCCCGACACGGACCTCGGCGACGAGATCGTGGTCGAGCTGGGCGTAGTCGCGCTGGCACGCCAGGTAGACCGCGCCCCGACGGGCATCGAACGGCGCATCCTCGACGTGACCGAGGAGGTTCCCGGTGGCCAGCGACCGGAGGGTGACCTCCACCCGGGCGCCGGCGGGAATCACCAGGCCACCGAGCACGTGGACGGCGAGGTCGGTGTTCCGCGGGAAGTGGAAGTCGTTGATCTGCCCCGGAGCGATCGGATTTTCGAGGATGCGGACGCCGGCGCGGACGAGTCCCGCCAGTCGGTCCGGTCCCACGACCGGCGGCACCATGGTGCGGACCGCCTCCGCGGTCGCCGCCACGCGGCCCGCGACACCGGAGCAGACGTCACACCCGAGGAGATGCTCCTCGACCGAGGACCCGGCGGCATCGTCGAGATCGCCCGCCCACCAGTCCACGAGCGTCTCCCAGGACAGTGCCGAGGCGCAGCTCATGCTCTCTCCCGGACCGGAGCATCGAGGCAGGCGCGGAGCGCGGCCAGGGCGCGGTGACGGATCACCCGCACGTTGCCGCGAGTGATCTCGAGGCGCTCCGCGACCTCGTCGCTCTCCAGCTCCTCGTGGAACGACAGCTCGACCACCCGACGCGCGCGGTCGCCCAGCGAGCCGAGGCAGCGCAGCAGCACGGCGGCGTTCACCGGATCCCGCGGTGTCTCCATTCCGGCGGCGGCAACCAGCACCTCGTTCGACGCGGGCTCGGCCCGGCGGTCGAGCTCGCGCAGACGCAGCACGGCGTTACGGCAGGTCCCGAGGACGAAGCGCACCAGCTGCTCCGGCTCGCGCACCCTGCCTTCGCGTGCGGCTTGCAGGACGCCGAGCAGCACCGTCTGCACGACGTCGCGGGCGCGCTCCTCGTCCCGGAGATGTCGCAGGCCGTAGAGACGGATGCGCGGCGCGTATCGACGACAGAGCGCGCGCTCCGCCTCGCGGAGGCCCGCGCCTCCCAGGGCGATGGCCGCCAGCAGCGCGCCGTCCGGGGCCTCGGCCTTCATCGGCCGGGAACGGTACCACCGCGCCACCACCGGCGCGCCCCGGCGGGATCGAGCCTGGACGGCGCTTTCAGCCCCCGACTGCATCGGCCAGCGCGCGGAGCGCCCGCCCGCCGTCTCCCTGATAGGCGCTGCCATGCATCAGGCCGAGCACCCGCGGCTCGGTCCGGGCAAGCTTGGTCAGGAGCGGGCGGACGTGTGGACCCTGGACGAGGTACGGGACCGCCTTCTGCATCGCCAGCGCCGGGCCGAGCGGGTCCGCCTCGTCGAGGGGACGAACGTCCGCGCCGCCGGCGGTGAAGAGGTCCCCACAGAACAGCGTCCGGGTGCCGGGCTCGAAGAGCAGGCCGCTCTCCCACCCGTGCGGAAGGTGCGGGGTGTCGATCCAGCGGACGACCCGGCTCCCGAGGGAGAGCTCCTCACCGTCGGTCATGATCCGGGCGGGGCGGATCGCGACGTCGTTCACCGAGACCATCGCGGCCGTGCCGCTGCACACCGCCTCGGCACGGGGCGCCAGGGTCAGCCAGTCGTTCAGGGAACCGCACTCGTCGGCCTCGAAGTGCGAGAACGAGACGTAGCGAAGCCTGCTCGGGTCGCCGAGCACGTGCGCCACGGCCGCCCGGACGAGCGGGAACAGCTTCACCAGCCCCGTGTGGAACAGGAGCGGCGCCTCGTCCACGACCAGGAACTGGTTGAAGGTGAAGCCTCCCGGGACGACGGTCGACGGGGTGCTGATCCGGTAGATGCGGTCGGCGATCTCGTCGACGCGCGTGCCTGATTCGGAATTGACGATGCCCATGAGCGGTGTGGGTCCTCCGGCCCGACGTACGGGATGAGGCCCTGGCGTTACATCGCGGCATCGCGGGCAGGCTCGGGCCGGCCAGGGGGACGCCTGTCGAAGCGCGCAGTCGCGCGCCAGCGACCTTGCTCAGCCCCCCGCACCAGGGGGACGCCTGTCGAAGCGCGCAGTCGCGCGCCAGCGACCTTGCTCAGCGCGCGGCGGCCTTCTGGCCCGGCGTCCGCGGGTGAGCGTGGAGGTAGTCCAGCGCCGCGCGGAGCTGGGGGTCGGTCAGCTTCTGTGTCGCGTCCCAGGACGGCTGCGCGGGCAAGCGGCGCGTCGCCTCGGCGGTGCCGGCGTCCGGGTTGCGGAAGTGTCGGCGGAGGTCCTTCTCCCGGAGCTCGCGCGCCGTGCCGTCGGCCGGCACGAGGAAGTCGGGCTCGATCCCGCGCTCCTGGATGCTCCGTCCCTTCGGCGTGTAATAGCGGGCGATGGTGAGCTTCAGGCCGCTGCCGTCCTCGAGCTCGATGACCGTCTGGACCGAGCCCTTCCCGAAGGTCTGGGTGCCGAGGACCGTCGCGCGCCCGTGGTCCTGGAGGGCGCCGGCCACCACCTCGGAGGCAGAGGCGCTGCCTGCGTTCACCAGGACCACCATCGGGTAGTCGGGCTCGGTGCCGGGGTCCCGGCTCTTCTCCTCGGTGAGGCCCCGGCCCGAGCGCCCGCGGGTGGTGACGATCGTGAGCCGCCCGGGCAGGAACCTGTCACTGACCGCGACCGCCTGGTCCAGAAGACCTCCCGGGTTGTTGCGCAGATCGAGCACCACCCCCGAGAGCTCCTTGCCGCCGTTCTCCGTGCGGAGCCGGTCCAGCTCGCGCTTGAGGCTGGCGTCGGTCCGCTCCTGGAAGTTCTTCAGTCGCACCCAGGCGATGCCCCCGTAGAGCGCGCCCTGCACCGAGACGATGCGGACGTGGTCGCGGAGCAGGACGATCTCCTGGGGTTGCTGGAACCCGGCGCGCATCAGGGTGAGCGTCACCCGCTGTCCCGCCGGCCCGCGCATCTTCGCGGAGGCGCGCGCCACGTCCATTCCGGCGGTGCTCTCGCCGTCGATGGCGAGGATCTCGTCGCCCGGCTGGATGCCCGCTCGCGCCGCCGGCGTGTCATCGAGGGGAGAGACCACCACCAGGGCGTCGCCCCGCCGCACCACGTCCAGTCCCAGGCCGCCGAACTCGCCCGAGGTGTCGATCTTCATCTCCTTGAAGACCTCGGGAGGCATGAAGACGGTGTGCGGGTCGAGCGTCTCCAGCATTCCGCGGATGGCGCCGTAGACCAGCTGCCGCTCGTCGACCTTCTCGACGTAGTTGTTCTGCACGTAGGACAGCACCCGCGCGAAGAGCTCCAGCTGCTTGTAGGTGGCGTCCTCCGGCGGAGTCGCCGGGGCGGGAGCAGCGGCCAGGGTGGTCAGGAGGAGGAGCGAGGAGAGACCGTTCACGGATGCCTTGCTCGGAGCGTAGCCCGTCCGGACGGGCCGAGGCGAATCCCCAGGTGGGATGTCTGGACTTAATTACGAATTCGTACTATCCGAATCCGTCATGAAGCCGCGCCTGCAGCTGATTCCCTTCGTGCACCGGACCACCCACCGCATCGGTCTGTATCTGGAGTCCGCCGAGCCCCCTCTGGGCCTCTCCCAGGGCGAGGCCCATCTCCTGGCCCACCTGGCAGAGGCCGGCGCCTGCTCCGTGGCCGAGCTGCACGGGGCGTTCGCCCACAAGCGCTCCACGCTCACCAGCTACCTGGACCGTCTGGAGGCCCGGGGGGACGTCGTCCGCGACGTGCGCCCCGAGGACCGCCGCTCCTTCACCGTGCGGCTCACCCGCGGTGGGGCGAAGACCGCGGCCCGGGTGCATCAACATCTGGCATTGCTCGAGGACCGGGCGCTGGCCCGGCTGACCGAGCGCGATCTGCGCGGCTTCCAGGCCGTGCTCCACGCCCTCTCCGAGACCATCGAGGGCGACCCATCACCGCAGTCCCGGAGGAAGCCGTCTTGACCCTCGTTCCCCTCGTCACCGCCGCACTCGCTGCCACCCAGCCCGACGCAGCCGAGCGGGTGAGCCACGTCTACGAGCAGCACCTCGAGGCCGCGCCGGACCGCGTGCTCCCCCTGCTCACCCCGCTCGGGGAGCGAGCCTGGGCACGGGGGTGGGAACCGGACCTGCGCTGGGAGCCGGCGGGCGGGGGCGCGGGGACGCTCTTCGTCACTCGCCACCCCGGACACCCGGACACGGTCTGGCTCCTCGCTGCCTGGGAGCCGGCGGCCGGGCACGTCCACTACGTCCACGTCACGCCGGGATCGGACATCACCGAGATCGACATCCGTCTCCGTCCCGACGGGAAGGACCGCACGGTCGCCACCGTCCGCTACACCTGGACGGCGCTCGGCGAGCACGGGGTGATGCTGGTCCGGGGCAAGACGCCGGAGACCTATCGCCGGGTCATGCAGGAGTGGGAGCGGGAGCTGAACCACTACCTCACGACGGGGAAGATGCTCCCGGCGGGACACTGACCCGGCGCCCGGCGGCAGCCTCCACCGCTCGCGCGGGCATCAGCCCGATCTCCTCGGCGAAAGCCCGCAGCCGCTGCACCAGCTCGCGCGGCCGCTCCATCTGCGGCACGTGCCCGAAGCCCGGCACCACCTCGATGTGCGCCCCGGGAGGAAGGTGCGCCCGGTACCAGTCGAGCTGCTCCCGCGGAAGGAGCTTCTCGCTCGCGCCCCAGAGGAGGAGCGTCGGCGCCCGCAGCCGGGCGATGAGCTCGGTCGGGATGTGGTGGCGCTCCTGTGCAAAGGAGCGCAGCGCCCGCACCGCTGGCGTGGCGTGCATCTTCCGCATCTCGGGCGCGAAGAGGATCGCGACCAGGGGCGCGCGGTGGAAGAGGCGGCGCGTGAGACGGACTGCATCCCGGGTGGTCCTCACGTCGAGGGTGCGCATCAGCTCCAGAAGCGACTCGCGGGACATCTCCCCACCCGCCGGGGCGACCAGCCCGAGGGCGAGCACATCCTCGGGGTGCGTCGCCGCGAGGAGGACCGACAGCGCCCCGCCGAGGGAATTCCCGACGACGAACGCCGGCGCCCTCACCACCTCCTGGCAGTAGGCATGGAGGACGGCGAGGTGCGCCTCGAGCGTGAGCGGTCCCGACGCGGGCAGCGGCGAGAATCCGTTCCCCGGGAGGTCCACCGCGTGGACGGCGGAGAAGCTCCGGCCCAGCGCCTTGAGCACGCGTACCCACCCGTTCGCGCTGCCGCCGAGGCCGTGGACCAGGAGCACCGGCGGCCCGGTGCCCGAGCCGGTCACGCGATAGGCGTGGACCGAATGACCGAGGAGCGAGTGGACCTGGGAGCTCACGCCCGCGGCGATGAGCCGCCGACGGACGTACCCCTGCAGCGTCGCGAGCAGGTCCACGACCGGAACGTAACGGCCATGCCGCGATGCGTCAACACCGAGCCGCTCAGGGAGCCCGGGCCATCGCCGCTCCCACCCAGGGCATCGGGTCCACCGCCAGGCCGCGGCGGCGGACCTCGAAGTACAGGTAGGGGCCCTTGAGCGAGCCGGTCTCCCCCACCGTTCCGACGACCTCGCCCGGAAAGACACGTGCGCCCACGGGGCGCAGCACCTCGCTCAGGTGGGCGTAGATGGTGTGGTAGCCGCCGCCCTGGTCGAGAACGACCAGGTTTCCGTAGCCGCCGAGCCAGCCGCTCCACGCCACCGTGGCGGGCGCGAGCGCCTTCACCGGAGCTCCGGCGGCGGCGCGGATGTCGAGGCCCTTCTGCACGGTGACGGTGTTGAACTTGGGGTGCACCAGCCGTCCGAACGCCACCTCGACGTGCCCGAGCGTGGGAAGCGGCAGCTTTCCCCGCAGGGCGCCGAACCCGGTGGGCTCGGGCTCTTCCAGCACCGAGGCCACCGCCTGCAGCTGCGCCCGCGAGCGTGCCAGCTCGGCCAGCACCGAGCCCGCGGCCCGGGCCTTCGCCTGGAGCAGCTGAAGCGCCTCGCCCAGCTCGGTCTGCTGGACGGCGGCCTCCTCGGCCTCGGCGCGCAGCTCGACCAGGCGGCTTCCCATCTGTCGCTTCCAGGCGTCGAGCTGCTCGAGGCGAGAGCGCTGGAAGAGCACCACCGTGCGCATCTCCTCGAGCGCAGCGAGGTCGTTCCGCACCAGCGAGGACATCGCCCGCGCCCGCCAGGCGAATGCCGCCACGTCCTCCGCCGGAAGCAGCACCTCCAGAGGGCTGCGCTGGGTGAAGCGGTACAGGGAGAGGAGCCGCGGTCGGAGCCGCGCCGCGCGGGACGCGAGCACTGCCCGCGCCAGGGCCTCCTCGGCCTCGGCGGCGGCGAGCCGGCCGGAGAGCACCCGCATCTGGGTCGAGAGCGCCGCGGCCCGCGCCGCCGACACCCGCGCCAGCCCGGCGTAGACACCGAAGGCGGCCTCGGCGTTCCCCGACTGGGCGCGGAGCGAGCGCACCAGCGACCGCTGCGACTCGAGCGGATCGGACTCGCCGGGGGACTCGGCGGCCCGGGCACCGAGGGTGAGCAGCGCGGCGAGGAGGGCGACCACCGGCCTCATGCGCGCAGGAACCGGTGCACGGCGAGGTAGCTCCCGGCCAGACCCAGCCCCGCGCCGGCCAGCGCCAGCTCCAGCGCCTCCATCCAGGGACGCGCGTCGGACCCGGCCCCGGGAAGCCGGAGGAACGACAGCAGCGTCGCGAGCTGGGGCGACAGCGTCTGCCGGAAAGCGATCAGCCCGGCGATGGCCAGCATTGCTCCGGCCAGCCCCTGGAGCGCGCCCTCGAGCAGGAACGGAGCATGGACGAAGCGGTCGGTCGCCCCCACCAGCTTCTGGATCTCCACCTCCTCGCGCCGGGCGTAGATGGCGAGCTGCAGAGTGGCGGAGACGATGATCAGCGTCGCACCGACGAGGATGACGAAGGCGATCCACCCGGCCCAGCGCACGGCGCGGGCGATGGCCGAGAGGCGCTCCACGGCCTGCTCGCCGTAGTCCACGCCGGTGACCGAGGGCATCGCCTTCAGCTCCCCGGCGAGCGCGCGGAGCGAGTCCGGTGCGCGCAGCCCCTCCGGCACCCGCACCTCCAGCGAGGGCGGCAGCGGGTCCTCCGACAGGCCGCGCAGCGAATCGGCGGCGGGACCGAGCTCGCGCACCAGCCGCTCCAGCGCCGCGCGCGGGGTCACCTCGTCCACCGCCATGCCGCGGTTGCGGAGCGACGTCGCCACCGCTCCCCGGGACTCGGGCGAGCCGCGGGGATCGAGATAGACCGTCACCCGCACCTCGCCGCCGAGGCTCCCCACCAGCCGGTCCAGCTCGTGCGCCGCGGAGCGCGCCAGGCCGAGGGTGAAGAGCGCGATGGCCAGGGTGATGGTCGAGACGCCGTGGACGAAGGGCTGGTGCCGGATGCCCTCCATCGCCGAACGCCAGAACGTCTGCGCCTTCGCGACCGCGCTCAAGCCAGCCTCCGCCCTACCCCACCCGCCGGACCACGGTCGGGCCGCCGACGTCGGAGACGATGCGACCCTTCTCCAGCCGGACCACCCGCTTCCCGGATCGCTCGACCATCGGCATGTCGTGGGTGGCGACGACCACGGTGGTGCCACGCACGTTGGCGTCCTGGAGCAGCGAGAGGATCTCCAGCGTCAGCTCGGGGTCGAGGTTGCCGGTGGGCTCGTCGGCGAGCAGCAGCGCCGGCTCGTTCACCAGCGCCCGGGCGATGACCACCCTCTGCTGCTCGCCGCCGCTCAGCTTGAGAGGCAGGCTCTCGGTCTTGTGCTGCAGGCCCACGAGCTTGAGCATCCGGTTCGCGCGATGCCGGGACTCGTCGCGGGGAACGCCCAGCACGTCGAGCGCGAGCGCCACGTTGTCGAGCACCGTCCGATGCGGCAGAAGCTTGAAGTCCTGGAACACCACGCCGATGTTCCGCCGGAGGAAGGGGATGCTCGCCTGGCGAATGCGGGCCACGTTCCGACCGCCGACGAGGATCTGTCCGCGGGTCGCCGGCTCGGCGCAGAAGACGAGTCGGAGAAGCGTCGTCTTTCCCGCACCCGAGGGGCCGGTCAGGAACAGGAACTCACCTTTCTCCACCGTCAGGTTCACGTCGACCAGCGCGGGCGGGTCGCCCGGGTACGCCTTGGTCACGTGGAACATCTGGATCATCGGGAGTCGGTGCGACTGGATTGTTGCAGAACGGCGCTCACTCGGCCACGGGAGGGCCTTTTCCGTGCCAGACTCGGGGTCAAGAGTCCCTCGATGAGCGACGACTTCCAGTTTCCTGAGCCCGGGCTCGAGGCCGAGCAGACGCCGGCCCCGCTCCCTCGCCAGCGCTCTCCGCTGGTCCTGCCCTGGGTCGCGGCCGGCGTCGCGGTGGTGGCCCTGGCCGTGGTGGCGATCTACGCGAAGAAGCTGATCGACGATCAGACCGCCCGCGCCTACCAGGCGATGCGCATGGCGGACGAGTACGGCTCACGCGCCAGCAAGCTCGAGGCCGAACAGAAGGAGACCCGGCGCCAGGCCATCACCTCCTCGGAGAAGTCCGACGAGATGCGGGCCACCAACGCCGGGCTCACCCAGCAGGTGACCGACAAGGACTCGGCGCTCGCCCACCTGCGAGAGCGGCACCGCCAGCTGGTCGCCGACCTCCGCGCCGCGCTCAAGACCGCCAAGGGCAAGGTCCTGGCCAAGCGGGTGAGCACCATCCTCGCGCGCGACGCCGCTGCCGAGCGCAGCGAGGCATCGCAGACGCTCACCAGCCAGTCCCCGGACGCAGGGACCCGGCGACGCTGAGGCGGTTCCGGTCAGCTCTTCGGGAGCACCTGCTCCAGCTTCGCCGTCAGCTCGGGTGAGAGCGGCTCGACCTTGCTGTCGAAGTGCTCGATGACCTTGCCGTCGGGGGAGACGAGGAACTTGTTGAAGTTCCAGGTCACCGCGCCGCCCTGCTTTCCAGGGAGCCCGGTCAGGTACTTGTAGAGCGGGTCTGCGTCCGGCCCCTTCACCGGGATCTTCGAGAAGAGCGGGAAGGTGGTCTTGTAGCGGAGCTCGCAGAACTTCTTGATCTCCGCGTTGCTCCCGGGCTCCTGAGCTCCGAAGTCGTTGGAGGGGAAGCCGAGCACCGTGAAGCCGCGCGCCTTGTACTTCTCGTACAGCGCCTCGAGCCCGGCGTACTGGGGGGTGTAGCCACACTCCGAAGCGGTGTTGACGATGAGGAGGGCCTTCCCCTTGTACTCGGCCAGGGAAGCCTCCTTGCCGTCGATGGTCTTCACCTTGAAATCATGGACCGACATGGACGTGCCTCCCGAGGTGAGCGCGGTGAGGGCCAGCACGGCAGCGACGAGGTGCATCGGAAGGTCCCTCCGCGGAAATGACCTGGGCGAGGATTAACAGGAAACATGGCCGGCGCGCCCGACGACGAGCGACCGTTCGCTGCGATCCGCACCCGCGGGCGACCCTGGCCCGTCACGGTCGTTTGCCTGGCCGGAGCGCTGCTGCTGGCCGCGACCTGGTTGCACGCGGCGACCAGCGGTCAGGGCCGGGCCTTCGGACCGGGGTACGTTCCCTACGTCGTCATCACCACGGGAACCCTGGCCGTCGCGCTGTGGGGGTTGTGGCGGATGCGCCCCTGGGCGTTCTGGGGACTGCCGGCAGCGATGATCCTGGACGACGTGGTCGTGTTCGCCATGGGCGAGCTGCGGCCCGGGGTGGTCGTGGCGCAGACCGGGGTGGCGCTCCTCGTCCTCGTCCATCGCCCGCGAGGAGTGGGGTGGTGGTGAGCGGGCATGGATGTCTCGCCCGCGAGATGGGAGGCTGACCGGGCGATGTCGGCCGCGTTCGCCGTCACCTCCCTCCACAAGCGCTTCCGCACTCGCTTCGGCCACACCGAGTCGGTGGCGCTGGACGGCGTCGAGCTGGAGGTGCCTCGCGGGGAGGCATTCGGCCTCATCGGCCCGAACGGCGCCGGAAAGACGACGTTCATCAAGTGCCTGCTCGGCATCTCCCACCCCGACTCGGGCAGCGTGGAGCTGCTCGGCGGCCGCCCGGAGGACCCGCGATCCCGCGAACGGGTCGGCTACCTCCCCGAGCGGCTCACGCTTCCCGGAGCCTGGACACCGCACGCGTTCCTGGCGAGCGTGACCCGCCTGAAGCGCCTTCGCCCCGAGCGTTCCACCCTCGACCGACTCCTCGAGCGGGTGGGCCTGACCGACGCCGCCAACCGGAAGATCCGCGGGTTCAGCAAGGGCATGCGCCAGCGGCTGGGTCTCGCCGCGGCGCTGGTCGGCGAGCCCGAGCTGCTGGTGCTCGACGAGCCCACCGACGGCGTGGACCCGCTCGGACGGGTGGAGATCCGCCAGCTCCTCGCCGGCGAGCTCGCCCGCGGGGCGACGCTGTTCATCAACTCGCACCTGCTCTCGGAGACCGAGCGCATCTGCACCCGAATCGGCATCCTCTCCCGCGGCCAGCTGGTCCGCTCCGGGCCGCTGGAGGCGCTCACCGCCGTGCAGCAGCGCTGGCGGGTGCGCTTCGCGGATGGGTCACCGCCGTCCGCGGAGACACTGGTGGCGCTCGGATTCGAGCCGGCGGAGGCAGGCGCCTGGGAGATCGCCGCGCCCGACGCCCCGGCGCTGAACCGGGCCCTGGACGGCGCACGGGCCGCCGGGGCCCTCCTGGTCGAGCTGGAACGCGCCTCGCGCGATCTGGAGGACGTCCTCACCGAGGCCCTGGCCGCGGGGGCGGCATGACCTCGCTCGCGGTGGCGCTCGATCTGCTGCGAGAGGCTGCGGCCCGCCGATGGTTCCTCGCGCTGGGCCTCGCGCTCACCGGTCTGCTGATGCTGCTGCTCACCAGCCTGCGACTGGAAGTGGTCGACGGGGCGCTCGCGGCGTCGCGTCTCTTCGGGCAGCCGCTGCACCACAGCATCCAGGCGGCGGACGTGGCCCTCCGGCCAGTGTTCCTGGTGGCGAGCCAGATCGTCTTCTGGGGTGGGCTCGGCTTCGGCGTCCTCTCCTGCGCAGACTTCGCGCCGGCGCTGCTCTCGCCGGGCCGGATCGAGCATCTGCTCTCCCTGCCCGTGCGCCGCTGGGAGCTGCTCGCCGGAACGTTCCTCGGCGTCCTCGCGCTGGCGCTGGCCGGTGCGGTGTACGCCTCGGCCGGCCTGGTCCTGGTGCTCGGCGCCAAGACGGGCGTGTGGACCGGCTGGCCGGTGGTCTCGGCAGTGCTCGCCGCGGTGGCCTTCGGGAGCGTGTACGCCGGGATGCTGGCGGTGACCGTGTGGGTGCGCAGCGCGGCGCTTTCCGCCGCCGCCGGGGCGACGCTCGTCCTCCTCGGGCTGCTGGCGACCCACCGTGTGCCTCTCCTGGACCTCATGGGCCGTGGAGTCGGCCGCGCCCTCTTCGCCGGCGTCACGGCGGTGGTGCCACCGCTCGGAAAGCTCGCCGATGCCGCCGGTGCCCTCGCCTCGAGCGCGCCTCTGGCGCCGGGAGGGCTCTTGCGGCTGCTCGCGGGCACCGTGGCCTTCGCCGGGGCCCTGCTCGCGGTGGCGATGTGGCGCTTCGACCGGAGGGACTTCTGATGCGCCAGCGCTGGCTGTGGCTGATCGCGGCCGGACTGCTGGTCATCGCCGCGGCCTGGCTGGTGCGGATCCCCGAGGCGCGAGCGCCGGCCGCCCGGCCCGAGGTGGAGATGCCGCGGCAGCTCCGTCCCGAGGAGCGCCAGCGGATGCTGGCCCGTCTCCGCCCGCCGGTGGACGCCGGCGTGCGGCGAAACGAGGTCCGCGACCCGATGCTCGCCGCGCTCTCCGCGGGGGGAAGCGGCTCGGGAATGGTGCTGGAGGTCAACGCGCTCCGGAACTCTCCGCTGGGAGAGCTTCTCCTCCAGTGCCTCGCAGCGCGCGAGGGGCGAGGGAACGCGCTCGAGGCGCTCCAGCGGATGGGCATCGACCCGCTCCGCGACGTCGACCGGGTGGGCATCACCGAGCACGGCATCGTGGTCTCCGGAGACTTCCGGCGGGCGAACTGGGAGGGACTGCTGGGCAGTCCCGGTGGCAGCGCCTACGGCGAGCAGGGGCAGATCACGTCCGTCGACCCGCGGGCGGACGGCGGCTCGAGGCTCATCGCCACCCGGTGGGGCGACTCGCTGCTCCACCTCGGCGACTCGGTGGAGGACGGACGGCGGGTGGTGGACGTGGTGGAGGGACGGGGCCCCGCGCCCAGGCCGCTGCTCACGCCCGAGCAGAGCTATGGAGAGCTCTACGGCGTGGTGTCGGGCGCGGACCTGGCCCGCACCGTGGGGGCGTCGGAGGCGTGGGCGACGGCGCTGGTCGAGGCCGCATCGAAGGTGGAGATCCACCTCGATGCTCGCCGCGACGTGGCGCTGGTGGCGGACGTGTCGGGCGACGACGCGCGCAAGCTCGAGGACCTGGGGAAATCACTCGGCGGCGCGCTGGCGCTCGCGCGGGCGCAGGCCCGTGCGGGCGGCGACGTCGACGCGGCGGAGCTGCTGAGCTTCGCCCGGGTCTCACCCGCGCGCGGGGATGCGCTCTCGGTGGAGGTGGCGCTGCCGCTGGAGGTGGTCGCGCGGCATCTGGCCTCCTGCCGCGGCGACGTCGACGCCGGGCGCTGAGCCGATCAGCTCTCGGAGTCGCCGGCGAGGTAACTGAGGATGACCTCGTCGAGACTCTTCTCGGAGATCAGGTCCTCTCCGAACAGCGTCTGCGCGCCGACCTCGTTCAGCTGCGGCGCCGTGCTCATTGCCCGCGCGGCCTCCACCTCGGGTGGAAGCGAGGCGCCGGGCGGCGCGAGCTTCGTGCGCTTGCGATCCGCCGCCGGCGCCAGCTGCCCGGGCTGGTAGGCGCGTGCCGCCGTGTCGAGGTTGTCGTAGACCCCGCTCACCACGTTGCGGAGCATCTGCTTGTGCTGGTCCTCCATCAGCTGGCGCACCAGCTCGTGGAGGTTCTCCGCCTTCACCAGCTCGGCGTAGGAGGTCTTCTTGCTCGCGAGGATGTTCCCACCCACGAAGAGGTGGGTGGTGATGTTGGGGTTGTTCACCCCGGAGTCTTCGGTCTGGACGTGGAAGACCCGGCCCGCGTGCGTGATGTTGTGGTTGAAGCCGTTGACGGCCCGATCGAACGGTTTGCCCATCGCCAGAGACGTTTCGACGGTAGCAGCGGCTGCTCGCACGGCGCAAGGAAAGGGCCGGGCGCCGACGGAGTCTCAGGACCCCGGGTCCGGTGGGGCGTCCACCCACGTCGTCACGTCCGAGGGAAGGTTCAGGCTGAGAACCGCGCGGGTGTCCCCCGTCGCCTCGCGCAGCACGGGCTCGGGCAGCGTCCTGCCCCGGAGCCCGGTCCACAGCGAGCGAAACGATTCGCCGCCACCGGCGAGCGCTTCGGCCCATCGCGACGCCAGCGCGCTCCGGTAGAGGGCCGCCAGCGGCTCGAGCCGGCCACCCACGGTGTAGGCCACCGCGTCGACGTCCTCGCCGCGCGCCTCGAGCAGCGGGAGCACCGCCCGTCCGTCCAGGAAGGGCATGTCGCCCGCGACCGCGAGCACCCACGGCGCCCGCGCGTGCGCCAGCGCCGACAGCACCCCGCCGGGCGCTCCGCGGCCGGGCACCACGTCCTCGATCCGGCGCACGCCCGAGTCGGGGAGACGCGGGTCGGCCGAGACCAGGAGCACCTCGTCCGCGAGCGTGCGCAGGGCGAGCAGCCGCTCCAGCACCGTCCGTCCCCGCACCCGGAGCAGCGGCTTGCAGACGCCGCCGAGTCGCGTTGCGCCTCCCCCCGCCACGATGGCCAGGCTCATTTCGAACGATCGGGGCCGCAGTAACACGTCGTCGGTCTGCGTCTCCAAGCCCAGGTGGAAGGCCTGTGCTCCTACCCGGCGGAAGCCATGCTTGCGGTAGAAGGCCTGCGCGCGGCGGTTGTGCTCCCAGACCGCGAGCCACACCGCCCGGGCGCCGACCGCGCGCGCCCTGGCGAGCACCGCCACGAGCAGCGCAGGCGCCGCGGCGCCGCCGTGCAGACGGCCATCCACGTAAAACCGGCGGATCTCCACCTCGCCCCCCGGCGGAGCCTCCGCTCGGCCGGTGCCCACGTCGCGCGGCGCAGATCGCCCGGCGACCAGGAGCGCCCAGCCCACCGGCGTCGCTCCGTCCTCGAGCACCAGCACGTGGCACGCGGGGTCGAGCAGCAGACGCCGCAGCGCGGCCTCGGGGAAGTGCTCGGCCAGGTACGCCCGCATGTCCTCGGGCGTGTTCTCCGCGGCGAAGGCCTCCTGGAAGAGCCGACCCGCAAGCGCGGCCAGCATCGCCGCGTCACCCGGCTGTCCGGAGCGGACCTCCAGCGACTACCTCCGCAGCTCGACGCCGGTGGCCACCAGCCGCACCTCGCGCTGCGCACCGGCGCTCATCGATCCGCCCTCGGCCCGCAGGTGTGCGGCCTGCGCCTCGGAGAGCTGGGCGACCTGGATCGTCCCCTGCACGCGCGCCTTCGCCCCGGCCGAGTCGGTGGGAACGAAGAACCCGTAGTCCTTGAAGGTGACCCGCACGCCCGCCCCTCCCTCGGCCGGCGCGAGCTCCATCCAGCACCCCATCTGGCTGCAGGCGCGGCGCACCACGCCCTCCACCAGGACCTTCTTCCCGTCCTCGGGCTTGCGGAGCACGGCCGACAGCGGCTGCGCCGTCTGGTTCTTCGGCAGCGCCTCGCCACGGACCAGCACGGTGCCCGCCTTCAGCGCGCCCGCCGCGGCGGCCTGGTTCGCGGCCTGGGCGTGCTCCTCGTCGCAGGCACTTTTTTCATCGTGCGCGAGCGCGGGAGTGGCCAGCGTCACAACCAGCACGCTGGCGAACACATGAGAGTACATGGGAGTCAGCATGCCAGCTCGACACGCCTCGATTCCAGCAGTTGCGGCGCGGCGTGAATTGCTGGGCCTGCGCCTCGTCCACAACTTGCAAGGCAACAGGAGGTCGATGGTGGCGGCCCGACATCTGGCGAGGAAGTTCACCCTGTACGGGTGCGCTGGATGGGTGCTCGAGGTGCTCTTCACCGGGACCAAGGCCGCGTTGTCCAAGGACAAGAAGCTCGCGGCGCGCACCTACCTCTGGATGCACCCCATCTACGGTGCCGCCGGGCTCACCCTGGAAGAATTGCACCGGAGACTGGCTGGACGGTCGCGCCTGACCCGGGCGCTCGCATCCCTGGGGGTCATCTACGCCACCGAGTACGCCGCGGGCGCTGCGCTGCGGCGCGTGCTGGGCGACTGCCCCTGGCGGTACCGGAACGGGGTCCATCTTCACGGCCTCGTGCGGCTGGACTACGCGCCGTTCTGGCTCGCCGCGGCCCTCGGGTTCGAGTGGATCCGGGATGGGCTGCAGGCTCCGCCTGCTCGCACCGCCGCCGCCCCGGGGTTAGCGTGCCCGACGTGCGGAACAGAGGAACCTCCGAACGACCTTATCGCCGCGTGACGCCGGAAGGGTCGGCGCCCGCCCGCGCCGACGTGGTGGCCATCGAGGAGCCGCTGGAGATCCGCGTCGCGGGCGACACGGTGGCCATCACCATGAGGACGCCCGGCGCGGACCACGCGCTCGCCGCGGGGTTCCTGCTCTCGGAGGGCATCATCCGCTCGGTGGACGAGCTCGGCACCCTGAGCCACTGCGGGCGCACCGACCAGGAGAACTACGGCAACGCGCTCGACGTGCTTCCCGCGCCCGGGGTGCATCTGCACTGGGAGCGGGTGACGGCCAGCCGGCGGGGCACCCTGACCTCCACGGCGTGCGGGGTGTGCGGGCGCGAGCAGATCGACGACCTGCTGGCCCGCATCGAGCCGCTGGGCGACGCACCCCCGGTCGACGCCGCGCTCGTCGCATCGGCTCCCGAGCGACTGCGCGCCGCCCAGCAGGCCTTCGACCGCACCGGCGGGACCCACGCGGCGATGGTCCTGGCCGCGGACGGCACGGTGCTCTCGGTCCACGAGGACGTCGGGCGCCACAACGCGGTGGACAAGGCCGTGGGGACGCTGGTGCTCGGTGGGGTCATCGGCCCCTGCCGGGCGCCCGCTCCCGGACCGCGGCCGGCGCTGCTGGTGGTGAGCGGCCGGAGCAGCTTCGAGATGGTCCAGAAGGCGGCGATGGCCCGCATCCCCGTCCTGGCCTCGGTCGGGGCGGCCAGCAGCCTGGCGGTGGACCTGGCCGAGCGTGCAGGAGTGACCCTGGCGACGTTCGTCCGGGGCGGAAGCTTCAACCTCTACACACACGGGCAGCGAATCCGCGGGACCGCCCTGGCCGTAGAGGAGCAGACCGGCGGCGGGGCGCTCCTGTAGGCTGTAGGACATCCGGGCGTCTCGTCGACGGGCGAGAGGAGTCCTGATGGCGAAAGGCGAGCAGCACCCCAGCAAGGCCATTCGCGCGCTCGACTGGACGAGCCTCGTCTCCTACGCCGCCCTGCTCTCCTGGCTCGTGCTCCGCCTCGCGCCGCTGGCGCAGGAGCGGCCGTGGGTCGTCTTCACCGCCGTCCTGCTCGGCTACCTCGCCGCGGACCTGGTCTCGGGAATGGTGCACTGGGCGGCGGACACCTGGGGGTCACCGGACCTGCCGATCCTCGGCCCGGCGGTGCTCGGTCCGTTCCGCGAGCACCACCGCGACCCGCTGGCGATCACTCGCCACGACTTCGTCGAGACCAACGGGAACAACTGTCTCATCAGCATCCCCGTCCTGGGGCTCGGGCTCTGGCTCGTTCCCGACTCCGAGGGAGGTGGGAGCCTGCTGCTCTCGTCGTTCCTCGGGTCGCTCGTCTTCTGGGTGCTGCTCACCAATCAGTTCCACAAGTGGGCGCACCTGCCGGCTCCGCCTCCTCTGCTGGCCTTCCTGCAGCGCTGGCACCTCATCCTTCCCCCGGCCCACCACCAGCTGCACCACACGCGGCCCTTCACCTCGCACTACTGCATCACCACCGGCTGGCTGAACTGGCCGCTGAACTGGGCAAGGGTCTTCCCGGTGCTCGAATGGTGCATCACTGCCTGCACCGGCGCGCTTCCCAGGCGTGACGATCTGGGGACCATGGCCGCCGAGCAGGTCATGGCCGAGACGCAGCCACACCCGCAGCCCGCCCCGGCCGAGAACCGGATCAGGCGCTGATCAGCCCGCCTGGATGTCCACGTGCTCGGCGCGTTCCACGCGCTCGCCGAGGAAGCGCACGCTGAGCTCGGGAATCCTGTCGGGCGTGTCGGTCACGTAGACCCGCAGCGCTCCCGGCCCCTCCGGCGCGCGGGCAACCACCCCGCGAGCGAGGAGGCCGTCCACCTCGTCGGCGGTGGCCTCGGCCGAGTCCACCAGGGCCACGCCCGGACCCAGCTCCTCCGCCAGCACCCCCCGGAGCAGCGGATAGTGGGTGCACCCGAGGACCAGCGTGTCGATGCCAGCCTGCCGCAGCGGCGCGAGGTAGGCGCGGGCGACCAGCCGCGGGACATCGCCCTGCACCCATCCCTCCTCGGCCAGAGGGACGAACAGCGGGCAGGCCTGCACGTGGATGCGGAGCTCGGGGCGCTCGGCGGCGAGCACCCGCTGGTAGGCGCCCGAGGCGATGGTGCCGGGCGTCCCGACCACGCCCACGTTGCCCGAGCGGCTGGTGGCGGCCGCCGCGCGCGCGCCGGGCTCGATGACGCCCACCACCGGGATGCTCAGGGAGGCCTCAAGCGCCGGCAGCGCGACGGAGGACGCGGTGTTGCACGCCACCACCAGCAGCTTCACGTCCTGGGCAGTGAGGAAGGCCGCGTTGCGGAGCGAGTAGCGCGTCACCACCTCGGCCGACTTCGTCCCGTACGGCACGCGGGCGGTGTCGCCGAGGTACACCATCGGCTCGTGAGGGAAGCGCGCCCGGAGCGCGCGGAGGACGGTGAGCCCTCCCACCCCCGAGTCGAAGACGCCGATCGGCCGCGGATCCGTGAGCCCCATGCGGCAGAGGGGCCTACCACGAAGCGTGCCAGCGCCGGGAGCGCGGCGCTGCCCTCAGATGTGGAACAGGGGGAGGAAGACCTGGAACGGCGTCGGGTCGTTCACCTCGAAGAAGGCACCCGGCTGGACGACGATCGTCGGTGGGTTCACCAGGTCCGCGGCCTGCTGGTAGATGGGCGTCGCGCCCCCGGGGAGGCCGCAGAGGCCCGGGGTGTTGCTCGGGCCGCAGGCGTTGATGAACGGCGTCAAGGTGCCCGAGTAGACGTTGTCCAGGACCACGCTCGCGTTGCAGCTCGCGCCGAGCCAGAAGTCCTGATCCTCCACGCCCGCCGCGTGGAACCCGAGCACCAGGTCGGCGATGTTGGCCGAGGTGCAGCTCTGGGTCGTGTCTGGATAGTCGCTCATGCTCGCGTAGGGCGCCCAGCCGACCTGGAGCCCACCGACGTTCCAGTGGAGCGGAACGGTCTGGCTGCCGCCCTGACCGCCGGTCACGAAGTCGATCTGCAGAGGATCGCTCTGCATGAACGCGGTCACGTTCTCCTGGCTGTCGTAGCTGACCAGCGCCACCGTGTGCAGTCCGGGAGGGAGGTAGGGCGTGATGACCAGGTTGCCGTTCGTCCCCTGGTCGCAGTCGTAGCTGCCCTCGTTCTGGTCGTCGATGAAGATGGCGACCTTGTCCATCCGCTGGCCCACTCCGCATCCGGGAATCTGGTCGGGGTCACCGCTCGCGGGGTCGACGGTCCAGCTGAGGTAGTACACCGCGTTGTTCTGGGAGACCGGCTGGAGGTCGACCGTGACGCTCACGTCGCCGTCCAGCCGGACCGACTTGGCCCCGGTCCAGGTGACGGCCTGCGAGGCATCGATGCCCTGGACGGTGACGTTGTAGGTCCCGGGGAAGAAGTCCGAGAAGGTGACCAGGCCGCTCCGGCAGTCGAAGGTGTCCTGCTGCAGCGGCTCGCCGGCGATGGCGATCCTCACCTGCTCGACTGCCGCGCCCATGCAGTTCCCGCCGGCGAAGGTCCAGCCCACGGTCATCCCGCCGCCGCGGTGGGAATCGCACGCCGCCAGCCCGGTCAGCAGAGTCAGCCCCAGGGTGAGCCCACGGATGCGCATGTCGGACGTCCTCCGGTGAAGAACGGGCGGCCCTTCGCCCCTTCCTCGGCCTGCTCAGGGACGCCGTCCGGGGCGTAGGTATTCACCTCGGACGGGAGGCAGGGATTGCGGCCGGGCCTCCGAGCGTTGACGGCAGTCGGACCGGCCTGCTACCGCTGGAGGCTGATCCCCCTATGCACTCCCTCCCCATCGTCCTGGCGGCGATCGACTATCTCTCCATCGTCCGGCAGAGCTCGCCGGTGGAGCTGGCCGTGCTCGCTCTGCTGGTGGCAGTGTCGGTGGTGTCCTGGGCGCTGATCGCGGTCAAGGCGGTCCAGCTGAACCGGGCCCGTGACCAGTCCGTCACCTTCCTCGACACCTTCTGGAAGGGGTCCCGGCTGGACGCCATCTACCAGTCGGCCCGGAACCTCCCCAGCTCGCCGATCTCCCGGGTGTTCTGCGCAGGCTACGAGGAGCTCTCCAAGCTCGCCCAGAGCAAGGAGGGGGCGGAGAACGCGATGAGCGAGCGGCTCGGCGGCATCGAGAACGTCGAGCGCGCGCTGAACCGGGCGAGCACCTCGCAGATCACCGAGCTCGAGTCGCGGGTGAGCTTCCTCGGGACGGTGGGCGCCACGGCCCCGTTCGTCGGCCTCTTCGGCACGGTGATGGGAATCCTCTCGGCGTTCAACGAGATCGCCGAGAAGGGCAACGCCTCGCTCTCCACCGTGGCCGCGCCCATCGGGAATGCGCTGGTGGCCACCGCCGCCGGCCTGTTTGCCGCCATCCCCGCGGTGGTGGCGTACAATTCGTTCGTCAGCCGCATCAAGGTGTTCGACACGGAGATGGCCAACTTCTCGTCGGACTTCCTGAACATCATCAAGCGGCACTTCTTCAAGTAGGGAGAAGCGGAGCGACACCATGGCGATGTCCGCCGGGAAAGGCGCCCCAGGGCGCACCACGATGAGTGAGATCAACGTCACGCCGATGGTGGACGTGATGCTGGTCCTGCTCATCATCTTCATGGTGACCGCGCCCCTCATCCAGAAGGGCGTGAAGGTCGATCTGCCCGAGGCCAAGGCCGCCCCGGTCGAGGCCAGCGAGAAGAAGCTCGTGCTCTCGGTGGATGCGAAGCAGCGGGTCTTCCTCGGCGACGTGGAGGTCCCGCTCGACGATCTGGAGGAGAAGCTCCGGACCAACGCCAAGGCCCAGGCGGACAAGGAGATCTACCTCCACGCCGACAAGGGGCTGCCCTACGGAGTGGTGGTGGAGGTCATGGCCGCCGCCCAGCGGGCGGGCATCGGAAACCTCGGGATGATCACCGACCCGGTCTCGCCCGGGCGCAAGAAGGGCGCGCCCGCGCGATGACCTCCGTGGCCTCGGTCGCACCGGTCTCGCTGCTCGTCCGGCGCCCCGAGGCGACGCTGTTCAAATTCCTCTTCTGGTCGGCGCTGGTGCACACCGTGCTGTTCTCGCTGGCGGTGGTGTACGCGAAGCTGCACGAGGAGCCGGCGATCGACCTAGACCAGAAGCCGATCAAGGCCACCCTGGTCCGGCAGGGCACGCCCCGGGAGGAGAAGCTGCTGCCTCGCATCGAGCAGCCACCGCCTCCCCCGGTGGAGCAGAAGGCGCCCGAGCCGGCGCCCGTCCCGGCACCGCCGAAGACGGTGGCTCCGGCGCCGGTGGCTCCTCCCGCGCCGCCGAAGACGAAGCAGGCCGGAGAGAAGAAGGCGGATTCCCGGCAGCAGCTCTTCGGCGCCTTCGACAAGATGAGCAAGTCGAAGCCGGACACCACCGGCGCTGCCGATGGCGACCCGAGCGGCGACTCGGCGGTGGCCGAGGGCGAGGCGTACTACGCACGGCTCCAGGCGCAGATCAAACGCTTCTACGACGTCTCCCAGACCATCCCCGACGCCGAGCGGATCCGGCTCCGGGCCCAGGTGAGCATCGTCATCTCTCCCGCTGGGCAGCTCGACCGCGCGCGGCTCGCCAAGTCCAGCGGGAATGATCTGTTCGACTCCGCGGTCATGGCGGCAGTGAAGCGTGCCGCGCCCTTCGCTCCGCCGCCCACCCACCTCCGCGACGCGCTGTCGAAGTACGGCGTCGTTTTCCAGTTCGTCCCCTGAAACCCGTCAGAGGAGTGACCTCGCGGTGATCCGCACGCTGACCTTGAGCCTTCTGCTGTGTCCCCTCGCCGCGCTGGCCCAGGCGCCGGTCATCGAGATCTCCGGCGCGAACTTCCGTCCGCTCCCGATCGCCGTGCCTCTGCCACAGGCGCTCAACGACGGCGCCCGCACGGTCGCGCCCGAGTTCGACGACGCCTTCTTCTTCGATTGCAGCGCCGCCGGTATCTTCCAGGTGCTGGACCGGAAGAGCTACCTGGCCGACGCGCGCGAGGGCTTCACCGCCTCCACCATCACCTTCTCCCGCTGGGCGGACATCGGCGCCGAGGCTCTGGTGAAGGTGCAGCTGTCGGTGGACGGACGGGACCTGCGCGGCGAGATGCGGCTGTTCACCGTCGCCAGCGGCAAGGAGGAGCTGCGTGTGGTGCACGCCGAGCCCGTCGACCAGCCGCGGAAGCTGGCGCACTTCTTCGCCGACGCGCTGTACAAGCAGTTCACCCGCGAGCCGGGGCCCTTCCAGTCGCACCTGGCCTTCGTCCGCCGCGCCGGCAAGGGCAAGGACGTCTATCTCGGCGACTGGGACGGGAAGCGCGCCGTTCCGGTAGCCCAGGGGAGCATCAATCTCCTCCCGGTGGTGGCTCCTCGCGGAGACGCCGTTGCCTTCACCAGCTACCGCTCCGGCAAGCCGGCGCTGTATCTCCAGCGGGCGGGCGCGACTGCCGTCCCGCTGGTGACCAGCGGGGCCATGGTGACCGGAGCCTCCTTCTCCCCGGACGGACGGCGGATCGCCTACAGCATGGCGCAGGGCGAGGGCGCACAGCTGTACGTGGCGGACGCGAACGGAAGCAATCCGCAGCCGCTCACCGACACTCCGTACTTCATCAACTCCAGCCCGACCTGGAGCCCCGACGGCAAGCGCATCGCGTTCGTGAGCAACCGGGCGGGGACGCCCCAGCTCTACGTGCTGACGGTGGCCAACCCCAAGGACGTCCGGCGGCTGACCTTCCAGGGCAACTACAACCAGACTCCGGACTGGTCCCCCCGCGGCGACCTCATCGCCTTCACCGCACGGGACGAGCGCAACGCCTTCGACCTCTTCACGGTGAACGTGGAGAGCGGCAAGGTGACTCGCCTCACCCAGGACCAGGGCAACAACCAGGAGCCCTCCTTCTCCACCAACGGGCGGCTCATCGTCTTCAACAGCAACCGCAGCGGCGGCTCGATGCTCTGGGTGATGACCTCCGAGGGGCAGAATCAGAAGATGCTGCCGCTGGAGAAGGGCGACTACAGCACGCCCGACTGGGGGCCGTGACCTCGGCCCCCCGGACCAGGGGGACGCCGTCGAGCAGCGCTGGCGCGGTCCTCGGAGGCTCAGCGGCGCGGTAGCTCGATCAGCACCAGGTCGGAATCCTCCTTCACCTGCTCGAGCACCAGCTCGCGACCGTCGGCCGAGAGGTCGAAGTCGCGCAGGTCGACGTCCGTGGGCAGCTCGAGCACCGGCTCCTCGGCGCCCGACGCGAGGTCGATGCGGACGAGGTTCTTGTGGCCGATCTCTCCGCGGAGCACCAGCAGCGCGCGACCGTCGGGGAGGAAGACGAGATGCCGGGCCCCGCGCGTCAGGGTCGGAGCCTTCAGATCGGTCAGACTCCCGTCGGCGCGGACGAGGCGAACGGGGAACGTGGTTCCGATGTCCGGGCCGGAGAAGGCCACCAGGTCGCCGCCCGGGGACCACACGGGCTCCGCTGCCTGCTCCTGGACCAGCACCAGAGCCGGGCCACCGTCGACCGGCACCCGGGCCAGCACCGGTGCTCCCTTCGCCAGGGCGGACACGGCGAGGCCTCGCCCGTCGGGGGCCCAGGCCGGTGTCCCCCGGACGTCGAGGCCGGTGTCCAGCTCGGACGCGCCGCTCCCGTCGGCGTTCACCACCACCAGCGCGGAACTGCGGCCCTTCCGGACGCAGAAGGCGACCCGGCGACCGTCCGGGGAAGGCACCGCCGCGCCCAGCAGCCGAGCTCCTGCTCCGCTCCAGACCTCGGTCGCCGCTCCGCCCTCGAGCTTCCAGACCCCGTCCCCCGCTTCCTGGGTGGTGACGTAGACGAGCGCCCCCGGTCCGAGCCGGGGGGAGCGCCCGCCCAGGGTGGTGAGCGAGATGCGCGAGGCCGATGCCATCTCCGCCCGCGTCCCGGTGAGAGGAAGCCGCCAGAACGTCGTCCGGGGAGTGGCACGGGTGGCGATCAGCCGCCGGCCGTCCGCGCTCGCCGAGAGCGACGTGTACCGGTCCAGCGACGAGCCGTGCCGATGCTGGGCCCGGGTGCGGAGATCGAGGCTGTGGAGCCCTGGCCCCGATCCGTCGGCCTCGCTCGCGAGATAGAGGAGCGTGCTCGGGTCCACGAACACCGGGTGACTCACCCGGGCATCGTGGTGCGTGAGGCGCTCGGCCGGTCCACCGGACGGCGGCATGCGCCACAGGTCCATCCGGTCGGGGACCGATCCCTGGACGAAGATCAGGAACGAGCCGTCCGGTGACCACAGCGGGAAGTGGGAATGGAGCCCGGGGGGAGCGACCAGGATCTGCCGTGGCGGGTCGGCCGGCGCGGCGCCGCGCACGAACGTCGGGTCCCCGGGACCCGGCGTGTGGTAGGCGAGCCGCTCGCCGTCGGCTGACCAGTCGTACTCCGCGACGCCCTCGAGGTAGGGGCGCGGCGGCCCTCCGAGCAGGGGCGCGGCCCAGATGGAGATGTCCGGCTGCCCCGATCCCGCCGGGCGGCGGCCCCAGAACGTCACCAGACTGCCGTCGGGCGAGAACCCGAGCGTGCGGACCGAGGGATTCACCAGCTCCAGCGCTGCGCCGCGGGTGAGGTTGGTGAAGCGCCCGGTGCCGAGCTGCGTGACCCAGACGTCCATCCGGCCGTCGCGGTCGGACTGGAAGACCACGAATCGCCCGTCGCGGGAGAGGGCCGCTGCCTGCTCGATGCCTTCGAAGTCGGTGAGCGGCTGGAAACGTGCCTCTGACAGGAGACGGGCGCTCGGGTCGCTCCGGGCTCGCCAGGCCCACACGCCGAGCGCGACGACGATCGCCGCACCGAGCGCGATCTGGCCCCAGCGCCGGGCGGGCAGCAGGCCCGGCGAAGGGCCCGGAGCCGCGGCGCCGGCGCGGTCCTCGGGACCCGCGGTCGCCGGAGGGGGTCCGCTCGCTGCCGCCTCCTGCTCTCCACCACCGTCGTCCTGGACGATGCCCGAGGCGCGACTCCGGACCCACCCGTCCAGCTCGCTGGTGAAGGCGTAGACCGACCCCATCCGCTCGTGCTGATGGCGGTGGACCGGCATGCCCTCGCGCTTCTCCCACCGCTGGACGGTGGTGACGTCTCGACGGAGGTAGCTGGCAATCTCCTTCCAGGAGTCCAGACGCCCGGTGGGCAGGGGCGGGCTCGTCGCCGGACTCCCGGGGGAAGGTGGCTCGGGCATCGGACTCTTTCGATCCTGTATCGCCCGGCAGGGTCACGGCAAACGACTGCATCCCGCGGCACGTCACGGCGCGAGCGCGCCGCCGCGGATCGCCCGTTGAGGGAGCCCCGGCCGGTCGCCGATTCCTGGCCCGCGACTCCGGGAACCGGAGTCCTCACCAGGAGGACACATGCGAAAGACGTCTGGCCGGCTGCTGCTGCTCATCGCTTTCCTGCTCGCGGGAACGGGGCATGCCACGGACCCCAAGGGCTTCAAGGGACAGACCCTCGCCACGGGGTCCTTCGAGGACCTCAATCTGTGGAACCACTGGTTTCTCTCGCCGCCCGGACAGCGTGCGGACCATCACCAGCTGCGCAACCTCTGGTACGCCCACATCCGGACGCACGGTACGTCCGACCTCTTCGTCCAGGACAACACCTGGGACCCGGGCGGCTCGACCGGCTGGCACACCCATCCGGGCGCGAGCCTGATCATCGTCACCCAGGGAACGGTGACCGCCTACGAGGGAGACGACCCGAAGTGCACTCCCCACGTCTACAAGGTGGGTGACACCTTCGTGGATTCCGGCGGCGGTCACGTGCATCTCATCCGCAACGAGACCACGTCGCCTGCCAAGACCATCGCCGTGCAGCTGGTCCCCCACGGACCGATGCGGCGGCTCGACGCGCCGGCCCCGGGGAACTGTTCCTTCTGACCTCGGGAGAGGAGCACAGTCGGACGCTGCTCTGGAACTCGGGGACACGGAGGCGGCGCTCTCTGCTATTGCACCGTCTCCGGTATGTCCGAGTTCCAGGTCAGCGTCCGTCTCGCGCGACCGGGCGACGTCCCGGCGCTGGTCCAGCTCTTCGAGCAGCTGGGCTACACCACCGATGAGCCCACGCTCCGGGCCCAGCTGGATCACTTCGGCACCGGGAGCGCCCACGCGCTGGTTGCCGAGCTGGCGAGTCACGTTCTCGCAGGCCTCGCCACCGTCGCCATTCACCCGCGCCTCTACTCCCGGGCCCCCTCGGCGCAGCTGACGGCGCTGGTGACGGATCGATCCGCGCGCCGGCACGGGGTCGGCCGCGCGCTCACCCGGGCGGCCGCGGACATCGCCCGCGAGGCCGGCTGCGAGAAGCTCTACGTGCGCACCAACCGGCGCCGGCAGGAATCGCCACCGTTCTACCGGAGCCTCGGGTTCGAGGAGACGCACTTCACCTTCGACCTTCCGCTGGGAAGGCCGGAACGGGACACCGGCCGGTGACGCGCCCGGACCCGTCTCCGCTGGCCGCGCACTGGACGCTCGACCGGGAGGTCACCTTCCTCAACCACGGCGCGTTCGGCGCCTGCCCGCGGGAGGTGCTCGCCCTGCAGTCCGAGATCCGGGCGCGGATGGAGCGGGACCCAATCGACTTCATGGTCCGGGCGCTCGAGCCGCTGCTGGACGAGGCCCGCGTCCGCCTCGCCGGCTTCCTCCACGGCGACCCGGACGACCTCGCGTTCGTGGACAACGCCACCGCGGGGGCGAACACCGTGCTCCGGTCCCTGGAGCTCCACCCCGGCGACGAGCTGCTCACCACCGACCACGGCTACAACGCCTGCCTCAACGCGCTCGACGCCGTGGCCGGCCGGTCCGGCGCCAGGGTGGTCATCGCCCGGGTGCCCTTCCCGCTGCGGGGACCCGAGGAGATCTCGGACGCGGTCCTCGGGGCGGTCACCGCGCGGACGCGGCTGGTGCTCCTCGATCACGTCACCAGCGCCACCGGCGTCGTCTTCCCGATCGAGTCGCTGATCCCCGTCCTCCAGGCGCGCGGCATCGACGTGCTGGTGGACGGCGCCCACGCGCCGGGCATGCTCCCGGTGGACCTCCGGGCGCTCGGGGCGGCGTACTACACCGGCAACTGCCACAAGTGGCTCTGTGCTCCGAAGGGAGCCGGCTTCCTCCACGTCCGGCGTGATCGCCAGGCCGGCCTCCGCCCGCTGGTCATCAGCCACGGGGCGAACTCGACCCGGACCGATCGGTCCCGCTTCCGGCTGGAGTTCGACTGGACGGGGACCCGGGACTTCTCCGCGTTCCTCTGCATCGGCGCCGCGCTCGACCTGGTGGGCGGCCTGGTTCCCGGCGGCTGGGAAGAGGTCCGCCGGCGGAACCATGCCCTCGCCTGTCGCGCCCGCGCGTTGATCTGCGAGGCGCTCGGCGTCGCTCCGCCCTGCCCCGACTCGATGCTTGGCTCGCTCGCCGCCGTGGAGCTGCCCCGGCACCCGCGCTGGCCACCCGGAGCACGGGACGCGGATCCGCTGATGGGAATGCTCTTCGCCCGGTACCAAATCGAGGTGCCGATCTACGGATGGCCGGCGCCCGACCGACGTTGGATCCGCGTGTCACCGCACCTTCACAACTCCGAGCCCCAGTACCGCTTCCTCTCCGACGCGCTCCGCGAGGCAATGGCATAAGGTCGGCCGCCGCATGGCCGGACCCGACACCGCGCTCCTCGTCATCGACGTTCAGCGCAACATCCTGAAGGACAGGGGTGGCCCCGAGGCGCAGGCCGCCCTGGAGCGAACCGTGGAGCGCATCGCGGGCCTCCTGGAGCGGGCCCGGCGTCGTGGCTTTCCGGTGATTCACGTCCAGCACGATGGTGAGATCGGGCACCGGCTGGAGCGTGGAACGCCGGGCTGGGAGTTCCGCCCGGAGGTGGCGCCGCGAGGCACCGAGCCGGTGGTGCACAAGCGCAGCTGCGACGCATTCTTCGAGACCCGCCTGATCGAGATCCTCAACACGCAGCAGATTCGCAGGCTGGTCGTCGCGGGGTGCATGACCGAGTTCTGCATCGACACCACCTGCCGCCGTGCAGTGTCGGTCTTCCGCGACGTGGTGCTCGCGGCCGACGGGCACACCACCGGTGACTCGGAGCAGCTCTCGTTCGCCCAGATCGTCGCCCACCACAACCGCGTCCTGGACGGATTCTCGGCCGGGAGATGGAGCATCCAGGTCGTCCCCTGCGCCGACATCGGCTGGTCTCTCGCATGAGCCGGCTGGCCGCGGTCGACGTGGGCACCAACTCCGTGCTGCTGCTCGTCGCCGAGCGAGCCTCCAACGGCACGGTGCGTCCGGTCCGCGAGGAGTCGGACATCACCCGCCTCGGACGTGGGGTGGACCGCACCGGCGAGCTCTCCCCGGAAGGAATGGAGGCGACGCTGGGCGTGCTCTCCCGCTTCGCGGCGCTGGCCCGGGAAGACGGGGCGCGCGCGCTGGTGGTCACCGCCACCTCGGCGGCCCGGGACGCGCGCAACGGCGCCGAGTTCCTGGCTCGCGCCAGGGAGCGGACCGGGGCGACGGTGGAGATCCTCTCCGGCGACGAGGAGGCGCGGCTCTCCTACCTCGCGGTGGCGCAGGACTTCGCCGCCGAGGGCGGGCAGGCCGGGCTCCTGGCCATCGATGTCGGAGGCGGCTCCACCGAGTTCGTCCACGGCCGCGGGAAGCAGGTGCTCTTTCGCCGGAGCCTGGACATCGGGTCGGTCCGGCTGACCGAGCGCTGCGTGCGGACCGACCCCCCGGCGCCCGCCGAGCAGGAGGCGATCCGCGAGGCGGTCCGGACCGCGCTGGCCGCCCTGCCGACGTTTCCGCGCGAGGTCCGGGTGGTGGGCATCGCCGGGACCGTCACCAGCCTCTTCGCCATCGCCCACGCCGTCGAGCCATACGACGCCTCGAGAGTGCACGGCGGCTGGCTGCCGGTGGAGGACGTCATCCGCGTCCGTGCCAGCCTGTGCACGCACCCGGTGGCCGAGCGACGCGTCCTCCCCGGGATGCAGCCGAAGCGGGCCGACGTGCTCCCCGCGGGGGCGCTGCTGTTCGAGACCGCGCTCGCCCACCTCGGCGCCACCGGAGCCCGGGTGTCCGACCGTGGGCTGCGCTGGGGAGTCCTGCTCGACCGATGGGAGACGCTCGCATGACCGCGACCCGCCCCGGTGCCGCCGCGCCCACTCCGCCTGCGGTCCAGCGCGCACTCCCGGGGGCCGGCTACGCCCTGGGCGTCCTCACCTTCATCAACGTCATCAACTACCTCGACCGGTACCTCGTCGCGGGCATCCTCCCCCGCATCGAGGACACGCTGCACATCGACCACGCGCAGGGCGGGCTTCTCCAGTCGATCTTCATCGTGGTCTACATGCTGGTCGCTCCACTCGGCGGCTACCTGGGCGATCGCCACCCCCGCCGGTGGGTGCTCTCGATCAGCATCCTCATCTGGAGCTTCGCCACCGTGGGGTCCGGTCTGGCGGCCAGCTTCGGCGTGCTGCTCGCGGCCCGGGCGATCGTCGGAATCGGTGAGGCAGGTTACGGGACGGTGTCGCCCGGCCTGATCGCCGATTTCTTCCCGATCACCGAGCGGACGCGCGCCCTCTCCGTCTTCTACGTCGCGATCCCGGTCGGGTCCGCTCTGGGTTTCGCGCTCGGTGGATGGATCGGCAACACCTGGAGCTGGCACGCGGCATTCTTCGTCGGCGGCCTTCCGGGGCTCCTGGCCGCGTTCCTGGCGCTCCGGATGCGGGAGCCGCCCCGGGGAGCGACCGAGGAGGGAGGGGCTTCGTCGCAGACCAAGATGCCCTTCATGGAGGGTCTCCGCGGCCTGCGGTCCAACAGCTTCTACTGGGTGAGCGTCGCGGGGCTCACGCTCATGACGTTCTCCATCGGAGGGCTGGCGGTATTCATGCCCACGTTTCTCGAGCGGGAGCGCGGGGTTCCGCCGGCGCAGGCGGCGATCGTCTTTGGCGCCCTCCTCTGCGTCTCCGGGCTGGTGGGAACGCTGGTCGGCGGAGTTCTGGGAGATCGTGCGGAGCGCAAGTCCTCGACCGGCGGGCTGTGGCTCTCCGGCTGGGGAATGCTACTCGCTGCGCCATTCATGGTGTGGGCGGCGTACAGCGGATCGGTGCCGATCATCTACGCCGCATCGTTCTGCGCGATGTTCCTGGTCTTCCTGAACAACGGCCCGCTGAATGCCGCGATCGTGAGCGCGGTGCCCCCGCTGTTCCGTAGCTTTGCCGTCGGCCTGAGCGTTCTCGCGTATCACGCTCTCGGAGACGCGATCTCACCGCCGATCATCGGCTGGCTCGGGGATCGCCTGAGTCTCGGGCACGCCATCGCTCTGAACGCGATCCCTGTCTTCCTCGGCGGGCTTCTGCTGGTCGTTGGCGCCCGGCTGCTGCATGGTCCGCCGGCGCACAGGGTCGAGGCCTGAACGCGAGGGCCGCTCTTTGTTGCCTTCCGCCCCGCGGCTCGGTTACGCCCGAGCTGCATGATGTCTCCCTCTGGACCGTGGGTCCGCAGCGTGGGCACGGCCCTCCCCCCCAACTGGGTGGACCAGGAGACATTGATCTCGGCCTTCCGGGAGCACTGGGCGAAGGAGCACTTCAACGTCGAGCGCATCGAGGAGCTCCACCGGTCCGTCCAGGTGGGCGGCCGGTACCTCGCGCTCCCGCTCGAGGAGTATCTCCCGCTGAGGCGGTTCTCCGAGCGCAACGACGCCTTCAACCGCGTGTCCCTCGAGGTGGGCGAGCTCGCCGTCCGGCGCGCCCTCGACGATGCAGGGTTGCAACCACGCGATGTCGATCACCTCTTCTTCGTCACCGTGACCGGCATCGGAACTCCATCGCTGGATGCTCGGCTGGTGAACCGGCTCGGGCTTCGCCCCGACGTCAAGCGCACGCCCATCTTCGGCCTGGGCTGCGTCGCGGGCGCGGCGGGCACGGCGCGTGCCTCGGACGTCCTGCGCGCCTTCCCCGACCAGGTGGCGGTGATGCTCTCGGTCGAGCTGTGCTCGCTCACCCTCCAGCGCGAGGACCTGAGCATCGCCAACATCATCGCCAGCGGGCTGTTCGGCGACGGTGCGGCGGCGATGGTGCTCTCCGGCGGCGAACGACCCGCGCCGGGCGCCGCCCCGCGCGTGCTCGCGACCCGCAGCGTGTTCTATCCCGACACCGAGCGCATCATGGGCTGGGACGTGGTGGACGGCGGCTTCAAGGTCGTCCTCAGCGCGAAGGTGCCGAGCCTGGTGACCCAGCACGTCCGCTCGGACGTGGACGACTTCCTCGCGTCGCAGGGAGTGCGGAGGGCGGACATCCGTCACTGGATCGCCCACACCGGTGGCCCGAAGGTCCTTCAGGCCTTCGAGACCGCGCTCGAGCTCCCTCCCCGGGCGCTGCAGCGCTCGTGGGACTCGCTGCGGACCACCGGGAACCTCTCCTCCGCCTCGGTGCTCTTCGTGCTCTCCGAGCTCCTCGCCTCCGGGGAGCCGCGCCCCGGTGACCTCGGCGTCCTGATGGCCATGGGCCCGGGCTTCTGCGCCGAGCTGGTACTCCTCCGATGGTGACCTCGGTCCGGCTCTACCTCGGGCTGCTGGCCCTGGTGGCGCTGGAGCGGGGCGTGGAGCTCGTGCTCTCTGCGCGCAATGCCAACCTGGCCCGCGCCCGGGGAGCGGTGGAGACCGGACGGGGTCACTATCCGGTGATGAGCGTCTTCCACGGCGCGTTCCTCGTCGGCTGCGCGCTGGAGGTGGTGCTCCTCCGGCGTCCCTTTCCCGGTGCCCCGGGGTGGATCGCGCTCGCAGTGGTGCTCGGCGCGCAGGCGCTCCGTTACTGGGCCATCGCCACCCTCGGCTGGCGCTGGAACACCCGCATCGTCGTCGTCCCCGGCGCGGCGCCGGTGACCGGCGGACCCTACCGGTTCGTGCGCCATCCCAACTACGTGGCGGTCATCGCCGAGATGCTGGCGCTCCCTCTCGTGCATGGCGCCTGGCTGACGGCGCTGGTGTTCTCGCTAGGCAACGCCTGGCTGCTCCGGGTACGGATCCGCGCCGAGGAGCAGGCGCTGGGCGAGCCGTGGGAGAACGCCTTCGCCGGACGCCCTCGCTTCGTTCCCGGAGGGCACGGTGGCCAGTGAACGGCAAGTATTGGAGGCCATCCGCGCCATCGCTCGCACCGAGCTGGAGATGGAGCGGGCCATCTCCCCGGACGACGACCTCCTCCGCGACCTGGCGCTGGACAGCCTCGGCCTCACCGTGCTCGCGGTCGGGCTGGAGAACCGCTTCCGGGTGAAGCTGAGCGAGGAGGACGCCGCGGGCGTGCAGACGGTGGCCGACCTCGCTCGTCACGTCGCCTCCCGGACCGAGGCCACGCGGTGAGACCCGCCCGCCTCCAGGGCGCGCCCCAGCCGCGTCCCCGCCACGCGAGCCTCAACGAGGCGCTGGAGCGTGCCGCGGTCTCCGGGCGACGCGGGCTCACCTTCGTGTCCGCCGACGAGAGCGAGACGGCGCTCGGGTGGGACGAGGTCCGCGAGCGAGCCGCCCGGGTCGCCGGTGCGCTGGCAGACCTCGGGGTGCGACCGGGGGAGCGCGTGGCGCTGGTGCTTCCCACCGGGCCAGACTTCATGGACGCGTTCTTCGGAGCGCTCCTGGCCGGCGCAGTTCCGGTGCCGCTCTACCCGCCGGTGCGCCTGGGGCGGCTGCCCGAGTACCACGCGACGACGGCGCGGATGCTCCGCCTCTCTGGCGCCGGAGTGCTGCTTTCCGATGGTCGGGTGGGAAGACTCCTCGGCGAGGCCGTGCGGCGCGCAGGTCCGCGGCTCGGGCTCCGGAACGTGGCCAGCCTGCGCGAGTCGGCCGCCGCCCTCGCCCGGTCGGCGGACCCGGGCGCGCTCGCGCTGGTCCAGTTCTCCTCGGGAAGCACGGTGGATCCGAAGCCCGTGGCCCTCTCCCACCGCGCCGTGCTGGCACAAACCGACGCGCTCCGGGCGCTGATGCCGGACGATACCCCGGAGGACCCGCAGCTGGGCGTGAGCTGGCTGCCGCTGTACCACGACATGGGGCTCATCGGCTGTCTGCTCAGCGCGCTCACCTATCCAGGTCCGCTGGTGCTGCTCGGTCCCGAGGTGTTCCTCGGCCGTCCCGCGCTCTGGCTGCGTGCGTTCTCGCGCCACGGCGGCACGATCTCCGTCGCCCCGAGCTTCGCCTACGCCGTCTGCGCCCGGCGGGTGAAGGACGAGGAGATGGAAGGCGTGGACCTGTCGCGCTGGCGGATGGCGATGAACGGCGCGGAGCAGGTCTCGGTCGAGGCGGCCCGCCGCTTCTCGGACCGGTTCTCCCGCTGGGGCTTCCGGCCGTCCGCGCTCATGCCCGTCTACGGCCTCGCCGAGGCGGCGCTGGCGGTGACCTTCTCGCCGCCGCGTGCCCCGGTCCGCACGGTCGCGGTGGATCCGGTGGCGCTGGCCCGCGAGGGCCGGGTGCTCCCCGGAGGCCGGAGGCTGGCCAGCGTGGGCATCCCGGTGCCCGGCGTCTCGGTCGAGGTGAGGGCGGAGTCGGGCGCGGCGGTCCCCGAGGGCGTGGTCGGACGCATCTACGCCCGCGGGCCGTCGGTGATGGACGAGTACCTCGGCCAGCCCGAGGCAACCCGCGCGGTGCTGGACGGAGGATGGCTGGACACCGGCGATCTCGGCTTCGTCCAGGACGGTGAGCTGGTGGTCTGCGGACGGGTGAAGGACGTGGTGGTGCTCCGGGGAGCGAACCATGCCCCGCAGGAGTTCGAGGACGCCCTGGAAGGCGTCGCTGGTGTGCGGGCGGGCTGCGCGGTCGCGCTGGGCTTCGTCCCTCCGGGCGGCGACGGCGAGGAGCTGCTCCTCCTGGTGGAGACCGCCCCGCATCCCGGTCCGGACCTGGTTGACCGGATCCGGGCCATCGTCGCCGAGCGCACCGGAGTGCGCCCCCACACCGTCCAGCTGCTGGCGCCGGGGACCCTTCCCCGGACCTCCAGCGGAAAGCTCCGTCGCTCCGAGGCGCTTCAGCGCTGGACCGGCGGCAAGCTCCATCCCCCGGTGCGGATGACCGCGGCCCGCCTCGTCGGGGAGATGGTCCGGTCCGCGCTGGCGCTGGCACGAGCCCGGCCACACCCGGAGCCCGAGACGTGACCGCCGTCCCGGTCGACGTCGCCGTGGTCGGCGGCGGGCCGGCAGGGCTCGCGGTGGCGGCGATGGCGGCGCGGCGGGGGCTGTCGGTCACCCTGCTCGAGCGAGCGGAGCTTCCGCACGACAAGGCGTGCGGAGAAGGGGTCATGCGTCCCGGTCTCGAGGTGCTGGACCGGCTCGGTGTCCTGGGCCGCCTCGCCCGGGACGCGTCCGGGCCGATCCGTGGCATCCGCTACGTGCAGGAGGACGGGAGCGCGCTGGAAGGCTCGCTCCCCGGCTCCGGTGGACTCGGCATCCGCCGGACCGCGCTCTCCGCGGCGCTGCTGGAGGCTGCCCGCTCCGCCGGCGTCGACGTCCGGGACCGGAAGATGCTGCGCTCGCACCGGAGGACTCCGGAGTCGATGGTGCTGGAGGTCGACGGCGGCGAGCTGTCGGCGCGCGTCCTGATTGCGGCGGACGGGCTCCACTCGCCGCTGCGCCGGGCCGAAGGTCTCGAGGTCCCCGCCCGGGGGGCCCGCCGGTTCGGGCTCCGGCAGCACTTCGTGGCCGCAGCCTGGACGGACCGGGTCGAGGTGCATCTCTCTCCGGGCGCCGAGGCCTACGTGACTCCCTGCGGCCCATCCCGGGTCGGTGTGGCCTTTCTCTGGTCGGACGGACGGCTCGAGGAGCGTGCGTCGATCGGCACGCTGCTCGGGCGATTCCCCGTCCTCGCCAGGCGGCTCGCCGCGTCGGCGCCCGATTCCGAGCCCCGCGGGGCCGGGCCGTTCCTCCAGCGGGCGCGACGCCGGGTGGCGAGGCGCTTCGCGCTGCTCGGCGATGCGGCGGGCTACGTCGACGCCATCACCGGCGAGGGCATGTCGGTGGCGCTGGTCTGCGCCGAGTCGCTCGCGGAGTGCCTCTCCGACGTCATCCGGCGTGACGGGGACGTCCGCGCGTTCAACGCCTACGAGGCCACCGCGCGGCACGAGTTCCGGAAATACGCCTGGACCGCGCGCGCCGTCCTCGCGCTGGCCCGCCGCCCGCGGCTCCGGCGCAGCGTGGTGGCGACGCTCGCGCACCGGCCCCGCGCCTTCGAGTGGCTGCTGGCGCGGACCGTCGGCTGATCGGTCCTACCTGCGCCGCTCGCCCTTGGCCGGGCCGGCGAGACCGAGCACGCGCTCCAGCTCGCCGAGGTCGGCCGGCTTGACGAGGTGGGCCTCGAACCCAGCGTCCTCGGCGCGGGCCCGATCCTCCTGCTGAGCGTATCCGCTGAGGGCGATGAGTCGGGTGTGAGCGAGCGCAGGCTCCTTGCGGAGCGCGTGCGCGAGCGCATACCCGTCCATGTCCGGAAGGCCGATGTCGCAGAGCACCACGTCCGGAGTCAGCCGGCGAGCCACGGCCAGGGCCGTCCTCCCATCGGAGGCGAGGTGGACCCGGTGACCCTCGGACGCCAGGACATCGGCGAGCATCTGCGCCCCATCCCGGTTGTCCTCGACCAGCAACACCAGGAGCGGGCGCCGTTCCTCGGGAGACGGGCGATCCGCCTTCGCGGTGGCCGGCGGCTCCACGGCCGGCAAGTTCAGGATGAACTCCGCCCCCCGGCCGGGACCCTCGCTCCGGGCCTGCACGCTCCCCCCATGGAGCTCGACCAGCCCCTTCACCAGGGAGAGACCGAGCCCGAGTCCACCGTGGGCCCGGGAGAGCTCGTCCTCCGACCGGACGAAGGGGGTGAAGAGCCGCTGGAGGAGGTCCGGGGCAATGCCGCGCCCGTCGTCCCGGACGCGCAGCTCGGCAGTGGAGGACTGGCGAGCCGCCTCGACCACCACCGTTCCGCCGGAGTGACCGTACCGGGCGGCGTTCTGCAGCAGGTTTCCGAGGACCTGCGCCATCCGTGTCGGGTCGGCGTCGATCCAGACTGCACCCCGGGTCCGGCAGTGGAGCGAGATCCCACGGTCCTCGAAGAGCTGCTGGTGGTCCTCGCAGGTGCGCCGGACGGTCTCGGAGAGGTCGATGCGCCGGGTGCGAAGGGACACCTTGCCCCGCTCGATGCGGGTGAGATCCAGCAGATCGTCGACCAGCCTCGACAGCTGGCCTGTCTGGCGCTCGATGACCTCGCGGGCCCGCCGCGCCCGCTGCTCGGTCGAGTTCGAGAGCGACAGGAGATGCGCGGCGTTCACGATCGCGGCCAGCGGATTGCGGAGCTCGTGGGACAGGACCGCGAGGAACTCCGTCTTGCGGCGATCGGAGTCGCGCAGCGCCTGTGCCGTCCGATGCTGCTCGGTGATGTCCAGGAAGGCCGCCACCGCACCGGTGACCTCCCCGCCCGGAGCACGCAGCGGAGCAGCGCTCCCCACGAGATGGCGCGGTGCCTCGGAGTCGACGACCAGGTCGACCTCCGCGTTGCGGATCTCCATCCCGGTGGCGATTGCTCGCTCGATCGGGATCTGCTCCAGCGGAATCTCCTGCCCATCGCGAAAGAGGCGGAAGCCCGTCCTCCCTTCCCGGGCGAGGGCTCGGGGCGAGAGATTCGCGCCTGGCGACGCGGAGAAGAGGTCCGACGCATACCGGTTTCCCGAGATCCGACCGCCTCCCTCCCGCGCGGTGAACACGGCGGCAGGGACCGTGTCCAGCACCGTCGCCAGCTCGAGCAGCGTGGATCGGGCCCCGTACTGCCTTCGCCGCGCCCGCACCGCTGCTCGGATCGCGCTCACCAGGGTGAGGATCTCCAGCGGGCGCTCGAGTAGCGTGACGTTCCCGAGAGCGGAGAGCGTTTCCCGCGGCGGCTCTCCTTCGCCACCGCGCCCGGTGAGCAGCACCACCGGGAGATCCGACCAGGGCTCCTGAGCCTCCAGGACGGAGGAGAGGTCCCCCAGGGCGGTGCGATCCAGCACCTCCGCCGCCAGGAGGAGGGCCGCGGAGCCGCGCCGGGCCTCCTCGCACAGACGGGCCATGTCCGGCATCACCTGGGCGCCGATGCCCACTTCGTGGAGCACCTCGGCGGCCATCGCTCCGTCCTGGCCCCAGGGCGCAAGCACCAGGACGCGCTCGTCGAGCTCCCCGGCGATGCTCACCCCCTCACCTCCCCACCTCCCCACCACCAGCAGGTCCCGGCTCGATCCGTGGCTGGCCGGAGAGGACACCCTGGAAGTTGGTCAGCGCCGGCCCGACCTGGACGCCGGCTGCCCCGAGGACGAGCTCCCGGATCGTCTGCTCATGGGCGCCGGCGCGCTTCTTGACCACCGAGATCGCCTTGCGGACGTGGCCCCGGCTTTCGAAGTAACGAAAGAGCAGGACCGCGTCGGCGATGTAGCTGAGGTCGACCGGCGCCGAGGAGTCGGCTCCCACCAGGCCATGCTGCGCCACGGTCAGCAGCGTGAGGATCCCGCGCTGGCCCAGGTAGGCCAGGAGCTCGTGAAGCTGCAGTGCGAGGAGCTGCTCCTCGGGCATGGCATGGAGGTAGCCATTGAGGCTGTCGATGACCAGCAGGCGGGCGCCTTCGATCTCGACCGCCTCGCGCACCGCCTGGGCGAACTCTCCGGGGGAGAGCTCCGCCGGGTCGACCTGCTGGACCGTGAGGCGCCCCGAGCGCAGGTGTTCCTCGACCCCCATCCCCAGCGAGCGGGCACGGGCGAGATACATGGAGACGCCTTCGTCGAACGCGAACGCCGCGACGCGCTCCCCACGTCCGGCCGCCGCGACTGAATACTGGGCCGCGATGGCGGACTTGCCGCAGCCCGCCGGGCCCATGAAGAGCAAGCTCGACCCGCGATCCGGGCCGCCCCCGAGCAGGGCGTCGAGCGCCGGCACGCCGCTCGAAACCGGGGAGCGCTCGTAGGTCTGGTGATGCTCGGCGGCGACCAGCCTGGGGAAGACGACCAGCCCTCCGGTACGGATCACCAGGTCGTGGTACCCGCCCCGGTACCGCCTCCCGCGCATCTTGCTGATCCGGATCCGGCGCCGCTCGGCTCCGTACAGCGGTGAGAGCTGCTCGAGGGTCAATACTCCGTGGACCACGCTCTCCAGCAACATCTCCGGTCCGCCGCCGACGAGCGTGTCGATGAGGACGATGGTGCTCCCCAGGGCGCTGGCCCTGGTCTTGAGGGCGAGGATCTGCCGCCGGTAGCGGAGCGGGCCCTGGGAGAGGAGCCGGAGCTCCGAGCAGGAGTCGAGAACGATGCGGGCCGGACGCAGTCGATCGATCTGCTCGAGGAGCGCGCGCATCCGGGCCCCGAGCTCCACCTCCGAGGGCTGGAAGAGCGTCGTCTCCCGCTCCTCCGTGCCTCCGGCGGTGGAGTGGTCGACGATGGTGACGCCCTTGAGCGACCACCGGTGGGAGGCGGCGACCTGCTCGAGCTCTTCCCGGCTCTCGGAGAGCGCCACGTAGAGGACGGGCTCGCCCGCTGCGGCACCCTCGAGCAGGAAGCGCAGGGCGAGGGTGGTCTTCCCGGTGCCGGGGTCACCCTGCACGAGGTAGAGACGGCGACCGGGGAAGCCTCCGCCGAGCACGTCGTCGAGGCCGGCGGTGCCGGTCCGCACCAGGTCCGACCGACCGGAGGTCTCTGCTTCGCTCATGGACCGGTGGGGACTAGCACCGACCGGCGACTTGGGGGCCCGGCGTCCGCCCCCCGCCGTCCGGTTCTGGCCGGGGGCAGCAGCCGCCTGACCTGAAGTGAACTTCCGGGGTTCCGCCGGATCGGCCCGAGAGGGACGACCGCGGGGCCTACCCGGCGGCGTATTCCTCGATCGGCCGGACCTCGGACTCGCCCTCGAACCCGGGCCAGTGCTTCCGGTGCAGCTCCATGAACTCGGTCGCGACCCGGAGCACCTCGGCCCTGCTTCCCTGGAGAATCGCCCAGCCGCCGATGACCTCCTTGGACTCGGTGAAGGGCCCGTCGGTCACGGTGAGCTTCCCGTTCGCCAGCCGCACGCGCAGGCCATCCTTGCTCGGCAGCAGGCCCCCCGTGTCGACGAGCGACCCGTCCTTGAGCGACTTCTCCACGAACGCGCCCATCGCCTCCAGCAGGGCGGCGGGTGGCGGCGAGTCCCGGTAGGACTCGGAGCAGCGGATGAACGTCAGGTACTTCATGGCGCCTCCTGAAGCGGGTTCGAGGGAGCGACGAACGAGGCCGGCCCGGATCGACATGCCCGGGGCGGTTCCAGAAAGGGGCGTCGATCCGGATTCTTGGACCGGACCCGGAGGCCGGGGGTCCGCGTTCAGCGCCGCGAGCGGAACCAGGTCCTCTCCCCGGAAGCCCCGGAGCAGCGGCCGCGCCGTCCGGCGCTCGGGGCAGGCGTCATGCGAACCCGGACGGATGCTGATCGCTCACCCCCAGCGCTCGCTCCAGCGCCAGTCCCGCGGTGCAGAGCGTCCCCTCGTCCCAGAGGTGGCCGATCAGCGACACGCTGGTAGGCATCTTCCGGGGCGGCGAGACCGGTGGGTGCTGCCCCCCCGGCGGCGGAAGCCAGTCGCTGCGGATCCGGTCGATCTGGATGAATCCGGCGGGGAGAACCAGACAGGGCTGACCGGTCGAGTTGGTGGACCCGGGCTCCTCCAGGAGCGCCGCCGCCGGCGCTCCCTCGAGCAGTGACGGCGCCAGGACCAGATCCACCTTCGCCAGCTGCTCGGCCCAGACCCGGGCCGCGATTCGCCGGAGCCGGTCGGCCTGCACGTAGTCCACCGCGGAGATGAAGCGGGCCTGCCGGAAGACGTTCGGCCAGGCGTCCCGCACCTGCATCCGGAGCTGCGCGTCCTCTCCGGAGAGCGTGAGGTGCTCGAACGACGCGGCGCCCTCGGTGGAGATGAGGGCCCCCAGCGCTGACCAGGGGAGCGCCGGAAAGGTGAGTTCGACCCGGTGGGCTCCGGCCTTTTCCAGCGCCTGCATCGCCGCGAGGACCGCCGCCTTGCCCTCTCCCTTCTCCAGCCACGCCGGGACGAAGCCGACCTTCATCCCCTTCACGCTCCGGGTGGCGTCGAAGTCCAGGTGGCTCGTCTGGGCGGAGAGATCCTTCCCGTCCGCACCGGAGATGGCGGCGAGCACCAGCGCGGTGTCCTCCACCGAGCGGGTCATCGCGCTCAGCTTGTCGTGAGTCCAGGAGAGGGTCATGGCCCCCGTCCGGGGCACGCGGCCGAAGGTGGGCCGGAGCCCGGTGACGCCGCACCGGGTGCACGGGCCGACGGTGCTCCCGCCGGTCTCGCTGCCGATCGCGAAGGGGACCAGCCCCGCCGAGACCGCCGCCGCGGAGCCGGCGCTCGAGCCGCCCGAGCCCTCCTCCAGGAACCAGGGGTTGTTCGTCCGGCCGCCGAACCACACGTCGTTGAGCGCCAGCGCGCCCAGCGACAGCTTCGCCACGAGGATCGCGCCGGCCGCCCGCAGCCGGGCGATGACCGTCGCGTCCTCCCGGGGGACGCGATTTCGATAGGGCTCGGCTCCCCAGGTGGTCCGGATTCCCGCGGTATCCAGGAGGTCCTTGGCGCCGTAGGGGATTCCGTGCAGCGGGCCGCGGTACTTGCCGCGGGCGATCTCCCGATCGGCTGCCTCGGCCTCCGCGAGTGCCTGCTCGCGGATCAACGTGATGGTGCAGTTGAGCTGGGGCTGGTACCGCTCGAGCCTCGCGAGCGCCAGCTCGGTCAGCTGGACCGACGACACCTGCCGCGCCTGGATCCAGCGGGAGAGGAGGTGGACCGGCGCGAAGGCCAGCTCCTCGCCGTCCCGCGGCTTCCGGGGCGTCCAGGACGAGCGGACCATCCGGTTCTTCTTCGGCATCCGGCCGGTCCCCTTCAGCACCGGGTTCCACACCGTCCCCGGCTGCTCGTCTCCGAGGGGGAAGTCGCGACGGGCGAAGAAGGAGCCGACGTTGAACTCCCAGGATTCGGCCGCCAGGGCGCGCTGCTGGGCCGTCATCGTGACCCGCTCGAGCTTCTCCGCGTGGGCGAAGTCGTCCGGGGTCACCGCCGGCGGGCTCGCACCGGAGGCCGGTGACGCACCGGAGGCCGGTGACGCGGTGGCGGGCGGGACCGCGGCGCCCCCGTCGGGCGCGGCCCTCGCCTCGTCCGTGCGCACGGCTGCCGCTCCCGCCAGCGCCAGCGCGCCCTCTGCCAGGAACCGCCGCCGCGACTTCCGTTCCGCCATGGTGCCCTCCTGCTCGTGCTGCCCTTACGGATCGGCAGCTCAGAACAGACCGACGCTGAATTGAATCGCAAAGATGGGCTCGTTCAGCCGATCGTCGGGTGCCAGGTTGAAGCCCACGTCCAGGGCCAGCGGTCCCACCGGCGTCACGTAGCGCACGCCGGCGCCGGCCACCGGCCGCAGGTCGAACGGCTTCCAGGTCGCCGCCGAGTACCAGAGATTGCCCGCCTCGAAGAAGACGCCCAGCTCGAAGTCGCCCACCAGCGCGAACCTGAGCTCCGACTTGAACAGCTCGAAGAGCGTGCCGCCCTCGGAGGGCAGCTGGCCGCCGCCGCGCAGCGCCAGCGCGCGATTGGTGCAGCCACCGGTCCAGGCCAGCGCGTCGCAGTATGCACGCTCGCGCGCGTACTCGTTCCTCACGTCCTGGGGGATGACCGCGTCGTCCCGGAAGCCGCGGAGCGTGGTCGCCCCACCGAGGAAGAAGCGCTTGGGGGTGATGATCAGGCTGTCCGGCTCCAGGGCGAAGATCTTCCCGCCCCGCACCCCGATGGCCATCGTCACCCGCGGGGCGATGGGCACGTAGCCGGTGATTCCCCCCGCGGCCTTGAAGGTGAAGATGCGCGCCGGGACCGCGTTCTCGCCGTTCACGTCGGTGGTCTCGGCGCTGATGTCCTTGGTCACCTCGCCGGTGGCGGCGATGAGCACGCCCGAGTGCGGGTTCACCGGCTCATCGCGGAAGTCGAAGGCGAGCGTCGACCCGAGGGTCTGCATGAAGAAGTTGCCGGTGGGGAACCGTAGCCGCTCGGCATCGGTGCGGTTCGGCTGGAGGAGGTCGCCCACGCCCGGTTGCGCCCGGACCAGGACGTTCTCGAGGAGGTAGTTCCCGGTGAGCTGGAGCCACCGGGTGATGGCCCAGTCCACGCCCAGCAGCCCCGCGACGCGGCCGAAGAAGTAGGTGGGCCGGTGCACCCGCTCGGCAGTCACGGTGAGCCGGGCGCCGACGCGCGCGGGGAGGAACTGGTAGATGCGCGGCTGGGAGAGGCTGGCGTTGATGTTGAAGTCCAGGCCGTTGAGGCCCTGGAGGTTGGAGCCGTCGACGTAGTCCTGGAGCGGCAGCGCGCTCGCCCCCACGTAGTTGAGCTTGCCGCGCAGATTGAAGTTGATGCCCTGGCCGAAGACGTTGGGGTACGCGAGGTCGCCGATGATCCGCGGCCCGTCCTCGAGCGAGTAACCGAACCCGATGCTTCCCGACAGGCGGGGAAGCTCGCGCAGCTCCACCACCACGTCCTTCACCGGCTCGGGCGTGTCCGGAGAGATGAGGCGCACCGAGGCCGTCCGGAAGAGGCCGAGGAGCAACAGCTCGCGCTGGCTCTCGAACAGCGCCTCCGGGTCCAGCGGCGCGCCGGGGGTCATCTTGAGGTTCGCCCGGACCAGCGCCTCGTCGGTGCGCTGGAGCCCCCGCACCACCACCTGGCCCACCCGCACCGCCGGGCCCGACTCGACGACCAGCACCGGCTCGACCGCCGTCCGGTCGGGCGAGAAGTTCGGCTGCGCCGTCACCTGGGCGAAGAGGTAGCTCGACCGGCCCAGGCGGCGCTGGGTGGCGGTGACCGCATCGTCCAGCCGTGACTTGCTGAAGGGCTGACCCGGGGTGAGCATCGGCAGCTCGGGCGGAGGGAAGCCCGGTGGCAATCCCTCGAAGCGCACCGAGCGCACGAAGGTGCGGACCCCCTCGACGATGTGGAACCGGACGTCGAGCGTTCCGGACGGAACGTCCTCGGTGGCGCCCACCAGCGACACGGCCGCGTCCGTCCAGCCCAGCTCCCGGTAGGCACGCTGCATGGCCTCGGCGGCGTCGCGCCAGGCCTCCTCGACGAAGGCCTCGGTCGGCGGCGGGTCGGGCGTGTCCGGACGTCCCTCGGGGGGACCGCGGCCGGACAGGTGCAGCGGGTCCGACTCGAGGCGCTGGTCGGAGGGCTCCGGCCGGCGATCGCGCACCACCCGGTCCAGCAGCGTGCGGAGTTCCGACTCCGACAGCCCGGCCCGCCCCTCAAACTCCACCGTGCGGACGCGGACCTGCCGCCCCTCGGAGACGTGGAACACCACCACCGCGCGGCTGCCGTCGGGGCTGGTGACCTCGCGCGGCTCCACCCGGACGTCGCGAAATCCCCGGTAGCGGTAGAAGGCCTCGAGCCGGCGCGCCTCGCGCTCCAGCACCGACCGGTCCAGCGTCTCGGCCGGATCGATGGCCAGCGCCGAGCGGAGCCAGGCCGAGGGATAGCGGCGGTTCCCCTGGAAGCGCAGGGTGAAGGCCGGGCCTGCCTCGACCGGAACGGTGACCACCGCGCCGCGGTCCTCCAGCGTCACCCGCGGCGCGCCCACCCGCGCCCGGGCGTGCCCGGTGTCGCGGTACAGGGAGCGAAGGGCCTCCGCGCCTGGGTCGAGCCGCGTCCGGTCGAGGATGTCGCCCACCCGGAGCCCGAAGGCGGACGCGAGACGGCCGGGGGGCAGCCCGGGCTGGCCGTCGAAGCGCAGGACGGCGACCCGCGTCGGCTCGCCCTCGTGGATGTCCAGCTTCACCACCACCTGGTCGCCGGAGGGCTGCGCGGTGGCGGAGATCTCGCATCGGTTGAAGCCGCGACGGGCGTATGCCGCGAGCAGCGCGGTCCGGGACTCGTCGAGCCGCTCGGGCCAGAACTCGCTGCCTACTTGCAGGCGCGCCGCGGTGAGCAGCTCGTCCTTGCCCAGCGCCCTGGCCCCGGTCACGTCGATGCGGGCGATGCGCACCACCGGGGCGAGCTCGAAGGTCACCACCAGCCCGTCGGGCCCCTCGTCACCCCGGGCGACGACGTCGGAGAAGCGGCCGGTGGAGAAGAGGCGCTCGATGCTGCGGCGGACCGCCCGGGCCGAGAGCGGCTGGCCGGGGCTGACCGCGACCAGGGACTGGAGATCGGCCGGCACCTGCCCGCCGCCGCGCATCTGCAGCTTCACCGAGCTCACCACCGGCGGCGAGGCCTCGGCCGCCGGCCCCTGCGCCCGGACCGGCGCGGCAGCCAGGAACAGCGCGAGCAGGAGCGCTACTCGACGTTCCAACGGAGCTTGAGATCGACCCCCAGGTTTCCGATCGGAACGTCGTTGTAAACGTTGTCCCACTGGATCTGGGCAGAGACGCGATCGTCGAACCGGTACTCGGCGAGGGCGCGCGTGCCCTTCCCGGACACGGGCTGGGAGAGGCCGAGCTTAAGCTGGTCGGTCAGGAACTTCGACTCCAATTGCACGGTGGGTTCCACCAGGCCGTTGGCGTCGTTGTAGAGCGTGGAGACGTGGAAGCTCAGGTCGCGGATCACCGAGTTGCGTGGAAGGAATTTCTGCACCTGTCGGTCCAGCCCCGACGCCTGGTAGAGGGCCTCCGCGGCGATGCCCGCTCCGGTGGTGGTGGTGTTGCTGTTGGCCCGGTCGCGGGAGGTCACCCCCAGGGTGAGGAGCGAGATGATGTCGCCCTCGGGAAGGCTGGGCTCGCTGGAGAGCAGGACCTGAGGTTGGGTGGTCTTGCCGAAGGCGTGCAGCCGGATGAGGTACTCGCGCACCTGTGACTCGGCGCGGACGTCGAACACGCCCTCCAGGCTGCGCCGGTCCTTGAAGTCCACGGCGCCCTGGGTGAGGTTGAAGGTCGTCCCCCGGAAGAAGGCCTGGCTCCCCTGCCCTGCCTCCATCGCGCCGATGAGGCCGGGATGCAGGTTGCTGCCGGTGAGCCGCAGGTCGCCCATGATCTTCGCCCGGGCGAGGTTGTTCTCCACCGCCGCGTCCTTCAGGTGCAGGGCGACGTCGAGCTGCAGCCACTCGCTGGGAGCCTCGCCGGGGGCGCCGGGGCGGTTGGCACGGGCGAGCAGGGTGTCGAAGCCGAAGGGCCGGCGGTACCGGAGCCGCATCACGTCCAGGTCGCCGGCGAGGAAGAACGCCCCCGGGCGGCCGGTGAGGGTCAGCTCGCCGGTGGCGGCGAAGGGTGCATCCTCGATGACCCGGACCGAGACCTGGTCGACCTGGAGCTGCACCTCGAGCTGTTCGGGCTTGAAGCGCTTCCAGCGAACGTCGCCACGGCTGGTCAACCGCCCGTCGTTGGCCTGGCCGTCGAGGTCGCTCCAGAGGATACGGGACTCGCTGAAGTCGAGCTTGCCCTTCAACCCCCGCAGCTCCAGCGGCTGGCCACGGACGCGGAAGCCGGCGTCGACGAGCGTCGCGGTCCCGACGATCTGCGGATCGGCCGGCTCGCCACGCGCGGTCCCGAGCAGCTCCAGCCGCCCCGAGGCGCGCTCCAGGCCCTGGGCGAAGGACTCCACCAGCCGCAGGTCGACCGAGCCCGACACCGCGACGTCCATCGCGCCCTCCTCGATGTATCCCGAGGCGTTGAGCTCGGTCTCGGGCCCCTTGAGGCGCAGCCCGTCGCTGCTCACCCGTCCGCCGCGGAAGCGAACGTCCCACGGCCCATCGCTCTCGGCGCGGAACTCGCCTCGCTGCAGCCGGAGCGTGTCGAGGTGGAGCAGGCCGCGCGAGGCCTCCGGCTCGGCGAGGTTCCCGCTGGCGGTCAGCACGCCGTTCATCGAGCCGTTCAGACCCTGCGCCGCCGCGGTGTCCGGGAGCAGCGCTCGGATGTCCGCGAGCGCCAGCTTGAGGGTGGCGTCGTAAGGATAGGGCCGCTTGATGCGCGCGGTGAGCAGCAGGTCGGTGTCCGCCACCGGTCGACCCTTCACCTCCAGCTGCTCGCCGAGCGCCCGCGCCTCGAGCGCCATCGCGCCGAGCGCACGGCCGGAGAGGTAGACCTGTGGCCCGCCGAGCGTCATCGACACATCCGGGACCTGGTCCGTGCCGCTCAGCGTCCCGGCGAGGGTGAGCGAGCCGCGCGCCCGGAGCCGCTTCGCCACCTCGGGCCCGACCAGCTCCTCCAGCTGGAGCCCGTCCACCCGGAACTTCCCCGAGAGCGGCCCCTCCATGTCCCATCGCCCGTCGGCCTTCGAGGTCCCCAGCGCGCCCTTGAGCGCGACCGAGTCGAGCGCGATGGCGTTGCCCCGATCGAGCCGGGCGTGGAGCGCGCCATCACCCAGGCGGCGCCCGGACAGGCTGACCCCGGCGAGGTCGAGGTCGAAGCGTCCCTCCATCGTCTCCGCCAGGCCCTCGAGCGTCACCGCTCCACGCGCGCCGCCCACGAGGATCCGCCGGAGCGTCTGGATGGCGGGAGAGACCGGCGCCAGCAGCTCCACCAGGTCCTCCACCCGCCCGTTGGGAACGTTCGCCGCGACGTGTACCAGCGGAGAGTCGCCGCGGAAGTCCAGCGCCGCCCGCCCCTGGTACGCGGTGCGGCCCTTCGTCCCCGTGGCGTCCGGGAAGGAGAGGATCCCGTCCCGCACGCTCAGCGTCGAGTTGAGAGTCCCCAGGGCGAAGCCACGGAGGCTGGAGTCCTGGAGCGCCAGCTCGCCGTCCAGGAAGACGAAGCCCGGTGGGATCCGGATGGAGACCCGCGCCGCGCCCACGCCGCCGAGCGAGATGTCCGCGAGCTTGCCCACGTCCTCGAGCACGAACGGCTCGGCGGTGGTCTCGATGGTGATGGGTCCCCGGCCGCCGTAGGGAATGACCACGTTGGCGAGCGCGCGCGAGGAGGCGACCTTGACCTTCCCGTTCAGCAGCTCGACCCGGTCGGGATGGATGCCGAGGTCCACCGCCACCTCGCCCGAGGGAATGGAGAGGAGCGGCGGACCGGGGAGCTTCTTCCCGACCGGGTGCGTCCAGGTCACGAAGCGCGCGACCTTGAGGTCCGCCGAGCCGGAGAGCTCGGGGCCGGGAGAGAGCTTGCCGGAGAGGTTCACCGGGCCGGTGGCGAACAGGTCCACCCAGGCCCATCCCATCCCCACGCGATCGAAGACCTGGAAGAGGCTCACCTGCTCGAGCTCGGCCTTCATCCGGAGCGGCAACCCTGGCACCAGCCGGAGATCCCCGCTCGCCTTGAGCGACCCCTGCCCCACCGGAACCGTGAGCTCGCCGATGGTGACGTCCTGCCCGGCGAGCGAGGCGCGGACGGTGAAGTCTCCCGGACGGAGCGCACCGAGCGCCACGCCCTTGCCCAGGAGCTCGCCGGTGACGCGCACGTCCGGCACCCGCCCGGACAGCGTCGCCTGGGCCCAGAGGTGTCCCGAGCTCTCGCCCAGGGGGACGACCCGGGACAGCATGCGCACCGGGAGGAAGAGCTGCGCATCCAGCGCGAGCGACGGTCGGCAGAGGTCGTCCACCCGGCCGGCGAAGGACAGCTGCGCATCGTCGATCGACAGCTCGCCCCGACTGACCTCCAGCTCGCGGCCTCCCGGTGCGAGCGCTCCCTCCACCGCGAGGCCCGCGACCGCCAGAGGTGCTCGACCGTTCGCCAGATCGACCAGACCCTGCGAGGTGCGGAGGACGAACTCGGCGTCGCGGCGGCGGGTGCGCCAGCTCAGCTCCACGCCGGCGACCTCCACCCTGCGCCCGGCGGGCAGCGCCACCCGCACCTCGGCGCCGCGGACCTCGAGCGTGTCCACCTCCAGGTGCTCGAGCGTGCGGAGCGGGCAAGCTTCGGACCTGGTCGACGCCGGCGGAGGCCGCGTCAGGTCGAGCCAGATCCGGGGTCGGATCAGCCGGACCCGGTCCAGCTCCAGCCTGCCCGAGAGCGGCTGTACCCCGGCGATGATGACCTCCAGCTCGTCGGCGCTGAAGGTCGGTCGGTCGGTGCCGGGAGCGGTGGCGGAGAGCCCGTAGATGCGGAGGGTGCGCCCGGCCGGGTCGACCTCGCAGCGGCCCAGGCCCACGTCCGCCCCCAGCAGCCCGGGAAGCTGACGCCGCGCGAGGGTGCAGGCATGGTCCCAGGCGAAGCGCGAGCGGCCCACCAGCAGGAAGGTCAAACCTCCTGCGACCACCGCGAGGAGCAGACCCACCGCCAGGAGACGGCGCCGGCGGTTCGGGCTGCTCCAGCGCACGGGGTCAGCTCTTCAGGCTCTCGAGGTAGCGATCCACCTCCGAGAGGTCCACGTTGCCGGCCGCTGCGGGGCCGGGGGCGCCGTTGCCGCCCGGCACCTCGGCGGCGCCGAGCGCCAGGTTCCGGGCGATCTCCTCGATGCGCGGCGAGTCCACCGTCGTCTCGCCGGCGAGGAACGCCTCGAACAGGGCGTTGTCGCAGAGGGTGTTGATGATCCGCGGAGAGCCGCCCGACACCCGGTGCAGCACGTCGATCGCCGCGGGCGTGAAGGGGTTGTGGCCGCTGCCGGCGGTGTGAAGGCGGTGCTCGACGTAGGAGCGCGTGCTCTCGGCGTTGAGCGGCTCGAGGCGGTAGCGCATCGCCACCCGCTGCGCGAGGGGAGGGTCGAGACGGAGGTTGCGCTCGATGTCCGGCAGCCCGAAGAACACGAAGGAGATGAGCTTTCGCTCCGGCACCTCGAGGTTGAGCAGGCCCCGGAACTCCTCCATCAGCTCGCGGGTCTCGAGCATCTGGGCCTCGTCGATCAGCACCACCGCCTTGCGGCCCTGCTCGTGGATCTGCATCAGCCGCTGGTAGAGCTGGCTCAGCAGGGCGAGCTTCTCCTGCGCGGGATTCTCCACCCCGAGCTGCAGCGCGATCCGCCGCAGCAACCAGGAGGCGGTGACGCCGGAGTGGATGATGACGAAGAGCGCGGCCTCGTACTCCTCCTCTGGAAGCGCGTCCAGCAGCCGGCGAGCGAGGGTCGTCTTGCCGGCGCCGATGTCACCCACCAGCACCGAGAGCCCCCGCATCCGGGAGACGGCGTGGGTGAGCCGGACCAGCGCCTGCTGGTGCTGTGGAGACTCGAAGTAGAAGCGGCTGACCGGCGCGTTCGAGAAGGGCTCCTCGGTCAGCCCGAAGTGTTCCAGGTAGCTCATCGTCGGGGAGGTTCTCTACAGGTACCCCACCTTGCGCGTCTTCGCCGTGGGCGAAGGGTCGGGTGGGGACGGTCGGGTAGGTGCCGGGCGACCAGCAGCTGCGGGCGAAGGACGGGCGTCCTCCTCGGGTCGTACCGTGGCCGACAGCCTGCGCACCCGGTCCGCGACGTCACGGTGACCGGGCTCGGCCTTCTGCACAGTCAGGTACTGGCCCAGGGCCTTGCCCGGGGCCCCCGCCGCCTCGTGAGCGAGCCCGAGCTCGTAGCGGAGGCTGACCTCGCGCGCGGCGGCGTGCGGGCTGACCAGGGCGTCCCGGAAGGCGGTCACCGACTTCTGCGGATCGCCGCGCATTCCCTGGAGGAGGCCGATCATGGTGAGGCAGTCCACCTCCTTGGGCTGTCCCTGGCACGCCTGCCGCGCGACCTCGAAGACCTGCACTGCGTCGTCGAGCAGGCCCATCTCCTTGTAGGCGATGCCCAGATCGTAGTGAGTGTCGACGTCGGTGCGCTGGACGACGCGCTCCAGACCCTTCTTGAACTCGGTGAAGACCTCCTCGACCGAGTACTGGAAGTCACCGCCCGCGGGCGCCGGCTCCTCCGGAGGCGCGCCCAGCTCCTCGAGCTCGTCGGCCAGCTCCTCGGCGAGGTTGTACGAGCCCGTGCGCACCGGGATCGGCTCGACGCCGGGAGGGGCGGCGCGAGGGGCCGGCGGTGGCGTGGGCGTGTGGGGCTGCGCGGCACGGGAGGCCTCGATGCCGGCGAGCCGCTCGCGCAGGGTCGCGGTCCGAGGGAGACCCGGCCTGACCAGCTCCACCGTGTCCAGCACCTCACGGGCCTCGTCCAGCAGTCCCTGGTCGAGGAAGAAGCTCGCCTCGTTGAGCTCCTCGGTGACCGGGCCGCTCTCCTCCGGGGCGGCCCTGGCGGCGGGGCGAGCCGGAGCGGGCGCCGGGGGTGGAGGAACGAGGACCGAGGGGGTGCTGGCGCGGGTGAAGGCGCCGTTCGTGCCCGCGGACGCCATCCGACCGGTGGTCGCCGGCGCGGGCGGGGGTGGCGCAGGCGCCGTGGTCCGGGCGACGGCGCCGTTGGTCCCGGACGGAACCGCCCGGGGAACCGGGGCAGGCGGCGCGGGCGGCGGCGGAGCGGGTGCCGCGGCCGGGGCAGCAGGCGCCGGACGGCGGTACGCGGCCTGCGTCCAGGCGGTGCGCGCCGAGAGGGGGAGGGCCTCCGGCTGCGGAGCGGGCGGGGCGGCGGCACGGGGGGGAGGCGGCGCGGCGCGCGGAGCCGGTGCGGGCGGAGGCGCCGGCGTGAGCACCACCTCCTCGTCGGGAGGAAGGTCGACCGGGCTCTCCACGCCCGGCTCGTAGGCCCCGAGCGCCTCGTTCATCTCGGTGCGCTCTCCGCCCTCGTCCTGGTACGGCATGGCGTCGCCGTACCCGTCGACTTCCGGGGGCGGCGGGACGAGCACGCCCGACCCGCGCCGGGCTGCCAGCGGCTCGTCCGCCGCGGCCCGGACCGGCTCGGGCTCCTCGTCCACCAGCATCGCCTCGTCGTCCTCGGCGAGCAGCTCGTCGTCGATGCCCGGCGTGGAGCTCTTGAGGGCGAGGTCGTCCGAGGAGGAATCCAGCGCGTCGTCGGCGAGGAGGACCTCCTCGTCCCCCGCGGACATCAGCGCCGGATCCGCGCCACCCCGGACCGACTCCGGGCGGAGCACGGAGAGGAAGGCCGCCATCTCGGGATGGCCCGGGGCCTCGGAGAGCAGCGTGTCCAGGTACGCCTGGGCGCGCTTGCGCTCCAGGCCGCGGGTGCAGAGCCGGAGCACGTTCAGGAGCTGCTCGGTGGCCTGCGCCGCCTGCCCTGCCGAGCGATAGATGACGTACGCCTTCTCGTGCGCGTCGAGGTTCTCGGGGTCGACCGCGAAGATGCGCCGCAGGTGCTCCAGCGCCTTGTCGTGCAGCCCGTACTTCACGTAGACGTCGGTCTCGGCGAGCAGCTTGTGGATCTGCTCGCGGCTCAGCGTCACCGGGGTGGGCGGCGGAGCCGGTGGCGGTGGAGGCTGGGCCGCCTGCACCTGGGCGATGGCCTGCGAGACCGAGGTGCGCGCCGGGCGAGGCGCGGCCGGTTGCGGTGGGGCCGCCGCCGCGGCGGGGCGCTGGCTCGTCTTCCAGGCCACGAGATCGGCATCCGCCGGATCGATCCTCTCGATCTTCCCCCACGCCTCCCGCGCCTCGGCGTGCTGGTTGCGCTCGGCGTGGAGCTTCGCCAGCTCCTTGTAGACGCTCAGCGTCTTGCTGGTGTGGTTGAGCGCGGTGAAGGCCTGGGCCAGCAGATTCAGGGTCGGGATGTCGCGGGGATCCGCCTTGAAGCAGAGCTGCAGCTTGGCCAGCGCACGCTTGTGGTCGCCCCGGGACAGGTAGTCGTGCGCCAGGTTCCGGGCGAGCTGCACGTTGTCCGGCTCGAGCGAGGCGATGCGCTCCAGCACCCGGAGACGCTCGTCGGGGCGGTTGTTGCGCTCCAGCCAGTCCGCGGCGCGCTTGAACTCACCCAGCGCCTCGCCGCCCATCTGTTCCCGGGCGTAGAGCTCGGCCAGCTTGAGGCGGCTGGAGACGTTCTCCGGGTCCAGGTCCACCATCTTCTTGAGGGTGGCGAAGGTGGCCTTGGTGTCCCCCTTCCGCTCGTGGTGCGCGACCACCACCTGGAAGAAGGCCATCGCCTCGGTCATCAGCCCGAGGTGCTGGTGCAGCTCGGCCAGCTTGACGTTGACCTCGACCAGGTCGGGGTTGAGCTTCAGGACCTGCTTGTAGAGGGCGACGGCCTTCAGGAAGAAGCCATCCTGCGCGTAGACCTCGGCGACGCGGGTGAAGAAGGACGCGGCCTGCGGGTTGTCGCCCTTCTTCTGGAACAGCTCGCCCATCTTCTGGAGCACGCGGACGTCGCGCGGATCCAGATCGAGAACCTTCTGGTACTCCTTGATGGCCTTGTCGAAGGCTCCCTTGGCGACGAGCTTGGCCGCGCCCTCGATGATCTTGTTCTTGTCCATCGACGGGCCGCCGCAGTGCAGACAGGACCGAGGGGGGTCGGGCCCGGGCGTGCGGCGGGGAGTCTCCACCCTGGACGGTACCGTGGCGGTGGAGCGACCGTCAAGGAACGTGCCGGGCTGTTCCTCAGGGAGTCCGAGGGGTTACGGAGTTTCCTCGATGGCCTGCCGGAGGCGCCTGGTGCCCACCTCGGAGGCCAGGAGCCGCTCCACCAGGCGGGTGTCGTAGTGGCCCGAGGTGAAGGCGTCGTCGGCCAGGGCAGTCCTGTGGAAGGGGATATTGGTGCGGATTCCCTCGATCACGTACTCGCCCAGGGCGCGCTGCAGCCGGGCGATGGCCAGGGGGCGGTCCTCGGCGTGGACGATGACCTTGGCCAGCAGCGAGTCGTAGTGAGGGAGGACGGTGTAGTTCTCGTACGCAGCCGAGTCCACCCTCACCCCGTAGCCCCCCGGTACGCTGTAGCCGGTGATCTTCCCCGGCCAGGGCGCGAAGGTGACCGGGTCCTCCGCGTTGACCCGCGCCTCGATGGCCGAGCCCCGCAGCTGGATGTCCTCCTGCTTCCGGGACAGGGGCTCGCCGGAGGCGAGGAGGATCTGCTCGCGCACCAGGTCCACGCCGGTCACCGCCTCGGTCACCGGGTGCTCGACCTGGATCCGGGTGTTCATCTCCATGAAGTAGAACTCGCCGCGCTCGTCCATCAGGTACTCGATGGTCCCGAGGTTGTTGTAGCGGATGCGCTCCATGGCCCGGACGCTCACCTCGCCCATCCGGCGCCGCAGCTCCGGGGTGACCGCCGGCGAGGGGCTCTCCTCGATGAGCTTCTGGTGACGCCGCTGCACCGAGCATTCGCGCTCGCCGAGGTGGAGCACCTTCCCGTGCTCGTCGGCGACGATCTGGATCTCGATGTGCCGGGGCTTCTCCACGTACCGCTCGATGTACATGTCGCCGTTGCCGAAGGCCGAGGCTGCCTCGGCCGACGCGGTGGCGAAGGCGGCGGTGACCGCGTCGCGTCCTCGGACGATCTTCATCCCCCGGCCGCCGCCGCCCGCCGCCGCCTTGAGGATGACCGGATAACCGATGCGGTCCGCCTCGGCCTGGGCCTCGGCCGGGCCCTTGAGGACACCGGCGGAGCCCGGCAGCAGCGGAAGCCCGGCCTCCTTCGCCGCCTCGCGGGCGCGCACCTTGTTGCCCATGAGCCGCAACATCTCCGGGCGCGGGCCGATGAAGCGGATCTTGCAGTTCTCGCAGACCTCGGCGAAGTCGGCGTTCTCGGAGAGGAAGCCGTAGCCGGGATGGATGGCGTCGGCACGGGTGATCTCCGCGGCGGAGAGGATGGCCGGGATGTTGAGGTAGCTCTCGCGGGAGGGCGGAGGGCCGATGCAGACCGCCTCGTCCGCGAACCGGACGTGGAGGCCGTTGGCGTCGGCGGTGGAGTGCACGGCCACGGTGCGGATGCCCAGCTCGCGGCAGGCGCGGATGACCCGCAGAGCGATCTCTCCGCGGTTGGCGATGAGGATCTTCTTGAACATCACCTATGCTGGCTCGACGCGGAACAGCGGCTGCCCGAACTCCACCGGCTGGCCGTTCTCCACCAGGATCTCGGTGATCTTCCCGGGCTCGTCGGCCTCGATCTCGTTCATCAGCTTCATCGCCTCGATGATGCAGATGACCTGGCCCTTCCTGATGACCGACCCCACCTCGACGAAGGCCGGCTGATCCGGCGCGGGCGTGCGGTAGAAGGTGCCGACGAAGGGCGAGTTGACCAGATGCCCCTTCCTGTCGCTGTCCTGGGCGGGGGCAGCCGCCGCCGGAGCCGCCTCGACCCCGGCAGTCGCCCTCGGCGCCAGCGAGACCGGCTGCATCGGCGGGAGCGGAGCGTGCGCCGCGCCGGGGGCGACGTGGACGATGGGCGCGGGGCCGTGCCCGCGGGTGATGAGCAGGCGCTCCGGCCCGCGCCGCCAGGAGAGGCGGGTGATCTCGGTGGTCTCCAGCAGCTCGACGATGCGCCGGAGCGCGTCCACGTCGAGCAGCGAGGTCGCCGGCCCCTCGTCGCGTGCGTCGCTCTCGTCCCCTCGCTTCTTGCTCGCCATGGTCAGGCGGCGGCCACGCGGGTGAGGTACTTGCCGTCGCGGGTGTCGATCTTCAGGACGTCACCCTCGTTGATGAAGAGCGGCACGTTCACCACGTACCCGGTCTCGAGGGTGGCGGGCTTGGTGGCGCCGCTCACCGTGTCGCCACGGATGCCCGGGTCGCACTTCACGACCTTCAGGTCCACCGAGTTGGGCAGCGACACGCCGATGGCCTTGCCGTTGTAGAAGAGCACCGAGGCCTCGATGTTCTCCTTGAGGTAGTTCTTCGAGTCGCCCAGCACCTTGTCGCCGAGGAAGGTCTGCTCGAAGTTCCGGGTGTCCATGAAGTAGTAGTCTTCGCCCTGCTGGTAGAGGTACTGCATCTGCCGCTCTTCGATGTCCGGCTTGCCCACCTTGTCGCCGCTCTTGAAGGTGGGCTGCAACACCCGTCCGGAGAGCAGGCTCTTGATGCTGGTCCGCACGAACGCCGAGCCCTTTCCGGGCTTCACGTGCTGGAACTCGATGATCTCGTAGGGCTCTCCGTCGACCTCGATCTTCAGGCCCTTCCTGAACTCGGACGTATCGATGACACCGGCCATGGCCGCTGCCCCTTACCCCGAGGTGGGCCGGCTGGGAAGGGCCCAGGAGGGTTTCAGAGCTCTGCCTTGATGCGCGGTGCGGCGATGCGCAAGGCGTACCGCCCCTTGCCGTAATTGCCGGAGGCCTTCAGCGCCAGGACGACGAAGTACTCGTCGGTCACCAGCCGCATCACTGTGAGCACCTGGTCGGAGTTGATGCTCACCTCGTTCACGGCGCCGGTCTTCAGCAGCTGGGCGGCGTTCTTCACCTGGCCCAGCACCGCCGCGTACTCGATCAGCGTGGACTGCACGTCCAGGTCCGAGGCCGCATCGACCTGGAAGTTCTCCACCGCGATTCCGTCGAAGCCCATGACCGAACAGGCCAGGGCGCCGTCGACCGATCGGACCACTTCCTCGAGGAGGGGAAGGAAGGCCATGACCGGGACGGACTCTAGCCTTCTACGGGGAAACGCAGGAGACGTTCTGATCCCGCCCGGGCACCCCGCAGACACCGCCGTTGGGCACTTTCCCGCCGGTACAGTCCACCAGAGCCGCGCTCCGGTAGATGGTCAGGGGGAAGGTCACCTTGTTGGTGTTCTTCGTCGATCCACCCGCGGCCAGCTTCCCGAAGTACTGGAGGGTCACCAGCAGCGTCTGGCTGGCGGTGTCGATCGCCGTGCTCCCGTTGATGGCCGCGAAGGCCTGGGGCTGGATCAGGTCGGCGGGGACGCTGTTGTCGGTCGACTTTCCGCCCGCGGTGATCACCGCCCGGATGTTCTGCGATTCGTTCGCCAGGGTGACCGACGGGTCGGAGTACTGGTAGCTGTAGACCACGGTGTCGGCGATGAAGCTGTTCCCGGTTCCCGGATCGACGACCTGCCCGTTCACGCTGATGGGATTCGACGTCAGGTTGTTCTGCCAGGAAAACACCTGGTAGTACTGGTCGGTCACCACCGGCGTACCGCCCGAGATGCTGTAGGGCGCGAGGTCGAGTGATCCCCGGGCGACGTACTTGGTGTCGTCCGAGAAGTCGCACGAGGACCCCGGCGCTCGGGCCGAGAGGACCACGATGTTCAGGTCGTCCGCCGAGCAGGCCGAGAGAACGACCACGGCCAGCAGGCCGAGGGCTCCGGCCAGCGGCGTGTTGAAACGGGGACTCATCGCGAACCTCCTGAAGGCGCACCTGCCGAGGCCACGGGCTTGGCCGCGGCCTGGGTGACGATCCGGGGAGTGATGAAGATCAGCAGCTCCTGCCGGTTCTCGTTCACGCTGTTGGTCTTGAAGAAGAAGCCGAGGATCGGGATCTTCATGAGCCAGGGGACGCCCGCCTCGGTGGTGGAACCGCGGCGGACGTAGATGCCGCCGATGACCGTCGTGTCACCGTCGCGGACCAGGACCTGCGTCTCGGCTTCCTTCTTCTGGATCGCGGGCTGTCCGTTGGCTCCGGTGTTCGCGGGGTCCGGCTGGTTGTTGGTGGCCTTGATGTTCATGAGCACGCTTCCGTCCGACGTGATGTGCGGCGTCACGTCGAGCTGCAGGCGGGCTTCCACGAAGGTCGTGTTCACGCCCTGGGCCGACACCTGGCTGAACGGAATCGACACGCCCTGGCTGATGCTCGCCTTCTGGTTCTGCAGGGTCGTGACCTTCGGAGCGCTGATGGTCTTCACCGTTCCGTTGGACTCGGCCGCCGACAGACGAAGGTTCAGCTGCAGTGCCCCGTTCGCCGACCCGAAGGTGAAGCCCAGCGCGCCACCGGCGCCGGCACCCACCGCCGCGGGCAGGTTCACCGCGAAGTTCGGGGTGCCGGAGATACCGGTCGCGGAGGCGCTGCCCGTGTCCGACCCGCCGGTGACCCGCACGGTGTTGGGAAAGCTGAGGCCGGTGGCGTTGCCGGTCGAGGGAGCGGCCTGACCGAAGCCGCCCCACTGCACGCCGATCGACCTCGAGAAAGTCGTGTTCGCCTCGACGATCCGGCTCTCGATGAGGACCTGCGGCGTCATGGAGTCGAGCTTCTCCACCAGCCCCCGGGCCTTGCCGATGTTGCTGCCGATGTCGCGCACCACCAGGGTGTTGGTCCGTCCATCGACCGCGACCGTGCCGCGCTCGCTGAGCACGTCCTTGACTCGCGAGGCCATCTCAGTCGCACTCGCGTAGTTCACGGGGATGAGCTGCACCACCAGCTCCTCCTGGCGGCGGAGCGCCTTCTTCCGCTCCTCGCGCGAACGGGCCTCCTCCTCCAGGGTCTTGAGCGGGGCGACCCGGACGATGTCCCCGATCTCTTCCTTCCCCAGCCCCTTGCTGGCCAGGATGATGTCCAGCGCCTGGTCCCAGGGGACGTTCCGCAGACGGATGGTGATCTTCCCCGTGACGTCGTCGGCGACGACGAAGTTCTTCTTGCTGACCTCGGCGATCACCCGGAGCAGGTTGTGGATGTCGATGTCCTTGAACTCGAACGAGACCTTCTTGCCGACGTAGCGGGTGCGGCCCGTGGCGGTCTGCGCCGCGATGACGGCCGGCTCGGTGCTGAACGCGGCGGCGCGGTTGGACACCGCGACCTCCTCGGTGCGAGTGCCCTTCGCCTCCAGGTGCCAGAGCAACCCGTCCGCCACGCGCTCGGCGCGCTCCGTGAGCGCCCCGTCCGCGGCGACCACCACGCGGACCCGCTGGGCATCGCCAGGAACGGGGAAGGTGCTGATCATCTTGATCGGAGTCTCGAGCGCCGACGTGTCGAGGCTGCGCTCCAGCTTCTTCGGCAGGCGCACCCCGGTGAGCGTCATGACCGCCCCGCGATCGTCCGGACGATCCACCTCGAACTGGGCCCCGCGGCTCAGCTTGATGTGGATCCGGCCGCCCCGCGACGACTCGACGAAGCCCAGGTCCAGCATCTCCGCCTGCGGACCAGCGGCGGGCGTGGCCGCAGCGGCCGAGGCCGAGGTCACCACCCGGCCGTCGATCTCCACCTCACCGTCCTTGAGCTCGTTCTTGCCCTTCGCGGGCGCCACCGCCGGAGGCGTCGCAGAAGCGACCGCAGCGGGTGCAGCCGGCGAGAGGGTCCAGCGGAGCCCGCGGGAGGTGAAGGTCACCCGACCGTCGACGGAGGACGGGGCATCGACCACCAGGCGGACCTTGTCCGGGTGCGCGCCGCTCCGCAGGGTGGCGAAGAGACCGGACCCGGGCTTGCGGACGGAGGTGGCGAGCTTCACCCCGCTCACGTCCAGCACCAGCCGGCCGGGCGAGGCGATGCGGAGCAGCTCGTAGCCCTTCGGATCTCCGTCGAACGACAGCTGCAGCGCATTGCCCTCGACGCGAGCCGCCGTCAGCCGCTTCGCCGGATGGCGAACCTCGCGAGACTCGCGGGCCACGGTGGTGACGTCGTCCGCGGAGCCCGTCGTCTCGGCCGGAGCCGCCTGGGCGGGGGTGATGGCAGTCCTGGAAGGGCTCGCGGGAGCAGCCGAGGCGACGACGGGAACGGCGGCAGCAGCGGAGGGAGCCGGCGGCGGCGCGGCGGCGGCGACCGATGGAGAAACGGCGCCGTCTGCCACCACGGAGACCAGGAGCTGGTTGCCGTCCGCCTTGACGTCGTAGCTCTTCGCCGAGCGAAGCGTGATCAGGATGCGGCCGACGCTCGAGGAGGAGTCGGTGAACTGCGAGACGGTCACCCCGGCGATCGGCCCCTGGCCCTCGCGCGGCCCCTTGATCGCGCTGACGTCTGCGGACGCCACGTCGATCACCAGCCGGTCCGGGCCGGCGAGCCGGAAGACGGTGAAGACCGGTGGCTTGCTGGCGCTCACGACCACCTTCGCTCCGGTGGACGTCGGCTCCAGCCGCAGCTCGCCGAGCACGTTGCGCTCCGCGGCGTGGGCGGGCCCGGCGGCGAACAGCGCCAGGCACGCCATCAACGTCAGTCGCCTGCAGGAACTCATACCTGGGCTCTCCGGTCCGGCCTCAATAGGATTTTCCCGTCGCAAGGTCGGTCTCCAGCTCTGGAAGCTTCTCGCTCTTGATCGCGAGGGTGACGGGGTTGGCGGTGGTCTTCCCGTCGGGGGTCGTGAAGTACTCGGTGATCACCACCGCATCGCTCATGATCTGCGTCACCTTCCCGCCCTGGCGTCCCACCCGGGAGTTCCGGCGAACGAAGTAGCCGCGCCCGGCAGGGTCCTGGACCATGGCCAGGGGATTGGCGTCGCCGCTCACCACCGCCACCAGCGTGAGCTGGTCGATGTCGAAACGGCAGAGAGGCTCGGTGCAGGCCGCATTGGCCAGCGCCGCCTGGGTCGCCGGCTCGGCGTCGGGGCTGCGGAACGGATCGCGCTTGCCGACCGGGTTGTACACGTACGGCGGCGCCTGGGAACCAACCGGCTCCGGTGGAGGCGTTGGCGGCTTCGCCACCGCCGCCTTCGCAGTCGCCGGGGGCGGGGCGCTGGAGCCTCCGCCGCACGCGGTCACGATTAGCGGGACGGCGAGCCAGGCGAGCCTGCGCAGTGGAGGGCGGCGCGCGCTCACGGCTTCCCCTTCTTGTCCTTCGCCTGCGCGGCAGCCTTCGGGTCCAGGAACCGGAAGGTGGTGGCGATGAACGAAGAGCTCAGCACCACCTTCTCCGAGCGGAGTGTGGGGGCGCCGAGCTGGATGTTGTTGACGTTGACGATGCGTCGCAGGTTGGCCAGCGACTGCAGGAAGGTGGCGATCTCGTGGTAGTTCCCGGTCAGGGCCACCCTGATCGGGATCTTCACGTAGATCTGCGCCGGCTCCTCGGGAGCCGGCTCGACGACGGAGATCTCCAGCCCGCTCTTGCGGCCGATCTCGTTCAGCTGCGCCAGCAGGTCGTCGAGGTCCGCCGACTCCGGAAGCTCGGAAAGCGCCTCGTCCAGCTTCTGCTGGAGGAGGTCCATCTCCCGGCGGCGCTCATTGAGGTTCTGGGCGATCTCCGACTTCTCTTGCAGCTGCGAGTCGAGCTGCCGCTGCTGCGAGACCTGGGCCTCGAGGACGCCAAACTCCGGCTTCACGAAGAAGAAGAAGTTGGCCAGGGTCAGTAGCACCAGGAGCGCTGCCAGGCCTCCCCATCGCTGGAGGGGAGGCGCCTTCAGGACCTTGTCGATGATCTCGTCCATGGCTTCCTAGATGGCGTAGTTCGAGTTCATTGCGATCTCGAACTCGACGAGCTTGGGAGCACCGGCGACGGCGCCAGAGCCAGTGGCGGCCTTCGATTCGGCCTTCTTCAGATCGACGCGGGTGAAGAAGTTGGAGATCGACTTGCTGGGGAATTCCTCGACCGCCCCTTCGCCTCCGACCAGCTCGACGCGCATGGTGCTCGCGTCGCGTTTCTGGTCGACCAGCCGACCCAATCCCTTCGGGGTCCAGACGATGCTCTGGAGCCCGCGCATGAATTCGGCCACGTCTTCGTGACTGGTGGCCCTGCCGGTCATCTTGACCGCGTTGGCCTTCTCGTCGAAGGCGGTGAGCCAGACCTTCTTGGGAATGGCGGTGCTGAGCGCATCCAGCATCCGGACCGGGCCGCTGCGCTGCTTCCGGAGGTCAGAGAGGATCGCCAGCTTTCCCTGGACGTCCTTCTTTCGGGCGTTGATCTTGTCGACCTCGCCGATCACCTTCTCCAGCTCGGCGATGCGTGCCTGGGTGGAGGAGATCCGCTGGGCGTTCTTCTTCTCCTCCGAGGCCAGGCCGTCGTACCAGAGCCAGTTCCCGAGCAGGGTGACGAAGAGCGCGCCGCCCACGACGACGAGGAACTGCCGGCCGACCTCGCGCTTTTTCTCCTGCCGGACGGGCAGGAGGTTGATGTGAATCATCATGGCCGCATGCCCCTCACGCCAGCTTGTCCCCGGGGCGCCGGAGGGCCAGGCCCACCGCCACCGCCGCCATCGGAGCGACGTCCATGATGAAGCCGGGGTCGAACCGCCGGCTGTCGATCACCACGTTCTTGAACGGGTTCGCGATCTCCACCGGCACGCCGACCCGGGCCTCGATCGTCTTGAACAGCGCCGGGATCTTCGCCGTCCCCCCGGAGAGGTAGACCTTCGAGAACTTCGTGTCCGCGGCCGTGCCCGCGTAGAAGTCGAGCGAGCGCTGGATCTCGCCGGCCACCTGCTCGGCCACGCCGGCCATGACCCGCTCGACTTCCTGGGGAACCACGGCATCGGACTCGCTGCGCCCGCCGCCGATCTTCAGCGCCTCGGCTTCCTCGTAGGAGACGTTGAGCTGCTTCTGGATCTCCTCGGTGAACTGGTTCCCGCCGATGGTCACGTCGCGGGTGAAGACGGTGATCCCCCGGTCGAGGATGTTGATGTTCACGACCGAGGCCCCGGCGTTGATCAGCACCACCGTGTCCGCCTCCGCGGCCTCGTAGTTGGCGCTGAACATGTTCTGGACGGCGAAGGAGTCGATGTCCACGACGACGGGAAGCAGCCCCGCCTCGGTGACCACGGTGGTGTAGTCGTTGATCATGTCCTTCTTCGCCGCGACCAGGAGCACGTCCATCTGCCCGGTGGCTGCTCCGGCGTCGGTGGAGAGGATCTGGGTGTCGATGTTCACGTCCTTCACGTCGAAGGGGATGTACTGCTCCGCCTCCCACTGGATGGACTCGTCCAGCTCCGCCGAGGACATCTGCGGCATCTGGATCTTCTTGATGATCACCGAGTGACCGGAGACGCTGATCGCGGTCTCCTTCTGCTTGATCCGCAGCTCGCCGATGAGCTCCTGGATGGCCTGGACGATGGCCGTGGAGTTCATCAGCGCGTTGTCGACGATCGCCTCGGGAGGGAGCGGCTTCATCCCGAAGTTCTGCAGCGAGTAGATCACCTCGCCGCGCCGCCGCGACTCCTTGAGCTGGATCATCTTCACCGACGTCGACCCGATGTCGAGGCCGATGGCCAGCTTCCCCTTCGCCATCACCGTGCTCCTTCCGGGCGCTCGCCGTCGGGGAAGACCTTGCGGCGGTCCTCCACGGTGAAGCCGAGGGCGAGGATGATCTTTCGCTTGGTATCCACCCGGCACTCCGAACCACGCTCGACGCGGTCGATGGTGAGAACGGAGACGCCCGCCCGGCGAGCAAGCTCGGCCTTGGACATCAGCTGTTCTTCACGCAGACGCTGGACGTCGTTGCGTTTGCCGCGCGCCATCGCGCTCTCCCGGGAGTGCACCGCGAGCGGCAAGTATCCCCGCGAAAACACCGGAGGACAATTCGTGGGTTCTGCTCTTACATCCCTGTTTGATACGTCTTTGAGGGGTCTGTGTGGGCACGCGGCGGTGGGTACGTCCTGCCTCATCCCAGCTCGCCCTCGGCGTCCGCGTCGATCCCGTATTCCTTGATCTTGTAGAGGAGCGCGCGGTGGCTGATCTCCAGCAGCTCCGAGGCCCGGGTGCGGTTTCCCTTGGTCCGGCGAAGTGCTGCACGGATGTAGCGCTCCTCCAGTGACCGCATGGCGCGCTTCAGCGAGAGGTCCGCCTGCCCCGGATCAGCGACGCGCGGCTCGCCCTCGGGGGGGCGGGAGGACGTGGACCAGATTCTTTCCGGGAGGTTCTGGACCTGGACGAGGTTCCCCTCGGCGAGCAGCACCGACCGCTCGATGGCGTTCTCCAGCTCGCGGACGTTTCCCGGCCAGGCGTACGCGGCGAGGAGTTCCTCGGCACCCGGCTCGAAGCCGGTGACCTGTATCTGGCGATTGAGCTCCCGGTTGAAGCGGAGGAGGAAGGCCCGGGCGAGCTGCAGCACGTCCTCCCGCCGGGCCCGCAGCGGGGGGATGGTGAGGTTCACCACGTTGAGCCGGTAGTAGAGGTCCTCGCGGAACTCGCCGCGCTCCACCAGCTTTCCCAGGTCCCGGTGAGTGGCGGCGAGGACCCGGACGTCCACGCGCTCGGAGCGGTTCTCGCCCACCGCGCGGATCTCCCCCTCCTGGAGGAAGCGGAGCAGCTTGATCTGCGCCGGCGGAGGGAGCTCGCCGGCCTCGTCCAGCAGCAGCGTCCCCCCGTCCGCCTCGGCGAACAGGCCCCGCTTGGCGGTGCGGGCGTCGGTGAAGGCGCCGCGGGCGTGGCCGAACAGCTCCGACTCCACGAGTCCCGGAGGGATGGCGCCGCAGTTCACCGGGACGAAGGGCATCGCCGCGCGGGGGGAGAGCTCGTGCAGCGCGCGGGCGACGAGCTCCTTGCCGGTGCCGCTCTCGCCGGTGATGAGCACGGTGGAGGAGACCGGGGCCACCTTGAGGATCTGCCTGTGGAGCTGCTTCACCGCCTCGGAGCTGCCGACGATGCGGTCCAGCGGCCCCCGCTCCGCCCCCGAGCGCCGCAGCCGCCGGTTCTCGCTGACCAGCCGCCGCCGCTCCTCGGCCTTCTTCAGGACGAGGACGACCTCCTCGGGCTTGAAGGGCTTGCTGACGTAGTCGAAGGCGCCCGCGGCCACCGCCTCGAGCGCGGCGTCCGGCTGTCCGTAGGCGCTCATCACCACGAAGGTGAGGTCCGGCTGGCGCACGAGCGCCTTGCGGAGCACGGTCAGCCCGTCCACCCGCGGCATCCGCACATCCGAGATGACCGCGTCGTAGTCGCGGGCCTCGAGCTCGGCCAGCGCCTCCTCCCCGTTGCTCACCGCGCGGACCTCGTAGCCCTGCTGCTGGAGGACCAGCGTGAGCACGTGGCGGAGCGACGCCTCGTCGTCCGCGACGAGGACCGAACGGAGGATGGACATCGGGGTTGGACCGCCATTCTCCCATGGCGGAGGGCCGAGGCGAGTCCTCCAATGCCGATCAGGCGCCCGGCAAGCTGACGGTAAATTTTCCTCCGCCGTGCGGCGACTCACCCACGGCGATGTCTCCCGACATCGCCCGCAGCAGATGCTGACTCACCGCGAGGCCGAGCCCGGTGCCCTTCCCGCCCGACTTGGTGGTGAAGAACGGCTCGAAGATGCGCTCTCGCAACTCGGCTGGGACCCCTGGACCGGAGTCCCGGACGTCGAGGCGCACCCGCCCTCCCTCCGCCGTACCCACCACCTGGATGGTCCCCGGCCCGCCGATGGCCTGGGCCGCGTTGAGCAGGAGGTTGATGACCACCTGGCTCAGTGGCCCCCCGTCGGCCAGCGCCACCAGGCCGGGGTCCACGTCGATCTGCACCGTCACCTCGCGGAACTCGGGGCCCGAGCCGACCAGCCGCGCCGCGCTCTGGACCAGCTCCGCCACGGGGACCGGAGCCACCTGGGGGCGCACCGGGCGCCCGAGGTCCAGCAGGCTGTGGACGATGCCGTCGATGCGGCGCACCTCGGCCTCCATCTCCCGGAGGTACTTCGAGAGCTCGGGGTCCGAGGCGCTGCGGGTCTGGGCCACGCTCAGCCAGCCGAGGACGCCGGAGAGCGGATTGCCGATCTCGTGCGCCACGCCCGCCGCGAGGCGCCCCACCGTCGCCAGCCGCTCGCTCGCCACCAGCTCCGCCTGCGTCCGGGTGAGGCGCTCGTTGGCCGCGGCGAGATCCTCGAGCTGCCGGCGGGTCAGCACGCGCTCGGCGGCGAGCGCGGCCGCGGTGCGGCGCAGGCTGGCCTGGAACCGGCTCAGGAGCGGTCCTCCGCCCTTCTCCTCCGGCACCCAGTCCAGCCGCTCCAGGCCCTGCATCTCCCGCTCCACCGCCCCCAGGGGCCGGGCCACGGTGAAGTAGAGGATGCCGAAGGTCACCAGCACCAGGACCAGGAGATCCAGCCCGAGGTAGAGCGGAAGGAATTCCTGCGCGGTCTCCAGCACGTGGCGCGAGGCGCTCCCCATCGGCGCCGCGAGTCGAAGCGCTTCCACCAGGCGCAAGATGACCGGCTGGAACGACAGCCAGGTGATGCCCGTGGCCAGCACCGCGAGGAGGAACGCGATCGCGGCGATCCGGACCCTCACCGCGAGCCTCTGCCGCCGGGATCCGAGGCGAGGGCCTCGGCGCGGGCCAACCCGTCGGCCGCCGGGCGATGCTCCGGGGAGAGCTTCAGCGCCTGCCGGAACGCTGCCGCGGCAAGCTCCGCTCGCTTCATGTCCAGGCGCACCGCTCCGATGCCTGCCCAGACGTCGGCATTCGATGGGGCGAGCGTGGCGGCCCGGTCCAGCAGCGGATCCGGGGAGTCGCCGTCCGGGCGCCGGGCCAGCTCCCCGGCCAGCACCACGTGGGCCAGCGCCGCGCTCGTGGAGCGAAGCCGATCGGGCGCGGGGTGGAGCCAGTACCGCCGGTCGGCAGCGTCCCCCGCGGTCCGGCACTCGTCGCGCGCGGAGGACAGCCGTCCCTGCCGTGCGCCCTCCAGGCAGAGCGCGGAGTGCGCATCGACGAGGAGCGGAGACCGCGCGAGCCGCGCCGCCTCGGAGACCCAGCGCGACCTGCGCTCTCCCCGGAGCGAACGCCAGCTCTCGAAGACGCGCGTCGCCGGAAGGAACTCCACGTACTCCTGCTCGCGGACCAGCTGCTCGAAGCGGGGATCGTCCCGGCGAACCAGGATCTGACCTCCCTCGTCCCAGAAGACGACCGCCCAGCGTCGGGCGTCGAACCATCCCGCTCCGGTGAATCGATACCGCTGCTGGCTCCGCAGCGCCCAGTGGACGTCCCAGCGGTCCAGGTACGCGTCGAACGCCTCTTGCGAGCTCTCTGCAGCCTCCGCCTCGTGGAAGACGGAGGGGGGATAGGCAAGGAGCCGCGGATCGATCTGGACCCTGGCCTCGGGCAGTCCCCACTCCACGAGTCCCGTCACGTCCCAGCCCGCGAACACCCGGCCGGACAGTCGCCACTGGCTCGCCGTTGCCACCGCGCGCTCGGCGTTGGTGAATGGATCGAGCCCGAGCCCGAGCCGCCGGACGAGGTGCTGGGTCGGAAAGGGCACGGTGGCCAGCGCGAACAGGGGGAGGACCCCGGACGCCACCGCCGCGAGGCGCGCGCGCCGCGGTGAGGAGGGCGGGAGCCATCGCTCCACGGTGCGCTGGGCGGCCCACCCGAGAGAGGGCGCCACCACGATGAAGAAGTCCGGGATGAGGCGGATGGCCCTGCAGGCCAGAGCGCCGAACGCGGCCCACGCCAGCCACTCCGCCACGCGCGTCTCGCGGATGCGGGCCAGCAGCAGGAGCGGCAGGACGACCAGCACCGCCCAGAAGAGGGGGCGCTCCTGGAGCGGGGGAATGACGAACTCCGCCAGCTTCACGACGTCGTCCACGTCCGAGACGTGGAACAGCGCGTACCGGATCAGCTCCGGGCCTCCGGGGTTGACCAGGAGCGCCGCGAGGAAGACCAGACCGGTGGCCGCAACGCCGAGCAAAGCACGCCCGCGCGCCGGCCAGGGGCGGCCGGGAAACGACTGGAGCACGTCCCCGACCAGGTGGAAGCCGACCAGCCCCAGCCCGAAGACCACGCCGGCGTGCAGGTTCGCCCAGAACGCCAGGATCAGCCAGCAGGCGAGGAGCGTGCGCCACGACCGGCGGCCTGCGGAACGCGTCAGGAGGAGCGAGAGCAGCGCCAGGAGCACGTAGCTGAGCACCTGGGGTCGAGGGGAGAAGCGCGCCTCCGATCCCACCGCGAGCGCCAGCACCGTCGACAGCGCCCAGGGGATGCTCGCGCCCCGAGCGCGCACGGCCAGGAAGACCACCGCGAAGGTGAACCCCACCAGCGCCGCCGTGCACAGGTGCACGGCCGTCACCCCGCCGAGGCGGTGGACCCCGTACAGCATGACGTCGTACAGCCAGGAGCTCGCCAGGAACGGATGATCCGGAGCGGTGTAGGACCAGAGGTTCCTCATCGGGAGCCGGTGGTGCTCGCCGATGAAACGACCCACGGCGAGGTGCCAGAAGAGGTCGGGCTCGACGATGGGTCTGAGCGTGAGCAGGGCCGCCCACCCCGCAGAGAGGAGCGCGGCCCCGGCCAGAGCGAGCCGACCGTTCGTGCTCCTCATCGAAGGCCCCAGGCCCGCCCCGTCACCAGCGCCACCAGCGGCGAGGGGAAGGAATCGCTCAGCCACGGCCCGAGCAGGAACAGCTGGAGCGCGGCGAGGGCGATCCACGGGCCGAAGGGCAGCGCGGTGGGCTCCGGCTTCCAGCCGTCTTCCGTCGCCGGGGAGCCTGGCGGTGGCGCCGCAGGGCCCGCGCGACCGTGGAGCGCGAGCAGCACGATCCCCACCACCGCACCCTGCACCGAGCTGAGCAGCAGGAGCCCGAAGAGGGGACGCCAGCCGAGGAACGCGCCCGCCAGGAGGAGGAGCCACTTGTCGCCCGCGCCCAGCGCCTCGGTGAGCTCGGGCTCCGCGTCCCCCGGTGGCGACTCTCTGCTCTCGAGGAGGGGCTGGTCGAGCGGCCCCGGACCTTCGCCTCCTCCGGCGGCAGGCTCCGTCCGGACCGCCCCTGCCCCGGGCCCGGACGCCGGCGAGGTCAGCCCCGATGTCTCGCCGGCCGTGGCGGAGCTCGGCGGCTGCCCTGCGTCCGGAGCCCCGCTCCTCCGGCGGAGCGCGCGCAGCAGAGGACGGATGATCCGGCCGACGAGGAACAGGGACAGCGGTTCGAAGACCCAGAAGGCGACGAACCCGACCGCAGCGCCGATGGCGCAGTCGCGGAGCACCGGCCGACCCAGGGGGATCGCCGTGAGCAGGCCGACCACGGTCCCCGTGACCGTGATCTCGACGGGGACGATCCAGTGCTCGAGGTCGATCACCGCCAGTGGCACGAGGAAGCCGACGAGGAGCACTCCCCGGAAAAGCTGCCAGCCCGGAGGCAACGTCCAGGAAGCGAGGAGGAAGAGCAGCCCGGTGCACAGCTCCACCGCGGGATAGCGGAGCGAGATGGGCGCCTTGCAGCCCCGGCACCGCCCCCGGAGAATCACCCAGGAGAGCACCGGGATGTTCTCCCACCAGGCGAGAACATGCCCGCAGCGGGGGCAGTGCGAACCGGGGCGCACGATGGACTCGCCCGCCGGGACGCGGGCGATGACCACGTTGAGGAAGCTCCCCACGATGAGCCCGAGGGCGAAGAGGAGCAGCGAGAGCCCTGCCGTCACCGGAGCACCCGTCCGCTGGTTCCTGCGAGGGGTGGCCCCGGGGGACCTTCCCAGAGCGAGCGCTCGACGAACTCGATCAGCACGAGGTCCGGTCGCTCGTGATCCAGGAGCTCGGGCTCGACCTGCCAATCCAGTCTCCAGGCCGAGCGCCGGAACGTGGGCGCAAGCACCGGGAGCATGGAGTTCATCATCGAGTCGTGGAGGATCAGCGCGCGGCCGACCGGTGCTCCCGGACACTCGAGCTCCCCGGGGCCGGTGAGCGGGGTCTCCGGCCCGCTGGCCCACTTGGCCCGGCTGGTCTCGAAGCGGCAGCGAACCGGGAGCTCCACGCTCACCCGCAGCTCGCCGAGCGAGCCCTGCAGGCTCTGCATCCTGGCCAGGTCCCCACCGGCGGTGGTCTCGGTGGTGACGACCAGCTCCGACACGGAGGGCGGGGCCACGCCAGGGAACCACTGACCGAGGTGGCGCAGCACCTCGCTCGCGGCGAGCGTCCCTCCCAGCTCGTTCCAGTGCGTGTCGGTGCGGTAGTACAGCGGCCAGCGCTCGAAGGGGGACCCGCGACGCCGCGCATCCCGCAGCGCCGGGCGGAGGTCGAGCGTCGCGACCTCGCCTCCGCGGTGCAGCCTCGCGAGGAGCAGATCCAGCCGCGACAGTGGCCGCGCTGCGGGCAACCCGGCGGGAAGGAGATCGGGATAGATGGTCTCCTTGTCCGGGGCCACCACCACCAGCAGTCGCGCCCCGCGCGCAGTCACGAGACGGGCGCTGGCCTCGAGGTGCTGCGCCCAGCGCTCCAGCTCCTCCGGCGGAAAGGGCAGCTCGGGCCGAACTCCCTGCGTCCCGCGGTGGACCCGGTAAAACAGCCATCCGTCCCGTCCCCGAGTCACCGGCGAGCCATAGCTGCTGCTCAGCGCCAGGCCCTCCTTGAGTCGGGCGTCGAGGTCGATCATCGGCTGGCGGAGGGCAAAGTGGAGGCGGAGGTAGTCCTGCACCTGTTGCAGCCAGGGGCCAACGCCCGAGCCATGCCGGAGCACGGGCACCGGCACGTCGAGCTCGCCGTTCTGCTCCGGCTCGGACCGCGCGACTCCCCACGGGGTGAGCACGCCGGGGGCGCAGATCAGGAGAAGGAAGAGGGCAACCAGCCACCCGTCGGCGGCCCGCGGGCGAGACATCCCGATGCTGGAAGGGTCGGCGATCACGAGCCTCAGAACCGGAAGTAGATGAAGGGGTTGTAGGTGCCGGAGGCGACCTGGAGGAGGGAGAGGACCATGAGCGCGGTCACCGCGCAGGTCCCCGCCCAGCCGAGGATCGTCGGGCCCCTGTTGCCGAGCAGCGTTCGCCAGCGCTCGTCCAGCTGCCCCAGGACCGGCGTCGAGCCGATGATCCCGGCGGTGAGGGCGAGGACCACCGACGGGGTCAGCGCGGAGACCACCTCGAAGGCGTCTCCCGGCGCGCCGAGGCCGACGAGGGCCCGGTAGTAGTGGCCCGCTGCGGAGAGCGTCTCGGCGCGGAAGAGCACCCAGCCCAGCATCACCCAGAGCATCGCCTGCAGGTGCCGGAGCGGCGTCCACAGCCGCGTGAGCCAGGCTCCCGCTCCGGCGCGCTCGGCGATCAGGAGCGCCCCGTGGAACACGCCCCAGAGAACGAAGTTCCAGCTCGCGCCGTGCCAGGCCCCGCAGAGGAGGAAGACCACCCCGAGGTTCCGGTAGGTGCGCCAGGCGCCGCGACGGTTCCCTCCCAGTGGGAGGTACAGATAGTCGCGGAACCACCGGGAGAGCGACAGGTGCCACCGCCGCCAGAACTCGGTGATCGACCGCGCGGTGTACGGGTAATCGAAGTTCTCCAGGAAGTGGAAGCCGAACATCCGGGCGAGGCCGATCGCCATGTCCGAGTATCCAGAGAAGTCGAAGTAGATCTGCAGCGTGTAGGCGACCAGGCCGACCCAGGCGGCGGGTGTGGAGAGGCGCTCCGCGTCGAGCGCGAACACCTGGTCGGCGACCACGCCCAGCGTATTGGCCACCAGCATCTTCTTCGCCAGCCCCACCCCGAAGCGGCGAATCCCCTCCGCCAGGTCCGAGGTTCGGACCGTGCGGGAGAGCAGCTCTCCGGCGATGTCGTGGTAGCGGATGATGGGCCCGGCGATCAGCTGGGGAAAGAAGAGGATGTAGAGCAGCAGGTCGAGCGGATTCCTCCGGACCTCGGCAGTGCCGCGGAAGACGTCCACCTTGTACGAGATCTTGTGGAAGGTGAAGAAGCTGATCCCCAGCGGCAGCGCGATCGCCGGGAGGGCGAGGCTCGAGAAGCCCAGCGCGACGAGGGTTCGCGCACCGAAGCCCGCGTACTTGAACCAGCCGAGCAGGAGGAGGTCGGTCGTCACTCCGACCGCGAGGAGCACCCGGGCCGCGGGGAGGCTTCTCCAGGCGTCGATTCCCCTGGCGACCGCATAGGTGGCCGCGGTGGAGGCGAGGAGCCAGCCGACGAAGGCCCACTCCCCCACCGCGTAGAAGAGGAGGCTGGCCAGCGTGAGAAGGAGGTTCCGGAACCGGACCGGGAGCAGCTGGTGCGCCAGGAGCGTGGCGGGAAGGAAGTAGAAGAGGAACGCCGGCTCGGTGAAAGGCATGTGACCCGGAGCCGGCGGTGTCCTCAGCGGAAGTCGCGCCGCTGGAAGACCACCACTGCCCCGAGCAGCGCCGCGGCCGCGTAGGCGAGCGCGAACACCACCACAGCCAGCAACGTGGTCGTCCCGACGGTGAGGTCGTACGTCGCCTGGTACTTGAAGTTGAACCGCTCCAGGTTCGGGACCAGGTAGTAGATGGCCTCTCCCACGGCCCGGCGGATGCCCTCGGACTTGCGCACCACACGCAGGAACTCGGTGGAGAGGTGGCCCGACAGGTACACCGCGGCGCAGATGAACGCCGAGATGAAGGAGGTGGTGAAGGTCGAGCAGAGAACCGCGACCGCGCCCATGACCAGGACCTCGAGCAGCACTCCCAGGAACCCGAGGAAGATCCCGGCGTGGATCGGCGTCTTGTACACCTTCATGACGACCAGGAGGCCCACGAACATCAGGGTCGAGGTCGCAAGGATGATCGACACCAGTCCCAGGTACTTCCCGAGGATGTAGCTGAGACGAGTGATGGGCTTGGCGAGCACGGTGTAGATGCTGCGCCGGTCGATCTCCCGGTTGATGATCCCCACCCCGGCGAAGATGGTCAGCGCGAGGGCGAAGACGTTGATTGCCGCGAGGCCGGTGTCCTTCAGCATCCGATCCACCGTGACGCTGGTGATCTCGGTGAAGATGATGGAGCTGAGCACCACGACGAGGGCGAAGAGGAAGAGCGAGTAGAAGACGCGGTTGCGGCGCGCCTCGGTGAAGGTCTGGGCGGCGATGGTCAGGACGTTCATGGTCGTCTGCGCCTCAGGCGGCGGGCCGGTCCTGCTCGAGGAGTCGCACCACCAGGTTCTCCAGTCCTTCCCGGCGGGGGTTGATCGAGACGAGCCGACCCTGGTGCTGGAGCACGGTGGGGATGAAGCGTGCCAGCGCCTCGTCGGAGGGGACGAGGTAGAGCTTCTGGCTTCCGACGCTGGAGACCTCCGCTGCCAGCGACCGGTCCGTCACCGCGGAGAAGTTCTCCACCGCGACCTCGATGGGGCGCGCCTCGGCGGTGTCGAGCAGCTCGCCCACGCTTCCCTCGGCGACCATGCGACCGCGGTTGATGAGGCCGATCCGGTCACAGATCAGCTCCACGTCGGGGATGATGTGCGTGGAGAAGAACACGGTCTTCCCGCGCTTCTTGAGGCCGAGGATCAGGTCCCGCACCTCCGCCCGTCCGATCGGATCGAGGCCGCTCATCGGCTCGTCGAGGATCACCAGCTCCGGGTCGTGCAGCAGGGCCTGGGCGATGCCCACGCGCTGGTTCATGCCCTTGGAGTAGCGGCGGATCTGGAGATCCCCGGCGTGGGCCAGCCCCACCTCCTCGAGCAGGCGGTCCGAGCGTTGCCGCAGATCTGCGCCCCGCAGCCCGCACAGCTTGCCGCAGAAGGCGAGAAACTCCCGTCCGGTCAGCTGGTCGTAGAAGTTGGGGGACTCGGGGAGGTAGCCGATCCGCGCGCGGACCTCGTTCCGCGTCGGGTCGCCGCCGAAGATCAACGCCGTGCCCCGGTCCTGGCGGAGCAACGAGACCAGGATCTTGATCGAGGTCGTCTTGCCGGCCCCGTTGGGGCCGAGGAACCCGTAGATCTCGCCGGCCCGCACGGTGAGGGACAGCCCGTTCAGCGCCCGGCGGGTCCCCAGTCGCAGATCGAGTCGGAAGCTCTTCTCCAGATCGCGCAGCTCGATGGAATTGCTCATTTCACCGCCCGCATCGGTTCTTCCGTGGGATGTTCGTAGACGACGAGCCTGTTCACGCCGGCTCCGGTGATCTTCCCGTTCTCCAGCGCGATCTGGGCGGGGAGCGCCGGGAGCTTGGCGTGCTCCGCGAGCTCCTTCAGCCCCCGGGGCCACCGGCCCTGCTGCTGCCGGAAGCGCTCGGCCGCGGTCTCCACCTCGCGCAGATGACCCTCGAGATCGACCTCCTCGAGCCGCTTGCGGAGACGGTCCTGCTCCGCGGGATCGGTGGTGATCTCCAGCATGTGCTCGGTGAAGGCCTTCGCCTGCTCGACCTCCCCGCTCCCCGAGAAGAGCCTCGCCGCGAATCGCTTGAGATAGGGCGGAG
>Ga0081540_1000150_pt1 | contig 71934 bp, 63 predicted proteins | sample TabmetS2T1R1_FD_71024 | JGI IMG/M metagenome (GOLD analysis project Ga0081540, IMG submission 71024) | Tabebuia heterophylla rhizosphere microbial communities from the University of Puerto Rico - S2T1R1 | ecosystem: Host-associated > Plants > Roots > Rhizosphere ...
GTTGCCGGCTACGCGGCGACGTCGTGGATCGGGCTGCTTGCGCCGGGCGCGACGCCGCAGCCGATCGTGACCAGGCTCGCAACCGCGATCGACGCAGCGATGCGCACGAGGGAAGTCGAGGACGTGCTGCTGCGCGACGGCTCGGAGCTCGCGGTCAGCACGCCGGAGGCATTCCGGCGCGACATCGAGAGTGACTACGCGAAATACGGCAAGCTCGCCGACTTGTTCAAGCAGGCGCCCCAATGACCGGCTCGGCTCCGACGCCAACGCGCGCGCTCGCCCGCTTCACCGCCGAGTTCAACCCGGCCCAGCTGCCGGCCGAGGTGCGGACAAAGCTCGGCTGGCTCCTGCTCGACCACTTGCGCGTCTGCTCGATCGGCGCGCGCCTGCCGTGGAGCGATTTCGCGCGCAGCTATGTCGATCTGGTCGCGAAGCCCGGCGCGTCGCACGTGCTGTTCGCCGCCGACATGCTCAACCCGCAGCACGCGACATTCCTCAACGTGGCGTTCGGCTCGAGCTTCGACGCGGACGACACCCATGTCGGCGCCATGCTGCACCCGGGCGTCGCAGTGTGGTCGGCGGCGCTGGCGATCGCGCAGCACACCGGCGCGTCCGGCGCGGAGGTGCTCGCGGCAGTGACCGCCGGCTACGAATCCATCATTCGGATCGGCCTCGCGATGCAGCCGAGCCATTTCAAACGCGGTTTCCAGAGCACCGGCACCTGCGACGCGTTCGGCACCGCCGCCGCGGCGGGCCGCCTGCTGTTCCGCGGCGCCGATCGCGAGCAGCGGATCGCCGAGGCGATCGGCCTTGCCGGTTCGTATCCGAGCGGCGTCGCGCAGTTCTACTATTCCGGCTCGTCGGGCAAGCGCATTCAGGCGGCGCACGCGGCGCAGAGCGGCGTCGCTGCCGCGCTCCTGACCGAGCGCGGCTTCAGCGGACCGACCGACATCCTTGAAGGCGCCGGCGGGTTCGCGCGCGCCTACGGCGACGGATGGACGCCGGCGCTGATCGAGGCCGATCTCGGCACGCGCTTCCACATCGTCGACGTGCTGGTGAAGGCGCACGCGGCGGCGGCGCGCGTCGCCGCCGGCATCGACGCCATGATCGCACTTCGCCAACAGCACGGATTCGGCGCCGACGACATCGCGGCGATGCAGCTCGGCATTCCGCGCATCATCCAGGGGCGGCTCACCAATCCGCATCCGGTCGACCTCCAGGCGGCGCAGATGTCGCTGCCGTTCAGCGTCGCGCTCGCGGCGACGATTCCGCTCGCGCATGGTGCCGTGCCGAGCATCTCGGTCGCCGATTACGAGGCTGGGCTGAAGGATCGCGGCCTGTTCGAGCTGGAAAACCGCACCGCGATCGAGCTCGACGGCGAGGTCGAGGCGGCGAGCAACGCGCTGTCCACCGCGGCCAAGGTCGGCGTGCGGCTGCGCGACGGCCGCAAGCTGTCCCTGCTGGTGCCGGCGCCGAAAGGCAGCCCGGCAAATCCGTTCACCGCCACCGAGCACGAGGCGCGCTTCGCACAAGAGCTCGCGCGCCGCGTGTCCGACAAGGTCTGCACGGAAATCGTCGCCATGGCGAGCGATCTCGACCGCCTCGACCCCCGCTGGCTCGGCCGCGTTCTCGGCGCATGTCCCGGAAAAGTGGATACCGGTTTTCCGAAGTAAGGACATGCGCAATCAAAGAAACTAGAGCGCATTCCGATTCCTTCAGATCGGAATGCGCCCTGGTGGAACCAAAAGTTGAGAATCACTCCGGACTGCGGATTTGACCGGACCGCCACCGAATATGTTATGAGAGATATTGCGGTGCGGGACTTCACACGGGGTCAGGGGATTGTCGGTCGAAACGTCGGTCGCCGAGGCGGAAGCGATCCGCCATGCCGAATACGTACGCACGCTGCGGCCGCTGCTGCCGCGCGAGGCGTTCGAGCCGTACCGGCGTGCCTACGTGCCTATCTGCATCCACTTCGCGATCGTCGTCGCAGGCTGGGTCGCGTGCGCCTACACCAAGATGCCGTGGTGGCCGCTGTGGGGCCTGATCATCGGCAACAGCATGAGCGCGCTCGCGTTCCTCGCCCATGACGTCGCCCATCGCAGTGTGACCACCAATCGCTATCTGCTCTATCCGACCGAGCTCATCCTGTGGGCGATCATGTACATGCCGGCCACCTTGTGGCGGCGCGTGCACGGCACGCACCACGCGCATACCAACACCGAGAACGATCCCGACCGGCGATTCCTGCCGCATGAGCTGACGCAGGCCGGCACGCTCGCCGCCGCGACGCTGTTCCCGACCAAGCGCTTCCGCTACGCGCTGGTCTATCTGCTCTACTGGGTGATCTTCCCGTTCCGGCACGGCATCGTCGCGCTCGCGTATCCCGGCCGTGAGAAACCGAGCTTCGCCACCGCCAAGCCGCGCTACTCGAGCGACGACAAGAAGTGGATCCTGTTCGAGGTCGCCTTCATCATCGCGCTGCAGATCGCCATCGCCGAGTTCGTGCACGGCGCGTTCTTCTGGGCGAGCGTGTTTCCGGTGATCATCACGTCGGCGGTCGTGTCATGGTATTTCTTCACCAATCACGGTCTCAAACCGCTCGACGATCAGGACGACATTCTCGCCGCGACCACCACGGTCACGGTACCGGACTGGTGCAACCGGCTGCATTCGAACTTCTCGTATCACACCGAGCACCATCTGTTTCCGAACATGAACCCCCACTATTACCCGCTGGTCAGCGGCCTGTTCCGCACGCGCTTCCCGCGTCAATACCACTGCATTCCGATCTGGCAGGCGTGGCGCGGGCTCTGGCAGAACGCGGTCGCGGTCACCCGGCGCGGTCGGCCGGCGACGCCCGCCGAGCGTGAGCCGCAGGCAAACGCGGCACGCCAGACCGAGCCGGCGATCACGGCCTGAAAGTCAGCTGAGATCGAACTCCAGATTGCCCCGCCGCATGAACTGAATCTGCCGGCGCCCCAGCAGGCCGCGCGCCAGCGCCTTGGCCTGGCTCTTGGTTCCGGTCGCGGAGGTGCGATATTCGAGCTCGTTCGGCGCAACATCCGACGCGTGCCGCACCAGCCGCCGCATCCATGACGGTGCCGCGGAGTTCGGCCGCAGGCGCGACAGATCATGTGCAACCTTCGCCGAGTAGCCGAACGCGACCAGCTCACCGTTCGAGATGCGGCGGACCTCGTAGACGCCCGGCCCGATCGGCGCCTCGATGACGCCGCCGCGCTGTGAATCGGGGAACGGTTTCCAGGGAGTGAACGACCCAGCCATGCGTCGGTCTCGATTTGGCATGGACAAACGCACGAGACCCGGGGTCGTTCCCCTAAACTCGGCGTTAGCTGGGCGAAACCGACCAAAGTAGGACGCGTTTCAGCGGCCGGGCAGCACGACGATCTTCGGCGCTGCTGGAAGCGTCGTCTTGGACACGAGCAGCGACGGCGTCGCGCTGAACTCGACCGGCACCTTCTCCTGCATCAGCGACATCATCCGGTTGAGCGTGAAGCTCGAGAAATAGTGCATCGGGATCATCAGCTTCGCTTTCAGCGAGGTGAGCACGTCGGCCATGCCCTCGAGGTCGAGCGTGGCGCTGCCGTCGACCGGGAACAGCACGATATCGATGCGGCCGATCTCGTTGAGCTGCTGCTGGTTGAGCGTGTGGTGCAGGTGGCCGAGATGGGCGATGCACATCTGCGCGATCTCGAAGATGAAGATCGAGTTGCCGTGCCGCTCGGTCTCGCCGCCCCAGGTGCGGATATTGGTTGCGACGCTGCGCACGCGCACGTCCTGGAAACTGACGTCGTGCCCGGCCGGCTTGCCGTCGTCGCGCCAGCCGCGCAGCACGTGCTTGATGCCGGGCTCGGGCCGGTCGGTATAGTGCGTCGAATGCGCGTGATTCATCGTGACGATGTCCGGCAGCATCGGCGGCTTGACCCAGTCATTGTAGTCGGTCGCGATCCGCACCAGCTTCGGACTCTCGATCAGGAAGGTGGAGTGGCCGATATAGGTGATGCGCACCTGGTCGCCGTCGAGCGCGACCGGCTTGAACGCGGCCGGGATCACGCGCGGACGCTGCCCGGCCACCAGCCCGGGGCAGTTCTCCATCATCTCGGGCTTGGCCTGCGGCGCGGCAGGCGGCGCAGGCTCGACCGGTTGCTGGGCGACGGCCGTCGCCGCCGTGCCGATGAGCGCCACCACGGCGGCCCGAACCAGCGAAACGAATGTCATGAGCCACTCCGCGTGAAAGCCGGCGGAGCAAGCATAGCGCATGAGACTATGGCGGCCGCAAGCTGCGGCCGCCATCAAGGCGCGACTTTCAGGCGCGGCAAAATATCAATGTTGCGTGATGCCGAACGGCAGGTCCGGGAACGTCGCGCGCTGCGCGATGATCGGCCCGCGGCTCGTGGTGACGACCCAGCGGCCGCGCTGCTGCTTGATGTCGTCGACGCGGCCGAGTCCCGGGACCACCGAGCCCGGTTGGACCTCGAAGCTGCCGGAACGGCCGGTGATCACCGCCTTGCCGTCGCTCGCCTCCTGGACCGACCAGCCGGGGATGCCCATGATGACCCGCTTGCGCGCGGTCGCCTGTCCCGGCGTCCCGCTGCGGTGCTGCGGCGAGATCGAGCTGGTCAGGTCGCCGCCCATGGTCGATTCGATCTTGTCGAGGCGCTTGGTCACCGCGGCGAGCCGCTCGTCATTGCCGTCGATCGAAGAGCGCAGCGTCGCGCTCGCCGTGATCGCGCGGACCGCGACGGTCTCGACCCGCTGCCCGACATACTCGACGTCGGTCGCGACGTCGGCGACGGTCTTCTTCAGCGCGGTGATGTCGGCGTCCATCTTGGCAAGCCGATCGGCCGCTGCCGGATCGCCGCCCGGCGCGCCGGCGGCGATCGCCTCGACGCGCCGGTCGATGTTGCCGAGATCCGCCGCAAGATGCCGGATGCCGCGTTTGACGATGTCGAGCTCGCCGGAGAACTTCGCCAGGCGGTCGCCCGGGGCCGCGTCGGAGCCGGAGGCCCTGTCGAGGCGCGCGCGCAGCGCGGCGACCTCGGTGTTGACCGCGGTAACGGTGCGGTCGAGCGCGGCGATCGTGCTCGCCTGCTCGTATTGCCGCGCCGACAGCGTGGTGCGGCTGAGCCCTGAGTTGTCGATCAGGCCGTCGAAGCCGATCGTCCCGAGGGTGGTCAGGATCGCGCCGCCGGCGACGGCGAACGCCACCACGAGTGCAATCAGCATCGTCGAATTGCCCGACGCGTTCTGCGACGGGGCGATGTGCCCGCTCGAAAGGGCCACGTCTTGCTCAGCATGCCAGGGCATTTCTTGACCTCACAAATCGGCTTTACCGATTTCTAACCACAACTTGTTTGCGAAACTGCTAATGCCTGGCGGTAAGCGTTAGTCCTGACGCTTTTTGCCGGACTCGTAGAGTGGTCAGGCGCCGTCAAACGGTACTCGCCATCCACTCAACGTGCGTCGGCGCCGTAACCCACCATCTGAGTCAGCCGGTGGGCTACGGCGCCGACGTCTATCGTGTTGAGACTGAGTCCCGCGGACGGCGCCTGACCCACCCTACGGCCGAGTCTCCGCGCATGTCCCGGAAAAGTGGACACCGGTTTTCCGAAAAGGACAGGCGCAATCGAGACGTCAACGCGCGACGATCAGGCCCTTGCTGGTGACGACGACCCAGCGGCCGTCCTGGCGCCGGATGTTGTCGATGCGTCCGACACCGGGGATGACGTCGCCCGGCTCGACCTCGATCAGGCCGAAGCGTCCCTGCACCAAGGCGACCCCGTCATAGACGTTGCGCAGCGTCCAACCCTCGACCACCGGCGGCTTCGGCGCCGCGGTCGCTTCGGTTTGCGGCGGCGGCAGGTGGCGCGCCTCGCCTTGCGGCAGCGAACGCGGCGACGGCGTCGGAATCGATCCGGTGATGTCGCCGGCAGCCGGCAGCGTGCTCGGCGCCCCGATGCTCGGCGGCGTACCAAGACTTGTCGTACCAACACTCGGCGTACCGAGGCTCGCGGCGGTGGTGAAGCTCGTGGTGCTCCGGCGCTCCAGCCGGTCGACCGTTTCGGTGAGCTTGGCGAGCTTGGCGGCCGGCTCGCTCTGCGCGCGCTCGGCGCGGCCGAGCCGCTCGGTCACCTTGGCCAGCTCGGCACCCGCCGACTTGCGCGACGCCTCGGCGGTGCTTTTCAACGCCGCCAGCTCCTGATCGAGCCGTGAAATATCGGCGCTCGAGATGCGCGTGTCGTTGGCCGCGCCATGGAAGCCCTGCACGGCGAGCGTGCTCAGCGCGCCCGCCGTGGCGCCGACCACCGCCGCGATCGCGACGCTGGCCGCAAGGCGCATCGCATGACGCGCGCGCAGGCGCCTGAACCGGGTCCGGCGCGAGGCCTTCAGGTCGACCACCTTCTCGTCGATCACTTTCTCGTCGATGACTTTCGCATCGATGATCTGCGCGTCGATCACTTTCTCGGCGCGGATGATCGGGAAGAGCTGCTCCACCGGCGGCGCAGTCTCCTCGGACGCAGCCATGGCTTTGGCGATCTCCGCCTTGAGCACATCGTCGCCCGGCGGTGCGATCGACGGCGCATCGGCGATCTGCGGGCAGATCGCGAGGACGTGCGCGACGGCCGGCTCGCTCGTGGGCGGCGCACCGGCGTCGGTGGGCGTTGCGGTCTCGGCGGAAGAAGCGGCGATGTCCGGCGGCGTCGCCGGCTGGCCGGTCATCGTCTCGGTGGTGTCGGGCTGCTTGTTCCTTCGCTTCGCCATGGCCGCTAACTCCAGTTCGCTGTTCACCAATTGCTAACCATGTTCTGGTTACCAATTGGTTTACTTGGCGAGCGAATGGAGTGACGCTCCGCGCGCGCGTCGTGGTCACACCGGCAGGCCGTTCTCCTGCGCCAGCTGCTTGAGCGAACGCTCCGGCCGCGCGCCGATGTGCTGGATGATCTCGGCCGCTGCCAGCGCGCCGAGCCGCGCCGAGGTCACGTGATCATGACCGCGCGCGACGCCGAACAGGAAGCCCGCGGCGAACAGATCGCCGGCGCCGGTCGTATCGACCAGCCGCTCGATCGGCGCGGCCGGCACCGGCGTCACCTTGTCCGCCGTGACGACGACGCAGCCCTTGTCGCTGCGGGTCACCACCGCGAGCTTCGCGTCCTTGCGCAGCGTCGCCACCGCCGTGTCGAAATCGGCGGTCTGGTAGAGGGAGTGCAGCTCGCTCTCGTTGGCGAACAGCAGGTCGACCGTCTTGGTGCGCACCAGCTCGAGGAACTCGCCGCGATAGCGGTCGACGCAGAACGCGTCCGACAACGTCAGCGCAACCGTACGTCGCGCATCGTGGGAGATGGTCGCCGCCTTGAGGAACGCGTCCTTGGCGTTCTTCGGATCCCACAGATAGCCTTCGAGATAGGTGATCGCCGCGCCGGCGATCGCCTCGGAATCGATATCCTTCGGGTGCAGATCCTGCGCCGCGCCGAGATAGGTGTTCATGGTGCGCTGGCCGTCCGGTGTCACCAGCACATAGCAGCGCGCGGTGGAGGGGCCGTCGAACGCCGGCGCCGTCTCGAACGCCACGCCCGCCGCGCGGATATCGTGCGCAAAGGCCTGTCCGAGCTGATCGTCCTTCACCTTGCCGACGAAGCTCGCGCGCGCGCCGAAGCTCGCAACGCCATGAATGGTGTTGGCCGCCGAACCGCCGGACGCCTCGATCGCCGGCCCCATGGCCTCGTAGATATGCTGCGCGCGCTCCTCGTCGATCAGGGTCATCGCGCCTTTGTGCATGTTCTGGCGGACGAGGAAATCGTCGTCGGCGCGGGCGATCACGTCGACAATGGCGTTGCCGATGCCGAGGACGTCGTAGCGGGCGCTGGTCATGGGAATCCGGTCTCGTTGCGGGCGCGCGCACTATAACCACCGCCGCCGCGGAGGCAATGTTGGACACCACGCGCCCGAATAGGATATGCGCCAAGGTCAGGACCTGACGCGGGCGGAGGCCCACCCTGAATGTCGCTTGCCCGCAACGTGGCAACGGTCGGAACGGCGACCCTGCTGTCGCGCCTGCTCGGTTTCCTGCGCGACGTCGGCATTGCCGCCGTGCTGGGCGCCGGCGTCATGTCCGACGCGTTCTTCTTCGCCCTGCAGATCCCGAACCTGTTCCGCCGCCTGCTCGCCGAAGGCGCGCTGAACTCCGCCTTCGTGCCGATGTGGCTGCGCATCCGCGACGAGCGCGGCGCTTCCGCCGCGCGGCGCTTCGGCGAGGAGACGCTCGGCGTCATGCTGGTGTCGCTCGGCGCGATCGCGGTCGCCTGCGCCGTGTTCGCGCCGGTCGTGGTCCACCTGCTCGCGCCCGGCTTCCGCGTCGACGGCCCGCGTTTCGAGCTCGCCGTCGAATTCGTCCGCCTGTCGGTGCCCTATGTCGCGGTCGCCGGCCTGGTCGCGGTCGCCGCCTCGATCCTCAACGCCGAGCGCCGCGTCGCCGCCGCCGCGTTCGGCATCGTCGTGTTCAACGGCGTGATGGTGGTGGCGGTGCTGTTCGCGCTGCAGCTCACCGATACGCGCATGGCGGCGGCGATCCTGTCACTCGCGATCGTGCTGGCGGGCCTCGCGCAATTCGCGCTGGTCGGCACCGCGGCGACGCGCCTGCCCGACCCGCCGCGGCGGCTGCGCGTCACGCCGGGCGCCGACACGCGCCGCTTCTTCGTGCAGGTCGTCCCCGGCGTGATCGCCGGCGGCGTGCCGCAATTGAAGCTGATGGCCGGCGCGTTGGTCGCGTCGTCGTCGCCGGCCGCGGTGTCGTGGCTCTATTATGCGAACCGCCTCTACGAGCTGCCGCTCGGCGTCGTCTCGATCGCCATCGCCAGCGTGCTCGGGCCGGCCATCGCCGCGAGCCTGCGCGACAAGGAAGACCACGCCTTCGCCGCCGCGCAGTCGCGCGCGCTCGAGATCGGCATGGGTCTCGCGCTGCCGTCTGCCGTCGCCTTCGCGGTGCTCGCCACGCCGATCGCCGGCGGCCTGTTCGAGCGCGGCGCGTTCGGCCCGCGCGACACCGCCGCGGTCGCCGGCGCGCTTGCCGCCATCTCCGCGGGCCTGCCGGGCCACGTGCTCGAAAAAGTGTTCGGCGCAGTGTCGTTCGCGCACGAGGACACGCGCACGCCGATGTTCGCCGCGCTCGCCGGCCTCGCCGCGGCGGTCGCTCTCGCGCTCGCCTTGTTTCCGCACTACGGCCATGTCGGCATCGCCGCGGCGATCGCGCTGTCGGGGTGGGTCGGCGCGACGATCCTCGGCATCGTGCTGCTCGCTCGGGGGTGGATCAGCATCGACCGTGACGCCCGACGCCGGCTGCCGCGCATCGTCGTTGCGACGCTCGTCATGTCGGCGGCGATCGTCGGTGCGCTGGCGCTGCTTCCTTCCGCCGACACGCAGATCGGCCGCATCGCCCTGCTCGGAGCGCTGGTCGCCGGCGGCCTCGCCGTCTACCTCGCCAGCCTGCAGGCGCTCGGCGTCGCTCGTATCCACGAGCTTGTGGCCGCCGTCCGGCACGGCCTCTGAGCCCGACCCGCGGCCCTTGCGTCCGGCGTCCCCCTCTGGCATGTGGCGCGGCGAAGAATTCTTGCGTTGGCGCATATCCTGTTCGGACCTGCCTTCGCCCGCCGAAGCATCAAGCCACACGGCGGGCTTCGCCAGGGCTTCGCGCAGGCGGGAAACCGGAAGACCACCTTTCCGGGATATGCGCAGGGAGCAGTCCGATGAGCTTCAAGGAGCGGGTGTTTTCCGGCGTCCAGCCGACCGGCAACCTGCATCTCGGCAACTACCTCGGCGCGATCGTCAAGTTCGTCGCGCTGCAGGAAAACTATGACTGCATCTATTGCGTCGTCGACATGCACGCGATCACCGTGTGGCAGGAGCCGGCCGAGCTCGCCCACGCGACGCGCGAGGTGACCGCCGCGTTCATTGCCTGCGGCATCGATCCCAGCAAGCACATCGTCTTCAACCAGAGCCAGGTCGCCGAGCACGCCGAGCTCGCCTGGGTATTCAACTGCGTCGCCCGCCTCGGCTGGCTCAACCGCATGACCCAGTTCAAGGAGAAGGCCGGCAAGGACCGCGAGAACGCCTCGGTCGGCCTCTACGCCTATCCGAACCTGATGGCGGCCGACATTCTCGTCTATCGCGCGACGCACGTGCCGGTCGGCGAGGACCAGAAGCAGCACCTCGAGCTGTCGCGCGACATCGCACAGAAATTCAACAACGACTTCGCCGCGTCGATCCACGCGCATGGTTACGGCGAGAGGTTCTTTCCCCAGCCGGAGCCGCTGATCCAGGGACCGGCGACGCGCGTCATGTCGCTGCGCGACGGCTCGAAGAAGATGTCGAAGTCGGACCCGTCGGACTATTCGCGCATCAACCTGAGCGACGACGCCGACGCGATCGCGCAGAAGATCCGCAAGGCCAAGACCGATCCGGAGCCGCTGCCGAGCGAGGAGAAGGGTCTCGATCCGCGGCCCGAGGCCGACAACCTGGTCGGCATCTTCGCCGCGCTCGCCGGCACCACGCGCGCCGGCGTGCTCAAGGATTTCGGCGGCGCGCAGTTCTCGACCTTCAAGACCGCGCTGGTCGACCTCGCCGTCGCCAAGCTCGGCCCGATCGGCGGCGAGATGAAGCAGCTGATGGGCGACCTCACCTATATCGATTCGGTGCTCGCCGACGGTTCCGCCCGCGCGCAGACGATCGCCGCCGAAACCATGAAGGCCGTCAAGGACATCGTCGGTTTCGTCCGCCGGTAGATCGCGGACGCTTGTCGATCGGCCGCGCGCCGTGGCAGCATCGCCTCAGGCGACGCGGACTGTCTGACTGATTGCGATTTGGAACACCTTCGGATTGCCCTGAACGCGCTCCTGATCGCATTCAAGCCTGGTTGCATCCCAGGCGACATGACCTCTTGAGAGGATCAATGAGCCGCAAGCGCCGCAGCTACGACCCCGGCCACAAGCGCAAATACCTGGTCGTCATCGACGACACGCCGGAATGCGACCGCGCCGTCTATTGGGCGAGCAAGCGCGCCGCGCGCAGCGGCGAGGCGACCGTGCTGATGCTGCACGTGATCGCCACGCAGGACCGCAATCAGCAATGGCTCGGCGTCGCCGACATCATGCGCGCGGAAGCCCACGAAGAGGCGAACGCGATTCTCGACCGCTATGCGGCGCGCGCCAACGGCGTCGCCGGGATCACGCCGGAACGCGTCATTCGCGAAGGCAACATCGCCGACGAGATCCTCAAGCTGATCGACGAGGACGAGGACATCGGCATCCTGGTGCTGGCCGCCGCGACCGAGAAGGAAGGCCCGGGACCGCTGGTCGCCAACCTGAGCAAATCGGCGGGAACCTATCCGATCCCGGTCGCGATCGTACCCGGGCACCTGAGCGACGAGGAGATCGACGCGCTGTCGTAGGGCAAGTCGTAGATTGTAGGGCGCAATGCCACAAGGGCGTTTACGCCCGTCTTCGACGGGCTATGGCGTATTGCGCCGCTGCGGTCAGTCGGCGGAATACGCTTCGCTATTCCGCCCTACGCCCCGTGCCCCCAACCAGTTGACCTGGCGCAAGGAAACGCCCACCTATACGGCATATGTCCCGATCTGCGGGCCTTGAACCCGCAATATCCGAGGTACCGCCATGTTCATCCAGACCGAGACCACGCCGAATCCGGCGACCCTCAAGTTCCTGCCGGGCCGTTCCGTCCTCGGTGACGGCACGCTCGACATGCGCGACAAGTCGGAAGCCGCGGCCTCGCCGCTCGCGCAACGGCTGTTCGCCGTCGACGGCGTCACCGGCGTGTTCTTCGGCAGCGACTTCATCACCGTCACCAAGGGTGGGGGCGAGTGGCAGCAGCTCAAGCCGGCGATCCTCGGCGCCATCATGGAGCACTTCATGTCCGGCGCGCCGGTCGTCACCGGCACCGAGACGGCGAGCGACGGTGACGAGTTCTTCGACGCGAAAGATGCCGAGACCGTCGCCACCATCAAGGAGCTGATCGAGACGCGCGTGCGTCCAGCGGTCGCCAATGACGGCGGCGACATCACCTTCAAGGGCTTCAAGGACGGCGTCGTGTTCCTCAACATGAAGGGCTCATGCTCGGGCTGCCCGTCGTCGACCGCGACGCTCAAGCATGGCATCCAGAACCTGCTGCGCCACTTCGTGCCGGACGTCGTCGAGGTGCGCCCGGTCTGATCGGTTCAACGAAAACCAACGCTGGCTCAATGCCTTGAGATAGCGGGCCGCAAGCGCTAGGTTGCGCCGCGGGTGCGCCGGCATTGGGTGGGCGCGGCTGGATCATCTCCTCATGCGACTGCTGGCCATCGACACCGCGCTCGCGGCCTGTGCCGCCGCTGTGCTCGACACCGAGCAGGGCGTGGTCATCGCGGGCGAGTCGGTCGCGATGGAGCGCGGTCACGCCGAAGCGCTGATGCCGCTGATCGCCCGCGTGATGGCGCAGGCAAACCTGCCGTTCGCCGCGCTCGACCGCATCGCCGTCACGGTCGGGCCCGGCAGCTTCACCGGCTTGCGGGTCGGCGTCGCAGCGGCGCGCGGCATCGCGCTCGCCGCATCGAAGCCCGCGGTCGGGCTCTCCACGCTGTCCGCCTTCGCCGCGCCGCACATCGCCGCCGACGCCAGCGAGCCGCTCGTCGCAGCAATCGATGCCCGCCACCGCCACGTCTATATGCAGGTGTTCGGGCCGGGTGGCCGCACGCTGGTACAGCCGCGCATCGCGCCGGTGGAGGACGCTGTCTCCGCTGCGCTGTCGCCACGGGCCAGGCTGGTCGGCTCCGGCGCCCAGCTGGTGGCGGCCGCCTGGCCGATCGGCGAGCGGCCGCCGGCGGTCGACCAAAAGCCTGCCCCCGATATCGCCTGGGTAGCGCGGCTCGGCGCCGCCGCGACGCTCAGCCAAGCACTGCCGAAACCGCTCTATCTGCGCGCGCCCGATGCGCAGCCGCAGGATGCGGCCAGTCTGCCGCGCCGATGATCGCGTTTCTCAAGCGGCTGTTCGGACGCGCCGAGCCCGTGCTCGGCGAGGCGACCGTGCGTGACGCCGCGCCCCTGTCGAAGCTTCATGCGGCGTCGTTCCGCCGCGGCTGGAGCGAGAGCGAGTTCGAGCAGCTGCTGACCGATCGGTCCGTGGTCGCGCAGCGCGCGAGCGTCGGCCGCACTGTGGCCGGGTTCATTCTCTCGCGGCTCGCCGCCGACGAGGCGGAAATCCTGTCGGTTGCCGTCGGCAACCGTTATCGCGGCCGCGGTCTCGGGCGCCGCCTGCTCGATCTGCACCTGCGGCGTCTGGCGGCTTTGGGCGTGCAAGCGGTGTTCCTCGAGGTCGAGGACAGCAACACGGCCGCGCGCCGTCTCTACGAGCGCGCCGGCTTTCACGAGGTGGGGCGGCGCGGCGGCTATTACCCCCACGAGAACGACGAAGCCGGCTCCGCCCTTGTGCTCCGCCGCGACATTGCCTGATAGTCCGCGAGAGACTATTTGGGTACGTGCCACCTCGCACTATGATGCCGTGAGAGCGGAGCGTCGACGGATCGTGACCGAGCCGAAACCCAGCATCGAGGCCCAGTGCGCGGCGCGCGGCATGCGGATGACCGAGCAGCGGCGCACCATTGCGCGGGTGCTGGCCGAGTCCGAGGATCATCCGGACGTCGAGGAGCTCTACCACCGCTGCGTCAAGGTCGACGACCGCATCTCCATCTCGACCGTCTACCGTACCGTCAAGCTGTTCGAGGACGCCGGCATCATCGAGCGGCATGATTTCCGCGAAGGCCGCGCGCGCTACGAGCAGATGCGCGAGAACCATCACGACCATCTGATCAACCTGCGCACCGGCGAGGTGCTCGAATTCCAGTCCGAGGAGATCGAGCGCCTGCAGGCCGAGGTCGCCAAGAAGCTCGGCTACAAGCTGATCGACCACCGCCTCGAACTCTACGCGGTGCCGCTCGACGAGAAGAAGAGTTAGCGTGACAATCTCGGTGCGCGCTCCGCGCACTCAATCCAGATAAAATGGTGAGGTAATGGTTCGCGTCGTGTTCGTGATCACGGCGATCGCGGTGATCACGTTTCCGCTCATGCCGGTGCAGTGGCTGGCGATCCGGCTCAATCTCGGGGCGCGACGCCGCATCCCGATGATCTACCACCGCATGATCTGCGCCATCCTCGGCGTGCGCATCCGCATCGTCGGCCAGCGCATGCCGGAGCATCCGCTGCTGATCGTCGCCAATCATTCGTCGTGGCTCGACATCCCGATCATCAGCGCGGCCGCGCCGGTGGTGTTCGTCGCCAAGAGCGAGATCGCCCGCTGGCCGATCTTCGGCTGGCTCGCCAAGCTGCAGCGCTCGGTGTTCGTCGACCGCAATCGGCGCCATCGTACCGCCGACGTCAACGCCGAGATCGCGCGCCGCCTCTCGGAAGGCGATCCGGTCGTGCTGTTCGGCGAAGGCACGTCCAGCGACGGCAACCGCGTGCTGCCGTTCCGCACCGCCCTGATCGGCTCGGCGCGCGACGCGCTCGCCGAGGCCGAGCACGTGCGGCGCGTCTGGCTCCAGCCGATGTCGCTCGCCTATACGAGCCTGCTCGGCCTGCCGGTCGGCCGCCAGCACCGGCACGCCGTCGCCTGGTACGGCGGCATGTCGCTGTGGCCGCACCTGGTCGGCGTCTGCCGGCGCGGCGCCCTCGACGTCGTGGTAACCTGGGGCGAGCCGGTCGCGTTCGACGAGGCGACCGACCGCAAGCAGGTCGCCCGCGAGCTCGAAACGAAAGTCCGCGAGATCACGGTGAACGCGCTGCGGGGACGTACGAAGGAAGTCGCCTAGCGCCATCCGGCGGCAAAATATCGACGACAGCTCCCACGAAGAAGAGCGTCGCGCGACTAGAGGGAGGAACTGATGGAGATGCCCAGCTATGGCATGCGCTGGCAGCTGATCGCGGCCGTGCTCGTGGTGTGCCTGCCGCTCGCCGCCAATGCGCAGAGCACTTATCCCGACCGGCCGATCAAGATCATCGTCGGCTTCGCCGCCGGCGGCGGCACCGACGTCGCCGCGCGCATCGTCGCACAGAAGATGTCGGAAGCCATCGGCCAGAGCGTCGTGGTCGAGAACCGCCCCGGCGCGAGCGGCCTGATCGGCGCCGATGCGGTGGCCAAATCGCCGGCCGACGGCTACACGCTGATGATGGGCACGCAGACCACGCTCGCGGTCGCGCCGCTGCTCAATCCGAAGTCCTCGGTCGATCCGGCGCGCGACTTCGCCGGCATCGGCCTCACCGGCATCTCGCCGCTGGTGCTGACGATCAATCCGTCGTTGCCGGTGAAGTCGGTTCCCGAGCTGATCGCGCTGGCCAAGCAGAAGCCGGGCGCGATCAATTTCGGCTCCGGCGGCGTCGGCACGACGCCGCATATGGCCGGCGAGCTGTTCGCCTACACGGCCGGCATCAGCATGGTGCACATCGCCTATCGCGGCGAGGCGCCGGCGCTCAACGACCTGCTCGGCGGCCAGCTGCAGGTGATGTTCCCCAACCTGTCCGCCTGCATCGGCAATGTGCGTGCCGGCACGTTGCGCGCGCTCGCGGTCACCAGCAAGGAGCGCAGCGCCTCCGCGCCGGACATCCCGACCGTCGCCGAGGCCGGCCTGCCCGGCTTCGAGGCCGCGACCTGGTTCGGTCTGGTCGCGCCGGCCGGCACGCCGAAGGACGTGCTCGCCAAGCTCAACGCGGTGGTGAAGCGGCTCGGCGACATGTCCGACGTGCAGCAGCGCTTCAACGAGCTCGGCATGATGCCGGCGGCGAGTTCGCCGGAGGAGCTCGATGCCTACATCAAGGCGGAGACGGCCAAGTGGGCGAAGGTGATCAAGGACGCGGGCATCAAGCCGCAGGAATAGATCGAAGCCGATACCGCGCCTCACGCACTGAGCGCCCCCTCCCCCGCTTGCAAAAGGGCGTTTACGCCCGTCTTCGACGGGCTATGGGAGGGTTGGGGAGGGGGCAGTTTCGGAAACGCCGTGCCCGCACTAACCCCCTCTCCACCTCTCCAGCCGAAGTCGGATTTATCCGACTTCGGCCAGTCAATAGTGCCGAACTCGGGTAGACCCGAGTTCGGGTGCAAGCGGGGGAGAGAGCCGGCAGTGCTCGTGGCACCGCTTCGGCTTGAGCCGACAACGCTTCACTCCTGCTTCACGCCCGACTCGCGCACGATGCGCTCCCATTTCACCGCGTCCGCCTTGACCAGCTCGGCGAACTCGGCGGCGCTGAGCGTCGATTGCTCGAGGAACGCCGCGTCGAGCCGCGGCCGCGCGTCGGGGTCGGTGGCGAGCGCGCGGGCATGGCCGTTGAGATGGTCGACAATCTCCCGCGGCGTGCCGCGCGGCGCGAACAGCGCGAACCAGGTGCCGGTGTCGAAACCGGGAAAGCCCTGCTCGGCGAAGGTCGCCACGTCCGGCAGATAGCCGACGCGCTTGCCGCCGGCGACCGCCAGCACGCGCAGGTCGCCGCGCTTGACGAACTCCATGTACTGGCCGAGTGACACGAAGGTCATCGCCACGTTGCCGGTGATCACGTCCATGGTCGCCGGCGTCGAGCCGCGATACGGCACGTGCACCATGTTGAGCCCGGCGCGCCGGTTGAAGGCGTCGGCCGCGAGATGCGGCGTCGTGCCGGTGCCCGCCGACGAATAGCTGACCGGATGCGACTTCGCGTAGGCGACGAAGTCCTGCAGGTTGTTGAGCTGCAGCTTGCCATTGACCACCAGGAAGATCGGCACCTCGCCCAATGATGCGACCGGAGCGAGATCGGTCAGCGGGTCGTATGGCATGGTCCGATAGAGATACGGGTTGATGACGATGTTGCCCGTGTTGGCGACGCCGAGCGTGTATCCATCGGGCGCCGCCTTGGCGACCGCGTCCATGGCGATGTTGCCGCCGGCGCCAGAGCGATTGTCGATCACCACCGGCTGGCCGGTCCTGGTCGAGAGATGATTGCCGAGAATGCGCGCGGCGATGTCGGTGATGCCGCCCGCGGAGGTCGAGACCACGATGCGGATCGGCCGCGCCGGATAGGTTTCGGCGAGCGCCGGCGCCGCCAGCGCCAACGCCGTGACGATCGCCAACCACCGCAGAGCTGCCATCCTGTCCCCGCTCAGCGTTGCGGCAGCGGCGGACGGCTGCGCAGATAATCAGGCGCCGGCGGCGTGCCCCACACCATGGCGCCGTCCTCCCGATTCCACACCTTCGGCCGCTGCGGGCGGTCCGCGTGCCACGGCCGCGGATCGAAATGCCCGAGCTCCTCGTTCTTCATCTGATCCATCTCGGTATAGAACTCGATGATGTGATCGTCCGGATCGCGGTGATAGATCGCGACGTTGTGGCCGATGCCGTGGCGCAGCGGTCCCCACAGGATCGGCCGCTTGTGCGCGCCCAGCGTCTCGCAGGCATGGCCGAGATGCGCCCAGTCCTTCAGCTCGAAGGCGATGTGATGCATGAAGATTTTTTCGCCGGTCCGGAAGTTGGCGGTGTGGTGATCGGTGTTGCAGCGGAGGAACGAGAAGAAATCCTCCATCCAGTCGGACACGCGAAAGCCGAGCTGGGCGACATAGAAGTCGGTGACGGCCTTGGCGTCCGGCACGATGAAAGCAACGTGGCCGAGCTTCATCGGCGCGACGCCGGTCGTCGTAGGATTGCCGTTCGGCTGGCGAAAATCGGCGAACAGCTCGATCTCGGTGCCCTTCATGTCGGTGAATACCAGCGCGTCGTCGATCGCCGGCGTGATGCTGCTGCGCCGCTCGCTGGCAATGCCGATCGCTGCGAGAGCGCGACCGGCATCGGCGAGGTTGGATTGCGGCGCGACCTGGAACGACAGCCGCGCGCAACGCGCGCTGGCGCCGCGCTCGAGCACCAGCACCTCGTGACCGAGCCGCGTCGACAGCACCGCGCGGTCCTTGGTGCGCTCGGTTACCGCAAAGCCGACCAACTCGGTGTAGTAGTCGGCCTGCCGCTCCAGATCGGGCGTCTCATAGGTCGCATGGCCGATGCGCTGCACGCGAATCATGGCGATTCGCCCCTCCCTGTGGTTCTTCCCCCGTTTTTCTCATCCTGAATGAGCCGGCGGGGAGCGGCCATTCCTTTTTCGGCCAAAAGCCGCTATGAGGAATGGTGTTTCCGCCGCGCCCGACAGAAATTATCGAGGCGCAACAATGGGTTGCGAACTGCGTCCCTTGAATGGCTGACGAGCGACGGCTAAATCCGACCGGCATGAGCGGACCGCGCAGGCTCTACGTCAAATCCTATGGCTGCCAGATGAACGTCTACGATTCCCATCGTATGACGGACACGCTTGCGCGCGAGGGTTTCGTCGAGACCGCAACGCCCGAGGACGCCGACCTGGTCATCCTCAACACCTGCCACATCCGCGAGAAGGCCGCCGAGAAAGTCTATTCCGAGCTCGGCCGTATCCGGAAGCTTAAGGACAGCGCGGCCGAGACCGGCCGGCGCGTCACGGTTGCGGTGGCGGGCTGCGTCGCCCAGGCCGAGGGCCAGGAGATCATCCGTCGCGCGCCGAGCGTCGACCTGGTGTTCGGGCCGCAGAATTACCACCGCCTGCCCGCGCTGCTCGAACGTGCGGAGCGCGATGGCAAGGTCGTCGATACCGAGTTCCCCGCCGAGGACAAGTTCGATCATCTCGCCGCGCCGACGCGCGATGCGACGCGCGCGCGCGGCGTGTCGGCCTTCGTCACGGTGCAGGAAGGCTGCGACAAGTTCTGCACGTTCTGCGTCGTGCCCTATACGCGCGGCTCTGAAGTCTCGCGGCCGGTCGCGAAGATCGTCGCCGAGGTCGCACGCCTGGTCGATGCCGGCGTCCGCGAGATCACGCTGATCGGCCAGAATGTCAACGCGTTCCACGGCGAAGGTCCGGACGGCCGTGTCTGGACGCTCGGCCGCCTGCTGCATCACGTCGCCGACATGCCGGGCGTCGCGCGCCTGCGCTACACCACCAGTCACCCGGGCGACATGAGCGACGACCTGATTGCCGCGCATCGCGGCCTGCCCGCGCTGATGCCGCAGCTGCATCTGCCGGTGCAGTCCGGCTCCGACGCGATCCTCGCGGCGATGAACCGCCAGCACACCGCGGCGACCTATCTCGACACCATCGCGCGGCTGCGTGTAGCGCGGCCCGACATGGCCTTCACCTCGGACTTCATCGTCGGCTTCCCGGGCGAGAGCGAGGCGGATTTTTCCGCCACGCTCGACATCGTCGACGCGGTCGGCTTCAGCGGCGCGTTCTCGTTCAAATATTCGCCGCGGCCCGGCACGCCGGCAGCCGAGCGCGACGACCAGGTCGACGAAGCCGTGAAGGTCGAGCGCCTCGCGCGCCTGCAGGCGGCGATCGACCGCGGCCAGGCCACCTTCAACGCGAGCTGCCGGGACCGCACGTTCGGCGTGCTGTTCGAGAAGCCGGGCCGCCTGCCCGGCCAGCTGGTCGGCCGCTCACCCTACCTGCAGCCGGTCCAGGTCATGGCGCCGTCATCGATGATCGGTGAAATCGCCGACGTCACCATCACGAATCTCGGCAGCAACAGCCTGTTCGGTGCGCTTTCGAATGTCCCAACGCACGAGAGAGCGGCAGAACCGGCACAAGCCGAACCGATACAACTGGCCGCGGGAGCCTGACACGTTGCGCCCACGCGGATCCGACAACAAGCCGCTCTTGCCCTCGGCCACCGCTCTCGCCGAAGGCTCGGCGACCCAGATCGTGCTCGCCTTCGACGACAACAAGATCGCCTCGGCGCTGTTCGGCCAGTACGGGCAGAACCTCGCGCTGATCGAGCGACGGCTCGGCGTGGTCGCCGATTCGCGCGGCAATCACGTCACCATCGAAGGCTCGCGCGACGCCTGCGAGCAGGCGCGGCGCGTGCTCGAAGGCCTCTACGAGCAGCTCAAGCGCGGCCACGACCTCACCCAGGGCGACGTCGAGGGCGCGATTCGGCTCGCCATCTCGCAAGGCTCGCTGTTCGACTTCGATCCGGCCACCTCGCGCACCAGCTTCGAGGAGATCAACCTGCGCAAGCGGCCGGTGCGCGCGCGCACCGCCGGCCAGGACGCCTACATTCGCGCGCTGCGCCGCCACGCCATGGTGTTCGGTACCGGCCCGGCCGGCACCGGCAAGACCTGGCTCGCAGTCGCGCACGCGGTGTCGCTGTTCGAGCGCAAGGAGGTCGACCGCATCGTGCTGTCGCGTCCGGCTGTCGAGGCAGGCGAGCGGCTCGGCTTCCTGCCGGGCGACATGCGCGAGAAGGTCGATCCCTATCTGCGTCCGATCTACGACGCGCTGTTCGACCTGATGGACGCGCGCATCGTCGAGCGCGCGCTGCAGACCGGCGAGTTCGAGATCGCGCCGCTCGCCTTCATGCGCGGGCGCACCTTGTCGAACGCGGTGGTCATTCTCGACGAAGCGCAGAACACCACATCGATGCAGATGAAGATGTTCCTCACCCGACTCGGCGAGAACAGCCGCATGATCGTGACCGGCGACCCGAGCCAGGTCGACCTGCCGCACGGCCAGACCTCGGGCCTGACGGAGGCGGTTCGGCTGCTCGCCGACGTCGAAGGCATCGGCCACGTCGCCTTCACGGCCGAGGACGTCATCCGCCACGAGCTGGTTGCCCGCATCGTGCAGGCCTATGACGCGGCGGGGCACGGCGCGCCGAAGCGCGAGGTCAAGGAACGTTCGGCTGAACGCGAGGCGAAGGAATGATGCGGGCGCGCGCGCCGAAAACATCGGCGCAAAAAACGGCGCAAAGATCTGCGGTCAAATCCGCGCAGACACCGGCGGTCGACATCCTGGTCGAATCGCCGCGCTGGCGCGCGGTCCCGAGCGCGCGCAAGACCGTGCGCCGCGCCATTGCCGCGGCGGGGACCAAGGCCAGATCCGGTTCGGAGCTCAGCGTGGTGCTGACCGACGACGCCGCGGTGCGCACGCTCAACCGGCGCTGGCGCGGCAAGGACCGGCCGACCAACGTGCTGTCGTTCCCGGCGGGCGATTCGGTGCCGACGCGCGGCCAGCCCCGCCATCTTGGCGACATCGTGATCGCCTACGAAACCACCAAACGCGAGGCGATTGGCGAATCAAAGCCGTTCGCCCATCATCTCGCGCACCTGACGGTCCACGGGTTTCTGCATTTGCTGGGTTACGATCACGATAAGAACCACGACGCTGAGAAAATGGAACGGCTCGAACGGACGATCCTCAAGCGCATCGGCATCCCCGATCCCTACGAGATGCGCCATGCCTGATACCGAGGCGCCAAGTAGACCTGAACCAGGCAGACCTGAACCAGGTCGACCGGAACCGGGCCGCAGCGAGCCGAGCGAGACGCGGGGCGACCAGCGCAACCTGCCTGTCCCGGTGCCGCGGCCGAGCGAGGTCGCGCGCGAGGGCGGCGAGAGCTTCATCGGCCGGCTGCTGCGCGCGCTGTTCGGCTGGCGGTCGGGATCGATCCGCTCCGACCTCGAAGTGGTGCTCGGCGAAGCCGCCGCCGGCGAGACCGGCTTCTCGCCCAAAGAAAGCATCATGCTCAAGAACATCCTCTCGCTGCGCGGGCAGCGGATCGAGGATGTCATGGTGCCGCGTGCCGACATCGTCGCGGTCCAGCAGGACATTCCGCTCGGCGACCTGGTCAAGATATTCGAAGGCGCCGGCCATTCGCGTCTCGTCGTCTACAACGACACGCTCGACGATCCGGTCGGCATGGTGCACATCCGCGACCTGATCGCCTTCGTGACCAAGCGCGCCGAGGTCGATCCGGAGATCAACGCGCGGCGCAAGCGGCCGCTCGCCGCCGGGCTCGACCTCAAGAAGATCGATCTGTCGATGCAGCTCACCGCGACCAAGATCATCCGGCCGATCCTGTTCGTGCCGCCGTCGATGCCGGCGGTCGACCTGCTTGCCAAGATGCAGGCGACCCGCATCCACCTGGCGCTGGTGATCGACGAATATGGCGGCACCGACGGGCTCGTCTCCATGGAAGACATCGTCGAGCAGATCGTCGGCGACATCGAGGACGAGCACGATGTGGCAAGCATGGCGACGGTGAACCGGCAGCCGGACGGCTCGTTCGTGGTCGATGCGCGCGCGAGCCTCGAGGACGTCACCGCGGCGGTCGGTCCCGAATTCGACGTCGGCGACGCCGCCGAGGAGGTCGACACGATCGGCGGCTATCTGGTGGCGCAGGTCGGCCGCCTGCCGGTGCGCGGTGAGCTGGTGCCCGGCCCCGGCCGTTTCGAGTTCGAGGTGCTCGACGCCGATCCGCGTCGCGTGAAGAAGCTCAAGATCCACCGCAGCAGACAATTGCGCGCCGCCGCCGAGGCCGCATCGCCGCGCATGACCGCCGCGGTGCGCGCGGCAGCCAATCCTGATTCAGCGGCATCCGCCGGCTCCAAGAGCGCGCAGCAACCGTGAGCCTGACGCGCTTTGCCCACTCGATCGTGCTGGCCTGGGGCATCAAGCGCGCGCTGATCGCGTTCGTCGTCGGCGCCATCTCGGCGCTCGCGGTCGCGCCGTTCAATGTCTGGCCGGTGCTGTTCGTCACGTTCCCGATCCTGGTCTGGCTGATCGACGGCGCGGCGGCCGGACGCGGCGGTGGCGTCCTCGCGGCGGCTGCGACCGGCTGGTGTTTCGGCTTCGGCTATTTCCTCGCCGGGCTCTACTGGGTCGGCTATGCGTTCCTGGTCGATGCGCAGACCTTCGGCTGGCTGTTGCCGTTCGCGGTGCTGATCCTGCCGGCCGGTCTCGCCATCTTCACCGCGCTCGGCCTCGCCCTGGCACGCCTTCTATGGATGCGCGGGATCGGCCGTATCGCCGTGCTTGCGGCGGCGCTCACCTTCGCCGAATGGCTGCGCGGCAACGTGCTCACCGGCTTTCCGTGGAACACGTTCGGCTACGCGCTCACGGGACCGCTGCCGCTCGCCCAGGCGGCGGCGTTCCTCGGACTTTGGGGCCTCACCTTCGCGGCCATCGCGATCTTCGCCGCGCCGGCGACGCTCGCCGACGACCGCAAGGAGACGCCGCGGCCGTGGCTCGCGCCCGCAATCGCTGCGGTCGTTCTCGTGGCAATGGCGGGGCTGGGCGCGCTGCGTCTGGCAAAAACGCCGACCAGCTTCGTCGACGGCGTGCGCCTGCGCATCATGCAGCCCAACCTGCCGCAGGACGACAAGTTCAACTACTCGGCCAAGGCAGCGGTGATGGCGCGCTACCTGGCGCTGTCGGACCGCGCCAGCGGCCCGCAACTGGCCGGTGCGCGCGACATCACGCATCTGATCTGGCCGGAATCGGCGTTTCCCTTCTTCCTGGCGCGCGAGCCCGATGCGCTCGCGCAGATCGCCGACCTGCTCCAGCCGGGCACCGTGCTCATCACCGGCGGCGCGCGGCTCGCCGAAACATCGACCGCGCAACATTTGCGCGCCTTCAACTCGCTCTACGTGATCGACCACGACGGCACGATCCTGTCCGTCTACGACAAGGTGCATCTCACGCCGTTCGGCGAGTACCTGCCCTTCCAGGATTTCCTCGAGCGACAGGGATTTCAGCAACTGACCAAAGTCGCCGGCGGCTTCGTCGCCGGCGAGTTGCGGCGCCGCATCAGCACGCCGCGTGCGCCGAGCTTCCTGCCGCTGATCTGCTACGAGATCGTCTTCCCCGGCGAGGCGGTGCCGGATGGCGAGCGGCCCGGCTGGCTGATCAACCTGACCAATGACGGCTGGTTCGGCATCTCGACCGGTCCCTATCAACACTTCCAGCAGGCGCGCGTGCGCGCGATCGAGGAAGGGCTGCCGCTGGTGCGCGCGGCGAACACCGGCATCTCGGCGGTGGTCGATCCGGTCGGACGCGTCACCGGCCTGTTGCCGCTGGGCACCGAAGGCGTGCTCGATGCGGCGCTTCCACAGCCGATTGACCGAACGGCATATACGCGCATACGTAGTGTCCCGACCGGGCTGGTTGTAGCAGCAATCCTTCTGGCCGGGCTGGTGCGGCGGATGCGGCGGAGCTGAGGCCGCGCAGCGCCTGGATCAGTTCGATAATTCCGGCCCGGAAACGAGGCGATTAGTTATCGTCCGATAATTATAAGAGGCTGTAATCACGTAATCTCAGGACTTCGGCCGCCTATGAGATTCATCATAACTCGATTTTCGGCCGTTTTTTCCCGTTGAAATCCAGGGCGAGGCAAATCACTGATTGCGTTCGGAACCAATACGGAAGACATTACCGCCCATGGGGGGTTCATAGGAGATGTTTATGGCGAAGAAGGCGCCCAATCCGATTGATAAACACGTGGGCAGCCGCGTCCGCATGCGCCGCATGATGCTGAGCATGAGCCAGGAAAAGCTCGGCGATGCGCTCGGACTGACGTTCCAGCAGGTCCAGAAATACGAGAAGGGCACCAACCGCATCGGGGCGAGCCGGTTGCAGCAGATCTCGCATATTCTGCAGGTCCCGGTTGCATTTTTCTTCGAGGGCGCGCCGAACCTGCCAGGCAGCATCCGTACGGACGGCCTCGGCGAAGCCCCCTCCCCGGCCTACGTGTCGGACTTCCTCGCCACCTCGGACGGCCTCGCGCTCACCAAGGCATTCATGCGGATCACGGACTCCAAGCTGCGCCGCCGGATCGTCGATCTGGTCGAGCAGATCGCCGGCGAAGAGGACTGAGCACCAGCATGACCGAAGGGCCGTTCGGCCTTTCGGAGAAGATCATGCCGTCCACGCGTCGATCCCAGCCGTTTCAATCTGACCAGCGCCGTTCGGTGCCGCCCCGCACGCAATCACCGCGGCGTCCGACGGGCGAGCGTTGGCGCGTGCCCAAGGCACTTGCCCAAGGCTGCCCAAGCCCTGCCCACATCTTGACCGCATTCCCGGCGGCTGCAAGAAACGCTTCACGCGCCTATCCTGGGGCTTTCCGAACAAGGATATGCACGCGCTGAATCAATCGAGCGACGCGGATGACGCGCCGTCTCCTGGAGGGAGTGTTTCGACCGTGTCCCGCAGCAACTACCTGTTCACCAGTGAATCCGTTTCCGAAGGCCATCCTGACAAGGTCTGCGACCAGATCTCGGACGCCATCCTCGACGCCTTCCTCGAGAACGACGTCAAGCTCGGCATCGCCGACGAGAGCAAGGTGAACACGCGGCTCGGCTGCGAGACGCTGTGCACGACCAACAAGATCGTCATCGCCGGCGAGGGCCGCGGCCAGGCGCCGCTGTTCCGCAAGCACGGCGACAAGGCGGTGGTCGACCGCGAACTGATCACCAAGATCGCGCGCAACGTGGTCAAGGACATCGGCTACGACCAGGACGGCTTCTCCTATTACGGCGCCGACGTCGAGGTGCTGCTGCACGGCCAGTCGCCCGACATCGCCATGGGCGTCGACGCCAAGAAAAAGAAGAGCGGCGAGGAAGAAGGCGCCGGCGACCAGGGCATGATGTTCGGCTTCGCCTGCACCGAGAGCGAGGTCTACGAGAAGGGCTCGTTCATGCCGGCCCCGATCTACTTCGCGCACAAGATCCTGAAGGTGCTGTCCGACCAGCGCCGATCGGGCCAGCTGTTTGATCTGCAGCCCGACGCCAAGAGCCAGGTCACCGTGCAATACGTCAACGGCAAGCCGACCGGGTGCACCAAGGTCGTGGTCTCGACCCAGCACAATGCGCAGACCCGCAACGGCAAGAAGTACACGCCGGGCATGGTCAAGGACATGATCGAGGACGCGGTCACCTCGGCGCTGCCGGAAGGCTGGATGCCGAAGCGCCCGTCCGACTTCCTGGTCAACCCGACCGGCAACTTCGTGGTCGGCGGCCCCGACGGCGACTGCGGCCTGACCGGCCGCAAGATCATCGTCGACACCTATGGCGGCTACGCGCCGCATGGCGGCGGCGCCTTCTCGGGCAAGGACCCGACCAAGGTCGACCGCTCAGCGGCTTACGCCGCGCGCTATCTCGCCAAGAACGTAGTGGCGGCCGGCATCGCCGAGCGCTGCACCATCCAGATCGCCTATGCGATCGGCGTCGCCGACCCGATGTCGCTGCTGGTCGACACGCACGGCACCGGCAAGGTCGACGAGAGAAAGCTCGAGAAGGCGCTGCCGGAGATCTTCCGGCTCACCCCGACCAACATCCGCCGCACGCTCAAGCTCAACCGGCCGATCTATCGCCGCACCTCGGCCTACGGCCATTTCGGCCGTGCGCCGGAGAAGGACGGCGGCTTCTCGTGGGAGCGCACCGATCTCGTGAGCGCGATCAAGAGCGCTGTTTCTTAAACACCTGACTTCGGATTGACTTCGACATGGCGGCCGCGCGGCCGCCATGTTTATTTGTGCGCATGTCCATGTCGGATGACCCTCGCGCTATCAAGCGCGGCGCCTTTTTCGGCCGCCGCAAGGGACATCGCTTGCGCGCGCGCCAGGCCGCGCTGATCGAGACGCTGCTGCCGCGCCTCGCGCTCGACCTCGCCGCGCCCGCGCCGCGCGACCTGCGCACGCTGTTTCCGCAGCGCGTCGACGACGTCCGCATGGAGATCGGGTTCGGCGGCGGCGAGCATCTCGTCGCCGAGGCGCAGGCCCATCCGCAGACCGGCCTCATCGGCATCGAGCCTTTCGTCAACGGCATGGCCAAGGCGCTGGCGCTGATCAACGAGCACGGCGTCACCAATGTGCGCCTGCACTTCGGCGACGCGACCGAGCTGCTCGACTGGCTGCCCGACGCTGCGCTCGCGCGCATCGACCTTCTGTACCCGGACCCATGGCCGAAGCGGCGGCACTGGAAGCGGCGCTTCGTGCAGGACCAGAGCGTTCGTTCGCTCGCGCGCATCCTGCGCAATAGTGGCGAGTTTCGTTTCGTCAGCGACATTCCCGATTACGTGGCGTGGACGCTCGAGCGCCTGTTGCGCTCACCATCGTTCATCTGGACCGCCGAGCGCGCCGATGACTGGCGCCTGCCGTGGCCGGGCTTCACCTCGACCCGCTACGAGGCCAAGGCGAAGCGTGAGGGCCGCACGGGCTGCTATCTGATCTTTCGCCGGACCGGCCTGTAACCCGCAAGCATCCAGGTATGCCAGCGTATTAGGGGACATTGCAATGATCGGGCGGCGATTGATGGCCGGAGGTGCCATTGCCGCAAAACCATCGCGTCAGTGAATGGCGGCGCCTCGGCAGTTTCCACCTGGCCTATTGCACCAAGGTACAAGTCGGGTTGGACCAGGGTCTAACTCGATCAGCCATCGGCCGTTCTTTACGCTGAAACCGGGAAGAAGGTCCGGGCGCGCGCCGTCGCGCGCGGCGCCCAACCTTGCCATGCGTCGGGAGGGGTCCATGCGCAGTCTGCTCGCGAAATCGCTGGCGTTGTCGTTTCTGATGGGATTGCCGGGCGCTGCCCTGGCGCAGACCCAGACCGCCCAGGCGCCGGCCGCAACGCCCGCGCAGTCGCTGCTCAATGCCGAGCAGCTCGATCAACTGCTCGCGCCGATCGCGCTTTACCCCGACACCCTGCTGGCCGAGGTGCTGATGGCGTCGACCTATCCGCTCGAGGTCGTCGAGGCGACCCGCTGGGTCGCCGACAACAAGAGCCTCAAGGGCGACCAGCTCAAGGCCGCGGTCGACAAGCAGACCTGGGACGAGAGCGTGCGCTCGCTCACCGCGACGCCTTCGGTGCTCGACATGATGAACTCCAAGCTGTCCTGGACCCAGAAGCTCGGCGACGCCGTGCTGGCGCAGCAGGCTGACGTGATGGACGCGGTGCAGCGCCTGCGCAGCAAGGCGCAGGCACAGAACCAGCTCAAGACCACCAAGGAGCAGAAGGTCTCGACCAAGAGCGAGCAGGGCAAGCAGGTGATCGTGATCGAGCCGGCGCAGCCGAGCACGGTCTATGTGCCGTACTACAATCCGTCCGTCGTCTACGGCGCGTGGCCCTACCCGAGCTCGCCGCCGTACTACTTCCCGCCCGCGCCGGGGTACTATGCCGGCGCCGCGATCGCCACCGGCATCGCGTTCGGTGCCGGCGTTGCGGTCGGCGCCTGGGCGACCGGCGGCTACTGGCGCGGCGGCGTGAACTGGGGCGGCAACAACATCAACGTCAATCGCTCGGTCAACATCAACAACATCGGCAGCAACAACCAGGTCTGGCAGCACAATCCCACGCACCGCCAGGGCGTGCGCTACAACAATGCCAACGTCGCGCAACAGTTCAACCGCAGCAACACCATCCGCGACGGCGCGCAGAACCGGCTCGACTTCCGCGGCCGCGACGGCCAGCAGGTGCTGCAACCCGGATCCGGCGGTGGTCTCGGCGATCGTGGCGGTCTTGGCGATCGCGGCGGTCTTGGCGATCGCGGCGATCGGGTGGGTGATCGTCAGACCAATCTCGGCGACCGCGGCGGTGAGCGCAGGGATGCCGGCAATCGCGGCGGTGATCGCCAGAACCTTGGCGATCGTGGCGGTGGTGATCGCGGCGATCTCGGCAATCGTGGCGGCGGCGATCGCGATCGCGGTGACCGCGGCGGTGGCCAGCGCGGGGATATCGGCAGTCGTGGCGGTGGCCAGCGCGGGGACGTCGGCAATCGCGGTGGCGGCGGCGCGTCGGCGTTCTCCAATATCGGCAGCGGCGGCGCAGCCCGTGCCGACAGCGCACGCGGCCATGCGAGCCTCGGCGGCGGTGGCGGCGGACGGCCGAACGTTTCTGCAGGGGCCGGCGGCGGTGGCGGCTTCCGCGGTGGCGGCGGTGGTGGCGGCGGATTCCGCGGTGGCGGCGGTGGCGGCGGCGGCCGACGTCGCTGAGCAGGGGAGGCGAACATGAAAGAACGTCGACTACTGGTGCTCGCGTTCGGCGTCGTTGCGGCGCTGCTCGGATCGATTGCGATGTCGATCGCGCAGCAGGCGTTCAAGTCGCCGGAAGAGGCCGTTAACGCGCTGGTCGCGTCGGCGCGGGCCGGCGACAGCAAGGCGCTGCTGACGGTGCTCGGGCCGGCGGCGGCGCAGATCGTGTCGTCGGGCGACGCCGTTGCCGACGACGAGGGACGCAAGACCTTCGTTGCGGCCTACGACGCCAGCCACCGCGTCGACGTCGCGGCGGGCAAGCCGGCCACGCTGATCATCGGCGACGACTATCCGTTCCCGATTCCGATCGTCGAGAAGAACGGATCGTGGAGCTTCGACGCCGCGGCCGGCCGCGAGGAGATCCTGGCGCGGCGCATCGGGCGTAACGAGCTCTCGGCCATCCAGGTCTGCCTCGCCTATTTCGATGCGCAGAACGAGTATGCCGACATGATGCCGCGCTCGGACGGCATGGCGGTCTACGCGTCGAAACTCGTCAGCAGCCAGGGCCGGAAGGACGGCCTTTACTGGGCGTCTGCGCCGGGCGAGCCGCAAAGCCCGATCGGCCGAGCCGTCGCCGATGCAACGCAGCGCGGCTACAAGGTCGGCAGCGGTGCGCCGTTCCACGGCTACTATTACAGGATCCTGACCCGCCAGGGGCCGGCGGCCGGCGGCGGCGCGCTCAACTATCTGGTCGGCGACAAGATGGTCGGCGGCTTCGCGCTGGTCGCTTATCCGGCCGAGTACGGCAATTCCGGACTCACCACGTTCATCGTCAGCCACTCCGGCGACATCTACGAGAAGAATCTCGGCCCCAATACCCGGCAGATCGCGTCGCAGATGACGGCGTACAATCCGGACTCGACCTGGAAGCTGGTCCAGACCGCGGTGCCCAAATAGGGACCGAAGCCATGTTGAAAGGCGCCGCGACAGCCCTGGCACTGGCGGGCACTGCCGCGGCCGCGCTTGCGCAGGGGGCGCCCGCGCCAATCGCCGATCGCGACGTCGTCGACGCCTACCAGTACATGCTCGGCCGCTGGCTGGTATTGCGGCAGGAGACCCTGGATTTCAAGGAAGGCCTCAGGTGGAACGAGGTCACCCACCGCGAGCCCGGCGGCGTCGCCTGGGCCAACCCGAACCTCGACGTCGCCTACAGTGAGGCGTGGATCTACGTCGACGAGACGAGCTGCACTTTGGTCGACCTGCCGCCGATCAAGGGCCGCTACTACACGGTGCAGGTACTCAACGGCTGGGGCGAGGTCACCGCCAACATCAACGAGCGGAATTTTCCGCGCCATCCGTCGGGCACGTTCGGCCTGTGCCTCAAGGGAGCCAAGGTCAAACTTCCGGCCGGCGCGCAGCGCGTCGAGCTGCCGAACAGGAAGTACCGCATCCTGATGCGCATCGAGCTCGGCGCCGATCCGACCGAGGCGATCGCGCTGCAGAAGAAGATCACGATGAAGGCGACCGGCGCCCCGAAGGTGGCCGCTGCGGTGGCGACGTTCGATTTTCCGAACAACAGGCTGCCCGGCGTCGAGGGCTTCGACAAGACCGAGGAGATCCTCGCGAGCGAGCCCGACATCAACAAGGGCATGCTCGAGCCGCAGCGGCAGGTGCGCGCGGTCGCCAGTGCCGTCGCCGATCCGGCGCAGCGCGCGCGCATCGATGAGGTGATCCGCAAGCGCGCGATCCCGACCTTCATGGCCGAGATCCCGAAGATGGGCCGCCTCACCAATGGCTGGATCCGCCCGCGCGTCATCGGCAACTACCGCGGCGACTATCTCATGCGCTCGATCGCCAATTTCACCGGCATCTGGGCGAACAATGCGCGCGAGGTGGTCTATTTCGCCGGCCAGAATATCGACGGCACCCGGACCTTTACTCAGACGTTCCCCGCCAATGCGCTGCCCGAGTCGAAGACGCGTTACTTCTGGTCGGTCATCGTCGTCGACGCCGAGAAATTCCAGGTCATCCAGAATCTGCTCAACCGCTACCTGCTCAACAAGCAGTCCGCGTTGCAGATGAACGACGACGGCTCCCTGACGCTCGCGTTTGGGCCGAAGCAGCCCGACGGCATTGCGCAGGCCAACTGGCTGCCAACACCGGCGGGGAAAACCTACAACATGACCTACCGCTTCTACGGGCCGTCGAAGGATGTCGCCGACGGCACCTGGTACCCGCCGCCGTTAGTGAGGAAATGAAAAAGCGCGGAACGGTTTTCACAGGCTTGTCCACTTCTTGCGTCGTCCCGCTTTGATGCTTGCTTCGATCGCCGCAGACGCTCAGAAAGGATCGCACGTTGCCGGTTCACCCGGCGGGCGGAGCATGCGCAAATCGCCAGCTCGCCGACGGCTACCGCGGGTGCCTCTGACTTGCACGTTGTGTTGCGCGCCGGGTGTTGCGCGCCGGCGGCCGGCCTTCATCTCAATTTTTGGCGGCAAGTGTCTGCGCCCACGCCAGAATACAGGACGAGCGGCACGGCGGATGATTTCGTCGCAAGATTTCGCATCAGCCAAAATGATCCGAATGTTGCATAGACGCCCTTATGGCTCGCCCGGGACGCGAGTCATCCCGAATGATGACCTCGCGGATGGACCGGCGAGGTCATCCAATGGTCGTCAATGGTCATCGAAAGTCATCAGCGCGGCAGGGCCGGCTAACAAATCAGGCCAAAAGGCGTTAGCCAAAGTGAGCCGGATGTTAGCCGCGCGACGGTCAGACCAGGTCGCGGCCGTCGTTCGGCCGTGCCTGCCAGAACCGCACCACGCGCTGCGCGGTCGGCCGCGACAGCCGGTCGAAATTCGCCTGCGCGTCATCCATCGCCGTAGACTTGCCGTGCGGACCGGCAACGATCACCGCCCGCGCCGTCAGCCAGCCATAGCCGAGCGCCTTGCACAGGATCAGGCTCGGGTCGGGGCGCTCGCCGCCCATCAGCCGGTCGATCGCGGCGATCGGGACCGCGCACAGCGCCGAGAGCGCCGCGACGGTCTCCTCGAACTTGCCCTCGGTCGCGAACGCGACCAGCTTGGGTTCGTCGAGCTTGCCCTCCTGGTGCAGGGCGAGCACGACGCGCTGCGCGGCGTGATAGTCGCGCGGCTTCGCCTGCGAATTGAGCTCGTCCGAGATCATCGCCAGCACGCGGCGAATCTCGGCCTGCGTCTCCGGCCGCGCGCCGGCGAGCAGGCGGCGCCGCACCACGTCGGTCGCCTTCATGACCAGCTCGCGAAACAGATGCGGCGGAATGTCGGGCCGCTGGCCGACATGCTCGGCGAGCTGGCCGTCCTGCTCCGCGCGCTTGACCAGCGCGCTGAACGACGCTTCGGACAGCCGCGCGCCGCGATTGCCGGCCACGCTGCGCACCACCTGGGTGTCGCCGCGCCGCACCAGCACGTCGGTCACCGCCTCGCCGATCGAACGGCGCGCGGCGATCGCGAGCAGGTGGTCCTGGCCCTTGGTGTTGGCGATGTCGAGCAGGTCAGCCTCGCCGAGCCGCGGCGAGCGCAGCAGCACCGGACCGGCGACGGTGATGTCGTCGTCCTTGGCGAGCCGGCGCACCACCTCGACGGGCGCGTTCTCGACGGGCGCCAGGCGGCGCGACAGTTCGGCGCGTGCCTTGGCCTCGATCTCGTCGATCAGGCGGCCGAGGACATCGTCGAACAACGCGATGTGCTCGTCGCCGAAATCGCTCGCGCCCTGCAGGAACAGGTCGGTGATTCGATGCAGCGTCTCGGTGCGCTTCTTCGCCGAGCCATGCTGCAATACGTCTTCGAGCTCGGGGATCAGTGAGGCCCGCGCGCTCATGCTCAACATCGACCCATGACTTAAGGTGAAACCGTTCGTTTCGAGCCAAATTACGGGCCGAACATGAAGGAAGGGTTAGCCCAAAAGGATACCGACGGGAGGGCTCCATGGCCTTGCGCAATCGCCTGAAATCGCTATATTCCGGCTGTCCGGCTTGGATAGCCTATCCATCGGATATCTCACTAAACGTCAGAGTTCAGTGAGAGTGGGCCCCGCCCGGGACCCGCTCTTTTTTGTTTACCTGAACAAGGCCTCGCGGTTGACCCCGCGGCACCCGGGCACATTACGTGGAAGCACCGGTGGGACCCGGTTCGGAGCGCATGAGCGACGCAGGCGCCATGACTGAACCAGCAACGGCCTTCGACGCCGAGCCGCGGCTCGTCGCCGAGACGGGACTGGCGGCGCGCGTCGCCACGCTCGCCGAGCCGGTGCTGCACGGCCTCGGCCTGCGCCTGGTGCGGGTACGGGTCTCCGGCAGCGCCGGCGGCGGCGGTTGCACCCTGCAGATCATGGCCGAGCGGCCGGACGGCACCATGACGATCGACGATTGCGAGACGGTCTCGCGAACGCTGTCGCTGGTGCTCGACGCCAACGATCCGGTCGAGGGCGCCTACCGGCTGGAAGTGTCCTCGCCGGGGATCGACCGGCCGCTGGTGCGGCGTTCGGACTTTGACCGTTACGCCGGCCACGACATCAAGATCGAGATGTCGGTCATGGTGGAGGGGCGCAAGCGGTTCCGCGGCACGCTGATCGGAACCGACGGCGATGCCGCGCGGATCCGCGGTGCGGCCGGTCCGGACGGCGTGCCGACCGAGATCTCGCTGCCGATCGAGGACATGGCCGAGGCGCGGCTCGTCCTCACCGACGCGCTGATCGCCGAATCGCTCCGCCGCGGCAAGGCCGCCGAGCGCGCCCAGCGCGACGCCGACGCCGGGAACATTGATCACGCGGGCCAAGAATCTGGTCAGGGATCCGACCAGGCCCGCACCGACGACACATTCCGCCGCGACACGGGCAAAGCCCGGCGCGCGGGACAACACAGGAGAGAGTGACGATGGCCGTCGCCGCCAACAAGCTCGAGCTGCTTCAGATCGCCGACGCGGTCGCACGCGAAAAATCCATCGACCGCGGCATCGTCATCGCGGCGATGGAGGACGCGATCGCCAAGGCCGCGCGGTCCCGCTATGGCAGCGAGACCGATGTGCACGCCGAGATCGACCCGAAGAAGGGCGAGCTGCGGCTTGCCCGCCACATGCTGGTGGTCGAGAACGTCGAGAACCCGGCCAACCAGATCGGCCTCGACGAGGCGCGCAAGCACAATCCGGCGGCGCAGATCGGCGACACCATCGCCGACGCCCTGCCGCCGCTCGAATACGGGCGCATCGCCGCCCAGTCGGCCAAGCAGGTCATCGTGCAGAAGGTGCGCGAGGCCGAGCGCGACCGGCAATATCAGGAGTACAAGGACCGCATCGGCGACATCGTCAACGGCATCGTCAAGCGGGTCGAGTACGGCAACGTGGTCGTCGATCTCGGCCGCGGCGAGGCGATCGTGCGGCGCGACGAACTCCTTCCGCGCGAGGTGTTCCGCAACGGCGACCGCATCCGCGCCTATATCTACGACGTGCGGCGCGAGCCGCGCGGCCCGCAGATCTTTCTGTCGCGCACGCATCCGCAGTTCATGGCGAAGCTGTTCGCCCAGGAGGTGCCGGAAATCTACGACGGCATCGTCGAGGTGAAGGCGGTCGCCCGCGACCCCGGCTCGCGCGCCAAGATCGCGGTGATCTCGCGCGATTCCTCGGTCGACCCGGTCGGCGCCTGCGTCGGCATGCGCGGCTCGCGCGTGCAGGCGGTGGTGAACGAGCTGCAGGGCGAGAAGATCGACATCATCCCGTGGTCCCCCGACGTCGCGACCTTCGTGGTCAACGCGCTCGCTCCGGCCGAAGTCGCCAAGGTCGTGCTCGACGAGGACAAGGAGCGCATCTCGGTCGTGGTGCCGGATCAGCAGCTGTCGCTCGCGATCGGCCGGCGCGGCCAGAACGTGCGGCTCGCCTCGCAGCTGACCGGCTGGGACATCGACATCCTGACCGAGCAGGAGGAGTCGGAGCGCCGTCAGGCCGAGTTCGAGAAGCGCACCAAGATGTTCATGGAAGCGCTCAACCTCGACGAGGTGGTCGGGCAGCTGCTCGCCTCCGAAGGCTTCACCTCGGTCGAGGAGCTCGCCTATGTCGAGGAGAAGGAGCTCGCCGGCATCGAAGGCTTTGACGCCGAGACGGCGGGCGAGCTGCAGGCACGCGCCCGCGAATATCTCGAGCAGATCGAGGCCGAGCACGATGCCAAGCGCAAGGAACTCGGCGTCGAGGACGCGCTGAAGGAGATTCCGGGCGTGACCACCCAGATGCTGGTCGCGTTCGGCGAGAACGGCATCAAGACGGTCGAGGACCTCGCCGGCTGCGCGACCGACGACCTCGCCGGCTGGACCGAGCGCAAGGACGGCGAGACCAAGCGCGAGCCCGGCATCCTCGACGGCTTCGACCTGTCGCGCGAGGAATGCGAGTCCATCGTGATGCAGGCGCGGCTCAAGGCCGGCTGGATCACCGAGGCCGACCTCGCGCCGGCGCAGCCCGAGGAGCCCGCCGAGGCGGAGGCGCAGTCCTGACAATTGCTTGAACATCCGGAGATGAACGCCCACATGCTGGCACGACCCGACCATGACGACGCCGATGCCGGTCCGCGCAACGCGGGGCCGGAACGGCTTTGCATCGTCAGCCGGGAGGTGAAGCCGGTCGATGCCATGATCCGGTTCGTGGTCGATCCGGATGGCGTCGTGGTCGCCGATCTCAAGCGGCGGCTGCCGGGCCGGGGCGTCTGGGTGACGGCCGATCGGTCGGCGCTCACCGACGCGGTCAAGCGCGGGGCGTTCAAGCGCGGCTTTCGCGGTGATGTCAAAGTTCCGGCCGACCTGGTCGACCGGGTCGATGAGCGGCTGGTCGCCGCGGCGCTCGACGCCTTGTCGATCGCCCACAAGGCCGGCCGCGTCGCCATCGGCTTCTCGAAGACGGAGGCGGCCGCCGGCGAAGGCAAAGCCGTCGCGCTCGTGCATGCATCCGAGGCGCGCGCGGACGGAATTCGAAAAATCACCCAGGCTTTGGGGATGGCGGACGACAAAACCCGCGAAATCCCGCAAATCCGGGCGTTTACCTCGGCTCAATTGGATTTGGCATTGGGCCGGTCAAATGTGGTACATGCAGCGCTGCTTGCCGGGCCCGCGAGCGATGGCTTTCTTGCGCGCTGGCGCAACCTCGAGCGTTTCCGGGAAACCCCGGAGGGCGCGGGTACGGCTTTGGGCGGCCGGACGAAATTGACCCAGGATCGTGATCGGGATCGGGAACGGAATGGTTGATACGAAGAACCCTGGCGACAAGAAACTTTCGGTAACTCCCTCGAAGACCCTGACGCTCAAGCGCAGCGGGGTCGAGCAGGGCGTTGTCCGCCAGAGTTTCAGCCATGGCCGCACCAAGCAGGTGGTCGTGGAGAAGGTGAAGCGCCGCATTGGTCCCGGCGAGGCGAAAGCCCCGGAGCCGGCGCCCGCACCTGCACCCGCAGGCGCCAAAGGCGCGACCGCCAAGGCGGCCGGCGCTGGCGCCGCCAAGGCGCAGCCCGCGGGGACTCCGGCCGCTCAGCCGAAGGCGTCCGGCGTCGTGCTGCGCACTCTGACCGACGAGGAGCGCAATGCGCGCGCCCACGCGCTCGCAGACGCCAAGGTCCGCGAGGCCGAAGAGCGCAAGATCGCCGAGGAAGAGGCGCACCGTCGCGCCGAACGCGAGTCGCGCGAGAAGACTGAGCGCACCGCCGCCGAGGAACGTAAGCGCGAGGAAGAAGAACGGCGTAAGCACGACGACGATACCAAGCGCAAGGCCGAGCAGGAGGCCAAGAAGCGCTTCGGCGAAGACCAAGCCAAGCCCAAGACCGTGACGCCGATCACGGCGCGGGCGGCCGTTGCCGCCGCAGCCGCCGAACCGGACGAGGACGAAGCACCGCGGCCCCGCCGCCCCGGCGCCCCGGCCCGGCCGGCCCCCGCGCCGAAGCCGAGCCGCGGCGGCGCCGAGCGCCGCCGCGGACGCCTCACGCTCGTCACCGCGCTCGATGCCGGCGAGGTGCGCGAGCGCTCGGTTGCGTCGTTCCGTCGCCGCGTGCAACGTCTCAAGGGCCATTCCCACGATGAAGCGAAGGAAAAGCTGGTCCGCGAGGTCACGATCCCGGAGACCATCACCATCCAGGAGCTCGCGAACCGCATGGCGGAACGCGCGGTTGACGTGATCAAGCTTTTGATGAAGCAGGGCCACATGGCCAAGATCAGCGACATCATCGACGCCGATACCGCGCAGCTGCTCGCCGAGGAAATGGGCCATTCGGTCCGGCGCGTCGCCGAGTCCGACGTCGAAGAGGGATTGTTCGACCAGGCCGATAGTCCGGACGCCCAGGTTCCGCGTCCGCCGATCGTCACCATCATGGGTCATGTCGACCATGGCAAGACGTCGCTGCTCGATGCGATCCGGCAAACCGACGTGGCGGGCGGTGAAGCGGGCGGCATCACCCAGCATATCGGCGCCTATCAGGTCACCTCCCCGACAGGCGGAAAGATCACCTTCATCGATACGCCGGGCCACGCCGCCTTCACCTCGATGCGCGCCCGCGGCGCCAAGGTGACCGACGTGGTCGTGCTGGTGGTCGCGGCCGACGACGGTGTCATGCCGCAGACGGTCGAGGCGATCCAGCACGCCAAGGCCGCGAAAGTGCCGATGATCATCGCCATCAACAAGATTGACAAGCCGGACGCCAAGCCGGAACGCGTGCGCACCGAACTCCTCCAGTACGAGGTGCAGGTCGAGTCGCTCGGCGGCGAGGTGCTCGACGTCGAGGTATCCGCGACCAAGAAGCTCAACCTCGACAAGCTGCTCGAGATCATCAGCCTGCAGGCCGAAATCCTCGACCTCAGAGCCAACCCCGATCGTCCGGCCGAAGGCACCGTCATCGAGGCGAAGCTCGACCGCGGCCGCGGCTCGGTTGCGACCGTGCTGGTACAGCGCGGCACGCTCCACACCGGAGACATTGTGGTCGCCGGCGCCGAGTGGGGCCGGGTGCGTGCCCTCGTCTCCGACACCGGCGCCGCGATCAACGAGGCCGGTCCGTCGGTCCCCGCCGAGGTGCTCGGCTTCAGCGGCACGCCCGAAGCGGGCGACCGGCTCGCAGTGGTCGAGAACGAAGCCCGCGCACGTGAAGTCGCCGACTACCGCTCACGGCAGAAGCGCGACATGCAGGCGGCGCGGCAGACCGGCATGCGCGGCTCGCTCGAGCAGATGATGAGCCAGCTCAAGACGAGCGGGCGCAAGGAATTCCCACTGGTGATCAAGGGCGACGTGCAGGGCTCGGTCGAGGCGATCGTCAGCGCATTGGAAAAGATGGGCACCGACGAGGTCGGCGCCCGCATGCTGCTTGCCGGCGTCGGCGGCATCACCGAGTCCGACGTGACGCTCGCGGAATCCGCGGGCGCGGCGATCATCGGCTTCAACGTGCGCGCCCACAAGGAAGCGCGCGAGGCGGCCGAGCGCGCCGGCGTCGAGATCCGCTACTACAACATCATCTACGATCTCGTCGACGACGTGAAAAAGGCGATGTCGGGCCTGCTGTCGCCGACGCTGCGCGAGACCATGCTCGGCAACGCGCAGATCCTCGAGATCTTCAACGTCTCGAAGGTCGGCAAGGTGGCCGGCTGCCGCGTCACCGACGGCAAGGTCGAGCGCGGCGCCAACGTGCGGCTGATCCGCGACAACGTGGTCATCCACGAAGGCAAGCTGTCGCAGCTCAAGCGCTTCAAGGACGACGCGCGCGAGGTCACCTCCGGCCAGGAATGCGGCATGGCCTTCGAGAGCTACCAGGACATGCGCGTCGGCGACGTGATCGAATGCTACCGGGTCGAGCAGGTGCAGCGCAGCCTCTGAGTCCAAATCTCAGGGCTGCGGACCTGAAACTCCGCGGTTTTCGCGGGCATTTCACAAGCGGTCGAAGCCGAGCGTTGGCGCAAGCCGGCGTGACGCAAGCCGCAAGGCATTTTTGTCATGGCACGTCAGCATCACCATCGCGAATCCGGTTCGGGCCCGTCGCAGCGCGCGTTGCGCGCCGGCGAGCTGATCCGCCACGCACTCGCCGAGATCTTTTCGCGCGGCGACGTGCATGACCCGGTGCTCGAGTCGCATCTGATCACGGTGCCAGAGGTGCGGATGTCGCCGGATCTGCGGCAAGCGACCGTCTACGTAATGCCGCTCGGCGGCCGCGACGAGAAGGCGGTGCTCGAGGCGCTCAACCGCAACAAGCGGTTCCTGCGCGGCGAGATCGCGCACCGCGTCAACATGAAGTTCGCGCCGGACATCCACTTCCGCATCGACGAGCGTTTCGCCGAAGCCGATCGCATCGACAAGCTGTTGCGCTCGCCGGAGGTCAAGCGCGACCTCGACACCGACAGCACCGACGAGGATCGATGACCCAGCACCCGATGCCCGCTCCCACTGCGGCTCCGTCAGCTGGCCAGCGCAAGCGCGAGAAGCGCGACGTGCACGGCTGGGTCATCCTCGACAAGCCGGTCGGCATGACGTCGACGCACGCGGTCGCTGCCGTGCGGCGTCTGTTCAGCGCCAAGCGGGCCGGCCATGCGGGCACGCTCGACCCGCTCGCGTCGGGCTGCCTGCCCATTGCATTGGGCGAGGCGACCAAGACGGTGCCGTTCGTCATGGACGGCGAGAAGGCCTACCGCTTCACCGTGCGCTGGGGCGAGGAGCGCGACACCGACGATGCCGAGGGTCGCGTCGTTGCGACGAGCGAGACGCGCCCCGAGGCCGACTCGATCCGCGCGCTCCTCCCGAGCTTCACCGGGCGCATCGAGCAGGTGCCGCCGCAGTTCTCTGCCATCAAGGTCGCCGGCGAGCGGGCCTACGACATCGCCCGCGACGGCGAGGCGGTCGCGCTCGAGGCGCGGCCGGTCGACATCTTCCAGCTCGTGCTGGTCGAGCCTCCCGACCGCGACCAGGCGGTGTTCGACGCCCATTGCGGCAAGGGCACCTATGTGCGGGCGCTCGCCCGCGACATGGGGCGGCTGCTCGGCTGCCACGGGCACGTGACGGCGCTGCGCCGGACCAGGGTCGGGCCGTTTACCGAACCGGACATGATTTCGCTGGAACGGCTGGAGGCTTTGTGCCATAGAGCCGCCACCGGCGAGGGAACCTTCGCCGGTGCGCTACTGCCCGTCGAGACCGCGCTGGACGACATCCCGGCGCTGGCCGTCAGTCGGGCGGATGCGGCCAGGCTCAACCAGGGCCAGGCCGTCCTGATGCGCGGACGGGATGCTCCCGTGTTGCACGGTACGGTTTACGTGACGGCGTCGGGCCAGTTGATCGCCCTCGCCGAGGTCGACCGGGGCGAGATCATTCCCAAGCGCGTGTTCAACCTCGCCGGGCTGCAGGGCAGCGCCGGCCGCAACCAAGAAGGTCGTTGACGATGTCGCTTCCTGCCGGCCGCAAGGCCGAGATCATCAAGACTTATGCGGTCAAGTCCGGCGACACGGGGTCGCCGGAAGTGCAAGTCGCCATCCTGTCGGAGCGCATCACGGCGCTGACCGACCATTTCAAGACCCACGTGAAGGACAATCATTCGCGGCGCGGCCTGTTGAAGCTCGTGTCGCAACGCCGTCAGCTGCTCGATTACCTCCTGCGCACCGACGAGGCGCGCTACAAGAAGCTGATCGACAAGCTCGGCATCCGTCGCTGAGTTGTAATTGCGCATGTTCCGGAAAAGTGGATCCCGGTTTTCCGAATAGAACATGCGCCGATGGTAAATTTCAGTTTGCGCGGGTTTTGTCCCGTGCATGTTCGAGCGGATCGCAGGTGCGTCCGCCGTGTGCCCGGCGGCAGTGGCCGCCGGGGAATGCCGGGCCGCAGGTGCGGTCCCGGCAAAACCGAGGCTCGAAAGCCATGGCAGGATCGCTGGATACTGCTGCGACGCGCGGAGGCGCTCCGCAACGCAGTGTCTCGCCGTCTTGCTCATGGCTTCCGGACCTGTCCGAAAACCATGAGAGAAAACGCAAATGTTCGATATCCATCGAGTTGAACTCGATTGGGGCGGGCGCAAGCTCGTTCTCGAGACCGGCAAGATAGCCCGCCAGGCCGACGGCGCCGTCGTCGCCACCTACGGCGAGTCCAAAGTCCTCGCCACCGTCGTTGCCGCCAAGGAGCCGCGTGAAGGCATCGACTTCATGCCGCTCACCGTCGATTACCAGGAAAAGTTCTACGCCGCAGGCCGCATTCCCGGCGGTTATTTCAAGCGTGAAGGCCGCCCAACAGAACGTGAGACGCTGATCTCGCGCCTGATCGACCGGCCGGTCCGTCCGCTGTTCGCCGACGGCTGGCGCTGCGAGACGCAGGTGATCATCACCACCTTGTCGCACGATCTCGAGAACGATCCCGATATCGTCGCGATGGTCGCCTCATCCGCCGCGCTCACCCTGTCCGGCGCGCCGTTCATGGGCCCGATCGGCGCCGCGCGCGTCGGCTTCATCAACAACGAGTACGTGCTCAATCCGCAGCTCGACGAGATGGCGGAAAGTCACCTCGACCTCGTCGTCGCCGGCACCCAGGACGCCGTCCTGATGGTCGAGTCCGAGGCGAAGGAGCTGACCGAGGACGTCATGCTCGGCGCCGTGATGTTCGGTCACCGGCACTTCCAGCCGGTCATCGAGGCGATCATCAAGCTCGCCGAGAAGGCCGCCAAGGAGCCGCGCGAGCTCAAGGTCGACGACAACGCCGCGCTCGAGAAGGAAATGCTCGGCCTGATCGAGAAGGATCTGCGCGCCGCCTATGCCGTCCCTGAGAAGATGGCGCGCCACAAGGCGGTCGACGAAGCCAAGGCCAAGGTGGTCGCGCACTACTTCCCCGAAGGCGTCACTGAGCCGGCCTATGACAAGCTGCGCGTCTCCGGCGTGTTCAAGGAGCTCGAAGCCAAGATCGTACGCTGGAACATCCTCGACACCGGCCAGCGCATCGACGGCCGCGACGTGAAGACGGTGCGTCCGATCGTGTCCGAAGTAGGCGTGCTGCCGCGCGCACACGGCTCGGCGCTGTTCACCCGCGGCGAGACCCAGGCGCTGGTAATCGCCACGCTCGGCACCGGCGAGGACGAGCAGTTCATCGACGCGCTGCAGGGGACGTACAAAGAAACGTTCCTGCTGCACTACAACTTCCCGCCCTTCTCGGTCGGCGAGACCGGCCGCATGGGCGGCCCGCGCCGCCGCGAGATCGGTCACGGCAAGCTCGCCTGGCGCGCCATCCATCCGGTCCTGCCGGCGCACCACGAGTTCCCCTACACCATCCGCGTCGTCTCGGAGATCACCGAGTCGAACGGCTCGTCGTCGATGGCGACGGTGTGCGGCACCTCGCTGTCGCTGATGGACGCCGGCGTGCCGCTGAAGCGGCCGACCGCCGGCATTGCGATGGGCCTGATCCTGGAGGACAAGCGCTACGCGGTCCTCTCCGACATCCTCGGCGACGAGGACCATCTCGGCGACATGGACTTCAAGGTCGCCGGCACCGAGCGCGGCGTCACCTCGCTGCAGATGGACATCAAGATCGCCGGCATCACCGAGGAGATCATGAAGGTCGCGCTCGGCCAGGCCAAGGACGGCCGTATGCACATCCTCGGCGAGATGGCGAAGGCACTGACCCAGGCGCGCGCCGAGCTCGGCGAGCATGCGCCGCGCATCGAGGTGTTCTCGATCCCGACCGACAAGATCCGCGAGGTGATTGGCTCGGGCGGCAAGGTCATCCGCGAGATCGTCGAGAAGACCGGCGCCAAGATCGACATTTCCGACGACGGCACCGTCAAGGTTGCCTCGGCCAACGGCGAGTCGATCAAGGCGGCGATCAACTGGATCAAGTCGATCGCGTCGGAGCCCGAGGTCGGTCACATCTACGAAGGCACGGTCGTCAAGGTCATGGACTTCGGCGCCTTCGTGAACTTCTTCGGCGCCAAGGACGGCCTCGTCCACATCAGTCAGCTGGCAGCGCGCCGGGTCCAGAAGACCACCGACGTCGTCAAGGAAGGCGACAAGGTGAAGGTGAAGCTGCTCGGCTTCGACGAGCGCGGCAAGGTCCGCCTCTCGATGAAGGTGGTCGACCAGCAGACCGGCGAGGATCTCGAGGCCAAGCAGAAGGCCGAGGGTGGCGAGCCCCAGCAGGCCGCCGGCGCCGAGTAACGGCACATTTTGCCCTGACGTTGCGAGAGGGCGGCCGTGATGGCCGCCCTTTCCTTTGTCGAAGCGGAAAAACCGGCGAACTCACCTGATATTTCAACGTTGTATGAAAAAACGCGATTCTGTGTTCGCGGTCACTTCCTGCCAGGGCGAGCAGCCCTAAGGTGGCTGCAAGTGAGATGCGCCTCGGCGCCCAACCCGTTAACACAGAGGAGACGATCGATGCCTAGCGCCCGCACCGCCGGCTTCGTCCGTTTCGTTGGTGTTTTGCGGGTGGGCTCCGGGTGCCGCCTTTCGGTGCGCCGTGGGCCTGACCGCGGCGCCGCCCCCAAGTTTCCACCGGCCTGACCTTCGTCGACCCTCCCACCTCGACCTTCCCCGCCCGTGCCCGATGGGGCCCGGGCGGGACTTTTTTGCACATAAGCTTCTGCGCCAGTTGCGGTATTGTGTGGCCGCCGTGAACAATTCAGTCCGGCAGGGGCACCAACCGCTATGGCTAGAGCGAGCCTGTTCGCAGCGCTTCCTGACGACCTCGCGAACGTTCTGTTCGGAGGCGCGCGATCCGTCGCGCTCGCCACGGACCAGACGCTGTTTCTCGCCGGCGACGCCGGCAACGGCTGCTACCGGGTCGAGAAGGGCCTGCTCAAGGTGTCGATGGTCTCGCGCTCGGGCACCGAGCGCATCCTCGCAATCCTCGGCCCGGGGGCGATCGTCGGCGAGCTGGCGATGATCGACGGGCGGCCGCGCTCGGCCTCGGTGGTCGCGCTGAAGGACGCGGAGCTGACTTTCGTCAGCAAGGGGACATTCGACGAGTTCGCCGAGCGTCATCACGAAGTGTACGAGTATCTCGTCAAGGTGCTCGCGGCGCGCATCCGCGAGACCGACGCGGCGATGGCGGCGGTGAGCTTCCTGCCGCTCAAGGGGCGGCTCGCAACGACGATGCTGGAGCTTGCCGAGCACTTCGGTCACGACGTCGGCTCGGGCCGCATCCTGATCCGCCAGAAATTCGGCCAGGCGGATTTCGCCGCCATGGCCGGCATCGCGCGCGAGAACGTCAGTCGCATCCTCAATGACTGGAAGCGCCGGCATCTGGTGAGCCGCATCTCCGGCTACTACTGTCTCGAGAACCGCGACAAGCTGAAGGCCGAGATCGACCACTAGGCTCGGTCAGGCATCACGACGCGCGCTTGGCGGACTGCGCCGAGACACGCCCGACCTCGTCGGCGCCGAAGCCGAGCGTCTCGGCGACGAGCTGCCCGAGCGCGATGAAATCGATCTTGCGCGGCGAGGTGCGCCGCCAACCGAGGCCGACCGTACGGCCCGGCTCGGGCGCAGCGAAGCGCAGCAGCTTGACGCGGTCATCGCGCACCTCGACGTCGACCGCGACGCGCGGCACCAGGGTCACGCCATAGCCGTTGGCGACCATCTGCATCACCGTCGCGAGGCTCGTCGCGCCGAGGCTGATGCCGGTGTCGCGCCGTGCACCAGCGCAATAGGCGAGTGCCTGGTCACGCAGGCAGTGGCCCTCCTCGAGCAGGATCAACCGCTCGCGGTCGATGTCGCTCGCGTCGACGCGCGCGGTTTCGGGACGCGGATCATCGGCCGGAACCGCGAGCACGAATGCATCCTCGAACAACTGCATGGTCTCGATCTCAGGCTCGCCGAGCGGCAACGCCAACATCACGACGTCGAGCGTACCGCGATGAAGCTCCTCGATCAGCGACTTGGTCTGGGTCTCGCGCAACTCGACGCGCAGCTCCGGATAGCGGCGTTGCAGCACCGGCAGAATTTTCGGCAGCACATAGGGCGCCAGCGTGGGGATCACGCCGATCTGCAGCGGTCCGGTCAACGGCCGGCCGCGGTGGCGCGCAAAATCGACGAGATCGCGCGCAGCGGCGAGCACCTGCTCGGCCCGCTTCGCGACCTCCATGCCGGTGTCGGTGAGCATGATGTCGCCGGGCCGTCGCTCGACCAGATCAACGCCGAGATCCTTCTCAAGGTCACGGATCTGCATAGATAAGGCTGGCTGCGTGACGGCGCACGCATCGGCGGCACGACCGAAATGCCGGTGCGACGCCAGGGCCGACAGATAACGGAGCTGCTTCAAGGTGATCACGCCGATAAGATACTCTTATCGCACGGCCCAAACAATTAGATTCGACCTGATCAAAAAAGTGCGCGAGTTTGCGCGCCACACAAGGCTGCCAAAGACAAACGAGAGGAGCTCGGCATGGATGACAAAACCAAAATCGCGGGCAAATGCCCGTTCGCGCACACCAACCGGGACTGGTGGCCGAACCAGCTGAATCTTCAGGTTCTGCACACCAACTCCGCACTGGCCGATCCGATGGGCGAGGCGTTCGACTACGCCAAGGAGTTCAAGAGCCTCGACCTGAATGCCGTGATCAAGGACCTGCATGCCTTGATGACGGACTCGCAGGATTGGTGGCCGGCCGACTTCGGTCACTATGGTGGCCTGTTCATCCGTTTGGCGTGGCATGCGGCGGGCACCTATCGCATCACCGACGGCCGTGGCGGCGCCGGCGCCGGCCAGCAGCGCTTCGCACCGCTCAACTCCTGGCCCGACAACGCGAATCTCGACAAGGCGCGCCGGCTGCTTTGGCCGATCAAGCAGAAGTACGGCCGCAAACTCTCCTGGGCCGACCTGATGGTCCTCGTCGGCAACGTCGCCCTCGACTCGATGGGCTTCAAGACATTCGGTTTCGCCGGCGGGCGCGCCGACGTGTGGGAGCCGGAAGAGCTCTACTGGGGCCCCGAGGGGACGTGGCTCGGCGACGAGCGCTACAGCGGCGAACGCCAGCTCGCGGAGCCGCTCGGCGCCGTGCAGATGGGCCTGATCTACGTTAATCCGGAAGGGCCGAACGGCAAGCCGGACCCGATCGCCGCAGCCAAGGACATCCGCGAGACGTTCTTCCGCATGGCGATGAACGACGAGGAGACCGTCGCGCTGATCGCCGGCGGTCACTCGTTCGGCAAAACCCACGGCGCCGGCGATCCGTCGCTGATCGGCGCGGAGCCGGAAGGCGCCGCCATCGAAGATCAGGGCCTCGGCTGGAAGAGTAAGCACGGCACCGGCATTGGCGCCGACGCGATCACTGGCGGCCCGGAGGTCACCTGGACGCAGACGCCGACCAAGTGGAGCAACCTCTTCTTCAAGAACCTGTTCGAAAACGAATGGGAGCTGACGAAGAGCCCGGCCGGTGCACAGCAGTGGATGGCGAAAGGCGCGGCGGCCACCATCCCGGACGCCTACGACAAATTGAAGAAGCATGTGCCGACCATGCTGACCACCGACCTCTCGCTGCGGTTCGATCCGGCCTACGAGAAGATCTCGCGGCGCTTCTATGAGCACCCGGACCAGTTTGCGGACGCGTTCGCCCGCGCATGGTTCAAGCTCACGCACCGCGACATGGGCCCGATCCAGCGCTACCTCGGCCCGCTCGTGCCGAAGGAGACGCTGATCTGGCAGGACCCGATCCCGGCCGTCGATCATCCGTTGATCGGCGAAAAGGAGATTGCCGATCTCAAGGCAAAGATCCTGGCGTCGGGTCTGACAGTCTCCCAGCTCGTGTCGACCGCCTGGGCCTCGGCTTCGACGTTCCGCGGCTCCGACAAGCGCGGCGGCGCGAACGGCGCGCGCATCCGTCTCGCGCCGCAGAAGGATTGGGAGGTCAACCAGCCGGCTCAGCTGAAGACGGTCCTCCAGAAGCTCGAAGCGATTCAGAAGGAGTTCGGCAAGAAGGTGTCGCTCGCCGACCTGATCGTTCTCGGTGGCTCGGCGGCGGTCGAGAAGGCCGCGAAGGACGCAGGCGTCGACGTGAAGGTTCCCTTCGCGCCGGGACGCATGGACGCGTCGCAGGAGCAGACCGACGTCGAGTCCTTTGCTCCGCTCGAGCCGCGTGCCGATGGCTTCCGCAACTATATCAGCGGCAAGCGGCAGTTCATGACGCCCGAGGAGGCGTTGGTGGATCGGGCGCAGTTGCTCAGGCTGACGGCGCCGGAGATGACGGCTCTCATCGGCGGCCTGCGCGTGCTCGGCGCGAATGCCGGCGGGTCGAAGCACGGCGTCCTCACCGCGAAGCCCGGCACGTTGACGAACGACTTCTTTGTCAACCTGCTCGACATGAGCACGGAATGGCAGCCGTCCGGCGACAGCGTGTACGAGGGCCGCGACCGCAAGACGAAGGCGGCCAAGTGGACCGGCACCCGCGTCGACCTGATCTTCGGTTCGCACTCGCAGCTCCGCGCCTTCGCGGAAGTGTATGCCTGCGCGGACTCGAAGGAGAAGTTCGTGAAGGACTTCGTGGCGGCGTGGACCAAGGTAATGAACGCGGACCGCTTCGACCTCGGCTGATCTCTGCGAAACGCACCTGCAGCCTGCGGCCGGGATCTCCAGGATCCCGGCCGTTTCATTTGACCACCACCTCGACCCAATGAATGGCGTTGCGCGCGCCGTCGTCCGGCTGCACCGCGCCGTTCGTGTCCACCGCCCGCGCGCCGAGGCGCTGCCGGCCGGTCGTTTCCGGACGCCACATCGCCGAAAAGCGCTGCCAGGAACGGCCGCGCCGCGGCTCGACTGTCGCGGCAATGCGCAGGTCGCCGGCCCCTCCTTCGATCACCACCGACCCAACGCCCGCATCGGCCCAGGCCCAGCCCCAGATCTCGACCGGCATGCCCAGCTGGACCTGCGCCCGCGGCCAAGGGTCGACAATCACCGACTGCGGCGCGACCGCCCACACCGGCTGCGTGCGGCCGGTCGGCTGTCCGTTCTGCATGATCGGGTCGTTGTACCAGCGCGTCGTAAACGGCCCGTCGCTGCGCTCGGCCGCGAACGTCATGCGCGTGAGCCACTTCACGCTGTTGGTGCCGTAGAAGCCCGGCACGACCAGCCGGAGGGGAAAGCCGTGCTCCGGCGTGAGCAGTGCGCCGTTCATGCTCTCGGCAATCAGCACATCGTCGGCGATGCGCGCGAGCGGCAGATCCTTGGCATAGGCGTCGATCGCGACGCCGTCGAACGTTCCCCAGTCCGCGCCGAACGACCACACATACTTGGCCTCGGGCCGCGGCTGCACCGAAGCGACCACATCGGCGAGGCGATAGCCGCCCCACATCACGTTGCTCACGCGCTGGGTCGGACGCGACGGCTCCATCGGATTGCCCGCGCACTGATGGAACGCCTCGATCTCCACGTAGGGAAACGTGCGCAGCTCGGCGAGAGAAAACGCGCGTGGATGCTCGACCAAGCCGTCGATCGTGATCGACCAGCTCTCCGCGTCGACCTGCGGCACGCCGAGATGGCACAGCACGATCACGTCGCCGGCGTCAGTGAGCCGCGACGTCATTTGATACGGCTCGAGCGGAATCCGCCCAAACCCACTGGCCGGATCGAGATGCACGCGGTCCATCATGCGAGACAACCGAAGGCCGCCATCTGCGGTTCCTTTCGTGCAGCGGATCGGTCAGAAGCGCATCAATTCGCGCACGCTGTGCGAATTCGTCGCGCCGAAATTTTGGGCAGCCTACTGCGCGGCGTCCTTGATCGCCGAGCCCTGCTCGGCCGCGGTTTCCGCAGCGTCCACGGTCTTGAGCGCGCCTGGATGCGGCATCGACACGATGCTGTAGCCGGAATCGACGAAGTGGATGTCGCCGGTCACGCCGGTCGACAGATCGGAGAGGAGATAGAGCGCGGCGCCGCCGATCTCGTCGATCGACACCGTGCGGCGAAGCGGCGAGTGCCGCTGCTGGAAGTTGAACATCAGCCGCGCGTCGGTGATGCCGGCGCCGGCGAGCGTGCGCACCGGTCCGGCGGAGATCGCGTTGACGCGGATCGCCGACGGGCCGAAATCAGCCGCGAGATAGCGCACTGAGGCTTCGAGTGCCGCCTTGGCGACGCCCATCACGTTGTAGTTCGGCATCACGCGTGTCGAGCCGCCATAGGTCAGCGTCACCATCGCGCCGCCCCCCGGCATCAGCATGGCGGCACGGCGCGAGACCTCGGTGAACGAGAAGCAGGAGATCAGCATCGTGCGGGTGAAGTTCTCGCGCGTCGTGTCGGCGTAGCGGCCCTTCAGCTCGTTCTTGTCGGAGAAGGCGATGGCGTGAACGAGGAAGTCGAGCGAGCCCCAGGTCTTGCCGAGCGTCGCGAACACGGCGTCGAGCGAGGCGACGTCCTCGACGTCGCACGGCAGCACGATCTCCGAGCCGATCGAGGCGGCGAGCGGCTTGACCCGCTTGCCGAGCGCCTCGCCCTGATAGGTGAACGCGCACCTAGCGCCGTGCGCGGCGAGCGTCTTGGCGATGCCCCAGGCGATCGAGTGGTCGTTGGCGACCCCCATGATCAGGCCGCGCTTGCCGTCCATCAGCCCCATGCGCAACTCCCCACACCTGCAGGGCCGCCCCCCGAGGCAGCTCCCCATACACTCCGCGTCAGGCAACGAAATAGCAAGCGCTCACGTCCTCGAATTGCCGAATTGTGCGTCGCGTTGTGAGTTCCGTTCCCGGGAACGGAGCAACGTCCGAAGCTTACGCGTCGAGCCGCTTGAACACGATCGAGGCGTTGGTGCCGCCGAATCCGAACGAATTGGAGAGCACACAGCCGAGCGCGACGCTGTCCTGCCGCTCGCGCACGATCGGAATTCCGTCGAAGGCCGGATCGAGGTTCTCGATATTGGCGCTCTCGCAGATGAAACCGTTGTTCATCATGAGGAGCGAATAGATCGCCTCCTGCACGCCGGCGGCGCCGAGCGAGTGGCCGGTCAGCGACTTGGTCGCAGAGATCGGCGGGCATTTCGCGCCGAACACGTCGCGGATCGCCTCGATTTCCTTCAGGTCGCCGATCGGCGTCGAGGTCGCATGCGGATTGATGTAGTCGACCGGCGCCTTCACATTCGCGAGCGCCATGCGCATGCAGCGCGCCGCGCCCTCGCCCGACGGCGCCACCATGTCGTAGCCGTCGGAGGTCGCGCCGTAGCCCGCCACCTCGGCGTAGATCTTCGCGCCGCGCGCCTTGGCGTGCTCGAGCTCCTCGAGCACGAGGACGCCGGCGCCGCCGGCAATGACGAAGCCGTCGCGGTCGACGTCATAGGCACGCGAGGCCTTGTCCGGCGTGGCGTTGTACTTCGACGACATCGCGCCCATGGCGTCGAACAGCACCGACAGCGTCCAGTCGAGCTCCTCGCAGCCGCCGGCGAAGATCATATCCTGCTTGCCGAGCTGGATGACTTCCATCGCATTGCCGATGCAGTGGTTCGACGTCGCGCAGGCCGACGAGATCGAGTAGTTGACGCCCCTGATCTTGAACCAGGTCGCGAGCGTGGCCGAGGCGGTCGACGACATCGCCTTCGGCACGGCGAACGGTCCAACCCGCTTCGGGCCCTTGCTGCGCGCCGTATCGGCCGCCTCGACCACCGCGCGGGTCGACGGACCGCCCGAGCCCATGATGATGCCGGTGCGCTCGTTGGAGATGTCCTTCTCCTCGAGGCCGGCATCGCGGATCGCCTGCTCCATCGCCACGTGATTCCAGGCGGCGCCGCCGCCGAGGAACCGCATGGCGCGGCGATCGACCGCCTCGCTCGGGTCGAGCGTCGGCGCGCCGTGCACCTGGCAGCGAAAGCCGAGCTCGGCGTATTTCTCGGCCCGCACGACGCCGGACTTGGCTTCGCGCAGGCTGGCCAGAACCTCCTGGGTGTTGTTGCCGATGGACGAGACGATGCCCATCCCGGTGACGACGACCCGTTTCATGCTTGCCTCTTCCGCATCTTGGGGCGCGCGCTTGCCGCTCTCGCAACGCCGCGCTCAGGCCCCGCTCGGCTGCGGCACCTGATCGTGCCGGAACAGGCCGACTTTAAGGTCGAAGGCCCGGTAGATCACCGAGTCGTCGGCGGACAGCCAGCCATCCGCAATGCCGAGCACCAACTTTGACCGCATCACCCGCTTGATGTCGATGCCGTAGACCACTTTCTTGACGCTCGGAAGAACCTGATCGGAGAACTTCAGCTCGCCAAGGCCGAGCGCCCGCCCGCGGCCGGGCGAGCCCAGCCAACCGAGGAAGAAACCCAGCATCTGCCACAGCGCATCGATGCCGAGACAGCCCGGCATCACCGGATCACCCTTGAAATGGCAGGGGAAGAACCAGAGGTCCGGTTTGACGTCGAGGACGGCACGGACCAGGCCCTTGCCGTGTTCACCGCCCTTCTCGGCGATCTCCGAGATGCGGTCGAACATCAGCATGGGCGGCAATGGCAATTGCGGCCCGTCAACGAACAACTCGCCGCGGCCGCACGCGAGCAGGTCCTGATATTCGAAGCTCGAACGCCGCTCTGTCATGCCCGTCCCGTTCTCAACGCATGGCCCCGCATGCCGTTGCAACTCCCTAACATACGCCACCCGAGGGGCAAAGTTCCCACCTCGACACCATGCTCCGACAGGGTATAACCGTGCGGTGCCGCTTTTGCGAAAGAGTTGCAAAAGCGCGTCAACCCGGATATAATTTCATTTGTAACGATTATAAGGAGGCGAGGCTCCTCGATGTCGCAGCGTACCATTGTGCAGTCGGTCGTGCCGGCGAGCGCTGAACGTGGCGCCGCGGCGGCCACGCGCGCCGAGTTGAACGGGTGCCCGTGGCACGACGTGAAGGCCATGCTGCGCGACGTCGGTTTGCGCCCTACGCGCCAGCGCATGGCGCTCGGCTGGATTCTGTTCGCCAAGGGTGACCGGCACCTCACCGCCGAGATGCTCTACGAGGAGGCGACCAAGGCCAAGGTGCCGGTGTCGCTCGCCACGGTCTACAACACGCTGCATCAGTTCACGGAGGTCGGCTTGCTTCGCCAGGTCGCGGTTGACGGCTCGAAGAGCTATTTCGACACCAACGTGTCGGACCACCACCACTTCTTCGTCGAGGGCGAGAGCGCCCTTGTCGACATTCCGGGCGCCGAGCACATCGTCGGCAAGCTGCCCGAGGTGCCGGAAGGTTACGAGATCGCCCGCGTCGACGTCGTCGTGCGGCTGCGCAAGAAAGACTGACGTTCTACGCTTTGAAGTTTACGACGCGGCGCCTCGGCGCCGCGTTTTGTTTTGCAAGATGTTTTGGAGGATCGAGACCTACTCGACCTTCTCGTTCGGATAGACGCCCCACAGGCGCTCCTGCTGGATCCAGCCGTCAAACCCCTTGCCGACGATGCGGCACCAGCCCGGCTTGCAGGTCTTCACCGCGCCGAGCACGCCCGCCTGCAGCTTGGCCGCAAGCTCGCTCTCCGCGGAGGCCATCTCGTGCAGCGGCACCAGGTCGTCCTTCTCCTTGGCTTTGGTTGCGACTGAGACGATCGCCGTTCGCTTGCCCGACAGCATCGAGTGATAGACCCAGCCCTCCGCGCCTTCCCAGTCGCGGATGCGCCGCCAGTTCTCGAACTCGGCGGTCACTTCGACCGGCAGGCCCGAGCGGGTATAGACCCAGGTCACGTCGTGATCTTTGGTCGGACCGGCGCGCACATTGACGCGGTCGGATTTCAGGCTGACGAAGCGCGGAATCGGCAGGCCGCTGGCGGCCCCGGGCGCGACGTCCGCGGCTGCCCTTGCGGCCGCTATTCCGGTCATGCCGACGACCGCCACCGCAAACGCGAGGCCGGCCGCCCGGCAGATGCTTCCCCAATAGCTGCTACCGTCCATCGTGACGCAACATCACACAGTTGAGCTCTGTGACGATCCCCATGGCGACATCGGGCGGAAACCACGGTCCCCCGCTTTGTCTCGACCCTCGCATCTGGTACAGAGAACGAGCCCCGCACCCGTGCCGATGTCGCCAATATCCAGTTACGCCGGAGCAGGTTAAGGAGACCTGAATCCCCCAACTGGGAACCCCAAGGTTGATTAATGACGAATCGGAAGAAGCCGCTGGTCATCGTCACACGCAAGCTGCCCGAGCGCGTGGAAACGCGCATGCGCGAATTGTTCGACGCGCGGCTCAACCTCGACGACAGGCCGCTGAGCCAGAGCGAGCTCGCCGAGGCGGTGAAGAGCGCCGACGTGCTGGTGCCGACCGTCACCGACCGTATCGATGCCTCGGTGCTCAGCCAGTCCGGCGAGAAGCTCAAGCTGATCGCCAATTTCGGCAACGGCGTCGATAACATCGACGTCGCGACGGCCCTGCAGCGCGGCATCACCGTGACCAATACGCCCGGCGTGCTCACCGAGGACACCGCCGACATGACCATGGCGCTGATCCTCTCGGTGCCGCGGCGGCTCGCCGAGGGCGCGAACGTCCTCACCGGCGACAAGGAATGGTCGGGCTGGGCGCCGACCTGGATGCTCGGCCACCGCATCTGGGGCAAGCGGCTCGGCATCGTCGGCATGGGCCGCATCGGCCAGGCGGTCGCGCGGCGCGCGCGCGCCTTCGGCCTGCAGATCCACTACCACAATCGCCAGCGCGTCGCGCCGCAGATCGAGGAAGAGCTCGACGCGACCTATTGGGAGAGCCTCGACCAGATGCTCGCCCGCATGGACATCATCTCGGTCAATTGCCCGCACACGCCGGCGACCTATCACCTCCTCTCCGCGCGCCGCCTCAAGCTGATGCGGCCGGATGCCTATATCGTCAACACCGCGCGCGGCGAGGTGATCGACGAGAACGCGCTGATCCGCATGATCGAGGCGGGCGAGCTCGCTGGCGCCGGCCTCGACGTGTTCGAGCACGAGCCGGCGGTCAACCCGAAGCTCGCCCGGCTCGCGCGCAGCGGCAAGATCGTGCTCCTCCCGCACATGGGGTCGGCGACGATCGAAGGCCGCGTCGACATGGGCGAGAAGGTGATCATCAACATCCGCACCTTCATGGACGGGCATAAGCCGCCGGATCGCGTGCTGCCGTCGATGTTGTGAGAGGCCGGCGCCCCTCCAGGCTAACATCCGGCTAACTTTTGCTAACGCGGTTTGGCCCGGTTTGTTAGCCGGCCCGCCGCGCTGATGACTATTGATGACTATTGATGACTTTTGATGACCTCGCCGGCCATCCGCGAGGTCATCATTCGGTCGGACGCATGCCGACAACGACGAAAGGCCGCGCACCGCGCGGCCCGATCCACTGATGTTTTCCATGCTCCGCCCGCCGGGTGAACGCCCGGTGATCGGTCGAGATCATGCTAGCGCGGGCGGCGCAAAGAATGGAAGCGAAGTCGCTGCTTCTGTGCGTGTGTGAACAAGCCTGTGGACACGGCAGTGCCTCGTACCCCGGACAAGCGAGCGTCAGCGAGCGCAGATCCGGGGCCCAGCGCAAAAAGTGCGAAGCGCAATATTTGATAGAGACGCGCTTCGCGTGTCAGCTTTTTGTGCTGGGTCCCGGCTCTCGCTTCGCTCGGCCGGGACAGGAGTCATCATGCGTGGATCGACAGATCCTTGATCGTCGGATTGTCGCCCGTGAGCGGATTGCCCGCATCCCACGCATAATTGAGCGTCTCAAATCGCATCGAGCGCGCGTCGATCATGAGCAGCCGCCCGACCAGGCCGTCGCCGAAGCCGACGAGCTCGCGCATCACCTCGAGCGCCATCAGCGAGCCGACCACGCCGGTCAGCGCGCCCAATATGCCGGCCTCGGCGCAGGCCGGCACCGTGCCGGGCGGCGGCGGCTCCGGAAACAGGCAGCGATAGCTCGGGTTGGGCCGACCGTCCGCCGCGCGCTCATGGGCGCGGATCGTGGTGAGCGTGCCGTCGAACGTGCCGACCGCCGCCGTCACCAGCGGCCTGTTCGCGAAGTAGCAGGCATCGGCCACCAGGTAGCGCGTCGCGAAATTGTCGGAGCCATCGGCGACGATGTCGTAGCGGCCGACCAGGTCGAGCGCGTTCTTGGCATCGAGCCGCACGCCGTGGGTTTCGACCGCGACCAGCGGATTGAGCCGGCTGATCGCCGCGGCGGCGCTCAGCACTTTTTCGCGACCGATATCGCCCGTGGCGTGGATCACCTGCCGCTGCAGGTTCGACAGCGACACCTCGTCATCGTCGACCACACCGAGCGTGCCGATGCCGGCGGCGGCGAGATAGAGGAGCACCGGCGCGCCGAGCCCGCCGGCGCCGATCACCAGCACGCGCGCCTGCTTGAGCGCGGCCTGGCCCGGCCCGCCGACCTCCCGCAGCACGATGTGGCGCGCGTAACGCTCGACTTCCTCTTTGGTCAGCATGGTCTCGGCCGCTCCTGCCGATGTCATATAAGTGTGTTCGGTTCCTGTTGCACGCGCGGCACGATCGGCTAGGTTTTTCACAGACTGGTTCTGTGCGGGACGTGAGAGGCGTGACATGAGATTTGCGTGCGCTTTGGCCGTTGTGCTGGCCGGATGCGTGGCGGCTGCCGCCCAGGATGCCGCACCCGCCGCCAAGCCGGCCGCGGCTGCCGCCAAATCGAAAACCGTGGCCAAGAAGGGGCCGCCACCGGCCATCGCGGCCGCCAAGACGACCTATGACGGCATGTCGCAGCCGGAGCGCGTCGCCATCCAGTCCGACCTGATCTGGACCGGCGACTACAACGGCATCGCCGATGGCGATTTCAACGACCGCTCGATCCAGGCCGTGAAAGCCTTCCAGGAGCGACAGGGCAACAAAGCGACCGGCGTGCTCAACGTCCAGGAGCGCGCGCTGCTCACCGAGGCGGCGACGAAGCGCAAGGACGAGGCCGGCTGGAAGATCGTCGACGACAAGGCGACCGGCGCGCGGCTCGGCGTACCGACCAAGATGGTGCCGCAGACCGGCGATGCCAAGAACGGCGACGTGAAGATCGGCAGCCGCTGGCAGTCGGGCAAGGGCGAGGTGCAGATCGAGACGTTCCGGGTCAATCCGGCGACGCTCGCCGCGGTCTATGACCAGCAGCGCAAGCAGCCGGCCAACCGCAAGGTCGATTACAGCGTCATCAAGGACACTTTCTTCGTGATCTCGGGCCTGCAGAGCCTGAAGAAATTCTACGTGCGAGGCCAGATCAAGAGCGGCGACAAGAACGGCGACGTGCGCGGCTTCGTCGTGCTTTACGACCAGGCCGTGGAGGGCATCATGGAGCCGGTCGCGGTGGCGATGTCGAGCGCCTTTGCGGCGTTCCCCGCGGTAGCCGCCGAGGGCCCGGCGCCGAAACGGCCGGTCGACTATGGCACCGGCATCGTCGTGAGCGCCGCGGGCGATGTCGTGACCGACCGCGAGGTGGTCGACGGCTGCCAGTTCGTCGTCGTTCCCGGCTATGGCCACGCCGAGCGCGTCGCCGACGACAAGGACACCTCGCTGGCGCTGCTCCGGCTCAACGGCGCGCAGAACCTCAAGCCCGTCGCAGTCGGCGGCGACGCGCCGCGCGGCGGCGACGTGACCCTGGTCGGCATCGCCGACCCGGAGCGGCAGGACGGCGGCGGCGCGGTGACGACGGCCAAGGCGAAGCTCGCCGGCGCCGGCCTTGCGCGCTTGGTCGAGCCGGCGCCGCTGCTCGGTTTCTCGGGCGCGGCGGCGATCGAGGCCGATCAGCGCTTCGTCGGCATGGTGGCGCTCAAGCCGCAAGGCGCGGCGATGACGGACGCGATCGCCATCCGGCAATTCCTCGACACGCAGCATGTGCGCACCGAATCCGGCGCGACGCAGGACGCGAGGTCCTCGGTGGTGCGGGTGATCTGCGTGAGGAAATGAGGCAATGACCCGTGCCCCGGACAAGCGAGCGCCAAAAGGGCGTTCACGCCCGTCTTCGACGGGCTATGGAGCGCAGATCCGGAGCCCAGCACAAGAAGCTGACGCGCGAAGCGCGTCGCCATAGAGTCTCTAGTAGAAAAAAAGGGATATTGCGCTTCGCGCTTTTTGCGCTGGGTCCCGGCTCTTCGCTCGCTGCGCTCGCTTCGGCCGGGACACGAGGCAGTGACTCCTGCCCCGGACAAGCGAGCGTTAGCGAGCGCCGATCCGGGGCCCAGCGCAAGAAGCTGACGCGCGGAGCGCGTCGCTACTTTTCCTCGAACTTCGGCGGGCGCTTCTCGATGAACGCGTTCATGCCTTCGCGCTGATCGTTGGTCGCGAACAGCGAGTGGAACACGCGCCGCTCGAAGCGGATGCCTTCGGCGAGCGAGGCTTCGAATGCGCGGTTGACCGCCTCCTTCGCGACCATCAGCGATGGCAGCGACATCGACGCGATGGCCTCGGCGACCTTCATGGTCTCGTCCATCAGGCTCGCGAGCGGCACCACGCGCGCGACCAGGCCCGAGCGCTCCGCTTCGGCCGCGTCCATCATGCGGCCGGTCAGCGTCAGGTCCATCGCCTTGGCCTTGCCGACCGCGTGAGTGAGCCGCTGCGTGCCGCCGATGCCCGGGATGACTCCCAGCTTGATCTCCGGCTGGCCGAACTTCGCGTTGTCCGCGGCGATGATCATGTCCGCCTGCATGGCGATCTCGCAGCCGCCGCCGAGCGCAAAGCCCGCCACCGCGGCGATGACCGGCTTGCGCGCCTCGGCGATGAAGTGCCAGTTGGCGCAGAAGTCATCCCTGGTCACGTCGGTGAACGACTTGCCGGCCATCTCCTTGATGTCGGCGCCGGCGGCGAACGCCTTCTCGGAGCCGGTCAGGACGATGCAGGAAATACCCGGGTCGGCCTCGCAGACTGCGATCGCCGCGGCAAGCTCGTCCATCAGCTTGGCGTTGAGCGCGTTCAGCGCCTGCGGCCGGTTGAGGCGGATGATGCCGACCTTGCCTTTGGTTTCGACGGTGATGGTTTCGTAGCTCATGGCGGCCCCGGACAGAGATGCTGATGTCTCTGGCTATCCGAGGCTGCCTGGTAGAGCAAGACTCAGAACTTCAGGTTTGCGAATGCCCGCACGCCGATCCCCGGCATCAGCACCACGTCCTTCGTATAGGAGACGCTGTTGCGAATGTCCTCGTTGAGCAGGTTGTTGCCGACGAGGCCGACCGTGACCTCGCGCGGCCCGTAATCGACCGGCTTGAGCTTGGTCGTGTAGCTGAGCTCCGCGCGCAACAGGTTGTAGCCCGCTGTCGGCGTCTCGCCGATGATGGCAATGTCGTCCTGCGCGAAGGCGTGCAGCAGGTTGACGCGCGCTAGCCAATGCGCGTCGCGCCAAAACACGCCGCCGCCGAGCCGCATCGGCGGGATGCGCGGCACGTTGCTGCCGTCGGTGAAGGTCGCGCGCACGAGGTCGAACTGGTTCTCGATGCCGAACATGCCGCCCGCGAGCGGGGCGACGTCGAGCTGGCTCTGCCATTCCATCCCGCGGAAGATCGCATCGCGCTGCGAATAGCGGGCCTGTTTCAGCTCGAGCGGCCCGGCCGGATCGTCGGCCGCGATGCAGGTGGCCTCCTCGCAGGTATTGCCGGTCAGCCGGCGGAAGATGAAGCCGTCGAACCGCGTGTAGTAGCCGGTCAGCTCGAACCGCAACGGACCGACCGCGCGCCGCAATCCGGCCTCGACCGATTTCGCGACCTCGATCTTCAGGTTGGGATCGCCGATGTCAAATGTCGTCGTGGCATCGTGAGCACCGCGCGAGAACAGCTCGGCCGGCTTCGGCGCACGCTCGACATATTGCCCGGTGACGCTGGCGACCAGATTCCACGGCAGGTTCTGGATCAGGCCGACGCTGCCGCTCACGGGCGTAAAATGCAGGTCGCGCCCCACCGCCGGACCGATGCTGGCCGGATCGGTGGCGAGGTCGAAGGTGTCGGGAATGAAGCCCGGCACCGTGCCGCTGAGATTGACACGCTCGATACGGCCGGCGAGCTGCGCCTTGGTCGACTCGGTGAACTTGAACTCGTTGAAGATATAGCCGGCGACGCGCGTGTTGCTGTTCGGGTCCCACAGGCCGTTGAGCGGGCTCGTCGGATCGTCGGGGCTCGATGCGGTGAGCCGCTGGTGGCCGGCCTGGACGCCGACCGCGGTGGTGAGCGTCGCAAAGCGCAGGTTGAACGGCGCGAGCTGCACCTCGACCCTGCCCTCCTCCTCCCTGTTGGTGAAGGTCTGGCGGATGCCGTCGCTTGCCGGATCGAGCGGATCGGCGAGGCCGATCTCGTTGTGCTTGTAGTCTGTCGCGCCGAACCAATAGCGGACCGCGTCGACCACCGGGCCATCCGGGCGGTACTCGCCCTTGCTCAGGATCTTGGTCTGGCGCGCATCGATGCGTGTATTGTGGTTCTCTCCGTCGATGCCGGGGATGTGGTAGAGCGTGTTGTTCTGCACCACCGCGGCGCCGATGAAGCCGCCGGCGAAGATGTACGAGCCGCCGACCGACTCGCCGTCGGCGCGCAGCGATGAATTCGGCTGCCGGCCGTTGAAGTTCGCCGGCTGTGTGGCGCGCGGCGCATCCGCCGGATCGGGCGGCGTGAGATACGGATAGCTCGGCACGCGATAATCGCTGGCACGCCGGCCGAACGCATCGGCGTGGAATGCGAAATTTCCGGCGCCGGCGTCGAGCAGCAGCGCGCCCTCGCGGCCGTTGTCGACGCTGGTGAGGGCGCCGCGCGTCTCGACATTGACGCAGCCCTGCGGGCTCGCCGCCGGCGGCGCCTTGGTGATGCCGACATATGGCACCGGGGCGTAGGACTGGCACGGCAGCGCGTCGGGGATGCGGTTGTTGGTGGCCGTGACGACGCCGCCGATCGACTGCGAGCCGTAGCGCAGGGTCGCCGGGCCGCGGATCACCTCGATCTGGTTGGTCGACAGCGGATCGATCGGCACGAAGTGGTCTTCGCCGAGATCGGACGCGCCGCCGGCGCCGACGCCGTTCTCGACGATGCCGATGCGATTGACGTCGAGACCGCGCACGATGGGGCGGCTCGACGCGCCGGGTGCGAAGCTCGAGCCGGTGATGCCGGGTTTCGAGAACAGCACGTCACCGAGCGTGCCGCCGCTCGTGCGGCGCAGCTCCGCGTTGGGCACCACGGTCACGGTCGCGAACTGGTCGGTCACGATCGGCAGCGTGCCGGGCGCGGCGACATCGGATGGCGGCGCGGTCTGCTGCACTGTCGGTGCCGCGGAACCGGAGGGCGTCGCCGGCGCGGCCGGCGTCGCGCGCGCCGCCCTGGGCGTCGGCCGCACCGGACGCCGCACGATCGGGCTGGGCGCGGTGACGCGCAGCTCCGGCAGTTGCGCCTGCGCCTGCGCGGGCTGATCACTTCCCGCCGTTACTGCTGCGATGGAAACCGTCGCAACGAGGCTTCGCCGCGCGACGTGCAAGACCGATCTCACATTGCTCGACACTGATCCCCCACCCCATCTCGTAATGTTATAATATTACATTAACAGCGACGAAGACGCCGTCAAGGGCTTCGCGAGTCAATTCAGTTGAAAGCCGACCGGCAGCGTGTAGCTCACGGCGACTCCGCCGGGCGGCGGCGGAAACGGCGCGGCACGCCGCACCACGGCCACCGCTTCGCGATCGAGCACGGCGTGGCCGGAGGTCTTCACCAGCTCGACCGATGCGAGCTGACCGCTGCCATCGATCGCAAAGGTCACGACCGCCCTGCCCTGCTCGCGCTTGCTGCGCGCGTCCGCGGGGTAGCGCTTCTGGCGCGCAAGGCGCGCGGCGACCGCGCCGCCGTAGCGGACATCGGCGGCCGAGGCACCGTGGCCGACGCCGCTCGCCGCCGCGGACGGCGCCTGCGGCGTGCGCGTTTCGACAGTCTGCTTGGGTACCTCCGTCGGCGGCATCGGCGGATCGGGCTTGCGCTCAACCTGCTCGATCGGCGCCGGCGCAATGGATTCGGCATCGGCCGTCTTCGGCTCCTGATGCTGCTCCTGCTGGCGCTGCTCCGGTTTCGCCGCCTCGATCTCCGGCTGATCCTGCGTTTCGATCTTGACGGGCTGCTCGGCAAGCCCCGCCGCGCTGTTCGCGCCGATCAGGATCTCGACCGAGATCGCCTGCTCGCCGACGCTGGCCAGCTCGTCCGCAGCCGGCGTCACCAGCCAAGCCAGCAGTACCGCGTGCAGGGCAATCGACCCCGCCAGCAACGCCGCGAAGCTGGTGCGCTGCTCGCGGGCCATGATCGGCGCCGGCCGGTCACCGATCGCGGGCCCGACGGCAGGTGGGGTCAACTCATGCTCGGGCACCGGGACTGGCGTCATCGGACAGCAACAGGGTGTCTTTGGAGCACTGGAATCGTAATATTATAACGTAAAGCTTTACAACGGGATACCGCCGCGATCAAGCCTGGACGGGCGCTCGGCCCATTCGCGGGTTGAATTAAGCCCGCGCCGCGATCGACATCGAAAGCGGCCTTGAGCCGTGCTAAAGGCGCGGCTCGCCCGAGGCCTCTCCAATGAACGATGCCGCACCGATCACGCCCGATGCCCGCGCGGAGGCGCTTGTCGCCTCCTATGAGCGCGTCGGCTACGCGCGCGTGGCGCCGGCGATCCTCCAGCCGGCGGAGCCGTTCCTCGACCTCTCGGGCGAGGACATCCGCGGCCGCATGTATCTGACCACCGACGCGGCCGGGCGGGAGTTCTGCCTGCGGCCCGACCTGACCATCCCGGTGTCGTGCGACTATCTCGCGTCGCCGCTGGCCGGCCGGCCGGCGCAATTCTGCTATCTCGGCCCGGTATTCCGTCAGCGCCAGCACGGCTCCGGCGAGTTCCTGCAGGCCGGCATCGAGTCGTTCGGCCGCGCCGACACGGCGGCGGCCGACGCGGAGATGATCTGGCTCGGCCTCGAGGCGACCGGGCACTACGGCCTCGAGACGCCCGACATCCGCATCGGCGACGTCAACCTGTTCGCGGCCTTCATTGCCGCGCTCGACCTCGCACCGCTGTGGCAGCGGCGGCTGATCAAGGACTTCAACAGGAAATCCTCGCTCGCCCACGACCTCGACCGGTTGAGCCTCGGCGCGCCGCTCGGCAAGCCGGAATATCAGGGCGTGCTCGCCGCGCTCGCCAATTCCGATCCGGCCGCCGCGCATGCGCTGGTGACCGATCTTCTCTCGATCGCCGGCATCGCCACCGTCGGCGGCCGCAGCGTCGAGGAGATCGCCGACCGTTTCCTCGAGCAATCGGCGCCCGGTGCCGGCACACGCCTGCCGCACGACATCCGCGCGCTGATCGATCGCTTCCTCGGCGTGCAAGGCTCGCCGGACGACGCCGCCGCCGACCTGCGCGCGCTCGCCGAGAATGCCGGGATCGACCTCTCCGCCGCCATCGACCTGTTCGAGAGCCGCACCGGCTTTCTTGCCGCGCGCGGCGTCGACGTCGCCCGCATCCGTTTCTCGACCGCGTTCGGGCGCGGCTTCGACTACTACACCGGCTTCGTGTTCGAGCTGCACGATCCGTCGGGCGAGGTGCAGGGCCAGCTGGTCGCCGGCGGCCGCTATGACGGCCTGCTCACCCGGCTCGGCGCCGAGGCGCCGATCCCGGCAGTCGGCTTCGCGGTGTGGATCGAGCGGCTCGCCGCGCTCGGCGGCGGCGCGGGAGCGTTGTCATGAGCGCCGCGCTGGTCGTCGCGGTGCCGGCCAAGGGCCGGCTGCAGGAGAACGCCGAGAGCTTTTTCGCGCGCGCGGGGCTCACGCTCGTGAAACCGCGCGGCGCGCGCGACTATCGCGGCGCCATCGCCGGCCTGGCCGGCGTCGAGGTGGCGTACCTCTCCGCGTCGGAAATCACCCAGCAGCTCGCCCAGGGCGCGGTGCATCTCGGCGTCACCGGCGAGGACCTGGTGCGCGAGATGATCCCCGACGCCGAGCGCCACGTGGTGATGATCGACGGGCTCGGCTTCGGCTACGCCAATGTGTGCGTGGCGGTGCCGCAGGCATGGATCGACGTGCGCACCATGTCCGATCTCGACGACGTCGCGAGCGCGTTCCACCACAAGCACGACCGCCGCATGCGGGTCGCGACCAAGTACATCAACCTGACGCGCGCGTTCTTCGCGCAGCACGGCATCACCGATTATCGCGTGGTCGAAAGCTCCGGCGCGACCGAGGGCGCGCCCGCGGCCGGCACCGCCGAGCTGATCGTCGACATCACCACCACCGGCGCGACGCTCGCCGCCAACGCGCTGAAGGTGCTCGACGACGGCATCATGCTGCGCTCGCAGGCCAATTTGGTAGCGGCCCGCGCGGCGAGCTGGGGCGGATTCGAGCGCGAGCTCGCCCGCAACATGCTCGACCGCATCACCGCGCAGACCCGCGCCCGCGCGTTCCGCGAGGTGCGCACGCGCTTCGTCGGCTGCAATGACGCGCTGCTCGCAACCGCGCAGGAGCGCTTCGGCGTTGTGTCGCCGTTCGGCGGGCCGACCTCGTCGGGGATGCTCACCCTGCACTGCCCGCCCGACCGCGTGCCGGCGCTGGCGAGCTTCCTGCGCGACAATGGTGCCGAGACCGTGTCGGTGGTCGCGCTCGATTATGTGTTCGCGCGCGACAATCCGCTTTATGCCAAGCTCGAGGCGGGGCTGGCGGGCTGAGCCGATTTCCAAGAACGGTGCAATGCGACGGTCCGTGCACCAGGCACTGACCTCCGCCTTTCAGCGGGAGGTGGGCGCAGTGCCCCTGGCGAACTAGCCAAACAGAGACGTGGCGCAAGTCACCCGCTTTTGAATTCCGCTTCAATCCGCTCCGCCTCTGCGACCTTGGCGCGCGCAGCGGGAGCGCCTTTGCCTCATCCTGCCAAGGTCCGAACCGGCCTCATCCGTCTTCATTTTGCCGTGAACAATTCTTGATTTCTAAATCACAGATGTACGCCGTACATTTACCTTAGGTCACGGAGTTTCAGTCATGTGCAACATGTTGCGTTTCCTTTTTTCGGTGTCGGTGTTGCTCTCGCTGTCCGCAACGGCATGGTCGCAGTCGCCGCCCGCCGGCATGCCGGGACCGGAAGAGACCTGGAAGCTGCCCGACCGTGACGCAATGAACGCGAACACGGTGACGATCATCGCCGCACCGGCGGGCGGGGCGACCGCCATTTTCGCCTCCGACATGGCGCGCGTTCTCGACGACGGCAACATGCGCGTGCTGCCGGTGCTCGGCAAAGGGCCGGTCCGAAACGTGGTCGACATCCTCTATCTCAAGACGATCGACATGGGGATGGTGGCGGCCGATGTGCCGGAATTCTATCGGCTGCAATACAAGATTCCGGATATCGCCTCGCGGCTGCGCTACCTCGCCAAGCTCTACAACAACGAGCTGCACGTCATCGCGCCGACCTCGGTGAAATCCATCTTCGACCTCGCCGGAAAGCGCATCGTCGCGCAGACCGACGTCGGCTACTACTCGGCCAAGGTGATCTTCGCACGCCTCGGCATCAACGCCACGTTCGACTACTGGACCGACGACGGAAAGTCGGTCCAGAAAATCGTCGACGGTCAGGCCGACGCCTACATCACCAGCACCGGCAAGGTGTTCGGGCTTGCGCGTGCGATCAAGAACGAGGATCGCAAGCTGCACCTGGTGCCGATCCCCTACGATCGCCGGCTGCAGGACATGTATCTGCCGGCCACGCTCTCGGGCGAGGAATATCCCAACCTGTTGGCGCCGGGCGAAGTGATCGACACCGTGGCCACGAGCGTGCTGCTGGTGAGCTTCAACTGGCCCGAGAACTCCGAGCGCTATCGCCGCACGGCGAATTTCGTCAATGCCCTGTTCTCGAGGATCGATGAGTTCCACAAGCCGCCGCGCCACCCGAAGTGGTCGGAATCGAGCTTGAGCATCCAGGTCCCGGGTTGGGAGCGGTTCAAGGCCGCCGACGACTGGCTGGTGCAGCACGCGAAACCAGGCAGCGACGGGGTATCGGCGTCGTTCAACGAGTTTCTCGGCAAACGAAACGCCGGCAGCAACATGACTGAAGCGGAGAAGGCCGCGTTGCTGCGCGAATTCCTGGAGTGGCGCCGGACGCGCAATCCGCCGGCGCGATGACAGGTAGAGGCACCGATGCCCATCCTCCTGTCTGCTACCGCGTTGACACGCGCTGCGGCACGCGCGACGCGTCGTTGTTCAATTCCACCAGCCGGCTGAGCAGGTCCATCAGCTTCTTCTGGTCGTTCGGCGGCAGCGGCGCGAGAATGCGCCGCTGCGCACGCGACACCGCCGCTTCGGCGCGCTTGAGGAGCGCCGCGCCCGCCGCGGTGATCTTCAAGAGCTTGATCCGCTTGTCATCGGGCGAGGCAAAACGGCTCGCCAGCTTGCGGGTCTCTAGCCGCTCCAGCACCTGACCGAGCGTCGAACGATCGAGCGCGATCAGCGCCGACAGCCGCGTGGCGTCGATCCCCGGATTGTCGCGGATCGCCACCAACGCCGCGTATTGAACGGGCGTGAGATCGAACTCCGCACATTCGTCGATGAAGATCGCGACGGCGATCTGCTGGGCACGCCGGATCAGATGGCCCGGTTTGGAATGCAGGTCTTTTAGCAGCATTGGTGGCGATCCGCGTGTTGACGCACCGCGTGGCTGGCGCTGAACAGCCATTAGCGGACATACCGCCGATGACAAGCCCGGCCCGTTATGGGGCCCCTGGGTCCCGGCTCTTCGCTCGCTGCGCTCGCTTCGGCCGGGACAACAGGCTCTGACTCGTGTCCCGGCCGAGCGAAGCGAGAGCCGGGACCCACTCTATGCGACCGCGCGCTGCTCAACGGTGCCAACCGAGCCGTCGCGACCATACAGCCACTGCATGCTGGCGAAAAACTGCTCCGGCGTCTTCGCCTTCAGCCACGCATTGCGCACCACGCGCTCGACGCCGTCGGCGTGATAGACGCGGCCGAGCTCGCGCGCCGAGAGGACGACACGATAGGCGCGCGGAATCCGCTCCTCCTCGTAGGCCTTGAACGCCGCCTCGCAATCGCCGTCGTGTGCCTCGACCTTGTCGGCGAGACACACCGCGTCCTCCATGGCCATGCAGGCGCCCTGCGCAAAGTATTGATAGGTCGGATGCGCCGCATCGCCGAGCAGCGCGATGCGACGATCGACCCAATGGGCGATCGGGTCACGATCGCCGAGCACCCAGCGGCGCCATTCGGTCGGCACCTCGAGCAGCTTGCGCGCCTTGGGCACGATATGGGCGAAGCGGCCGAGCACCTCCTCGCGCGTGCCGGGCTCGTTGCTGCCGACGTTGGCGAGGTCGGTGACGAACGTGGCGACCAGGTTGAAGGTCCGCCAGCCCTGCAGCGGATAGTGCACCATGTGGCACTTCGGCCCCGCCCACAGCGTGGCGGCATTCCAGCGCAGATCCTCCGGCATCTGCTCGATCGGCAGCACCGCGCGATAGGCCACGTGGCCGGACAGCCGGAGCGGATCGCCGCCGGTCAGCTGCTCGCGGATCTTTGAATTGATGCCATCAGCGCCGACCACGGCGTCGGCTGCGTAGACGTTGCCGGCGGCGGCACGGACGCAGGCTCCGCGCGCGGTGTTCTCGACCGCGAGCACGCGCTCCCGGTTGAGCAGGGTGACGGCGTCGTTCGCCCGGCAGGCGTCGAGCAGCACGCCGTGCAGATCGGCGCGATGGATCACCGCATAGGGATTGCCGAACGTGTCACGAAACGGTCCGTCGAGGGGCCCGCGAAACACCTGCTCCCCGGTCATGCCGTCCATCATGATCAGGGCATCGATGAACACAGCCTTCGACCGCGCCGCTGCGCCGACGCCGAGACGGTCCATGGCATGGAATGCATTGGGCGCGATCTGAATGCCGGCGCCGATCTCGCCGAAGGTTTCGGCCTGCTCCAGCACGGTGACGCGGCAGCCCTTGTTGGCAAGACCAAGCGCCGCAGCGAGACCGCCGATGCCGCCACCGACGATCACCAGCGACGGGCCTGAGGCTTTCATTCTCATGGACGCACCTCCGTAAGCAACATTATCAGTGTACTGTCTAATTTATTCAGTGTACTGTCAATATCAGATGCAGGCCGAGACAAGAGGCAGTGCCTCGTGCCCCGGACAAGCGAGCGATAGCGAGCGCAGATCCGAGGCCCGGCGCAAGAAGCTGACGCGCGGAGCGCGTCGCAATGCAGACAGAAGAAAGAATACGGCGCTTCGCGCTTTTTGTGCTGGGTCCCGGCTCTTCGCTCGCCGAAGCGGCTCGCTTCGGCCGGGACACGAGGCAGTGCCTCGGTCACTGTGCTTTCGCACCGGTCACTGCGATGATTTTCCTGAATTTCACGAACGTCGCGTCGAGGTAGCGCTCGAACTCCTTTGGCGTGCCGCCGACGAGGATGGCGCCGCTCGACTCGAGCTTGGCGCGCACCTCGGGCTGCTGGAGCGCGCGGTTGATCTCGTCATTGAGCCGCTGGACGATGTAGGGCGGAGTCCCCTTGGGTGCCGCGAGCCCGTAGAACGTCACGTAGTCGTAGTCGGGAAAACCCTGCTCGGCGACGGTCGGGACGTCGGGCGCGCTGGCGAGACGCTTGGTGCTGGTGACGGCCAGCGCGCGCAGCTTTCCTTCCTTGATGAAGCCGTCGGCGACGGCGACGCCGACGAACATGCCGGACACCTGCCCGGCGACGGTGTCCTGCAGCGCCGGCGCGACGCCGCGATACGGCACGACCAGCGCATCCATGCCGGACATGGCCTTGAACCACAGGAAGCCGATCTCATGGGGACTGCCCGGCCCGAGGGTGCCGAAGCTGAACCAGTTGGGCGTCTTCTTCGAATGCGCGACCAGGTCGGGCAACGTCGTCATCGGCACCCGCTGCGTGTTGACGATGAACATCAGGGGCACGTAGGCGAGATTGATGATCGGCGCAAAATCCTTTTCCGGATCGTAGGTGACCGGGGTTCCGAGGACGGCGTTGATCGCCAGCGAGTCGAACAACATGCCGACCGTGTAGCCGTCGGGCTCCGCCTGCGCGAGCGCCGCCGTGCCGGTCACTGTCGAGCCGCCCGGCCGATTCTCGACCACGACCGGCTGCCCGAGCGATTTTGTGAGCTGCTCGGCGAGGATCCGCGCGGTGAGATCGGTGCCGCCGCCGGGCGGGTACGGCACGATCCAGCGGATCGGCTTGCTCGGCCACGACTGCGCGTGAGCGGCGGATAAAAATGCCGCAATGCAAACCGCCAGAAACATTCGCAGGACCATTGCGTCCTCCCGTCTGTGTGCCGAGCCTGGACGGCTCAGTCCTTGTTCTCGAACACTTCGATCTCGGCCCGCTCGTAGATCTCGCGCGCGAGCGGGTTTCGCATTTCCTCGGCAATATGCCCGACCAGGCCGACGGCGCGCGAGATGACCGCGATGCCGCGGCAGATGCGCCACGGAAAGCCGAGCTCGCACAGCACGGCGCCGATCGCACCGGTGGCATTGATCGGCAGCGCGCGGACGAGCCGCCGCTCCGCCTCGGCCTGGATGGCTTCCAACAATGCGACATAGCGGCCGCGAAACCCGTTGCGCTCGGCGATCGCGAACAGGACCGGCGTGCGCGGATCGATCGGCTTGTGCACCGGATGGCCGATGCCGGGAATAGTCGCCTTGCGCGCGATGTGGTCGCCGACGATGCCCATGGCGAGCGCCTCCAGGTCGGCGTCCGCCGGCTGCTCGTGCAGCGCCTCCTGGAGGATCTTCGCGATCTGCTCCGAGCCGCCGGCGAATACGCTGCCGACGCCGCACAGGCCGGCCGCCACCGCCGCCTGCAGCGCCTCCGGGGCGGCGAGGCTCACCATCCGCGTGGCGATCGCCTGCGGCGTCATGCCGTGCTCGACCAACGTGACGAGCAAGGCGTTGAACACCTCGGCCTCCTGCGCGGTCGGCCGGCGGCCCATGATCTCGAGGAAGGCCATGCCGCCGAGATCAATCTGGCCAAGGAGACCACCCGGCAGATCGTGCCCACGCACGACGATGCGGTCGGCGCTGCTCCAACCCATCTGCGAGCGCAGCGGCTTGCGTGGTTTCATGACGTTCTCCTGCCGTACTTACTGGCCGAACCGCCGGACGGCGTCCCAATCGATCAGCGCCGCGAGCGACGCGCTGTCGGGCAGCTCGATGGCGCCGTCGACGATCTTGGGCGTCGCGGTGGTGATCTGCTCCGTCATCGCGAGGAACCACGTCAGCTCGGCCGGCAGGACCGGATCGGGCAACGCGGCGGCAAATTGCAGGCCGGCGAGCGTGCCGAGCGCGCTCTCGCCCATCAAGCCGACCACCGGCGCGCAGCCCGCGTCCTGCGCGAGCTTTTGCATCGCGCGCGCGTGCGACAGCCCGAACCGGCCGGGCTTGATGCTGAGCGCCCTCGCCTGCTGCTCGACGAACAGCGCTGCATCGCGCAGCGACGAGCAACCGAAGTCGACGAGAATCGGCACCGGACAGTCCTGCTGAAGCCGGCGAAAGCTTTGATCCGGCGACAGGATCGAGGGATCCTCCACCATCACCGCGCCGGCATCGGCCAGCGCGCGGGCGTTCTCGCGCGCCTGCGCCGAGGCGTAGCCACCGTTCGCATCGACGTAGAGGCGGACTGCGTCACCGACCGCGCTGCGGATCGCGCGCATGCGCGCGAGATCGAGATCGATGCCCTCGCCGACCTTGACCTTCAGCGTGCGGAAGCCGTGCCGCTCGACCATCGTCGCCGCTTCGGCCGCCATGTCGCGCGGCGCCGCGCGAGTGACGGCCCACGACAGATCGACGCGCTGGCGCCCCTGCCACTGCCGCCACAACGGACGACTGCTCTGGGCGGCGCGCAGGTCCCAGCAGGCGTTGTCGACCAGGCACTTCGCTGCCTGGTTCTCGGGGATCCGATCGAGCGCCTTGCGCACCGCGGCCGGATCATCGAGGTCCAGCGTGGCGAGCAACGGCAGGAACATCTCCTCCAGCGCGGCGATCAGACTTTGCGCCGTGACACCGCACCAGGTCGGCTTTGGGGTGATCTCGGCGACGCCGACCGCGCCGGCGTCGCTCTCGAGCCGCAGCAGCACGAACGGCGCGGCATCCTCGACGATGTCGCTCCACCGCACCGGCCGCGCATAGCGCAGCCGGTAGTGATGCAGCGAATGCCGGGCAAGTCTCATTGAACGAGTCTCATTGGGGAGCGACGCCCGCGTCGCGCAGCAATTGTCCCCATTGCGGGGATTCGACGCCGATGAAGTCGGTCAGCTGCGCGGCATCGAGATATTTCGGATCGACGCCGAGCTGCACCATCCTGTCGCGAATGTCGGGCGATTGGACGATCTTGGCGATCTCGGCGTTGAGCCGGTCGATGACGGGCTTCGGCGTCTCGCGCGGCGCGAACAAGCCGTACCAGGCCAAAGCCTCGAAGCCCGGAAAACCTTGCTCCGCCACGGTGCGGACATCCGGCACCAGGGCGCTGCGCGCCGCGCTGGTGATCGCCAGTGCGCGCAGCTTGCCGGATTCGACCTGCGGCAGCACCGACGGCACAGTGAAGAAGATGAACGAGACGTCGCCCGACACGACGCCGGTCACCGCCTCCGGTCCGCTCTTGTACGGCACGTGGCGCGCGTCGACCTTCGCCCTGTTCTTGAGGAGCTCGGCGGCGAGATGGCCGGAGGTGCCGATGCCGGCCGAGGAGAACGTCAGCTGGCCGGGTTTCTCGCGCATCAGCGCGACGAGGTCCGCGAGCGACTTCACCGGCAGCGACGCATTGACCGCCAGCAGGTTCGGCGCCGCGGCGATCATGGCGACCGGCGGCGCGTCGCGCATCGGTTCGTAAGTGAGTTGCTTGAACAGATGCGGGCCGACCGAATGGGTCGGGCTGCCGCTGAACAGCAGCGTATAGCCGTCCGGCTCGGCGCGCGCGACCGACGTGGCGCCGAGATGCCCGCCTGCGCCCGGCCGATTCTCGATCACCACCGGCTGGCCGAGCGCCGTCGACAGCCGCTCGCCGACGAGGCGGGCGAGAATATCGGCGGTGCCGCCGGCCGCGAACGACACGACGACGTGCACCGGCCGCGACGGCCAGCTCTGCGCGTGAACGATGCTGGGGGCGAGGCTCGGCGCCAGCAACGCCAGCACGGCGAGCAGCGCGGTTCGCAATCTCATCGTCTCCTCCCTGCGATCGGCCGCTCGGTTCAGCCGACCTGTCTCGTCTCGCGCGCCCAGAACGGCGCGCGCAAAGCCTTCTTGTCGATCTTGCCGTTGGGCAGACGCGGCAGCGCCGCGACGAACTCGACGCTGCGCGGCTTCTTGTAGCTCGCGATGGCGGAGCGGCAGTGCTCGATCAGCTCGCCGGCGGAGCTGTTCGCACCGGCGCGCGCCACCACGAACGCCTTGACCGACTCGCCCCACTCCGCATCCGGCACGCCGATCACTGCCGCCTCGGCGACCGATGGATGCGTGCGCAGCGCCTCTTCCACCTCCCACGAATAGATGTTCTCGCCGCCGGAGATGATCATGTCCTTCTTGCGGTCGACGACGAAAATGAAATTCTCGGCGTCGAGAAAGCCGAGGTCGCCGGTGTGCATGAAGCCGTCGCGCAGGGTGGCGATGGTGGCCGCGCTGTTGTTCCAGTAGGCGGTCATCATGGCCGGCCCGCGCACCAGGATCTCACCGATCTCGCCGGCCGCGGCGTCGCTGCCGTCGGGGCGCACAACGCGGATGGTGCAGCCGAGAAAAGCCTGCCCGGCCGAGGCGAGACGTCTGGTTTCCGCTTCGCCGCCGTCGAGCACGTGCTGCGGCGGGGTGAGCAGCGACGCGAGGATGCACTCGGTCATGCCGTAGATCTGGGTGAGGATCGGCCCGAACGCGGCGATGGCGCGGCGCAGGACCGGCACCGGCATCGGCGCCGAGGCGTAATGGATGCAGCGCATGCTCGACTTGTCGACCGCCGCGAGCGCCGGGCTGTCGAGCAGGCGCTGCACCATGATCGGCGCGAGATGCGCACTGGTGACCCGCTCGGCCGCGATCGACTGGAGGATTGCCGCCGCGTCGAAGCTCGCATGCAGGACGATGCTCGCACCGACGATCGCGAAGGCGAGCTGCTCGATGCGGCCGCCGATGTGGAACATCGGCATGACGATCAGCATCACATCGGTCGCGCGCGCGCCCCCGCCCTCGTGCGAGATGCCGCGCGCCGCCGCGACGATGGCGC
>Ga0081540_1000151_pt1 | contig 71183 bp, 66 predicted proteins | sample TabmetS2T1R1_FD_71024 | JGI IMG/M metagenome (GOLD analysis project Ga0081540, IMG submission 71024) | Tabebuia heterophylla rhizosphere microbial communities from the University of Puerto Rico - S2T1R1 | ecosystem: Host-associated > Plants > Roots > Rhizosphere ...
GCCGAGCGCGGCCTGGACCGCAAGGCCACCTTCTTCTACGGCGCGCGGACGAAGAAGGATCTCTGCTTCGAGGCTGAGCTGCACGCGCTCGAGGAGCAGCTGCCGAACTTCAAGTACGTACCTGCCCTGTCCGAGCCGGGCGATGACGACGGCTGGGACGGCGAGACCGGACTGATCACGGATGTGGTTAAGCGGCTCGCCAGTGATCTGAGGGGCGCACACGCCTATGTGTGCGGTCCGCCACCCATGGTGGAGGCGGCGCTCCCGCTGCTGGAAACCCTGGGCGTGGAGGAAAAGCGCATCTACTACGACAAGTTCACGACCACTGGTAACCCGCAGGAGTGAGATCATGACAGAGACGCAGGGAAATCAGGAGCGTAGTGTACCTAAGCCGGTCTTCACCGACGCGGAGGCAGGCGCCAAGACCTTCCCGGACTCCTCCAAGCGGGAGTTCAACTACTTCACGCCGCAAAAGCGGAAGCAGACCCGGTACGAGGACGTCACCGTCGAGGTCCAGCCCGACCCGCGGCACTACCTGGCCCAGGGCTGGCTGTACGGGTTCTCCGACGGCCGCGGCGGCTACCCGCTGGACTGGACGGCCCTGAAGGCCTGGGGCTCGGACCGGCCCGAGCCTGAGCGCTATCCCGGCTCGGGCGGCAAGGGCTACGACTGGCCCGCCCACGGCTGGCACGAGTTCCGCGACCCGAACGAGGAGTGGGAGCTCACCCTCTACCGGTACAACGCCAACGTAGTGCGGCAGCTCAACCAGAACGTCGACGTGGCCCGGCAGACCAAGGCCTTCGAGCAGTGGAGCCGGAACTGGGTCAGCTTCGTCGAGTCGCACGTCGGTGCCTGGATGCACGTGGACCACGGGCTCGGCCTGTACCTGTTCGCCAACGCCAACCGGCGCGCGCCCACCAACATGCACAACAACGCGATCTCGGTGAACAGCATGCACCGCATCAGGTCCGCGCAGGACCTAGCGCTGTACAACCTGACCCTGAGCGAGGAGATCAACGGCTTCGACGGCACCGCTCACCTGACCGCCTGGAACGAGGACCCGGTCTGGCAGGGCGTCCGCGAGGTGGCCGAGCAGCTGACCGCGATCGACGACTGGTGCGAGGCCATCTTCGCGGCCAACATCGTGTTCGAGCCGCTGGTGGGCGAGCTGTTCCGTAGCCGCCTGGTGATGCAGGCGGCGCCGCGCAACGGCGACTTCGTCACCCCGACCATCATCGGCGCCGAGGAGTACGACTTCGCCGAGCGGGACCTGCGCTATACCATCCCGATGTTCCACCTGCTCACGAACGACCGCGAGTTCGCCGACCACAACAAGGGCCTGCTGGGCGGCTGGCTGTCCACCTGGACCGGCCGCGCTATCGCCGCCGCGCGGACATTGCAGCCGCTGTGGTCGCTGCCGGACGCCAAGCCGCCGCGCTTCGAGGACTCGCTAGACGCCGCCAAGAACCGGTTCGCCGGCATTCTCAACGATGTCAACCTCGACACCCCGAAGGAGCTGGGTCAGTGAGCACGTTCAAGACCGCCGAGAGCCCGTTCAAGGCCAACAACACCGCCTCGAACATGGCCGGGTTCACGCTGATGAACAACCAGGTCGGGGCCGTCGTCGCCCAGCTCCTGGCGCAGAAGGACAACGTCAAGGTCACCTACCTGCCGTCGATGATCCGCGTGGACGGCACGGGCATGTTCGAGGTCGACTACGACGAGGTCTCCGAGGCGCTCGGCTATGAACCCGGCTACTTCGACGCGGCCGAGTTCGAGGAGAACATGTCCACGCACTACGGCCGGATGATCCACCTCGACGACAAGACGATCATGTTCGCCAACCCGGAGGACGCGGCCGACTACCTCGGCTTCGACCTGGTCGCCAAGTCGTAGCCGAATAAACCCCCACGCGGCTCCGGAGCTCTAGACAGCCCGGGGCCGCGCGGGTACGAACTACAGATGTCTGTTTCTCCTACGGATTACCCAAGGAGGCGCCTTGTACGAGCACAACGGCGAGAAGTATTTCATCGTCGATTCACACATGCATTACTGGAATGCTGCCCCGGACAACTGGGTTCCCGGCGCCGAGCAGTACGCCAAGGGCTGGATCGAATGCTTCCACGCCTACCAGGGCCTCGGGCCGCCGGAGACGCACTGGACGATCGAGCACTTCCAGAAGTACTCCGAGGACGACCTGATGAAGGACGTCTTCGAGGACGGGCACGTGGACGTGGCCATCTTCCAGCCGACGGACCTGAAGGAGTGGTACACGGAGGGCTTCAACACCACCGAGCGCAACGCGGAGATGGGGAAGAAGCACCCCGGCAAGTTCATCTACAACACCAACTTCGACCCGCGTGACGGCGACGCGGGCCTGGAAGAGCTCAAGCGCAACGTCGAGACGTACGGCTCCAAGGGAGTCAAGCTCTACACCGCGGAGTGGAACAACGGCTCGCGCGGGTACAAGCTGAGCGACCCGGCCGCGTACCGCTTCCTCGAGGCCGCGCAGAACCTCGGCATCAAGAACATCCACGTACACAAGGGCCCGACGATCTGGCCGCTGGACAAGGACGCCTTCGACGTCTCCGACATCGACCACTGCGCGACCGACTTCCAGGACCTCAACTTCATCATCGAGCACGTGGGCCTGCCGCGGATCGAGGACTTCTGCTTCATGGCCACCCAGGAGCCCAACGTGTACGCGGGCCTGTCCGTGGTCATCGGCGGCCTCATGCACGCCCGGCCGAACTTCTTCGCCAAGGTCATGGGCGAGCTGCTGTTCTGGGTCGGCGAGGACAAGATGACGTTCGGCAGCGACTACGGCATCTGGGAGCCGAAGTGGCAGGTCGAGGGGTTCGTCGACTGGGAGATGCCGGACCGCGAGGAGTTCGCCGACTTCCCGAGGCTGGGTGTCGCGGGCAAGAAGAAGATCCTCGGCCTGAACGCCGCCGCTCTCTACGGCATCGAGGTGCCGGCCGAGTACCAGCTGCCCGCCGAGGCCGGCACGCCCGGCGCGCACGAGGTGCTGGGCGAGGGCAGTCCGCAGCCGGTCGCGGGGGCATGAACTGGGCATGACGGCTCCCGTCACGACGCGATCCGCCCGGGCCGACATGGTCCTGGCGGCACTGGAGACGGTGCGCGACCCCGAACTCGACGAGCCGATCACCTCGCTCGGGTTCGTGGTGTCGTGCGCCGTCTCCGCGGCCGGGGACGCGCAGGTCCGGCTGCGGCTGCCCACCTACTTCTGCGCGCCCAACTTCGCCTACCTGATGGTCGCCGACGCCTACGACGCGGTGTCGGCGCTGCCCGGAGTGCGCCGCGCCGAGGTGGTCCTGGACGATCACTTCGCCTCCGACGTGATCAACGACGGGGTGGCCGCCCAGGCTGGCTTCGTCCGGACCTTCGACGGCGAGGCAGTCAGCGAGCTGCACGGACTGCGGGCCGACTTCCTGCGCAAGGCGGTGATGGCAGGCACTGATCAGGTCTGCCGGCCGCTGCTGGCGGCAGGCAAGGACCCGGCGGCATTGCTCGCGATGACCCTTGGCGAGCTGCCGCCTTCTCGTGCGCTCGACCGGCTGCGCGGGCGGCGCGCCGACCTCGGCCTGCCGGCCGGGGACGACGCCGCGCTGGTCATAGACCCGGTCACCGGCGAGCGCGTGACGGCGGATGCCATGCCGCTGCACCTGCGCAAGGCCCGGCTCACCCGGGTAAGTATCGAGGCGAACTCCGGAATATGCCGCGGCATGCTGCGGCACAGATACAACAACACGTTGGGAGAGGGAGAAACGCCGCCGCCCGACGACTCTGGAGAACACTGAACCTTCAAACCGCGAAGCAGGTCGAGGAGGACCTATGAAGGCCGTCCGTTTGCACGAGTTCCACAGCCAGCCGGTCATCGACGACGTGCCCGAGCCGAAGATCAGCGGCCCGCTCGACGTCATCGTGAAGATCGGCGGAGCCGGCGTCTGCCGGACCGACCTGCACATCATCGAGGGGCAGTGGGACGCCGCCATGGGCACCCCGCTGCCCTACATCCTCGGCCACGAGAACGCGGGCTGGGTGCACGAGGTCGGCTCGGCGGTCACCAACGTGGCCGTCGGCGACACGGTCATCCTGCACCCCACGCCGACCGACGGCCTGTGCCACGCCTGCCGGGCGGGCGACGACATGCACTGCGAGAACAGCGAGTTCCCCGGCCTGTCCCGGGACGGCGGCATGGCCGAGTACCTGCTGACCTCGGCCCGGGCGTGCATCAAGCTCAACCCGGAGACGCAGCCCAAGGACGTCGCGGCCCTCGCCGACGCCGGCATCACCGCCTACCACGCGGTCCGCAAGGCCCTCCCGATGCTCTACCCGGGCACCACCGCAGTGATCATCGGCGCGGGCGGCCTGGGCCACATCGGCATCCAGTGCCTGGCCGAGCTGACCGGCACGAACATCATCGTGGTGGACCGCAACCCGGACGCGCTGAAGCTGGCGTCGGAACTCGGCGCGCACCACACCGTGGTAGGCGACGGCTCGCAGGTCGACGCGGTGAAGGACCTGACCGGCGGCCAGGGCGCGCACGTGGTGCTCGACTTCGTGGCCGAGCAGGGCGCCGAGATGGACGGCTGGAACATGACCCGCCGGGCCGGCTCGTACTACGTGATCGGCTACGGCGGCACGGTGACCATCCCGACCCTGGACATCATCGGCACCGAGCGCAACATCATCGGGAACATCGTCGGAACCTACAATGACCTGGTCGAACTCATGGCGCTGGCCCAGGCGGGCAAGGTCACCCTGCACACCAAGACCTACCCGCTCGACGCCGCGCCCGACGCGTTCGCCGACCTCGACGCCGGCCGCGTACGCGGCCGCGCCATCCTCGTCCCTTAGGAGTCATTCATGGCCAAGGAACTGCGCTTCGGCGCTGAAGCTCGTGGCCTGCTGCTGGCTGGCGTAGACCAGCTGGCCGAGGCCGTCAAGTCGACTCTCGGCCCCAAGGGGCGCAACGTCATCCTGGAGAAGATCACCGGGACGCCCGTGGTCACCAACGACGGCGTGACGATCGCGCGGGAAATCCACCTCAAGGACCAGTTCGAGAACATGGGCGCTCAGCTGGTCAAGGAAGCCGCGATCAAGACCAACGACATCGTCGGCGACGGCACCACCACCGCCACGGTGATCGCCCAGGCCATCATCAGGGAGGGCATGGAGTCCATCGGCAAGGGCGGCAACCCGGTGCTGGTCAAGCGCGGCATCGACCTGGCAGTGGGCCACCTGGTCGAGTACCTGCGCGGCGTGGCCCACCCGGTGAAGACCGAGGAGGACTACGCCCGGGTCGCCGCGATCTCCGCCAACGACGACGACGCCGTCGGCGCCGTGATCGCCAAGGCCCTGTTCACCGTGGGCGACGGCGGCATCGTCACCGTGGAAGAGAAGGCGACGCCGGGAATGACGGTGGACTTCGTCGAGGGCTTCCAGTTCGACAACGGCTACCTGTCGCCGTACATGGTGACCAACCCGGCCGCCCTCGAGGCGATCGTCGATGATCCCTACATCCTGCTGTGCAGCGAGAAGATCACCAAGGTGCAGGAGCTGATGCCGATCCTCGACAAGATCATGCGGGCGCCCCGCCCGCTGATCCTGCTCGCGGAGAACGTCGAGGGCACCGCGCTGAGCTTCCTCGTGCACAACCACGTGAACGGGATCTTCCAGTGCGTCGCGGTGCGGGCGCCAGGGTTCGGCGACCGCAGGCTGCGCAAGCTGGAGGACATCGCCACGCTGACCGGCGGCGAGGTGTACAGCAAGCACTCGGGGTTCACGCTGGAGACGATGACGGCCGACCAGCTCGGCCGGGCCGCCCAGGTGCGGGTCACCGCCGACAACACCACGATCATCGACGGCGCCGGCGCCAAGGACGCGATCGAGTTCCGGCTCAACCAGATGCGAGCCGAGCTGGAGCGGGCCACCTTCGGCATCGACGAGGACGTGCTGAACGAGCGGATCGGCGCGCTGTCCGGCAAGGTAGGCGTGATCCGGGTGGGCGCCGCGACGAACGCCGAGCTCAAGGAGCTGCAGCACCGGGTCGAGGACGCGCTGTCCGCCACCCGGGCTGCGATGGCCGAGGGCATCGTGGCCGGCGGCGGTGCCGCGCTGCTGCACTCCGAGAGCGTGCTGGACGGCCTCGACGTCACCGGCGACTACGCCACCGGCGTGGACATCGTCCGGCGGGCGCTGGGTGAGCCGGCCTACTTCATCGCGGCCAACGCGGGGTACCAGGCGGCAGACGTCGTCGCCCAGACCCGGACGATGGGGCCGGACGAAGGGTTCGACGCGCTGGCGGGCCGGCACGGCAACATGATCGAGATGGGCATCATCGACCCGCTGCGGGTGGTCCGCTCGGCGTTGCAGAACGGCGCGTCAGTGGCCGGCCTGCTGCTCACCACCAACACCCTGGTCGCCGAGGAGCAGACGCCGTGGGGCGGCAGCGCGGCGCTGATGACCGAGTACGGTTCACTGGACGAGGGCCTGCACCAGCCGTCCCCCGACTCCAGCACCCCGCAGTCGCTGGGCCTCGGTCCATCGGTCGGCTGAGAGGCCAGCTGATCGGAGTTGGCTGAGACGATCCCGCTCGACCGCCAGGTGACGCTGGGCGAGGACGCCCTGCCAGGCGAGGCCCGCATCATCCACGCGGCCGAGCGGGCGCTGACCGGCGAACGGCGCGGGGTCCGGGCGGTACTGCCGTTCCTGGGCCCCGCGTTCATCGCCGCGGTGGCGTACGTCGACCCGGGCAACTTCGCCACCAACATGGCGGGCGGCTCAGAGTTCGGCTACACGCTGCTGTGGGTGGTGCTGGCGGCCAACCTGATGGCCATGCTCATCCAGTCGCTGAGCGCCAAGCTGGGCATCGCCACCGGCCGGAGCCTGCCCGAGGTCTGCCGCGACCGGCTCCCGTTCCGCGCCGTAGTGCTGCTGTGGCTGCAGGCCGAGGCGGTCGCGATGGCGACCGACCTGGCCGAGTTCGTCGGCGCGGCCCTCGGCCTGCACATGGTCTTCGGGCTGTCCATGTGGGTCTCCGGGCTGCTGACCGGCGTGGCCGCGTTCACCATCCTCGGCCTGCAGGTCTGGGGGTTCCGCCGCCTCGAGGCGGCGATCACCGGCTTCGTGACCGTGATCGTGTTCGCCTTCGTCCTCAACCTGCTCAGAAGCCACCCGTCGACGGCCGGCGCGGTGCACGGCTTGTTCGTCCCGCAGTTCGCCGGGAGCCAGTCGGTCCTGCTCGCGGTCGGCATCATCGGCGCCACCGTGATGCCGCACGTGATCTACCTGCACTCCTCGCTGACCCAGAAGCGGATCGTCGGCGCCAACCCGGAGGCCAAGCGCAAGATCTTCCGGTACGAGATCATCGACATCACGATCGCGATGGGGCTGGCCGGGATCATCAACCTGGCCATGCTGGCCACGGCCGCCGCGGTGTTCCACTCGCGCGGTCTTTTCGGCGTGGGTGATGACCTGCAGCAGGTCTTCAGCGGCCTGAACCAGTACCTGGGCGGGCACAGCGGGATCATCTTCGGGATCGCCCTGCTCGCGTCCGGGATCGCCTCCTCCTGCGTCGGCACCATGTCCGGCCAGGTGGTCATGCAGGGTTTCCTGCACCGGCAGATCCCGGTCTTCGCCCGCCGCGCCATCACCATGATCCCGGCGCTGATCGTGATCGGCGTCGGATTCGACCCGTCCAAGGCGCTGGTCCTGAGCCAGGTCTTCCTGTCCTTCGGCATCCCGTTCGCGCTGGTTCCGCTGCTGTTCTTCACCAGCAGCCGCCAGCTCATGGGGGAACTGGTGAACCGGCGGCGGGTGGTGGCGGCCGCGGGGGTGGTCACGGCCCTGATCGTCGGGCTGAACGTGTACCTGCTTGTCTCAGCGTGACTTTAGTAGCCTTCTGCCTATGAGTCCGGTCTCCCGCGGCTTCCACCGCAAACGCGAGGCGGCCCCGGCCGACCGGGTCCCGCCCGGGCAGTACGTCACCCGCGACTTCCCGGTCCTGTCGGCCGGGCCGACCCCGCACACGCCGCTGTCCGCGTGGACGTTCTCCATCTCCGGCGGGCGTGAGCCGAAGAGCTGGACGTGGGAGGAGTTCCGCGCCCTGCCCACCGAAACGCTGACCAGGGACATCCACTGCGTGACCCGCTGGTCCAAGCTGGACACCACCTGGCAGGGCGTATCGCTCGACGTGCTGCTGGCCGCGGTGGAGTACGAGAGCCGCTACGCACTGGCCTTCAGCGACGGCGGCTACACCACGAACCTGCCGGTGGCCGACCTGCTCGGCGGGAAGGCCTGGGTGGCGTTCAACTACGAGGGTGCTCCGCTCGGGGCCGAGCACGGCGGCCCGGCCCGGCTGCTGGTCCCGCACCTGTACTTCTGGAAGAGCGCCAAGTGGGTGCGCGGGCTGCGGCTCCGCGACACCGACGAGCCCGGCTTCTGGGAGAACTACGGTTACCACATCTACGGAGACCCATGGCGGGAACAGCGGTACGCGGGCGACTGACCTGGCAGATCGCCACGGTCGCCCGGGTCACCCGGGAGACGGCTTCGACCGTCACGCTGCTGCTGGAGGTGCCGGGCTGGCCGGGCCACCGCGCGGGGCAGCACGTGGACATCCGGCTGACCTCCGACGACGGTTATCAGGCCGAACGGGCCTACTCCATCGCCTCGGCGCCGGGCGAGCCGCTGACGATCACGGTAGAGCGGCTGGACGACGGGGAAGTCTCGCCCTACCTGACCGAGGAGGCGCGGCCCGGAGACCAGCTCGAGGTGCGCGGGCCGATCGGCGGCTACTTCGTCTGGGAGGCGGAAACCGGCGGGCCGCTGCTGCTGGCGGCCGGCGGCTCGGGCGTCGTGCCGCTGCGGGCCATCGTGCGGGAGCGTTCCCTGGCCGGCAGCTCCGTGCCGGTGCGGCTGCTGTACTCCTCGCGCAGCTGGGAAGACGTGATCTACTCCAGCGAGCTCGACTCCCCGCCGGACGGCGTGGAGGTGATCCACACGCTGACCAGGTCCCAGCCGCCGTCGTGGCACGGCTACGCCCGGCGGGTGGACCGGCAGATGCTGGCCGAGGTGGCCTGGCCGTCCGCGGACCGGCCGCTGGCCTACGTCTGCGGGCCGACGAACTTCGTCGAGGCGGTCGCGGCCGGCCTGGTCGGGCTGGGCTATCCGGCGGGACGGGTCAAGACCGAACGGTTCGGCGCGACGGGACAGTGACGACGGGAGGCTGATCGTGGACGACGATACGCTGGACGGCAACGCGATCGGCGGGCTGCTGGCCGAGGTGTTCGGCGCGGACATGACCATGGCTGTTAGTACCTGCGCTAGCTGCGGAGCGGTCAGCGTGGTGGCCGAGCTCGCGGTGTACCGGCCCAGGCTCGGCACCGTGGTCCGCTGCCGCTCGTGCGACAGCGTGCTGATGGTGTTCGTCTCGCTGCACGGGACCACCTGCACGGACCTGATGGGCCTGGCCAGCCTGAGCTGATGCCGGACCCGTACCCCGTGCGTGAGTTGGCGATTCTCCGGCCAGCCAGCATGAGGCCGATGCGACGGCGCCGAGGAGGTATGGGCGAGGACTGTGATACCCGAGCGCACGGTGAGGCGTCACGCTCAGAAAAGATCGTGGTTGATTCGGGCTTCGTGGTTGTTTTGGTGCACTATAGACCCCCTAATCAACCCACAAGCCCGAATCAACCACGTTAAACTCGCCAGTGATCGAATAAGTATACAAATTCTGCGGCCAATGTGGCTAACGTGCTCCTTGAGGTAGCCGCCGAGGGCTAGCTGGTGCGGACGGCTTGCTCTATGCGGTCGCCGAGGGTCTTGTCCACGTTGCGCCAGTACTGGAAGGCGCGCTGCAAGACGGGCTCGGTCACGCCCTCGAGCAGGTGGCCGGCGATGTTGCTGACCAGGCGTTCACGGGCCGCGTCGTCGAGAACCTCGCGGACCATGGTGCCGGGCTGGCTCCAGTCGTCGTCATCCGCGCGCAGGGTGTAGGCCGAACGCACCAGGTCGCCGTCGGCGTGCCAGTAGTCCGGCCGGTAGTGGTCGCTGTCGGCCTTCGGGCCGCCCTTGGAGTTCGGCGCGTACACCGGGTCGGACGCGTTGACGATCCGCATCACCCCGTCCTTGCTGTAGCTGTGCACGGGGACCTTCGGCGTGTTCACCGGGATCTGCTTGTAGTTGACGCCCATCCGGGCCCGGTGCGCGTCGGCGTAGGCGAACCCGCGGGCCAGCAGCATCTTGTCCGGGCTGAGCGCGATGCCGGGGACCAGGTTGTTCGGCTCGAAGGCGGCCTGCTCCATCTCGGTGTGGTAGTCGCTCACGTTGCGGTCCAGGGTGAGCCGGCCGACCTCGACCAGCGGGTAGTCGCCGTGCGGCCACACCTTGGTGAGGTCGAACGGGTTGAACCGGTAGGTCTTGGCGTCGTCGAACGGCATGATCTGCATCTTCAGCGTCCAGCTCGGGAAGTCGCCGCGCTTGATCGAGTCGAACAGGTCGCGCTGGTGGTAGTCGCCGTCCGACGCCGCCATCGCGTCGCCCTCGTCCTGGGTCATGAACTCGATGCCCTGGTCGGTCTTGAAGTGGTATTTCACCCAGAACTTCCGGCCGGCCGCGTTGATCCACAGGTAGGTGTGCGAGCTGTAGCCGTTCATGTGCCGCCACGTCCGCGGGATGCCGCGGTCACCCATCAGCCAGGTCACCTGGTGCGCCGATTCCGGAGACAGGGTCCAGAAGTCCCATTGCATGTCGTGGTCGCGCAGGTTGTTGTCGGCCCGGCGCTTCTGCGAGCGGATGAAGTGCTGGAACTTCATCGGGTCGCGGACGAAGAAGACCGGGGTGTTGTTCCCGACCATGTCGTAGTTGCCCTCGGACGTGTAGAACTTCAGCGCGAAGCCGCGCGGGTCCCGCCAGGTGTCCGGGCTGCCCCGCTCCCCCGCCACGGTGGAGAACCTGATCAGCGTGTCGGTCCTGATGCCGGGCTGGAACACCGCTGCCCTGGTGTAGGCGCTGACGTCGTTCGTCACCACGAAGTGCCCGAACGCGCCGCCGCCCTTGGCGTGCGGCTGCCGTTCCGGGATGCGCTCACGGTTGAAGTTGGCCATCTGCTCGATCAGGTAGTGGTCCTGGAGCAGAACCGGTCCGTCGGGGCCTACGGTCAGCGAGTGCTCGTCGCTCTCGACCAGCGCGCCGGCGTCGGTCGTGGTCGGCTTGACGTCTGTCACTGCGTTCCTCCTCGCGAGATCGGGGGTCGCATGCCCGTCAAAGGTGGCGGTAAACATGCCGCAGCCGTACCCGGTGGTAATCATCGGCGGCTGGCACGATAGGCGGATGGAACACACCAAGCTGTCCCGGGCCGACGCCTCGGCTGCCGTCACGCGGCTGGGCTGGCGGTACGTCCTGGGCGAGTTCAGGACCGAGGTGCTCACCGGGTCGCTGCCGCTGGCGGCCGACGTGGCCGCCCGGGCGGCAGCGGTGCCCGATGTAGAGGGCCACCTGCGGATGGACATCCGCGCCGACCGGTTGCTCCTGTCGCTGCAGACCGCCGAGCGGGGCTGGGTGACGACGCACGACGCGGAACTGGCCCGCCAACTCTCGGCCCTGACGCAGGAGTTCCGGCTGACCACGCAGCCAGGGGACCGAACGGTCCAGGTGCTCGAGCTCGGCATCGACGCGCTGGACATCGCGAAGATCCGCCCGTTCTGGAAGGCGGTGCTCGGCTACACCGATGAGGCTGAGGGCGGGAACGGCCTGGTCGACCCGCTCGGCCAGGGGCCGGCGGTGTGGTTCCAGCAGATGGACGCGCCCAGGCCGCAGCGCAACCGGATCCACGTCGACGTCTCCGTGCCGCACGACGAGGCGCCCCGGCGTATCGAGGCCACGCTGGCCGCCGGCGGCACCGTCCTGTCCGACGCGGAGGCGCCCGCGTTCTGGGTGCTGGCCGACGCGGAGGGCAACGAGGCCTGCATCACCACCTGGCAGGGCCGCGACTAGGGCTTCAGGGGTTTCGGGTCCTGCTGGACTTCGGCCCAGAGCGCGCGGTAGGCACGGGCGGCGGCGCTGCGGGGGGCGAACGCGCTGACCGGGGCCCGCTCCACGGACATGCGCTCGATCATGGACAGCGCGGGGATCGGGGTGGCGGCTACCCCGGACCGTTCGGTACTCAGGTCCTTCGTGATCTGGAGGTGCAGCTTCTTACGGCGGTCGACCATCGAGAAGAACGCCCGCACCTGCGGGCGGTGACCGTTGAAGCCGGCCACGAACTCGGTGAGCTGGTCCAGCGTGCGCACCGACAGCGTGGTGGGGATCAGCGGCACCAGCAGCACGTCGGCCGCGTGCATGACGTTCTCCGAGACCAGCGAGATGCTCGGCGGGCAGTCCAGGAACACGTGGTCGTATTCGGCCGCCATCGGCTTGAGCAGCTGGCCGAGCTTGCGGGTCGGCTTCTTGTCCGCCCCGCCCAGGAGCAGGTCCATGTTGCGGTAGGTGAAGTCGGCGGGCAGCAGGTCCAGGTGGTCGAAGTCGGTGCCCTTGATCGCGTCGTCGAGGGCCTTGGTGCCGCGGATGAGCGCCTTGCCGCCGCCCTTGACCCGCGGCTTGATCCGGAACAGGAAGCTGGCCGCGCCCTGCGGGTCCAGGTCCCAGAGCAGGGTCCGGTAGCCGTCGGCGGCGGACAGGTAGGCCAGGTTGACGGCCGCGGTCGTCTTGCCGACGCCGCCCTTGATGTTGTACGTGGCGAAGATCTTCACGGGCGGCCCTGCATCTCATTGGCGAGCAGGACGCGGACGCGCTTCCGGCCGGCCGGGCCAGCGAACCTGGCGAACCTGGCGGCGAACTCCGTGCGGGCCTCGGCCTGGCTGAGCGCCAGTTTCGCGGCGATTTCACCCATGGCCAGCAGCGTAGCGGCCGGAGCCGCGCGCTCGGCCAGCATCGCGTCAGCCAGCGTGTGGATCTCATGCCGCTGCACCTCGCTGTCCTGGAACTCGCCGAGGCAGTCCTGGAGCTGCTTGAGGTCGGAGAGGACCTTCCGGTACGCCACCTGGTCGTGCAGCGGCGCGAAGAACTCCAGCAGGTAGCGCAGCTCCTTGGCGCGCTTGCGCAGGTCATGCAGGGATTCCGGGGGCGAGTCCGGGGTGATCGCGCCGCCGTGCGCGGCGATCCGGCGGAACGCCTTGCCGGTAGCGGCGCGGGCCAGGACGGCCGCGGTGGGACGCCGCCGCCGGGGGCCGTCTACGTCGCGGATCTCGAGCAGCGCCTTACGCCAGTCGTCGGTGATGGCGCGGAACCGCGGTCCGCGCAGCGCCGCGGCCAGCCGCCGGAACTCGCGGGCACGTCGCCTGATCAGGAAGGCGCGCAGCGGCTCCAGGTCGTCCGGGGACGCGGCGACCAGCTGTTCGGTCAGCGCGTCGAAGCCGAGCAGGTGGACGTCCAGGTCCCGGACCGGCGTGGTCGCGTCGCCGAGCCACTTGAACTCGACCTTGAAGTGTTCGGCCAGGTCGGCGGGCAGCACCGCGCCGAGGAGCTTGATCGCCGACCGGGTGCGGCGGACCGCGACCCGCAGGTCGTGCAGGAACTCGGTGTCGATGTCGCGGAGCACCCCGTCGACGTTCAGCTCCACCGTGTCGAGCAGCCGCAGCAGCAGCCTGGCCACGGCGACCGGCGCGGGCATGGTGGCGGTGATCTCCGCCTCCACGCCGCTGGTGTAGTCGGCCGGATGGCGGCCGAGCGCGGTCAGGGCCGCGATGAACACGCTCTGGCTGGCGTGCGAGACGCCGGGCGCGCCGGCCAGCAGGCCCGCCGCCTTGCGCGCCTGGCCGGGGTAGCCGCGGACCTCGGTCACGGCCAGCCGGGGCGGGAGCTCGGCGGTGGTGCCGCCCGGTGTGTTTCCGTTGGGCGCGGTGACGGTGACGTGGTCCTCGACCAGCCGGGCTACGGTCTTGCCGTCGGCGTTGAGCAGCCGGTTTACGCTGACCGTGCTGGCCGCCTTGACGATGGGCAGCAGGGCGCGCGGGCTGGTCAGGACCAGGATCCGGTCCCGGACCGGGCCGGGGGGGAGGTCCTCGGCCAGGCCGGGGCGCCTCGGCCAGCGGGTCACCCGCTGTTCGGCCTGCGGCGTGCCGTCGGCCCTGCTCAGCACGAGCAGGCCGCCGCGTCTGGCCTGCTCGAACTGGAGCGTCAGGCCGGCCTTGTACAGCCGCCAGTCGAAGGTGTCCAGCCAGGTCCGGCGGTGCAGACCGCTGCCGGCCGCGCCGGGTTCGGGCCGCACCGTGAACGCCGTGGACAGTTCGCTGCGCACAGCGGCGAGGGAGAAGTCCTCTCCCTCGGCTGTGTCGGCGACAAATTCGCGCAGGCCACCCGTTATCACGTGGCGCCCTCCTTCAGGCAATGCTACGCGCGCCCCCCGAAACTTTTGTATACCTTCCCTGCCGGGTATTTAGCGAATCGTTACCCGGCGGGCCAGGGCAGTCCGGTGGTGGCGAGGACGTCCGCCGGGCGCGGCATGCCGGCCTGGGCGCCGGGCCTGGTGGCGGCGGTGGCGCCCGCGGCCGAGGCCGCGCGGACGGCTTCGGCCGCCGGGATGCCCGCGGCCAGGGCGACGGCGAGCGCGCCGACGAACGTATCACCGGCCCCCACGGTGTCCACCGCGTCGACCCGGAAGGCGCCGATGGTGCCGGCTCCGTCGGGCCCGGCGAGGGCGGCGCCGTGCGCGCCCGCGGTGACCACGGCGTGCCGGGCGCCCGCGGTGAGGAGGGCGGCGGCGGCCTCGCCCGCTTCGGCCAGGCCGCGCACCGGCCGGCCGAGCACGGCGCCCGCCTCGGTCTCGTTCACCACCAGCCAGTCCACGCCGGCCGCGACGATGGCGCCGGCCTCCGGCGGAGCGGGCGCCAGGTTGAGGATGGCGCGGCCGGCCTGGGCCATGGCCGCCTTGATCACGGGCACGGGGATCTCGGCGCAGATGATGAGGACATCGCCTTCGGCGCGACGGGCCGCCGCGATCTCCCGGTCGCCGACCTCACGGTTGGCGCCGGAGGCCACCGTGATGATGTTCTCGCCTGCATGGTCGACCGTGATCATGGCCAGCCCGGTCGGGGCGTCCGGCGTGACGCGGACGCCGTCGTGGCCGACTCCCTCCTCCCGCAGCGCGGCCAGCAGGCGGCGGCCGAAGTCGTCGTCGCCGACACAGCCCGCCATGCTCACGCTGGCGCCGAGCCTGGCCGCCGCGACCGCCTGGTTGGCGCCCTTCCCGCCGGGCGTGAACCGGGCCGCCGAGCCGAGCACGGTCGCGCCGGGTTCGGGCAGCCGGGGCACGGTGACGGAGATATCCATGTTCAGGCTGCCCAGCACGGTGACCTGCGGACGGTTTCCCATGCCCGCACGTTAGCGCGCCCGCGGCCGGCGCCGTCGGCCGGATTGGCCCGGGGATTTGGCCTGGGAAATTGGCACTGCCGCCGGGCCGCGCGGCCTTCTACACTCGGCGTGTGCCTCGTCAGTTCCGCCAGGTGGACGTCTTCACCGATATCCCGTATCTCGGCAACCCGGTCGCCGTCGTGCTCGGCGCGGACGGGCTCTCGGCCGAGCAGATGCAGCTGGTCGCCCGCTGGACGAACCTGTCGGAGACCGCGTTCGTGCTGGCGCCGCGGGCCGGCGGGGCCGACTACCGGGTCCGGATCTTCACGCCCGCGCGCGAGCTGCCGTTCGCCGGGCATCCCACCCTGGGCACCTGCCACGCCTGGCTGGAGGCCAGCGGCCGGCCCGCCGACCCCGGCGCCATCGTGCAAGAATGCGAGGCCGGCCTGATCACGGTGCGGCGCGGGCCCGGGGGCGCCGCGGACCTGGCGTTCGCGGCGCCGCCGCTGGTGCGCAGCGGACCGGTGGAGGAGGCGGTGGCCGAGCGGGTGGCGCGGGCGCTGAGCATCACCCGGTCCGACATCACCGACATCGCCTGGGCTGACAACGGCCCGGGCTGGATCGCCGTCCTGCTGGCTAGCGCCGAGGCGGTGCTCGCGGTCCGGCGCCCGGTCACGCTGGACCTGGACATCGGCGTGGCCGGCCCCTACCCGGCCGGTTCCCCAGAGGCGATCGAGGTGCGCGTGTTCAGCCCGAAGATCACCTCGATCGAGGACCCGGTCACCGGCAGCCTGAACGCCTCGCTCGGGCAGTGGCTGCTGCAGTCCGGCCGGGTCACCGCGCCGTACGTGGCCAGCCAGGGCACCGCGATGGGCCGCCGCGGCCGGGTGCACGTCTCGCGCGACGCCGCCGGCCAGGTGTGGGTGGGCGGCGGCACGGTGACCTGCATCAGCGGAATCGTGGAGCTCTAAGCCCGAGATGTATTTTCGCGTGGCGGCCTGGCTCTGACCTTTTGCGAGAGGGGGCTAGGGTGGCGCCATTCAACTCGGGTCCGAGCCTGGTCGTCATATCTGGCACCGGCCTGGCGCGGCAGATACCTATATCGTTCAACGGCATCGTGCTCGGCCGGGATGCCCGGCTCGGCCCGCCGTTCAGCACGGACGAGTTCGTTTCGCGGAGCCATGTCTGGGTCCGGCGCCAGGGCGACGGCGTGGAGGTCACTGACCTCGGCTCGGCGAACGGCACGTACGTCAACGGCATACGGGTGCGCGCGCCAACGCGCATGCAGGACAGCGACATGCTCCGCATCGGCCGGATCCAGCTGAAGCTGGCCGCGCCGGGAGCGATGAACCAGGCCATGGCCGCCGGGGAAAGGCCGGGCCGCCGTGCGCAGACCGTACCGCAGCGTGGATATCCCGGCCGGCCGTAGCGGTCAGGCCGGTGCTAGCAGGTCCGTCAGCGTGAACCGCCCGGGCAGGCGGGCGGGCAGGCTCGGCTGCCAGCCCGGGTCCACCGATCGCTGGGACGAGGGGTCCGCGTCGATCACGCCCAGCAGCACCTCACCGACGATCAGCGATCCGACCGGACCCAGCCGCTCTCCGTCCTCGCGGACCGCCGCCTCGCGCAGGACGTAGTACCACAGGGGGGTCTCGCCCGGCCAGCCCAATGCGGCGAGGCCGGTTTCCTCCGGCGCCAGCGGCGCCTCACCGACCTGCCGGGCGACGGCCTCGCCGGAGGGCAGGCCGGTGTCGGTTCCGCGCAGCAGGTCGCGGACGGCCAGGGAGGCCTGATCGTCCTCGTCCACCGTCCCGGTGATGTCGCGGGGCAGGTGGATCAGCGAGTTGGGCAGGCGGCCGTCGATCGCCCTCGCCCGCTGGGCCGGCGGCTGGCCGGGGACGTCGAGCAGCAGCGGCCAGTGCACGACGCGGTCCGGCGGCGTGGGCCGGAACCCGATCAGGTCCGGCATCAGCTTGAGCGCGGGACCGCCCGGCTGGAGCTGGTAGCGGTCGCGCATCTGGCTGTGACCGTACCGGTAGGCCGCGTCGGCGAACTCCAGCGGGATCGCGGCAGCGTCCTCGGGACGGAAGTGCCGCGGCCCCCGCTCCAGCAGCCGGGCCGCCCGCTCCGGGCCGATCGTCTCGGGCAGGAAGTCGTGCAGCACCACGTACTGGTAGTGCCACGTGAGCACCCGCCGGGCCTCGCCGAACAGGTCGGCGTCGCGGACGCCGTCCGCACGCAGGCGGTCGACCAGCCGGTTGTGGGCCCGGATCATGGCCACGTGCATCTGGGAGATCAGCACGTAGACGTCCTGGCGCGGGTCGCCGGCCAGGGCGACGCCTTCCGGGTTGCGGGGCAGGTCGTCCTCCTGGACGGGCCCGACCCGGCCCAGCAGGAGCCGGGCCGGATCGTGCCGGCGGTAGAGGTAGGGATTGCCGACCGGCCCTTCGCCGTAGAGCGGCTCCAGATCCAGCCGCGCGCTGTGGGCGTTCCTGAGCAGCTGCGCGTCGTCGTGGTGCGTCAGCGGCGAGCGGTCGGCCGTGAGGTCGTGGGCCAGGTACTGGCCGAACACCGGACGCCCGGCGGCGATCATGCGGGCCTCGGAAGGGCCGCCATTCGTAGCGTCGCTGAGCCCGCCGGCCCGGCCGATGGCCCGCAGCAGCTCCGGCTCGATCGCCAGCGCCGGCAGCTCCGGGAACAGCCGCGTGTAGCGGCCGCCCGCCAAGGGCTCGCCACCGGTCCGCGCCGGTGCCAGGCAGTGGTCGCGTACCTGCCGCATTACCGCGCCTCTCTCCTCGCGTCACCGGCCTCCTCCAGTGCATACCGGACGACGCTGGCGGTATCAAGGGTGCGGCCGCTCCCAGGCCCGGTCGAAGGCGGCGCCGGCCGTGCGGGCGCGAAGCGCGGCCTGCGCGGCATCGTCGGGTGTGGTGGCTAGCGGTCCGTGACCACCCGCAGCGCCACCCTGCGGTTGCCGCCGTTCTGCCGGACCAGCGCGAACCACAGCGGGAGCAGGCCGTCGACGGTCGCGGTGGCGGTGGCGTCGCCGAGGAAGGCGGGTTCCAGGCCGACCGCCCTGATGAGCTCCTCGGCGGTGGCCCTGGCGTCCGGGTCCGCGGCGAAGAACATGCTGGTGCCGGGCATCGGATCCGCGAAGTTCTCCCAGCCCAGCGAGTTGAACGCGCGCACGTAGCGGGCCTGCGGCGCGGCGTCCGCGATGATCGCCCGGCTGTCGAACTCGGGCGCCCCGATCCGGTTCACCGCGTCGATCACCGTCTTTCCGGCCAGCGCCGCGCCGTGCCCGGTCACCACGTCCGCGACAACCTGGCCCGGGACGGCCAGCACCACCACGTCGGCGTCCTTCAGCGCGTCGCCGATGCCGCGCACCGGCGCGCCGCCCGGGCCTTCGCCGGACCCGTCCCTGGCTCCGTACACCACGTCGTGGCCGGCCGAGCGCCATTTGGTGCCGAGCGAGCCGCCGATGTTGCCCTTTCCGATCACCGCTATCCTCATGCCGCCCTGAACCCGTGTGACGGCCGTCTCATTCCCGTTCCCCGTCCGGGTCCCGGGTCTGGCGGGCGCCGCGGCGGCGGGCGGGGCCGCTGACCGGGGCCAGCGGCAGCCGGGACGGGGGCTTGATCTCGGCCAGCCGCAGGTAGGTGACCAGCCGCTGACCGCCGCGGGTGGCCAGGGCGGCCAGCACGGTCTGCAGTTCGGCCACGTCCCTGGCGACGACGCTGAGGAAGTAGTCGGTCTCGCCCGCCACGTTATCCGCCATGATGATCTGCGGCAGCGACCGGATCAGGTCGTCGAACACGCGGCTGGAGCGCGGGTCGTGCCGGCTCAGCGTGGCCGTGACGTACACCTGCAGCGGGAAGCCGGCCGCGGCCGGGTCGACCTCGGCGCGGATGACCCGGATGACACCCGACTCCTTCAGCCGCCGCACCCGGTGCAAGGTGGCGGCCGGGGACAGCCCGGTCAGCCGGGCGAGTTCGACGTTGGTTCGGTCCGCATCCTCCTGCAGCGCACTGAGCAGCTGGATGTCAACTTCGTCAAGCGATGTGGCCATAAGACAAAACTTTATCTCGTAGAAGACGCTTACTGGCGAACGACGTGTGATTACCGGCAAGTATGGAGACATGAACACCAACCGCCGTCACGCCGTGGCAGCCCTCATAGCGGCCGGGCTGCTCTGGGGCACCACCGTGCCGCTGTCCAAGCTGGCCTTGGAGTGGCTGTCGCCGGGCTGGCTCACCGCCGTGCGCTTCGGCCTCGCGGCCGCGGTCCTGCTGGCCGTGGCGAGCCGGCGGCCCGGCGGGCGGATGGCTCAGCGGTCAGCCCAGCGGTCAGCACTGCGCGCGGCGTTCACGCCTGCGGTGCTGATCGCGGGGGCGTTCGGTTATGGCGGCTCGGTCATGGTGCAGAACGCCGGCATCGGCCGGACCAGCGTCACCCACGCGGCGCTGCTGATCGGGGCGGTGCCGGTGCTGGTCGCGATCATCGCCGCGGTGTGGTACCGGGCCGTGGCGCGCCCGGTGGCCTGGTTCGGCTTCGCGGTATCGCTCGGCGGCGTCGGACTGGTCACCACGGGCAGCGGAGGCGGCGGCGCGACCATGGCCGGCGACGGCCTGGTCCTGGCGTCGCTGCTCCTGTCGGCCATGGTCACGGTGGCCCAGGGACGGCTGCTGGCCGGCCGTGACCCGGTCGCGGTCACCGCGGTGCAGTTCCTGGGCGCGGCGCTGGGCTCGCTGCCGGTCGCCGTGGTGAGCGAGGGCGTGCCTGCCGCGCCGGCCGGCGCGGGCGTCGTGCTGGCGGTCGTCGCGCTAGCACTGGCCGGGACGCTGCTGCCGTTCACCTTGTTCGCGTTCGGCCAGAGCCGGGTGTCGGCCGAGGTCGCCGGGGCGTTCCTCAACCTCGAGCCGCTGGTCGGCGCCATAGCGGGCGCGGTGGTATTCGGCGACCCGGTCGGGCTGGCGCAGGCCGGGGGCGGCGTGGCCATCCTGGCGGGCATCGCGCTCAGCAGCCTGCCGTTGATCGCCGGCCGCCGCGTGGCCCGGCGCGCGGCTGCGGTCGTGGGTGCCGGGGCCGGGGCCGGTGCTGGGGTCGGTGCCGGGGTCGAGGCTGGCGCGGGGCACGCGGGCCTGAGGCTGGTCTGGCGCACGAAGCCGCCCTCACCGGAGCCCGCCGCGGCGCGGGCGACCGCTACGGCGGCGGAGCAAGTCCATGAAAGTCCCTCTCTACCCGATAGATGCGGTAGGGAGGGACTTTCATTGAATTCAAGGGAACGCCAATGCGTACTCAATGTGGCATTTGCGGGGGCAAAATCGGGGCGGACGCTAGCCCAGGCACGCGCTGGCAGGGCGCGGCCAGCCGGCCGGGGACGACGCCTTACTGCAGGTGGGGGGCTAGCAGGGTCAGGTCGGCGGGTGACAGGCGGTCGCGGGCGGTCTTGGCCTGGTGCCAGAAGGGGTAGATCAGCGGCGGGGCGCTGACCTGGTCGAGCCGGGTCCGCTCGTCGTCGCTGAGGACCACGGACGCGGCCGCCAGGTTGCCGGCCAGTTGCTCGTCGGTCCGCGCTCCGATGATCACCGAGGTCACGGCCGGCTTGCCCAGGGTGTAGGCCAGGGCCACCTGGGCGGCGGACACGCCGTGCTGCTCGGCGATCTTGACCAGTACCTCGATGGTGTCGTACAGGCCTTCGGTGTCGTAGACAGGCGGCTCGCCCCAGTCGGTGAGCTGCCGCGAGCCCGCCGGAGCCTGGTGACCCCTCCGGTACTTGCCGGACAGCAGGCCGCCGGCCAGCGGGCTCCAGACCAGCACGCCCAGGCCCTGGTCGACGGCGAGCGGGATGAGCTCGTACTCGGCCTCCCGGGCCTGCAGCGAGTAGTAGATCTGCTGGCTGACGAACGGCGGCAGGCCGAGCCTTTCCGCCGTGCCCAGCGCCTTCATCAGCTGCCAGGAGGCGTAGTTGGACGCGCCAACGTAGCGGACCTTGCCCGAGGTGACGAGCAGGTCCAGCGCGTGCAGGGTCTCCTCGAGCGGGGTCTGGCCGTCCCACTCGTGCACCTGGTACAGGTCGATGTGGTCGGTGCCGAGGCGGCGCAGGCTGGCCTCGCAGCCAGAGATGACATGGTGGCGGGAAAGCCCGGCGTCGTTCGGCCCCCGGCCCATCGGCATCCGGACCTTGGTGGCCAGCAGCACCTCGTCCCGGCGACCCCGGAGGACCTCGCCCACGATCTCCTCGGCCAGCCCGCCGGAGTAGACGTCGGCGGTGTCGATGAGGTTGACCCCGGCCTCCAGGCACATGTCGACCTGCCGTCTGGCCTGGTCCACGCCGGTCGACCCGACGCTGGCGAACCCGCCGCGGCCGCCGAACGTCATCGTGCCCATGGTGAGCACGGAGATCCGCAGGCCCGAACGGCCTAGTGCGCGATATTCCATGGTTCCGACCCTACGGGCCGGGCGCCGGCCGCGTGCCGCCGGGCCAGCTCGCGGTAGATGGCCGGGTTCGTATCTACCCACTCCTTAGCCCGGCCGGTGACCTCGGCGGCTACCCGGGCCGGGACTCCGACCGCGATCATGCCGTCGGGAACGAGCATCCCCGGCGGCACGGTGGCACCCGCCGCGATCAGGGCACGGCGGCCGACGACGACGCCGTCCAGGACCGTGGCACCGTTACCGACCAGCGCTTCGGCGCCGACAACGGCGCCGTGTACCACGCACAGGTGACCGACCGTGGCGCCCTCGCCGATCTCGGTCACCGGGTCGTCGCCGCCGTGCAGGACCGAACCGTCCTGGATGTTCGCGCCATGCCGGACCACGATCGGGCCGAAGTCGGCGCGGAGCACGGCGCCGTACCAGACGGAGGCGTCGGCCTCGACCCGCACGTCCCCGACCAGGGTGGCGGTGGGGGCGATCCAGGCCCCGGGGCTGACCTGCGGCTCACGGCCTTCGAAGGCGAATAGCGGCATCCGCCCATCATGCACCCCGGGCCCCGGCCGCGGCGGTGGCGGCCGGGGCCCGGGGACGCGTTGGCTACGCCTGCGGCTGGGAGATGTTGACCAGCCAGGAGACACCGAACTGGTCGGTGCACATGCCGAACTCGTCGCCCCAGGCCTGCTTCTGGAGCGGCATGGTGACGGCGCCGCTGGAGGACAGCTGCTCCCAGTAGCTGCGCAGCACGTCGCCATCGTCGCCGGACAGGCTCACCCCGAACCCGTGCATCCCCTGATATTCCATCCCGGGGGGAGTGTCGGCGGCCATGATCGTGTACCCCGTCGTGGTCTCGAGCTGGCCGTGCATGATCTTGTCGGCGTCCGGCGCGTCCTTGGGCGTGCCGAACTCGGCGAACGTGTTCACGTTGAGGTCGCCGCCGAACACGCTGGCGTAGAACTCCAGCGCCTGCCGGGCGTTGCCGTTGAAGTTGAGGTAAGGGTTCAGTCGAGAGGCCATGGTCTGCTCCTGTACCTTTGTTCGATTGACGGCTGTTTCCTAGGGACGACGCTACCAGCTGGGCGGCCGGGGTGCGGGGTTAGCTCGCGGCCAGGGCCGCGACGATGTCGCGGACCTTATCGGGCGGCACGGCGCGGGTGGCGTCGCCGACGTACAGCTCGACTCGCTGCACGCCGGGATCGGGCGTGTTCATGGCCTGCGGCCATGTCCAGACGCCCTGCTCGGCGGCGGGCTTGCCGAGCAGCCCGCCGATCTCGGCCTCGAGCTCGGCGACCACGCCCCCGTCGCCGTAGCGGTCCGGCACCGTGTCCGCGGGGATGCTGGCCAGCAGGTCAGCCGGGCGCACCGGGCCATGGCCGGTCAGGAACACGGTGCACTGGTCGCGCAGGGCGGCCTGCTCGCGGAGGTCGGTCATGCCCCAATTATCAGTTGGGCTGGGCCCCGAACGTCCTGCCGTGGCGGGCGACCCGGCGCAGTGGGCGTTCGATGTCTACGACATGGCCACCCAGGCGATGAGCTCGAACTACATCACGCTCACCGACGGCCGTGGCGAGTACCGGTCGATCCCGTTCCGGTACCTGTGGCCGTCCGAGCTCGATCTGATGGCACGGCTGGCCGGGATGCGGCTGCGCGACCGGTGGGAGGACTGGACCCGGACGCCGTTCACCGGCGACAGCCGCAGGCACGTCTCGATCTGGGAGAAGATCTAAGAGCGGCCACGGTCCCAGTTCGGCTTACGCTTCTCCAGGAAGGCCCGCATCCCTTCCTGCGCGTCGGGCAGCTGGCTGGTCGCGGCCATGACCTCGAGGGCGTAAGCATAGGCCTTGGGCTGGTCCAGGTCGATCTGGGCGTATAGCGCCTGCTTGCCGATGCCCTTGCTCTGCGCCGACCCCTTGGTGACCCGTTCCAGCAGATCCTGCACCGCGGAGTCGAGCTGAGCCGAGGGCACCACCCGGTTGACCAGGCCCCAGTCGAGCGCCGTGCGCGCGTCGATGACATCACCGGACATGGCCATCTCCGCGGCCCGCTTGCGGCCGACGTTCCTGGCGATGGCCACCATCGGGGTGTGGCAGAACCAGCCGGTCTTGCCGCCGGGCGCGGCGAAGCCCGCGTCCTCGCTGGCCACGGCCAGGTCGGCGGTGGCCACCAGCTGGCATCCCGCCGCGGTGGCCAGCCCGTGCACCCGCGCCACCACCGGCTGGGGTACCTGCTGCATCAGCGTCATCAGATCGGTGCAGGTGGCCAGCAGCGCCCGCATGTACGGCAGGTCCGCGCCGGCCGTGTCGGCGAAGTCATGCCCGGCGCAGAACACCGGGCCGTTGCCCGCCAGCACGATGCCCAGCGCGTCGCTACTCCCCAGCTCGCCGAACGCCGTGATCAGCTCGCGCATGTGCTCGAGCGACAGGGCATTGCGGCGCTGCGGCCGGTTCATCGTGACGGTGGCGAAGTCGCCGGAGCGCTCCACGCCGATGTGCTCGAAATCCATACGACTAAGGTAAGACGACAACGATCACGCCGTGAAGGAGGAGCGCGATGGCGCGCAGCCCGCAGGAAGTCTTCCAGCACCACGTCGAGGTCCTGGGAGCAGGTGACCTGGACGGGATCGTCGAGGATTACACCGACGACGCGGTCTTCATTACCCCGGACGGCATCAAGCGGGGCAAGGACGGCATCCGGGAGGCTTTCACCCAGCTGCTCGCCGACGTGCCCAACGCGGACTGGACACTGCCGACGCAGATCTACGACGGCGACGTGCTCTTCCTGGAGTGGACGGCGACGGCCGCCGCGACCAAGGTCGAGGACGGGATCGACACGTTCATCTTCCGGGACGGGCAGATCCGGCTGCAGACGGTTCGGTACACGCTGCAGCACAGGCGCTGAGGACGAGCGGGTAACCCAGGCCGTTCGGGCCCTATGGTCAGCTAGCGGCGCGGGCCGGGACCGGCCTCGCGGCCCGCCAGGCCACGGCGGTGGCGGCCAGCGCGGCCAGCGCCGCGGCGAACATCGCGGCGCGGTCGCCGGAGACCCCGATCCCGCCGCTGACGCTGACGGCCACGGCCGGCAGCAGGGCCGCGCCCACCGCGGCGCCGATCTGGCGGCTGGTGTTGATCATGCCGCCGACCAGGCCCTGGTCGGCGTCGGCCATGCCGCGGCTGGCCAGCACGGTCGAGCCGAGCGCGGTGCCCGCGGTGCCGAAGCCGATCAGCGTGACCACGAACAGGACCGGGCTGTAGCCGGCCGCGGGCAGCTGGGTCAGCACACCGAAGCCGGCCGCCGCGCAGGCGGCGGTCAGCACCAGCAGCCGCCGGACTCCTATCTTGCCCGCCAGCCGCGGCCCGATCACGCCCGCGGCGAACCCGACCACGCCCTGCGGGGCGATGATCAGGCCGGTGAGCAGCGGTGACTCGTGCAGGACCTGCTGCAGGTACAGGGAGAGGACCAGCAGCTCCCCGCCGTTCCACAGGCCGAGCAGGAAGGCCAGCGTGGTCCCGTCCCGAAGTCCCTTGCGGTGCAGCAGTGACGGCCGGATGAGGGGTTGCGGGTGCCGGGTTTCCGCCTTCATGAAGACGGCGGTGGCCGCGGCGGCTGTGGCGGCGGCCGCGATGACCAGCGGCGAGCTCCAGCCGAGCACCACGCCCTGGGAGACCGCGAAGACGGCGAGGGTGACCGCGCCGGTGATCAGCAGCGCGCCGCGGACGTCCAGCCGGACCTTGTTTCTTGTCTTTCTTGCCGCTGCGACTCGGTCCGGATGGCCGAGGACGGCCGGGGACAGGGCGGCGGCGATCAGGCCGACCGGGACGTTGACCAGGAACACCGCGCGCCAGCTGGTGAACTCCACCAGCACCCCGCCGAGGACCTGGCCGGACACGAAGCCGATGCTCGAGACGGCGCCGTAGAGACCGATAGCCCGGGTACGTTCGGCGCCCTCGGGGAAGCCGGTGGTGATGAGTGACAGCGCGGCCGGGGCGACGACGGCGGCGCCCGCGCCCTGCACGACGCGCGCCGCGATCAGCAGCACGGGGTCCTGGGCCAATCCGCCAGCCAGGCTGGCGATGGCGAATGCGACCAGGCCGATGACGAACATGCGGCGCCGGCCGAGCAGGTCAGCGGCCCGGCCGCCAAGAATGAGAAGGCCGCCGAACGAGATGGCGTATCCCGTCACGATCCACTGGACTGCATCGGCGGGCATATGAAGTTCGCGCTCGATCGACGGCAGCGCGACGTTCACGATGCTGAAGTCGAGGACGACCATGAACGCGGCGACGAGGATGAGGGCCAGCTGGAGCGGCTGGCGGCGGGGAGGGTCCGGGGTGGGTGTTTCCGTGATGGGTTCGGGGTGGTTAGACGGCGCGGTGACGGGCATGATACCAATCAGATACGTTACGGATCGTTTCGGATATCCTCATGATAGAACCTGGCCATGAGCAGTGATATTCCGGGGGGTGCGACGGGTGGCGCGCCTGTCGGAGGTACCGGGGATGCTGGTAGTGCGGACGGTGCTGGTGCTGGGGGTGCGGCCAGCGGGGGTGCCGCGCCGCGCGGGCGGCCGCGGAGCCAGGAGGCGGACCACGCCATCCTGACCGCGGCCGTGGAGCTGCTGGCCGAACGGGGGCTGGCCGCGATGTCGATCGAAGAGGTGGCCGCCCGCGCCGGGGTCGGCAAGACGACGATCTACCGGCGCTGGCCGTCCAAGGGCCTGCTCGCGCTGGACGCGTTCGTCGACTCGTTCCGCGAGGAACAGCCGCTGCCCGACACCGGAACGCTGCGCGGCGACCTGCTCTCGGCCCTGCACGCGTGGGTGCGGGCGGTCACCCAGACGGCGATGGGACCGATGCTGACCGGGCTGATCGCCGAGGCGCAGCACGACCCGGAACTACGCGGGGCCTGGCGGGACCGGGTACTCGAGCCGCTGCGCGGGCAGCACCGGGTCATGCTGGACCGGGCCATCGCGCGCGGCGAGATCGCCGCGTCGGTGGACCGGGACGTGGTGCTCGACCTGTTCTTCGGCGCGGCCGAGCACCGGCTGCTGCTCGGCCACCTGCCGATGACCGGCGACTTCATCGCCGACGTGGTGGACGTGATCCTGGCCGGGGTGCCCCGCCCGGGCAGCTCACCGCAGCCGGAGACTTGACCGCGTCGAGGCGCGGTGGTTTCGGCTGGGAACGTGGTGAGCACTAGGGTGGTCTTTCCTTCGCGTCACTTCGGCCTCGCGCGTCACGCGCGACGGCGTTAGCGGAGAAGGCGCTCCGTTTAGCGTGGAGGATCCGGGTTATGCGGTTGATTGAGGGGTCTATTGTGCACCGGATCAACCACGAAGCCCGGATCAACCACGCTAATCGCAGCGGAAGCCGGCGCCGTCTCCAGGTGACGGTCACGATAGGCGCGATGCGAACTCCAATCACGCTGGCATCTCCGGCAACACTGCTGCCGTGGACGCCCGGATCTGGCGCGTACATCCCCGTGATCTCGGTGGCCGGGTCGGATTTTCCATGATCGCGAAGGGTTTAGTACTCCCTGCGGTACTAAACCCTTCCTGATCATCGAAATCCCTTCCGAAACGCCGCGCCTACCATGATCGCGAAGGGTTTTTGGTCTGCCCGGACTAAAAACCCTTCGTGATCATGGAAGCAGGGCCTCGGCTTCGATCTCGACTAGCCAGGCGGGGTCGAGTAGGCCGGCCACGATCACGGCGGTGGCGACGGGCCTTACCTCGGCGAAGAGCTCGCCGTGCGCGCGGGCGACCGGTTCCCAGTGCTCCGCGGCGGTCAGGTACATGCGGGTGCGGACTACGTGCTCCAGGCTGGTTCCGGCCTTGGTCAGCGCCTCGCCGATCAGGTCCAGGCAGAGCCTGGCCTGAGCGTACGGTCCTGCCGGGGGCGGCCCGCCGCCCGGCGGCACCGGGGCGGTGCCAGCGACCAAGACCCGGCCTCCGGCCACCAGGGCGCGGGAGAACCCGAACACCGGCTCGTACGGGGAGTGCCCGCTGATGCGCTGAGGCTCCACGTCAGGCATTGTCTCACCTGCTCCGGGTAAAGGCATCTGGCGACGGCCTATACTTGCGTTATATCTTGTTTACGAGGCTGAGTGAAGGAGAACCGGCGATGAGCGAGATCGAACGACAGGCCCGGAACTGGTGGGCCCGGCTGCTCGCCTGGCTGCGTGGCGCCCAGGGCGGCGACGCGGCCCGCAAGGCGCGGGAAGCGCTGCAGGACGTGCGCACCAGCGACGCGGGACGCCGGGCCGAGTCGGCCCTGCGCGACCTGAAGGACAGCGACGCGAGCCGCAAGGCCAAGGACGCCCTCAAGGACCTGCGCGATGGCGACGCGAGCCGCAAGGCCAAGGACGCCCTCAAGGATCTGCGGGACAGCGAGGCGGTCGGCAAGGCCCGTGTCGCCGCCAAGGATGCCTTCAAGGACCTGCGCGAGGGCGAGGCCGGCCGCAAGGCCAAGGAAGCCCTGCGTGACCTGCGGGACGGCCCATCGGGCCGCAGCAAGTCCTGACCGCACCCTGCCCAGCCCTGCCCCGGCCCTGTCCCCGTCCTGACCTCCTGGGACACCGCTTGCCCGCGGTGCCCCGGGCTACCGCCCCGGCCGCGCGACGGCTACCCTGAGGTACAGGGAATCCGGGCGGCGCGGAACAGGTGCATGTCGCTGTCGGGGGCGCCGAGATGCCAGGACCGCCACTCGACCTGTACAGATGTTAACGCTAACGTCGGCACCGGCTGACCGAAGAGCCCCGCGGCGCGGGCGGCAGAGGGAGGCACGGCGTGACGTCGTCACCGGGTGAGAAGGCGAAGAGCCGGGTGAGGGCGCCAGCTACGGCGGGCAACCTGTCCCGGCCGCCGGTGATGGCCGACGTGGCCCGGCTCGCCGGGGTGTCGCACCAGACCGTCTCGCGCGTGCTGAACGAGCACCCGAACGTTCGCCCACTGACCCGGGAGAGGGTGCTCGCCGCCATCCGCGAGCTCGCCTACCGGCCGAACGCCGCGGCCAGGACGCTGGTCACCCGGCGCACCCACACGCTCGGCGTGATCACCACCGATACCATGCTTTACGGCCCCACCTCCATGCTCTACGGGTTCGAGCGGGCGGCGCACGACGCGTACTTCGTCTCGGTAGTCAGCCTGCCTGCCCTGGACCGGCGGTCGATGCTGGACGCGGTGGACCGGTTCCTCGGCCAGGGCATCGAGGGCATCATCGTCATCGCGACGGTGGACACCGCGGTGGCCGCCCTCGCGCATGTGCCGGCCGAGGTACCGCTGGTGGCGGTGGGCTGTGGTACCCGCGCCTCGGTGACCTCGGTGGCTATCGACAACGCGGCCGGGGGCGCGGCGGCGACCCGCCACCTGCTCGGCCTGGGGCACGCGACCGTCTATCATGTCGCCGGGCCGCTGTCCTGCCTGGACGCCAAGGAACGCGTGGACGGCTGGCGGCAGGCGCTGCGCGAGGCGGGCGCACCCGAGCCTGCCGTGCTGGCCGGCGACTGGTCCGCCCGCTCAGGCTACGAGCTGGGCAGCCGGCTGGCCGCAGGCGAGCCGGGCCCGAGCGCCATCTTCTGCGGCAACGACACGATGGCGCTCGGCGTCATCCGGGCGCTGACCGAGCGGGGCCTGCGGGTACCCGGCGACGTCAGCGTCATCGGCTTCGACGACGTGCCCGAGGCTGGGTACTACCTGCCGCCGCTGACTACCGTGCGGCAGGACTTCGGCGTACTCGGCCGGCAGGCGCTGAGTACGCTGGCCGATCGGATGTCCGGAGCGATCCCGGCCGGACGCAGGGTGCGAGTGGCACCTGAGCTGATCGTCCGGGCGAGCGCCGCCGGCCCGGGTTGACGATGGCCGCGCCGTCCGCGCCAGCCGGGGCGGCCCCACCTGCCGCGATGGCTATACCGGCCGTAGAGGCCGGGGCGGTCGGTTGAGGCTGGCCGGGGGCGGCAAGAATGCAGGGCAGAGAACGTACGATAAGGCGGACAGATGGATGTTAGCGCTAACAAGGGTGCGGGTGATGACGCCTACGCAACCGGTGCGGGTGATGACGCCTACGCAACCGGTGCGGGTGATGACGCCTGCGTGATCGGCGTGGACTTCGGCACGCTGTCGGCCCGGGCCCTGGTGGTGCGGGTGCGTGACGGCGCCGAGGCGGGCACTGCCGTCAGCGAGTACTCACGCGGCGTGATCGACCGCTCGCTGGACGGGCACGGCGAGCTGCCGCCGGACTGGGCCCTGCAGGACCCGGCCGACTACACCCGCGCGCTGGGCGAGGCGGTCCCGGCCGCGGTCAGGGACGCGGGCATCGACCCGGCCCAGGTGATCGGCATCGCCACCGACTTCACCGCGTCTACCTGCATGCCGGTGCTAGCCGACGGCACGCCGCTGTGCCAGCTGCCCGGGCTGGCCGGGCGCCCGCACGCCTACCCCAAGCTGTGGAAGCACCACGCCGCCCAGCCGCACGCGGACCGGATCAACGCGGTCGCGCACGAGCGGGGCGAGAAGTGGATCAACCGCTACGGCGGCAAGATCTCCTCGGAGTGGCAGTTCGCCAAGGCGCTGCAGCTGCTGGACGAGGACCCCGAGATGTACCAGCGCGCCGACCGGTGGATCGAGGCCGCCGACTGGATCATCTGGCAGCTGTGCGGCACCGAGACCAGGAACGCGTGCACGGCCGGGTACAAGGGCATCTACCAGGACGGCGCCTACCCCTCCCGGGAGTACCTCGCCGCGCTGGACCCGCGCTTCGCCTCGTTCGCGCAGGACAAGCTCGCCCACCCGGTCTCGCCGCTGGGCGCCCGGGCCGGCGGGCTGACCGCGGCCGCGGCCGCGCTGACCGGCCTGCCCGAGGGGATCGCGGTGGCCATCGGCAATGTGGACGCACACGTCACGGTGCCCGCGGCCGGCCCGGTCGCGCCGGGCAAGATGGTGGCGATCATGGGTACCTCGACCTGCCACGTGATGAACGGCGCCGAGCTGGCCGAGGTGCCCGGAATGTGCGGGGTGGTCGACGGCGGCATCGTGGCCGGGCTGTGGGGGTACGAGGCGGGGCAGAGCGGGGTGGGCGACATCTTCGCCTGGTTCACGGCCAACGCGGTGCCGGGCGAGTTCGCCGCGGAGGCCGGCCGCCGGGGCGTGCCGGTGCAGCAGCTGCTAGACGAGAAGGCCGGTGCGCTGCCGGCCGGCGGCCACGGGCTTGTCGCGCTGGACTGGGAGGGTGGCAACCGTTCGGTCCTGGTCGACGGCAGGCTGTCCGGCGCGATCGTGGGCCTGACGCTGGCCACCACCACGCCGGAGATCTACCGGGCGCTGCTGGAGTCGACCGCGTTCGGCACCCGGATGATCATGGATACGTTCCGCGACTCCGGCGTGCCAGTGACCGACCTGGTGGTGGCGGGCGGCCTGATCAAGAGCGCACCGCTCATGCAGATCTACGCGGACGTCACCCGGCGCCCGCTGAGCGTGATCGGGTCCGGGCAGGGGCCGGCCCTCGGTTCGGCCATCCACGCGGCGGTCGCCGCCGGTGCCTACCCGGACGTGCCGGCCGCGGCGGCGGTGATGGGGCGCGAGCAGCGGGACGTGTACCAGCCCGATCCCGTCCGCGCGGACGTGTACGACGAGCTGTACGCGGAGTACGTGCGGCTGCACGACTACTTCGGCCGGGGCGAGAACAAGGCCATGTACCGGCTGCGGGCGATCAGGGACCGTGTCCTGTCGGGGAGGACAGCATGAACAGGTCGGTGACCGCCGGGCTCCGCGACGAGGTGCTCCGCGCCAACCAGGCAATCCCGCGCATGGGGCTCGCCACCCTGACGTGGGGCAACGTCAGCGCCGTCGACCGCGACGCCGGCGTCTATGTCATCAAGCCTTCGGGCGTGTCCTACGACGACCTGACCGCCGAGCAGCTCGTCGTGGTCGGCCTCGAGGACGGGCGGGTCGTGGACGGGCACCTGAGACCCTCCGTCGACAGCGAAACCCACCGCCGGCTCTACCTGGCGTTTAGCGGCGTCGGCGGCATCACCCACACCCACTCCCCCGCCGCGGTCGCGTTCGCGCAGGCCAAGCGCGACATCCCGGTCCTCGGCACCACCCACGCCGACGCCTTCAACGGGCCGATCCGCTGCACACGGGATCTCACCGAGGCTGAGTGCGCCACGGACTACGAGTACAACACCGGCCAGGTCATCGTCGAGACGTTCGATTCACATCGCGACGACCCGGCGGAGGTTCCCGGTGCGCTGGTGGCCAACCACGGCCCGTTCGTGTGGGGTGAGGATGCCGCAGCGTCGCTGAAGAACGCGATCATCTGCGAGGCGGTCGCGCAGATGGCCATCCAGACGCTGGCGCTGAACCCGCACGCCGATGCCCCGCCGTATCTGCTCGAACGCCACTTCCGCCGCAAGCACGGACCGGACGCGTACTACGGAAACCCTCAAGCCGGCCAAGGAGCACAGCGCTGATGACCGCACCGACCGCCCAGGACGACCTCGAGGTCTGGTTCCTGACGGGAAGCCAGCATCTGTACGGGGAGGAGACGCTCCGCCAGGTGGCGGAGCAGTCGCGGGGTATCGCCGCCCAGCTCTCGCAAGCCCAGCTCTCCGAAGCCCCGGCCATCCCGGTAAAACTCGTCTGGAAGCCGGTCCTGGTCGATCACGATGCGATCCGAAGGACCGTCCTGGAGGCGAACGCCGACGACCGGGTAATCGGCCTGGTGGCGTGGATGCACACGTTCAGCCCCGCGAAGATGTGGATCGCGGGGCTCAGCGCCCTGGACAAGCCGCTGCTGCACCTGCACACGCAGGCCAATGTCGCGCTGCCGTGGGCGACGATCGATTTCGACTTCATGAACCTGAACCAGGCCGCGCACGGCGACCGGGAGTTCGGCTACGTGCTGACCAGGCTGTCCGTGCCGCGTAAGACCGTCGCGGGGCACGTCTCCGATCCACGGGTCGTCGAGCAGGTGGCGACCTGGACCCGGGCGGCGGCCGGGTGGGCGGTGACGCGGTCGCTTCGGCTGGCGCGGTTCGGCGACAACATGCGGTACGTGGCCGTCACCGAAGGCGACAAGACCGAAGCGGAAGCCATCTTCGGCGTCCAGGTCAACACCTGGGGCGTCAACGACCTGGTGGCCGCGGTGGACGCCGCCGCCCCGGCGGACGTCGACGCGCTGGTGGAGGAGTACGAGGACACCTATGACGTGGCGCCCGAACTCCAGCGCGGAAAGGAGCGCCATCAGTCGCTGCGCGACGGTGCCGCGATCGAGCTCGGGCTCCGGTCCTTCCTCGACGCCGGCGGATTCGGGGCCTTCACGACCAACTTCGAAGACCTGGGCGGGCTGAGGCAGCTGCCCGGCCTGGCGGTGCAGCGGCTGATGGCGGACGGCTACGGATTCGGCGCCGAAGGGGACTGGAAGACGGCGGTGCTGGTCCGGGCGGCCAAGGTCATGGGCACCGGCCTGCCTGGCGGCGCGTCGCTGATGGAGGACTACACCTATGACCTGACGCCGGGCCGCGAGTGCATCCTCGGCGCGCACATGCTCGAGGTATGCCCGTCGCTCACGTCGGACAAGCCGCGGCTGGAGATCCATCCGCTGTCCATCGGCGGCCGCGAGGACCCGGTCCGCCTCGTCTTCAGCGCGGATCCCGGGCCGGGCGTCGTCGTCGCGCTGTCCGACATGCGCGACCGCTTCCGGCTCGTCGCCAACGTCGTTGAGGTGATCCCGCCTGCCGAGCCGCTCCCCCGGCTTCCGGTGGGGCGCGCGGTGTGGCGACCAGAGCCGGACTTCCAGACGTCCGTGACCTCCTGGCTCCAGGCAGGCGCAGCCCATCACACGTGCATGTCCACGGCGGTGGGCATCGAGGCGTTCGCGGACTACGCGCGGATGGCCGGCACGGAACTGCTGGTCATCGACGAGACAACCACGGCGCCGGAGTTCGAGAACCGGATCCGCGCGAACGCCGCCTACTACCGGCTGGCACGCGGAATCTGACCCAGCGGGCCTCGACCCCGTCCGGGCCGGGGAAGGCGGCCAGGCCGGACGAGAGGGTACTCGCGCTGGCACGGCCGGAGGCGCGCGGGGAGGGCACGGCCGGAGGCGCGCGGGGAGGGCACGGCCGCGCGCGGGGCCTGATGGGTGCAGGCCGCGGCCGCGGCGATGAGCAGGAACAGCTGCCAGGCCCAAACATCTTCGATACACCCACTTGACCGGATACGCCGGAAAGATCTAGTGTCTGGAGCGAACGTTCGCTCAGATGAGGAAAAGGTTTACCTGAGCGAGGAACCCGGCGGAGGGACGCGATGGCCCGGCGGCGCTACGTGTCGATCAAGGAAGTGGCGGCGCGCGCCGGGGTCAGCTTCCAGACGGCCAGCAAGGTTCTCAACGGCGGCGATGTGCGCGTGTCGGTGGAGACCGAGGAGCGGATCATGGCCGCCGCGGCCGAACTCGGGTACCGGCCGAACACGATCGCCCGGAGCCTGGTCCAGCGGGCCACCGCCACCATCGGGCTGGTCGCCAGCGACGCCACCGACGTGGCCATCGCGCAGGCCTCGGTGGCCGCCGAGCAGGCCGCGCGCAAGAACGGGCACTCGGTGCTGGTCGGGCACCTGGCGGCGGGCGGCGCGGACGCGGCCGATATCGTGCGGACGCTGATCGAGCGCCGGGTGGACGGCATCATCGCCGCCGCGCCGGAAGTCGAGGAGGACACCGAGGTCGCCGAGTTGCTCCGGCGGTACGTGCCGTCGGTCAGCCTGCAGGCGGTACCCGGCGGCGGCGTGCCGCTGGTGGGGTCGAACCACCGGGAGACCGGGCGGCTGGCAGCCACCCACCTCCTCGGATTGGGGCACACCTCGATCGGCACGGTCACCGGCACGTTCCGGCGTCGGGTCACCCGCAGCCGGCTGCACGGCTACGAGGACGCGCTGCGTAACGCGGGGCTCGAGCCGAGCGAGGACCTGGTGGCCGAGGGCGACTGGACCCCGCACGGCGGCGCCGCCGCGACCCGGCTGCTGCTCGAACGCTCGCCCGGGCTCACCGCGATCTTCGTGCACAGCGACGTGATGGCTATCGGCGTGCTGTCCGCGCTGTGGCAAGCCGGGCGCAGGGTGCCTGCCGACGTGGCCGTGGTGAGCTGCGACGACATCCCGTTCGCCGAGTTCCTGACGCCGCCGCTGAGCACCGTGCGCATCCCGCTGGCGGAAACCGGGCGGCAGGCGGTCGAGTTGCTGCTGCGCAGCATCGCGGGCGAGCCGGTGCCCGAGCGGACGCCGCTGCTGCCGGTGGAGCTGATCGTCCGCGATTCCTGCGGAGGGCGGGACATCCCCACGACGAAGGAGCGCCATTGACCCGGATCGCGATTGATCCTGTCCGGCCCGTCGGGCGGCTCGACCGGAAGGTGTTCGGTCTCATTGATGCCGCCGCGACGGCGTCAGCGGGCCCGATGTTAACGCTCACAGCGTCGCGGTGACGCTGGTCAATCGCAGCCCCGAGGAAGAACCAGCCGACGTGCTGCTGCGTGATTTCACCTTTGCCGGGCGATTACCGGGTGATCCTCTTGCTGATGCCGGCCGGGCAGGATCGAGACCGCCTCGATGGTCACCGCCAGCGGCCCGTTGTTGGCGATGCTCGGGATCACACTGAACGCGCCGGACTGCTGGGGGACGTAGATCTCCCCGGTCGCGCCGGCGAAGGTGTTGACGCTCCTGAGCCCGGTGCCGTGGGGCAGGCCGGGGAAGTCGCCGCCGTAGAAGTCGCCGGTCCGGAGCGGCTGGTAGGTCCCGGCCAGGACCGCGAGGACCACGACGGCGGTGGTGACCAGCAGGCCCAGCCCTAGCAGGATCCGGCGGCGCCACGGATGGCGGCGGGGACGGCCCGGGCCGTCCGCGGACGGCGGGTCGCCGTCGTGGTGCGCTGGGCGGGACTCGGTGACCGCCATCCGCGTGCCTCCCGCTATCGCGTCGGGATGGCGTGACCATACATCAGATTTCCCACAAGGCGGCGGTCGGCATCGCGCGCATCTTGGGCCCGAACGGCAGCGTCTGGGTGCCGGTGTACAGCACCACGCCGACGATGAAGTCGCCGCCGGTCCTGGCGGCCAGGTGCCGCAGACCGCGGAAGTCGTCCGGGCCGACGGTCGAGGAGGCCTTGACCTCGATGCCGACCACCTCGCCCCGCCGGTTCTCCAGGACCGCGTCGACCTCCACCTTGTCCTTGGTGCGGTAGTGGAACAGCTCGGCGCGCTGGCGCGACCAGGTGAGCTGGCGGGCCAGTTCCATCAGGACGAACCCCTCGAGCAGCGGGCCGAGCCTGCCGCCGGGCCGCAGCAGGCTCCGGGCGTCCGCGCCGAGCAGGTTGGCGGCGATCCCCGAGTCGGTAAAGGCCAGCTTGGGCGTGCCGACGGCGCGCGTGCTCACGTTGCGCGACCAGGCGGGGATCCGCTTGACCAGGAAGACCTCTTCCAGCAGGCTCAGGTAACGGTAGACGGTGCTGGCGGTGAGCCCGGCGTCACTGCCCACCGCGGTCGCGACCAGGAGCTGGCCGGACCGGGCGGCCAGGAGCCTGATAAGGGCCCGCATCTCGGCGGTGCGCTCGATCTCGGATAGCTGGCTGACCTCGCGGGCCACGAGATCGGCCAGGTAGGAGTCGAAGAAGCGCTCGCGACGACGCGGGTTGGTGCGGGCCAGCGCTTCGGGGAAACCGCCACGCACGACCCGTTCGGCATATTCCTGCCTGGTCACGGCGGATCCATGGCCCAGTCCCCCGCCCTCATCGAAGATGGCGTCCACGAACCGGTCGGCGGTTCCGTCGATCTCTCCCTGGGAGAACGGCCAGAGCTCGATCGTCTCGATGCGGCCCGGCAGCGTATCCGGCAGACCGCGCAGGGCCAGCACGCGCGCCGACCCGGAGAGCAGGTAACGGCCGGGCCTGGGGTCGGCGTCGACTTGTTCCTTGATGGCGAGCAGGAGGTCCGGCACGCGCTGGATCTCGTCGATCACCATCAGCCCGGCGGAGTCCACGAAGCCGTCCGGATCCGCGGCCGCCGCCTGGCGGGTCGCCGCGGCGTCGAGGTTGCGCCACTCGGCGTCCCTGCCCTTGGCCACCAGGCCAAGCAGTGTGCTCTTCCCGCACTGGCGGGCGCCGGTGACGAGGACGACCCTCGTATCCGCCAGCGCCTCGGTGAGGGAGGTTTCTGAGTGCCGGGCCAGCAGTTTGCCCAGCGGGCTCGGATTGACGCGTACCACCTGATCAGGGTGGCACATGACGTCCGGTGAGACCATCGTTTCGGGCATTCTCGTGGTGATCTGGTCGCATTGTTGGTGGTGATCTGGTCGCTAGTAGCGTGGTGAAACGGTCGCTGGATTGGTGGTGATCTGGTCGCCAGGTCTGTGGCGCCACTGGCCGGGCCGGGGCCGGGCCAGGAAAACCAGTTGCCTGGGCCGGAGGCGGTATGGCAACCTGCAGCAGTCCGGCCGGTGCTGGCCGGCTGAGCGAAGGGAGGCGTCAGGTGTCTACGACCGTCGCGGGCATGTTCGCGCCTGCCCCCTTGACCGCTCAGCTGAGGAGTACCACCCGTGCACGACTTTTCTTCACGCAGTGGAGAGTTCAGGACCCGCCGCGGTAAGTGGCGTTTCGACGACGACGAACCCACCTCCGTCAAGCGCGTCCGCCGCCGGGCGCTGCCGCCGATCGAGCAATTCGACGCGACCGACGGCCTGCCCGAGGGCGACCGCTGGTCGACCTGGGATCAGTCCATCCCGACCCAGCGCGGTCCCAGACCGCATCCCGGCTGGCTGGTCACCGACCTGGCCGCCGTCGACACCGAACTCGGCATCCTGAAGACCGGCAAGGAAGCCGACGTCTTCCTGATCAGGCGCGGGGTGCCCGGCGGCCGGTCCTGCCTGCTCGCGGCCAAGCGCTACCGCGACCCCGGGCACCGGATGTTCCACCGGGACAGCGGCTACCTGGAAGGGCGCCGGGTCAGGGAGTCCCGGGTCAACCGGGCGGTGGCGAGCCGGAGTGCGTTCGGCCGCGAGGCCATCGCCGGCCAGTGGGCGAACGCTGAGTTCAGCGCGCTGGCCCGGCTGTACGCGGCCGGGATACCCGTCCCCTATCCGGCGCAGATCCTGGACACCGAGCTGCTGCTCGAGTTCATCGGCTCGGCGGACGGTACGGCCGCCCCGCGGCTGGCCGAGACCCGGCCCGGCCCGGCCGCGCTGGTCGGGCTCTGGGACCAGCTGGTAGACGCGCTCACCGCCCTGGCCAGGGACGGCCTGGCCCACGGGGACCTGTCCGCGTACAACCTGCTGGTGCACGACGGGCGGCTGGTGATGATCGACCTGCCCCAGGTGGTGGACGTGATCGCGAACCCGCGCGGCGAGTGGTACCTCACCCGCGACGCGGAGAACATCGGCCGCTGGTTCACGGCGCGCGGCCTGAGCGGGGTCCATCCTGAACCCGCGGACCTGGCCGACCTGCTCCGGCGCGAGGCCCTGCTCTAGCGGGTTCCCTGCTGAGCGGAACCTGCGGGGTTGCCCCGACTAAGCGAACGTTTGCCCGGCCGTCGTGCTCATCCGCGGGGGGTGATGGCCAGGCCGGAGGTGCGTGCCAGGCTCGTCCTCGTTACTGCGGGCTGACGATGGCTGGAAGGGGAACGCCGTGGGCGAGCCGTTCAAGGGGACGATCAACGTCGATATCCGCGACTCGGAGCCGGACTGGGCACCGTTCGAACCGCCCAAGGCGCCGGACGGGGCGCCCAGTGTGGTCTATATCGTCCTTGATGACGTGGGCTTCTCCGCGATGGGCTGTTACGGCGGGCCGATCGAGACTCCGAACATCGACCGGATCGCGGCGGACGGGGTGCGGTTCTCGCAGTGGCACACGACCGCGCTGTGCTCGCCGACCCGGTCGTGCCTGCTGACCGGGCGCAACCATACCCGCAACTCGATGGCGTGCATCACCGAGGCGGCCTCGGGCTTCCCGAATGCCAGCGGCACCATTCCGCCCGAGAACGGCATGCTCCCGGAGATCCTCGGCGAGCGGGGCTGGAACACCTACATGGTGGGCAAGTGGCACCTGTGCCCCACCATAGAGATGAACCTGGCCTCGACGCGGCGGAACTGGCCGACCGGCCGCGGGTTCGAGCGGTTCTACGGGTTCCTGGGTGCGGAGACCAACCAGTGGTACCCCGAGCTGGTCTACGACAACCACCCGGTCGACCAGCCGAAGTCCCCCGAGGAGGGTTATCACTTCACCGAGGACATCACCGACAAGGCGATCGAGTTCATCAAGGACGCCAAGGCCGTCGCGCCGGACAAGCCGTTCTTCCTGTATTACGCGCCGGGCGCGGCGCACGCGCCGCACCACGCCCCGCGGGAGTGGATCGACCGGTACCGGGGGCGGTTCGACCTGGGGTACGAGGCGATCCGCGAGCAGACCCTGGCCCGGCAGAAGGAGATGGGCATCGTCCCGGCCGATACCGAGCTGCCCCCGCTCAACCCGATCGGCACCCCGCAGACCCGCACCGGTCCGGACGGCCTGCCGTTCCCGGCGCTGGACTACACCAAGCCGTGGGATTCCCTGTCCGCCGACGAGAAGCGCCTGTTCGCCCGGATGGCCGAGGTGTACGCGGGCTTCCTGTCCCACGCCGACCATCACATCGGCCGGCTGCTGGACTACCTGGAGGAGTCGGGGCAGCGCGAGAACACGCTGGTGATCGTGGTCTCGGACAACGGCGCGTCCGGCGAAGGCGGCCCGGACGGATCGGTCAACGAGAACCTGTTCTTCAACGGCGTCCCCGATGACCTGCAACGGAACCTGGCGATGATCGATGAGCTGGGCGGTCCGAAGACCTACAACCACTACTGCACCGGATGGGCGATGGCGTTCAACACGCCGTTCAAGATGTGGAAGCGGTACGAGTTCAACGGCGGCACCTCGGATCCGTGCATCATCGCCTGGCCGTCGGTGCTGGGCCACGGCGGCGAGATCCGTCACCAGTACCATCACGCGATCGACATCGTGCCCACGATCCTGGACCTGCTGGACGTCACGCCGCCGGAGACGATCAAGGGATACGTCCAGTCCCGGTTCGACGGGGTGAGCATGCGGTACAGCTTCGGGGACCCGTCCGCGCCGTCGGCCCGGAGGACGCAGTTCTACTCGATGCTCGGCTCGCGGGCGATCTGGCACGACGGCTGGCAGGCGGTCACCACCCACCCGACGATCAGCGGCTGGAGCCACTTCAACGACGACACCTGGGAGCTGTACCACACCGACACCGACCGGGGCGAAGTACACGACCTGGCCGCCGAGCAGCCGGACAAGCTGCGGGAGATGATCAACTTGTGGTTCGCCGAGGCCGGGGCCAACGGCGCCTTCCCCCTCGATGACCGGTCCGCGCTGGAGATCCTGCTGACGCCCCGCCCGCAGCTGGCCAGCCCGCGCAATCGTTACGTCTACTATCCCGATACCGCGGACGTCCCCGAGGTCCAGGCGGTCAATATCCGCAACCGCTCCTACACCATCGGGGCCCAGGTTGACATCCCCGCGCCCGGCGCGGACGGGGTGATCTTCGCCCACGGGTCCTGGTTCGGCGGGCACGCGCTCTACGTCAAGGACAACCGGCTGCACTACGCCTACAACTTCATCGGCATGTTCGAGCAGAAGGTCGCGGCGACGGAAGACCTGCCCACCGGGCATGACCTTATCCTGTCCGCGTCGTTCGACAAGGACGGCGAAGATCCGCCCGGGGTCGCCGCCGGCATGCTGTCCCTCTACTACGGCGACCGGAAGGTCGGCGAGGCGCGCATCAAGACCCAGCCCGGCAACTTCGAGCTGGCTGGCGAGGGCCTGTGCATCGGCCGTGACAGCGGCGCGGCCGTCACCCGCGACTACCCCGGCGAGCTGCCCTGGCGGTTTACCGGCGGCACGATCAAGCGGGTCGCGATCGACGTCAGCGGCGAACCCTATCTCGACCTGGAACGCGAGGCCGCGGCCATGCTCGCCCGGGAGTAAGGCCGCGAACCGCGCTTTCGCTGCCGCCAGGCCAGCTAAAGGGGACTAACCACGCGCGGCCCTGATCGTCTCGCGCAGCGAGCCCATCGTGGCCAGCACGGCGGACGGCTCGTAACCGCAGTGCGCCATGCAGTTGGCGCAGCGCGGGTCCTTGCCGCGTCCGTAGGAGTCCCAGTCGGTGGTCTCGATGAGCTCTTTGTAGGTCTTCACGTACCCGTCGCTCATCAGGTAGCAGGGCTTCTGCCAGCCGAGCAGGGAGTACGAGGGGATGCCCCACGCGGTGCAGCCGAAGTCGGTCTTGCCCTCGAGGAAGTCAAGGAACAGCGGGGTGTGGTTCAGCCGCCACTTCTTGCGCCGCCCGTCCGCGAACGTCTTGCGGAACAGTTCCCGCGTTTCCTCGACGCCGAGGAAGTGCTCCTGGTCCGGCGCCTTCTCGTAGGCGTAGGCCGGGGAGATCTGCATCTCGTCGATGCCCAGGTCGTCGTTCAGGTAGGTCAGCACGTCGATGACCGTCTGCGGGGTGTCGGTGTTGAAGACCGTGGTGTTCGTGTTCACCTTGAACCCGCGCGACTTGGCCAGCTTGATCGCGGCCACCGCCTCGTCGAACACGCCGTCCTTGCAGACCGACTCGTCGTGCCGCTCGCGCAGCCCGTCGATGTGCACCACCCAGGCGAAATAAGGCGACGGCTTGAACTTGTCGAGCTTCTTCGGCAGCAGCAGCGCGTTGGTGCACAGGAAGACGAACTTCTTGCGCTTGATCAGCTCGGCGACGATCACGTCGATCTGGGGGTGCATCAGCGGCTCGCCGCCGGCGATGGACACCATCGGGGCGCCGCTCTCCTCGACGGCGCCGATCGCCTGCTCGACCGGCATCCGCTGCTTGAGGATGGTGTGCGGCTGCTGGATCTTGCCGCAGCCGGCGCACTTCAGGTTGCAGGCGAACAGCGGCTCGAGCTCGACGAGCAGCGGGAACTTCTTATTGCGAGCCAGTTTCTGGCGCATCAGGTAGGACCCGACGCGCAGCGACTGACGCAGTGGCATAGGCATTATCCCCGTACCTCCTTGGGCAGGCCGAACCGGATTGATTCCGTGGTCGTGACTCGCTCGGAGACGGACAGGGGGCCGAGCCCTGAGAGCGCCGAGATGATCTCCTCCACCACGGCAGGAGGGGCGGAGGCTCCGGCGGTCAGGCCGATCGTCGATACCCCCGTTAGCCAGCCGAGCTGGATGTCCGCCGCACTGTCGATCAGGTGCGCCGGAGTACCGGCCCGCTCGCAGGTCTCCACCAGCCGAACCGAGTTGGAGGAGTTCGCCGAGCCGGCCACGAGCACCAGGTCGGAATCGGCGGCGACAGCCCGCACCGCGGCCTGCCGGTTGGTCGTCGCGTAGCAGATGTCGTCGCTGCCGGGCGCGCGCATCGCGGGGAACCGCTCGCGCAGCGCACTCGATACTTCTGCCGCCTCGTCGACCGACAGCGTGGTCTGCATCAGGTAAGCGACCCGTTCGGAGTCCCGGGGCCGCAGCCTGGCCACGTCCTGCGGGGTCTGCACCAGGACCATGGAATCCGGCGCCTCGCCCAGGGTCCCCTCGACCTCTTCGTGGCCCGCGTGGCCGATGAACGCGACGGTGTACCCGTCCGCGGCGAACCGGCGGGCCTCGGCGTGCACCTTGGACACCAGCGGGCAGGTCGCGTCGATCACGGCCAGCCCGCGCCGGGACGCCTCGGTCCTGACCGCGGGCGACACGCCGTGCGCCGAGAACACCACGGTGGCCCCGTCGGGCACCTGGTCGAGCTCGTCCACGAACACCGCGCCGCGGTCCTCGAGCTCACCCACCACCCGGGTGTTGTGCACGATCTGCTTGCGCACGTAGACCGGCTTGCCCTGCAGTTCGAGCGCGCGCTCGACGATCTCGATGGCCCGCTCGACGCCGGCGCAGAACGACCGCGGCCCGGCCAGCAGCACCTGGCGTGACCCGCAGGCCGCCGCCCAGCGTTCGGCCACGGGCGCGGCGGCGCGCAGCGCCCGCAGCGCGGCCAGGCCGCCGGCGACGATGCCCGCCACCGGATGGACCGGCGTGTCTGAGATGGCCCTGATCACCGCCACCGGGCGATCCCCGGCCGCGGCGGCCAGCGGCGCCGACTCCATGTCGGCGAGCAGCGTGCCGTCGGCGGCCAGCCCGGCCCGTTCGGACCGGCGGACCAGATGGTCCACGGTGGTGATCCGGCCCGTGCGGGCGGTCAGCCCGGCCCGGCGCAGCTCGCCGGCCAGCAAGGGAGCGGACCGGCAGGTGGTCACGCCGACCTCGGTGCCGACGACCAGGTCGCCCGGGCCGAGGTCGGAGGTCAGCCCGGCACCGACCCCCATCACGACCAGCTGGCCGAACGGGCTGGCTTTCAGCTCGCCCGCACGGTCGGCCGCCCTCGTGGTGCCGTAGCCCGTGCGCAGTATCTCGGGAGGATCGGCGCTGGTCCGGAGCCCCCGCCGGATCGCGCGGGCCTCGATGCGCATGGGGGCACAGATGATCGCGTCGGTCATGTGTCGCCTCCGTGGACGTACCTGCCCAGGGCGCTGACCGGGAAGGCCAGCCGGTACAGGTGGTAGTTGATGTAGAAATCGCCGGGGAAGCCCGTGCCGGTGAACCAGGGCTCGTCCCAGGTGCCGTCGTCTCGCTGCGTCTGCGCGAGCCAGCGGATGCCGCGCTCGGTCGCGGGGCTCTCCCGTTCCCCCGCGGCCAGCAGGGCGAGCAGCGCCCACGCGGTCTGCGACGCGGTGGACTCGCCCCGGCCGCCCAGCGCCCGGTCGTCGTAGGAGCGCAGGTCCTCACCCCAGCCGCCGTCCGGGTTCTGGTGCTGCTCCAGCCAGGCCACGGCGCGGCGGATGACCGGCTTGCCCGGCCGCACCCCGGCCGCGATCAGCGCGGGCACCACGGCGCCGGTGCCGTAGAGGTAGTTCGCGCCCCAGCGGCCGAACCACGACCCGTCCGGCTCCTGCGCCCGCAGCAGCCAGACCACGCCGCGGCGCGCGGCCGGCTCAGTGGCCCGCCCCTCGGCGGCGAACGCCTCCACGATGTGCGCGGTCACGTCGGCCGAGGGCGGGTCGATGACCGCGCCGAAGTCGCAGAACGGCAGCTTGTTGACGAGCATGCGGGTGTTGTCCGCGTCGAACGCGCCCCAGCCGCCGTCCTTGGACTGCATCCCGGCCAGCCAGGCCAGCGCGCGGTCGATCGCGGCCTGGTTCTTCGGCGCTACCCGGCGCAGGGCCAGCACCACCTCGGCGGTGTCGTCGGTGTCGGGGTAGTTGTCGTTGTCGAACTCGAACGCCCAGCCGCCGGGGGCCACGTCCGGCCTGCGGACCTGCCAGTCGCCAGGACCGCGGATCTCCTCGTCGAGTACCCACCGGGCGGCGCGGACCAGGGACGGGTCATCGGCGGCCAGGCCCGCGTCGCCCAGCGCGATCATCGTCAAGATGGTGTCCCAGACCGGCGACTGGCACGCCTCCAGGCGGCGCACCGGGCCGTCCGCGGTGTCTTCGAGGATGGTGAAGCGGTCCAGGCCGGCGATGCCCTTGGCCATGACGGGATGGTCGAGGTCGTAGCCGAGCAGGTTCATCGCCATCAGCGAGTACACCCAGGGCGGCTGGATGCCGCCCCAGCAGCCGTCCTTCTCCTGCCGGGCGATGATCCACTCGGCGCAGCGGCGCAGCGCGGCGCGCCTAACCGACTTCACCGGCCGGTAGCGGTGGAGGGTCTTGTCCAGGGCGTTGAAGAAACGCGCCCAGGGGTCCGTGGGGCTGGTCGTGCCGCCGACGGGCCGCGCGTCGAGGTCGCGGAGCGGGCGGGGAGCCCGGCCGTGGGGGCCGCCGGTCTTGAGCTCGTCGATGGAGATCCCGATGGGCCGCGCGGGGCGGAACGACTGGACCACGGCCAGCGCCACGATCGTCTGCCGCGCCCAGCAGCCCCAGTCGTAGATGTTGAGCGGGAACCAGGACGGCAGGTAGATCAGCTCGGGCGGGATGACCGGCAGGTCGTCCCACGACCACAGGCCGGACAGGGCCAGCCAGATCCGGGTGAACACGCGGGTCGCCTCGACGCCGCCGTGCTCGGTGATCCAGTCCCGGGCCAGCTTCATGTGCGGCGCGTCCGCCTCGTCGCCGGCCAGCCGCAGGGCCAGGTAGGCCTCCACCGTGGTGGACAGGTCGGCGGGCCCGCCGTAGAAGTTGGCCCAGGTGCCGTCGTCTCGCTGCTGGGACCGGATCCAGCGGCCCGCGGCCGCGATCACGGCGTCGTCGTGCAGGCCGAGGAACTCGCGCAGCAGCAGGTCCTCGGCGTCCATGGTCACGTTGGTCTCGAGCTCGCCCTGCCACCACCCCTCGGCGTGCTGCAGGCCGAGCAGGTGGTCGCGGGCCCGGTTAAGGGTCCCGCGGGCGAGATCCGTCGGTGCGGCGTCCGTCACCATGTTCGGGCCGTGATGAACTCGGCGATCGCGGTCAGCTCGGCCCGGACGTCGCCGGCCAGGTCGATGCTGGCCAGGCTGGCGTTGGCCGCGGCGAGCTGGGCGTCGGCCTCGGACTCGGCCCAGTCCTTGCCGCCGGCCGCGACCACCAGGTCGGCCGCGCGGACCAGGTCGGCCTCGGTCAGCGCCTCGGGGGTGGTGAGCAGGGCGCGCAGTTCGGCTGCCTCGGGCCGGCCGCTGTTCAGCGCGGCCACCACCGGCAGCGACTTCTTCCTGGCGCGCAGGTCGGCGCGGACCGGTTTGCCGGTGACCTCGGGCGCGCCCCAGATGCCGAGCAGGTCGTCGGTGAGCTGGAACGCCAGCCCGACATGCGCGCCGAACCCGGCCAGCGCCATGGCCAGCGTGGGCGGCGCGCCCAGGTGCACGGCGCCGATGCTGCAGGCGCAGGCCATCAGCGCGGCGGTCTTGTCGCCGGCCATGTCCAGGCACTCGGCCAGGGTCACGTCGTCGCGCTTCTCGAAGGCCAGGTCCGCGCCCTGTCCGCCGATCAGCCGCAGCACCGCCGCGGACAGGCAGCGGGCCGCCCAGGCGCCCTTGAGGGTGTCGTCCTCCAGCAGCAGGTCCTGGGCCAGCGCGAGGAGCCCGTCCCCGGCCAGGATGGCCGCGCCGACGCCGAACACGGTCCAGGCCGTCGGCCGGTGCCTGCGCTCGGTGTCGTTGTCCATGATGTCGTCGTGCAGCAGGGAGAAGTTGTGCACGAGCTCGACCGCCACCGCGGCGGTCACGCCCCGCTCGGGCGGCGCGCCGGCGGCGCGGGCGGAGAGCAGGGCCAGCGCGGGCCGCAGCGCCTTGCCGCTGCCGCTGCGTATCGGGTTGCCTGCGGCATCCGCCAGGCCGAGGTGATAGGCCGCCACCACGCGCACGTCCGGGGTGAGCCGGGCGATCGCGGATTCCATCGCGGGGCCGACCAGGTCCCGGGCCAGGGCCACGCCCTCGGGCATTACAGCAGTCACTGACGTTCCCCAATCGTTGAGGCGCCTGTCTTCGAGGCGGGAGTAAGTACTGTCCGGCGCAGTTCGGCCGCCGCAGCCAGGCCACTGCGTACCGCGCCCTCCATCGTGTCCGGCCAGCCGGTATCGGTCCACGCGCCGGCCAGCACCAGGCCGGGCCGGGCGGTCGCGGTCTTCGGCCGCAGCGCGCCGCTGCCCGGGGTCTGGCGGAACGTCGCCCGCCGCTCGCGGGTGACGAAGAACTCGGTTACCCGGGCGTCGCGCGCGGCCGGGAAGAGCTCGGCCAGCGCGGGCAGGAACTGCTCCTGCAGCTCGGCCACTGGCGTGTCCGCAAACTGGTCCGCGGCCGACAGCGAGATGGCCAGGTACTGCTGCCCAGGCCGCCCGTGGTTAGAAGCAGAGATGCCGGAGATCTTGGTCCGGTCGAAGACCCACTGCACCGGGGAGTCGATGGCGGCCACGAACGGCAGGTCCATCACCGGCCGGTCGTAGATCACGTGCACGTTGACGATGGGCGACGCGCCCAGGCCGGCCCAGCCCGCGACGGTCTGCCCGGGCAGCGCGCCCGCCGGGATCAGCGGCGCGGCCTTCTCGTGCGGGACGGCCAGGACCACCGCGTCGGCGGTGACCGGGTCGCCCTGGGCTAGCGCGATGCGGAAGCCGCCGCCGGAGTCCGGCTCGATGGCGGAAACCTTGGTGCTCAGCGCGACCTGGCCGCCGAGCTTGGCCAGCAGGGTCGCGCCCGCGTCGCCGTGCAGCTCGCCCAGCGGCAGCGTCGGGACGCCGATGTCGGCCGCGTTGTTCTTGCCGAGCAGGCCGGTCTTCACCACCACGGCGGCCAGCGCCAGCGAGGCATCGTCGCCGGCGATGTTCAGCGCCGAGACCGAGAACAGGTCCCACAGCGCCCGGCGGGTCCGCTCGCTCTGCCCGTGCCGGGCGAGCCAGTCGCCGAAGCGCTGCGTGTCCGCCGCCGGGTCGGCCGGGTCGACGAAGCGCATAGCCAGCGCGGGACGAGCCACCGAGGCCCGTTCGGTACGAGATAGAAACGGATACCGGCCGAGCGCGGGCAGCATATGCAGCGGGCCGGGCAGCGCCGTCCTGCGGAGCCTGGCCTTCCTACCTCCCGGGGCCAGGACGGTCACGTCGAACCGGTCCTGCAGCGTGGTGTGCCCGGTCATGCCGAGCCGATCCAGCAGGCCGCGGTAGGCCGAGCAGCAGCCGAGGAAGATGTGCTGGCCGGTGTCGACGGTCAGGCCGTCCCGGCTGAACGAGCAGGTCGCGCCGCCCAGCCGAGGCCTGGCCTCGAGCAGGGTGACGTCAGCGCCCGTCTCGGCGAGCGCGATCGCTGCGGTGATCCCGGCCAGGCCCCCGCCGATCACCGCGACCTTGAAAGTCATCGGATCCTTCCCGCCAGGGCGCGCACCGCGACCATGGCTTTCTCCCCCGTGGACAAGGAAACCCGGCTGTCCAGGACGGCGGCGGGCTGCGCCGCGATCCGCTCGAGCAGCCGGCGGTAGATGCCGGCCATGGCGCCGGTGCAGGCCGCGCTGCGGCGGTCGAGCATGGGCAGCAACTGCCAGCCGACGGCGTACCATTCGCGGGCCCGTTCGGCTTCGAACTCCACCAGCCGGATGAACTGGGACGCGCTGGGTGCGTCCAGGTCGATGTCGAACTTGGCCAGGTCCTCGGCGGGCAGGTAGACCCGCCCGTTCCCGTGGTCCTCGCGGATGTCGCGCAGGATGTTGGTCAGCTGCAGGGCGACGCCGAGCGAGTCGGCCAGGCGAGCCGCCTCCTGCTGGTCGTGGCGGGTGCCGAAGATGCCCAGCGACAGCCGTCCGATCGAGCCGGCCACGCAGCGGCAGTAGTGGTGCAGGTCCTCGAACGTCTCGTAGCGGGTGCCGCGGACGTCGGCCACGCAGCCGTCGATGAGTTCCCCGAACGCCTCCATCGGGACCGGGAAGTTGCGCTTGACGTCGGCCAGCGCGAGCAGCACGGGGTCGTCGGCGCTGGCCCCGCTGGCCCCGTCGAGGTTGAGGACGGCCTGGCGGGCGGCCTCCAGGCCGGCGATCTTCTGCTCGGCGGGCATGTCTGCCTGCTGACCCGGCAGGGTGCCGTCGCCGATGTCGTCGATCCGCCGGGCGAACGCGTAGATGACGGCGAGCCCGCGCCGCTTTTCGTGCGGCAGCAGCCTGATGCCGTAGGCGAAGTTCCTCGCCTGCGACCAGGTGATCCGCTCGCATTCGCGATACGCCTCGGTGAGGTCCACTGGGGTCTGCTCACCTCCCTCTCAGATACGCCATGACCAGTTCCGCGGCCAGCCGCGGCTTGCGACCCCGCGGGGTCCCTGCCAGCACGTCGTAACGCTGCCGCCTGATGGCGGCCAGCGCCGCCCGGCCGCCGGCCAGGTAGCCCGCGACCGCCAGCCTGGCCGCGCCGCGCAGCGTGCCGACCAGCGGCGCGCCCTGGTCGAGCAGTTTCTCGGCCCGGTCGGTTTCGAACGTCATCAGCTGCCGGACGGCTTCGTTCGCCGCCGGCGCGGCCAGGTCCGCCTCGGTGCAGCCAAACCGCTCCAGGTCCTCACCCGGCAGGTAGATCCGCCCGTTGCCCAGGTCCTCGGCCACGTCCTGCCAGTGCTCGGCCAGTTGCAGGGCCGTGCAGATGTTATCGGAGAGGGCGATGCGTTCCGGGGTAGCGACGCCGAAGATATACAGCACGATCTGGCCAACGGGGTTGGCGGACAGCTCGCAGTACCGCTCCAGGTCGGGATACGCCGGGTAGCGGGTGACCCGCTGGTCCTGCCGGTTGGCCTCGATCAGGTCGAGCAGCGGCTGGGCCGGGACGCCGCACTCGCGGACGGTCTCCGCCATCGCCCGCATGACCGGGGACTGCGGGATCCCGCCCGAGTAGATGCGGTCGACGTCGGCGGCCAGCTCGTCCAGCAGGCGCAGCCGGAGTTCGGTTACGTCGGTGCCCGGGTCCCTGGCCTCGTCGCCGAGGTCGTCGGTCAGCCGGGCGAAGAAGTACAGGTTGGTCAGGTGCCGCCGGTGCCGGGCCGGGAGCAGCCGCAACGCCACGGGAAAGTTCTCCCCGGGGGCGTTGACCACCACCTCCTCGGCATGCGTCTGCGACGGGCGGACGTGCTCCCGCACGCTCGTCCGTTCGGCGCGGCCGGTACTTCGGCTTTCCCCAGTCACCCAGTTAGTTTCCCGGCAGCGCGCAATTAAAGGCAAACAATGACGCATGCGTCACATGACAGGAGCGTCGGCTAGGACCTCGGGCCGGCAACCCGCTGAGCGACGCTTTCACTACAGTTCGCACGGTTACAGCGTCGTTCGCGCAGGTTACGCCGCTGAAATAATAAGTTTGCGATTGCGAACAACGTTATGTTATTGAAAATACCTGACGTGAGCGTCAGCTTTAACGCCGGTGTCGGCGGGTGATGAACTCTACGTCATGGAATCGGGATTTCAGGGCCTTAGAACGCACTGGATCCGGGGTTTCATGACGTCGGAAACGGCATCGGGCGGCCCGCGCTGAGGTGGATGGGACTCAAGAGGTTAGAGGTTCCAGGGGGTCAGGTGCGCCAGAGGAGGACGAGGGCGCAGTCGTCGGAACCCCCGATCTCCCGTTGCATGGCCGCGACCAGAGCGGGAGCACCGGCGCGGAAACCGCTGGCCAGCATGCGTTCGGCCTCGCCGAGCAGCCGGTCGGTGCCGACGTCGATGTCCCGGCCGGGCGCTTCGACCAGGCCGTCGGTGTAGAGCATGAGCGCGTCGCCGCGCTGCAGCACGCCGTGCTCGGTCTCGGAGGCCGCGCCGTGCAGGTCGGGCACGACGCCGAGGACGATCCCGCGGGCACGGGTGAGCCGCCAGCGGCCGGACGCTCCGTCGTAATGCACGGCCGGCGGGTGCCCGGCTGAGGCCACCACGTACTCCCCCGTGGCCAGGTCGAGCGACAGGTGCACGGCGGTGACGAAGCCCTCGCTGGTTTTGCCGCGGCGCATGTAGGCGTTGCAGGCGGGAAGGAATTCGTCCCGGGGCACCGAGCCGAGCAGGCCGCCGAACGCGCCGGAGAGCAGCAAGGCCCTGGTCCCCGCGTCGATGCCCTTACCGGACACGTCGACGAGCGCGACCTCGAGCATCTTGCCGTCGCTGAATGACACCACGAAGTCGCCGCCGAACGAGGAGCCGCCGGCCGGCTTGAGCACCAGGGACGACCCCCAGCCCTCGCCAAGCTCGGGCAGCTTGCCCTGGGCCCGGATGCGGTCCCGCAGCTCGAGCAGCATCCGGTCGCCGCGCAGGCCCTGGACGCCGAGCTTCTCCCTGGTCCGCGCGAGCACGTCGGCGAAGGCCGCGGTGAGCACGATAGTGGCGACGATCCCGGCCCCGGCCTTGCCCTCGGCCACGAGGTAGATCACGGCCGCCGCGGCGAACCCGAAGAAGATGCGCAGCGCCCGGGGCCACAGCAGCAGGCCGCCGGCCAGGATCGGCAAGATCATGACGCCGGGCGAGAACCACCACGCGGACACGTGCACCGAGGCCACCGCGATGGCGATCGTCAGCACCGAGAGGGCGAAGGCCATCCGGCGGTTCCTGGTGATGAACTGCCTGGTCAGCTGCGTACGCAGGGTGTGCACCCAACGCAGCGCGCGTCGACGACCCGGACGGGCCCGTCTCGGCTGCGGCGCGGAAGTCATGATGCGGGCACTGTATTCGATCCGGGCCGGCGCGGGCTAAATTCATTGGCGCCGACGGGGCTTGCGGAGGTACTAAGACAGCATGACCCCTGCCAGCCCGTACCCGGTCCGGCCGATCGACGAGAACGAAATCGACGGCTTCATCAACGTGGACGAGCACGCCTTCAACACCTCGCCGTGGTCCGACGACGACCGGCGGGTGGCCCTCGACCGGTTCGAGTTCGACCGCACCCTCGCGGCCTTCGACGACACGACCCCGGTCGGCGTCACCATGTGCTATAGCTTCCAGCTGAGCGTGCCGGGGCTTCAGATGCTGCCGGCCGCCGGGGTGACGTTCGTGGCGGTCATGCCCACGTACCGGCGCCAGGGCGTGCTGAGCAGCCTGATGCGCCGCCAGCTGGCCGACGTGCGCGACCGCGGTGAACCGCTGGCCATCCTGTGGGCGTCCGAGGCGGTGATCTACGGCCGGTACGGGTACGGCCGGGCCAGCTGGCATCTCGACCTCACGCTGCGCCGTGGTGAGGGCGGGCTGGCCGGCCGCGGGGCCCCGGCCGGGGACGGACTGCGGTTGCGGATCGCCGAGCCCGAGGCCGCCCTGCCCGAGCTGGCCAAGGTCTACGACGCGGTGCTGGCGGGCCGGCCCGGGATGTTCGGCCGCAACGACGCGTGGTGGCGGAGCGCGATCTTCGACCCGGCGGAGCAGCGGCACGGCGCCAGCCCGCTGCGCTGCCTGCTCGCCGAGGATGCCAGCGGGCCGCGCGGCTACGCCCTCTACGCCGGCGTCGACACCTGGACCGGTTTCCTGCCGGAGAACGTGCTGACGGTCCGCGAGCTGATGGCGGCCGATCCCGCCGCCAGCGCCGCGCTCGGCGCCGACCTGCTCAGCCGGGACCTGACCACCGAATTCCGCCTGCCGCGCCGTCCGGTCGACGACCCGCTGCTCTACCAGCTGGCTGACCCGCGGCGGACCAGGCCGCAACTGAACGACAACCTGTGGGTGCGGCTCGTGGACCTGCCCCGCGCGCTGGCCGGCCGCCGGTACTCCTGCCCGGTGGACGTGGTCCTCGAGGTGCGGGACGAGATCCTGCCGGCCAACGCCGGGCGGTGGCGGCTGTCCACCACCGAGGCACCCGGGGGCGGCCTGGCCGCTTCGTGCGTCCCGGCCAGCTCGCCGGCCGACCTGGCGCTGGACGTGACCCAGCTCGGCGCGGCTTACCTGGGCGGCACCAGGCTGGGCGCGCTGGCCGGGAGCGGCCTGGTCACCGAGCTGCGGCCCGGCGCCACCCGGCAGCTCTCGGCCGCCCTGACCTGGGACCCCGCCCCCTGGTGCCCCATGGTCTTCTAGGTCGCGCTGGCCAGCGTGCCGAGCAGGCCTTACGGTACGCGCGGTGGTGCGTCCCGGCCTGGTGTACGACACTGGGCTGAGGAGGGATGCCGTGCCAGCCATGAAGCTCACGCCGAACGCCGCGATGCGGGCCCGGGACGTGTCCCGGCCGCGTCCCGAGCACCTCGCCGAGGCCGAGGCGGCCGAGGCGAGCGTCGCCGCCGGATCGCGGGCCAGGACCGGTGAGGCCGTGAACCAGGCCCGGGGCGAGGACAAGACGAAGACGCCGCACCCGCCGCCGGCCGCGGGCGAGGACCGGGCGGGACGTCCCAGGTTCCCGCGACGCCGGCGGGGCCGCGGCCCGCGCTGAGGCGGCTCGCGGGGTGAAGGGGCCCTTGCCCCCATCTAACGGGGGTGCGGGCCCCTTCACCCCGTTTTGACGGCGGGCGGGCGGGATCGGGCGGCGACGGGACGCGGGTAGGGTCGGACCAGAAGCCGGCCTGAGCAGGGATCTGCTCTGCTGGTTTGAGCAGAATTCCGCAGAAGGGACGGCTACCCGGTGACTTCGAACCTGACCCGCGACGAGGCGGCGACGCGCTCGGCCCTCATCACGGTCTCCTCCTACCAGGTGGAACTCGACCTGACCGGCGACGAGAAGACGTTCCGCTCGGTCAGCGTGATCAGGTTCGGCTGCGCGGCGCCCGGGTCGTCCACGTTCCTCAACCTGACCGCGCCCGCGGTCGACGAGATCACCCTGAACGACGAGCCGGTCAGCCTGGACGCGTTCGACGGGGACCGGATCACGCTGACCGGGCTGGCGGCCGACAACGTGCTCCGGGTGACGGCCGCGTGCGCCTACTCGCACAGCGGCGAGGGACTGCACCGGTTCACCGACCCCGCCGACGGGCTCGTCTACCTGTACTCGGACCTGGAGACCTTCGACGCGCACCGGATCTACGCCTGCTTCGACCAGCCGGACATGAAGGCCACCTACGAGCTGGCCGTCACCGCCCCGGCGGACTGGCAGGTCGTGTCCAACATGGCGGCGGAGTCGACGACGGCAGCGCCGGGCACCGGCGACGGCGAGGCAGCGCGCTGGCGTTTCCCGCCCACGCCGGTCATGTCCACCTACATCACCGCGGTCGCGGCCGGCCCGTACCACGCGGTCCGCGACGAGCACGACGGCATCCCGCTCGGCGTGTTCTGCCGCCAGTCGCTGGCCCCCTACCTGGACGCCGACGAGATCTTCGAGGTGACCCGGCAGGGCTTCGACTTCTTCCACGGCTCGTTCGGCATCAAGTACCCGTTCGGCAAGTATGACCAGCTCTTCGTGCCCGAGTTCAAGGAAGGCGCGATGGAGAACGCGGGCTGCGTCACGTTCGTGGAGAACTACATCTTCCGGTCACGCGTCACCGACTTCGCCCGCGAGGCGCGCGCCGAGACGATCCTGCACGAGATGGCGCACATGTGGTTCGGCGACCTGGTCACCATGCGCTGGTGGGATGACCTGTGGCTGAACGAGTCGTTCGCCACCTGGGCCGGCACGCTGGCGCAGGCCGAGGCGACCCGGTGGACGTCCGCCTGGACCACGTTCGCGCAGCTGTACAAGGCCTGGGCCTACCGGCAGGACCAGCTGCCCTCCACTCACCCGATCGCGGCGGACATCCCCGACATCGAAGCGGTCGAGGTGAACTTTGACGGGATCACCTACGCCAAGGGCGCGTCCGTGCTCAAGCAGCTCGTGGCCTACGTCGGCCGGGAGAATTTCCTGGACGCCGTGCGGAAGTACTTCGCCGCGCACGCCTGGGGCAACGCGACGCTGGCCGACCTCCTGGCCGCCCTTGAGGAGACCTCGGGCCGCGACCTGACCGCGTGGTCGGAGCAGTGGCTGGAGACCGCCGGGGTGAACACGCTGCGGCCGTCGTACACGCTGGACGGCGACGGCAGGTTCACCGAGTTCGCAGTGGAGCAGGAGGCGGCCGCCAGCCATCCTGTGCTCCGCTCGCACCGCATCGCCATCGGGCTGTATGACCTGACCGCCGACGGCCTGGTCCGCCGCCACCGGGTGGAGACCGACGTGGCGGGCCCGCGCACGGTGGTGACCGAGCTGGCCGGGCAGCCGCGCCCGGACCTGGTCCTGGTCAACGACGATGACCTCAGCTACGCCAAGATCCGGCTGGACGCGCATTCGCTGCGCACGCTGGTGGAGTCGATAGCCGAATTCACCGATTCGCTGCCCGCCGCACTGTGCTGGTCCGCCGCCTGGGACATGTGCCGCGACGCGGAGATGGCGGCCCGCGACTACGTCCAGCTCGTGATGCTGGGCGTTTCCTCGGTGGCCGACATCAGCGTGGTGCAGACCCTGCTGCGGCAGGCCGGCCAGGCGGTCCGCCGGTTCGCCGACCCGGGCTGGCGGGAGACCGGGCTGGCCCTGATGACCGACGCGCTGCGCGGCCTGCTGCACGAGGCGGAGCCCGGTTCGGACACCCAGCTGGCCTACGTGCGGGCGTTCGCCGGGACGGCCACGGCGCAGGACGACCTGGCCCTGCTGGCCGGGCTGCTCGACGGCTCGGTGGTGCTCGACGGCCTGACCGTGGACACCGAGCTGCGCTGGGCGCTGCTGGGACGGCTGGTGAGCCGCTGCTACCGCGGCTTCGGAGCGGCTGAGATCAACGCGGAGCTGGCCCGGGACGCGACCGACGCGGGCGAGCGGCACGCGGCGGCCTGCCGCGCGGCCATCCCCACCGCCGAAGCTAAGGCCGAAGCCTGGGACCTGCTGGTCTCGGGCGAACAGGCGCTGGCCACGTTCCGGGCGACGCTGTCCGGCTTCGCCGACCCGGACCAGCCGGAGCTGGTGAACTCGTACCGGGAGAAGTACTTCGCCGCCGTCGCGGACGCGTGGCAGACCTGGTCCTCGGCGATGGCACAGGACTTCGTCAGCGGCGCCTACACGGTGGGCGCGATCTCGGAGGAGACGGTGCGGGCGACCGACGAGTACATCGCGGCCGCCGACCCGCCGGCCGCGCTGCGCCGGCTGCTCCTCGAGGGCCGGGACGACGTGCTCCGGGCGCTGCGCTGTCAGGCTAGGGACGGGCAGGCCCGCGACCGCTAGGCGCCGTAACTCAGACCAGGACGCAGGGGATGTCGGTGTTCTCGTCGATCCAGTAGCTGGCGCAGACGCGGTGGTAGCCGTCGGCGACGATGAGCGGCTGCTCCCCGCCGCCGCGTAGCAGCAGGATCGGTGACAGGGCCGCGCCGGACGCGGCCTTGCGCAGGTCCGCCGCGACGTGCTTGTTGTCCTCGCCCAGCAGGGCCAGCTGGCTGGCCCGCAGGATGTCCCGGGCCTTGCGGTGGGTGATGTCGTGGCGCGCGGCAGTGAGCTTCTTCCGCCACTCGGCGGCGCGCTTAGCCGGCATGATCAGCGACAGGTAGTCCTCCGCCGCCTGGAGGTCGTGCTTCTCCGGCCTCGGCAGCCACTTCACCGTCTGCGGCATGTCACGCTCCCGCCACGGCCTCCCGGACGTGCTTGGCCACCTCGTCCAGCGGGATCGCGACCGTGGAGCCCGCGGCGCGATCGGTGAGCTCGGCGGTCCCGGCGGCCAGGCCGCGCTTGCCCACCGTGACCCGGAACGGGATGCCGGTCAGTTCGGCGTCGCTGAACTTGACGCCCGCCCGGACATGCCGGTCGTCCACGATGACCTCGGTGCCGGAATCGAGCAGCGCCTGGTAGACCTGCTCCCCCGCGGCGGCCACAGCGGCGTCCTCCTGCTGGGCGATCACCACCACGACCTTGAACGGGGCGATCGCGACCGGCCAGATGATGCCCTTGTCGTCGTGGTGGACCTCGATGATCGTGGCCATGGCGCGCTCGACGCCGATGCCGTAGCAGCCCATGATCGGCTTGACCGGCTTGCCGTCCGGGCCGGACACCCGGATGTCCATGGCGTCGGAGTACTTGTAGCCGAGCTTGAATATGTGCCCGACCTCGATCCCGCGCTCTACCTCCAGGCCGTGCCCGCAGTTGACGCAGGCGTCGCCGACGGCCACCTCGCGCAGGTCGGCCCACCGGCCCACGGCAATGTCGCGCTCGACGTCCACCCCGCGCAGGTGGGTGTCGTCGGTGTTGGCACCGGTGAACATGCCGCGCCGGCCGCGCAGCGCCTCGTCCGTGACCACCGGGTGATCCTCCGACGCCGAGCCGACCGCGCCCAGGCTGCCGGGCAACGCGCCGAGGGCGTCACGGATTTCCTCCGGCTGAGCCGGGCGGATGGCGACCGCGCCGGTGGCGTCGGCGAGCTTCTGCTCGTTCAGCGCGTGGTCGCCGCGCATCAGCACCAGGGTGAGCACGCCGTCGAGGAAGTAGACCAGGGTCTTGATCTGCCGGTCGGCCGGGGCCTGGTACTGGACCGCGAGATCCTCGATCGTGCGCACCCCCGGGGTGGCGAAGGGCTCGGGGGCGGCGAGGAGCCCGGCCCGTTCGGAATCATCGACGGCGGCCAGCCGGGACGCGGCCTTCTCGATGTTCGCGGCGTAATCGCACTCCGGGCACAAGACGATGAGGTCCTCGCCGGAGGGGGACGGGCAGACGAACTCGGTGGAGTCCGAGCCGCCCATCGCGCCGCTGGACGCCGCGACCGGGATGGCCGGGACGGACAGGCGCTCGAAGATGCGCACGTACGCGTCGCGGTGCGCCAGGAACGACACGTCCAGCCCGGCCCGGTCCAGATCAAAGCTATAGGAGTCCTTCATGGTGAACTCGCGGGTGCGCATCAGCCCGGCCTTGGGGCGCGGCTCGTCGCGCATCTTGGTCTGGAACTGGTACCACATCTGCGGCAGCTCGCGGTAGGACTCCATCTCGGTGGCCAGGGTGGAGATGATCTCCTCGTGGGTCATGCCGAGGACGAAGTCCGCGCCCTTACGGTCCTTGAGCCGGAACAGCTCGTCGCCCATCAGCTCGAAGCGGCCGCTCTTGACCCACAGCTCGGCCGGGTGCATGACCGGCATCAGGAATTCCTGCGCGCCGATCCGGTCCATCTCCTCGCGGATGATCCTGATCACCTTGAGCCGGACCCGCTGGCCGAGCGGCAGCATGGAGTAGTGCCCGGCCATCAGCTGGCGGATATAGCCCGCCCGGAGCAGCAGGCGGTGGCTGGGCGCGCCGGCGTCGGCCGGATCGTCGCGCAGCGTGGGGATGTGCATCGTGGACCAGCGCATGAGCCCGTAGTCTAGCGGCGGCTTAGGGTAAACGCTGCGTCGATATCAGGGCCTGGGCGAGCTCGGTCAGGCTGCCAATGTGCCGGTGGCCGTCGGGTGCCGGGCAGAGCCCGTACGGGTCCATGTGCACCGGCTGCAGGCCCGCGGCGAGCGCCCCGGCCACGTCGTAGCGCAGGCTGTCCCCCACGTGCAGGACGCTGCCGTCCCCTGGCACCTGCAGGGCATCGAGCGCGATGCGGAAGATGCCCGGGTCCGGCTTGGCCACGCCGACCACGGAGGAATCCAGGATGACGCCCATCGCGACGGCGCCGTCCCCGGCTCCGCGGCCGTCCGCGACGTAACAGACACCGGTGCTGCGCAGATCGCTCTCCACGGTGCCGTTGGAGTTGGAGACCACGCCCATCGGCAGCCCAAGGCCGCCCAGGGCGCGCAGGCCGTCCTTGACCCCGGTGCCCGCGTGCGCCCAGCCGTATCGCTGGGGGTGGCCGGCGATCTCGGCGGCGAGCTGCTCGCACCGGGACTGGTCCACGCCGCAGGCGGCCACGTAGGTCGTCAGGTAATCGCGCCACCAGGTGCTCGGCGCTGGCGGCGTGGCCTGCCGGTCCTGGGCGGCCATCGCGTGATAGTGGGCGCGTTCCAGGGCGGACAGGTCGGGGTCGGCGCCGGCCTCACGCAGGTGCGGCAGGAGGTTGGCCGGTTCGGGGAAAACCAGCACCCCGCCGGCGTCGAGCAGGATCGCGCTGACTTGTGAAGCCACCCTCGCACTATATGCAGCGGGCGGCGATGGCTGGCGTGGGTGCCATGGTCAGGGCCGGACGGCGCAGATAACGTGGTGGATTCGGGTTATGAGGCGGATCCGGTGCACTATAGGCCCCCGAATCAACCACATAGCCCAGATCAACCACGTTAAATTCCAGGCAATAGAATAAATATACGAGTGGTGTGAACAATGGTGACACCGTGGCCAGTGAGGCAGTCTCGCGGACGGCAGGCGAAATACCCAGCCCGTTAGGTGGGAAATGGCGGGATGGTACCGGCGGTCAGCGGGCGTTCGCGGGTCACCAGATCGGCGGGTGCCTGTCCTGCCACGGGCGGGCCTGCTCCAGCTGCGCGGACAGGGAAATCAGGGTGGCCTCGTCCCCCATCCGGCCGGCCAGCATCACGCCGATCGGCAGGCCGTCGTCGCTCCAGTGCAGCGGCACGTTGACGGCGGGCTGGCCGGACACGTTGTAGAGCGCGGTAAACGGGGTGAACAGCTTCTGACGCTCGAAGTTCTGCGCCGGCTCCACCTCGTCGAACCAGCCGACGGGCCGTGGTGGCAGGGCCAGGGTGGGGGTGAGGACGGCGTCGTAGGCGTTCAGGGTGGCGAGCGCGGCCCTGGTCACCACCTGCAGGTAGCCCTGGGCGAAGAAGAGCTCAGGGGCGTGGACGGCCTGGCCGCGGCCGCGCAGGTACCGGGTCAGCGGGAGGAGCATCTCCTCCTGCTCCGGGGCGAGCGGGGCCAGCGTGGCGTAGGCGTACCAGAGGGTCTCGAAGAACGGCACCACGTCCGGGCCGAGCGGCATGCCGATGTCCTCGACCTCGTGTCCCAGGCTGGCCAGCAGGGCGCTGGCCTCCTCGTAGGCCGCCACGCAGTCCGGGTGGACCTCGGCGCCGTCGACCGGGTTCTGCAGCGTCCGGCCGATCCGCAGCCGGCCCGGCTCGCGGCTGGCGTAACCGAGGAACGTCTCGCCCGCCGGGAGCGGCGGCTGGGTGTACATGTCGCCGGGGAAGTTGCCTGCCATCACGTCGAGCAGCAGCGCCGCGTCCGCGACCGTGCGCGCGAGCGGGCCGTTGACCCCCAGACCGTACAGATCGGGCACGAGCGGGCCCTCGGAGACGCGGCCGCGGGTCGGCTTGATCCCGAACAGGCCGCACACGCTGGACGGGATGCGGATGGAGCCGCCGCCGTCGCTGCCCTGGGCGGCCGGGGCCAGGCCCGCGGCCACCGCGGCGGCCGCGCCGCCGCTCGACCCGCCCGCCGACCTGGACAGATCCCACGGCGTACGGGCCGGCGGCCCCATCGCGGTCTCGGTGTAGCAGGGCAGCCCGAACTCGGGAGTGGCGGTCTTGCCGGTGATGACCGCGCCGGCCTGCTTGATGTTGACCACCACGTAGTCGTCGGTGTCGGGCACGTTAGCCTCGAACGCCTTCGAGCCCAGCGTCTGCCGCACCCCCGCCACCATGTTCAGGTCCTTGATCGGGATGGGCACGCCGGTCAGCGGCGGCAGCTCCGCTGCCTCGTCCGCCGCGGCCACCGCCTTCTCCGCCTCCCGGGCCTGGTCGGCGGCGACTTCGGGGGTGATCGTGTAAAACGCGCCGACCTGGTCGTTGAGTTCGGTCGTGCGGCGCAGATAATGATCGGTAACGGCGACCGGCGAGAGCTCGCCCGCGCGGATCGCCGCAGCCAGCTCGATCATGGTTAGCTCGTGAATCTGGGCCATGGTAGGGATCGTAGACCACATAAAGCCCAGGCGTTTGGCGTGTTATCAGGCTGAATGTCCAGCTATAAAAACAGTCGGCGCAGGGCACAATCGTCTTTGTGACGGCGCTGAGTCCTATGGCAGTTACGCTGAGGTGGTGGGTGATACCGGATGGCGTGGCCGAAGCTGAGAAATAAGTCATCAGGACCGCTGATGATGGAAAGCAATAGCAGCGGGGCAGCACACGACGGGGCACGGTCGCAGGGAAAGGAAGCGGAGGTTGCGCCGGAAGGTCCGGCCCGGTTGCCGTTCCTCCGGGCCCAGGGGCCCAGGAGGACTGAGGCGGCCGGAGGCTCCGGGCCGGTCCGGGACGCGCCGGTCCGGGACACGCCCGTGAGCTGGCCGGGGCCGTCCGCGGACGAGGCGGCGACCGCCGAAGGCACGGTGGCCGGGGCGGAGGCGACGAGCCCGGAGCCCGCGGCGGCCGAACCCGAATCGGCCGACCTGCCGTTGTGGGACTGGTCCCCGCCCGCCGAGTCCCCGGCGCAGGAGCCGTCCGCTGAGGAACCTTCCGCTGGAGAGCCGCCCGCCGCGGAGCCTCCCGCCGGGCGCGCGGAACCGCCCAAGCCCGAGTGGAAGCCGGTGGTCAGGCCGGCCGGGGAGGCCGCGGGCGATGCGCAGCCCGGCATCGGCCAGCCCCGGGGCAGCCTGGCCCAGCTGGCCGCCAACCCCAGGATGCGGATCTGGGAGCTGCGGCTCGTCGTCGCGGTCGTCATCCTGGGCGTGTTCTGGTACCTGGTGTCCTGGAAGCTGGGGCTGACGCTCGCCATCGTGGCGATCATCGCCGACACGATCTACCGGGCCCGCAAGAGCTCCGCCGGCAAGATCCGGCTGAACGCCGCGCAGCGGCGGACCCGCAGGCAGCTGACCAAGCTCGGCCGCGCGGGCTACCTCGCCATGCACGCCAGGCCGATCCCGGAGAGCCAGGACCAGATCGACCACCTGGTGGTCGGGCCGGCCGGCGTCTTCGCCATCGACTCGGAGAACTGGGACAAGCGGCTGGCCGTGCGGACGAAGAGCGGCAAGCAGCTGTGGCACGGGCCGTTCAGTAAGAAGGACCGGCTCCAGCACGCCCAGTGGGAGGCCCAGCGGGCCGCCGACCTGCTCTCCGGCGCGATCGGCAAGCCGGTCATCGTCCGCCCGGCGATGGCGGTGTACGGGCCGCGGATCCCGTGGGACGTCGCCACCATCCGGGAGGTCGACGTCTTCAGCGGCCCTCGGCTGCGTAAGTACCTGCGCCGGCGGGCCCGGCAGGGTGAGGTCCGGCCGCTGACCGACGAGGAGATCGAGCGCATCTTCAAGGCCGCCAACGAGGCGTTCCCGCATCATCTCGGCGTGGGTTCCCCGGCGCGCTGACGGACGTGGAGGCCCGTTCAGCCCCGGTAGGCTGAGATCATGACGCTCATCGCCCGCCCGGACACGTGAGCCACGCTCCGGACTCCGCCCCTGGCTTCGTGCGGCCCGCCCGCGCGGGTGACGCCGGCGGCCTGGCCCGCGTGCAGGTCGCGTCCTGGCGGTGCGGCTTCGCCGGGATCGTGCCGCCGGACCTGCTGGCCGAGCTGACCAGCGAGGGGGCCGAGCAGGTCTGGCGGGACCGCTGGCGGGATGCCATCACCAACCCGCCGACGAGCAGGCACCGCGTGCTGGCCGCGGTGGACGGGGGTCCCTCCCGCGAGCTGGCCGGGTTCGCCTCGGCCGGGCCCGCGACCGACTCCGACCGGTGGGCGGGCACCGATGGCGAGGTTTACGAGCTGAGAATTTCTCCCGAACGGACGGGGCAGGGGCACGGCGGCCGGCTGCTTCATGCCCTGGCGGACACGCTCATCGAGGACGGCTTCCACACCGTGTCCATCTGGACGCTCGAGGCGGACACGGCGCTGCGCCGCTTCCTCGAGTCCTCCGGCTGGGCCGCCGACGGCGCCCGGGCCGAACTCGACGTGGGCGCGAGCGTGCCGGTCGTCCGGCTGCACACCGCGATCAGCGATTGACCCGGCTTCCCCTAGGATCTGTCAATGGCTGACCCTCGGAAATGGCTGGCCGGAACGCGGCCAAGGACGCTGCCCGCCGCGGTCGTGCCGGTGCTGATCGGCTCGGGCGTGGCCCTGGGGTACGCCAGGTTCTCCTGGTGGCGCGCCGGGCTCGCGCTCGTGGTGGCGCTGGCGCTGCAGGTGGGCGTCAACTTCGCCAACGACTACAGCGACGGGATACGCGGCTCGGACGAGCAGCGGGTCGGGCCGGTCCGGCTGGTCGCCGCCGGGCTGGCGCCGCCGCGGCAGGTGCTTTTTGCGGCCTTCGGTTGCTTTCTCGTGGCCGGGGTGGCGGGCCTGGCGCTGGCCGCCGTGACGTCCTGGTGGCTGGTGGCCGTCGGCGCGGGCTGCATCGCCGCCGCCTGGTTCTACACCGGCGGGCCGAAACCCTACGGGTACAGCGGGCTCGGCGAGGTGTTCGTGTTCCTGTGCTTCGGGGTGGTGGCCGTGGCCGGGACCGCGTACGTGCAGATGGAGGCGCTCAGCTGGCTCGGCCTGGCCGCCTCGGTGCCCGCCGGGCTGCTGGCCTGCGCCCTGCTGATGGTCAACAACCTGCGCGACATCGGCACCGACACGGTGGCGGGCAAGCGCACGCTCGCGGTCATGCTCGGCGACGCGCGCAGCCGGCGGGGGTACGTGCTGACACTGCTGGTTCCGTTCGGCGTCGCGGCGCTGCTCGCCTTCTTCCGCCCGTTCACGCTGCTGACCGCGCTGGCGCTGCCGCTGGCGCGGCCGCCGATCCGGTCCGTCCGGGCCGGTGCCACGGGTCCGGCGCTGATCGGGGCGCTCGGCCAGACGGGGCGGCTGCAGCTGGCGTTCGGCATCGCGTTCACGATCGGCCTGGCCATCCGGCTGTAGTCGCGTCCGCGACAGGTTCTGAAGGACCCGAATGCGTGATTCTGGCACGCTTGCGGGCCTGGTGAGAGACACTTAATAGGAAATGCGTGGTATCAGCGACATAGCGACGGCTGGCGCGGTACCCTGCCCGATAATCCCAGGTGATGTGGTGCGGGCGCGGGGTGGTGCCTAAGCCCATGCGTATCCAGCGGGAAGGTGCCCAGTTGCAAATCCGGGGAACGTGGTCGGCCGGACCTGGCGACGATCAGGCACGGTTCCTAGCCGACCTGCGCGCTCTGCGCGACTCCGCTGCGATCGGGCACGACGAGCTGGCGGCGCGGGCGCATTACCCGAGCGACGTGCTGAAGGAAGCCGAGAACGGCCCCTCCCTTCCTGGCCTGCCCATTCTCACGGCTTACGTCCGCGCCTGCGACGGTGACGTGCCGGACTGGGAAGAACGGTGGCGGCGGCTCAACCCTGAGGTGCCGGACGACCCGGATCTCCCGGTCAGGCCCGCCGGGGCGAGCCCGGCCGCCCAGGCCGGCGCCCGCGCAGGTGTCGGCGTCGCGCCGCCCGACGTCTACGACCCGGAGCGGATCAAGGCCGCGCTCCGGGGTGGCCGCACGCGTACGGAGCACGGCGACCGGAGAGCCAGCGATCCCGGTGTCCTGGCCCCGGCGTCGGCACCGGGCGGCACCGGCCTGGGCCGCCCGGATCCGGGCTTGCCCGCCGAGCCCGGCACGGACGGGGACGGCTGGGGAGCCGCGGCTACCAGCGCGGGCTGGGATCCGGCGCCCGATCCTGGCGTCACGGCGGCCAACGGCAACCACTCGGCCACGGCCGGCAGCCGCGGGCCGTTCGACGCGGCGTTCACCAGCCTTCCCGCGGCCGCCGAACCCGCCGCCGCGGAACCCGCTCCGGCCGAGGAGTTCTCCTGGCTGCAGAGGAGCGAGCCCGAGTCCCGGCCCGCGGACAGCGACGGTGACCTCCGGTGGCCGGGGCAGACCGCCAACGGCGGGTCCGCGGAGCCGGCTGACCGCGGCTACGGATGGTCGGGCCAGACCGAGACCGCCCGGCCCGGACACGAGGACCCCGACGTCACCGAACGGTTCCTGCGGCATCAGGCCGAAGCGCTGGCGACCACGGAACAGACGGACTTCTGGGGCCAGCCGCTCCCGCAGGCTCCGGCCGATCTGCGCATACCGGCCGCGGCACCGCGAGCCGAGGAGCCCGCGGTCACGCGGACCTCGTGGACGGCCGCCACCGACACCGCTCGCCCGGTCGCGGAACCCGCGCACCGGACGGCCACCGTCGCGGCCCAGCAGGTAAGCACAGGTCCGGTCAGCACGGGGCTATCGAGTACGGGGCCGTTGAGCACGGGCGTGTCCCAGACGCAGGCGGCCGCCCGCGAGCGGGACCACCGCCAGGACCGCTACTTCCCGGCGCGGCTGCTCGCGGTCATCGTCATCGCCGCGCTGATCGGCAGCGCGCTCGTCCTCCTGCTGAAGTAGTCCCTCAACCCGCTTCGCTGCCGTTGGCGGAGGTCGGATCGCCGTCCTGAGGAGCCGCGGCGGTTTCAGCCTCGGTGGCGGGAGGTTCGATTCCGCCCAGCGGATCGACGAAATTCGTCCCGGGGATGGCGGCCGCCAGCATGGCGCTCAGGGCATCGGCCGACGCGGCGCTGGTGGTCGCGGCGGCAACCTGAGCCGGGGCGGGATCCTGGGCGGGCCCTGTCGTTGTCCTGGGCTCTGTTGTCCCGGGCAGGGCCGGGGCGGCGCTCGCAGCCGGTGCCGCGTCCCCGCTGCCGAAGGCGCTCGCCACCGACCGCAGCGCCGACGTGACCTCGCTCGGGATGACCCAGAACGTGTTGCCCTGGCCCTGCGCGAGCTGCGGCAGCGTCTGCAGGTACTGATAGGCGAGCAGCTTGGGGTCGGGGTCGTTGTCGTGCACGGCCTGGAAGACCGCGCCGATGGCCTGCGCCTGGCCTTCGGCGCGCAGGATCTGGCCCTGCTTGGCGCCCTCGGCGGTCAAGATGGCGCTCTGCTTGTCGCCCTCCGCGGTGAGGATCTTGGCCTGCTTAACGCCCTCAGCGGTCAGGATGGCGGCGCGCTTCTCCCGTTCGGCGCGCATCTGCTTTTCCATCGCGTCCTTGACCGACTTGGGCGGGTCGATGGCCTTGATCTCCACCCGGGTGACCCGGATACCCCACTTGCCCGAGGCGTCGTCGAGCACGCCGCGCAGCATGTTGTTGATGTGGTCGCGCGAGGTCAGCGTCTTCTCCAGGTCCATCGACCCGATCACGCTGCGCAGCATCGTCGCGGTGATCTGCTCGATCGCCTGGATGTAGTTGACGATCTCGTAATCGGCCGCCCGCGGGTCGGTCACCTGGAAGAACAGTACGGTGTCGATCAGCACGCTCAGGTTGTCTTCGGTGATCACCGGGGCACCGGTGAACGAGACCACCTGCTCACGCAGGTCGATCTCTTTCTTCACCCGGTCGATGCCCGGGATGATGAAATTCATCCCAGGCTCGAGCGTCTTGCGGTACCGGCCGAACCGCTCGACGTTGCGGGCGCGGGCCTGCGGGATGATCCGCACCGAACGCAGCACGGTGATGATGACGAGAAGCGCGACGACCGCCGCGATAATGATCTCAGCCATGGTTACTCCCTGGGATAAACGAGCGCGGTGGCGCCGTCGATCTGCATGACGTCCACCTTGGTGCCGACCGGGATGACCAGCGACTCGTCGTAGGCGCGCGAGGACCACTCCTCGCCGCCGATCCGAACCCGCCCGCGGTGCTCGGTGACCTCCTCCAGGACGATCGCCGAGCGGCCGACGAGCGCCGCGGTTCCCGTGCGCAGTGCCGGCGGCTGCTTGAGGTGCCGCATCGCGATCGGCCGGACGAAGCCGAGCCCGGCGGCGGATGCGACGACGAACGCGGCGAGCTGGAAACCCAGACCGAGATGGAACGCCCCGATCACGGCCGCCACCACCGCCGCGACTGCGATGAGACCGAAAGCCAGCGTCGTGGTAAGCAGTTCGGCAACGCCGAGTACCGCAGCCACGATCAGCCACACGATCCAGGACAACATGGCGGCTCCGCGAGGTGCTCTTAGTCCGACTGTAACCCCCGCCAGGTACCCTTCGCAGCACACGCCCGGTGTAGCCCGCCGTCTCATTTGATACACGTCGTTATCAGGCGAACACGACCTAGAAGCGTCCCATTGTGTGCAATTGGTGACAATTAGCCGTCTAGGTCATACAGGGGATTTCTGTCGACCTACACTCAAGGGGGAGAGGGCAAGTGTCCGGCCGCGCCGGCTGGATACAAGGGTCCGGGAGGTATGGGGTGGAACGTGGCGACACCGGCCTCGGCCGTGACGCGTACGGTCCGCCGAGGCACGAGCGGGACCGCCGCGGCCACGGCCCTGCTCCTTATCCCTCCGACGACGGGTACCCCGCCGAGGACGATGATGCGGCCGGGCCCGGTCGTCGGGTCGAGGACGAGGACGACTTCGGGCAGCTGCTGAGGCGCCCGGGTGAGATGCCGCCCCGGCAGCCGCGGAGCCGCCAGCCGGGACGGCACCAGCCGGGAGGACCCCAGCCGGGAGGACCCCAGCCGGGAGGACCCCAGCCCGGGCGCCCGCAGTCCGGAGGACCGCAGCCGGGTCACTTCCCGCCGGGTGCGCCTCCGAACGGGAGCACTGGCCACTCCGGGATGCCTAACGGGATGCCCGGCGGGCCGGGCCGCGGCGGGTACCCAGATGGCGGCGGACCGCTCGGGCCGTTCCCGCACGACGGAGCGCCGAACGCGGGCGGCTCACACGCGGCCGCGCCACCCATGGGCGCGCCCCACCCGGGCGGGCCGCAGACGGGCGGGCCGCACGGGGGCGGCCCGTATGCCGACAGCCCGCGCAGCGGCGTACCGCAAGGGGCTCCCCAGCACGGGACTTCCCAGCACGGAGCTCCCCCGAGGAGCGCTCCTCCGCATGGCGCTCCCCCGCAGGGAACTCCCTCGCACGGCGCTCCCCCCCATGGTGGGTCCATGCCGAACGGGGGGTCGGTAACCAACGGCGCGGCGCCCAACCCTGGCGGGCCCAACACCGGCGGGCCCAACGGTGCGCCGGGACCTGGCCGGTACCGGCTGCCGAACGGACGGCGGGTGCCGCCGGGCGCGGACCGCTTGTACCGGCCGCCGGGACCGAGTGCGCCCGGCGGCACCACAGGCAGGCATCATGGGCCGGGGCCGACCGTCAAGGACCATTACGCGGACAGCTGGAGCCGGCCCGGCCCGGCGGGGCCATCGGGAGGTCACGCTCCTAGCGGGCCGGGACCGGGAAGCGCAGGCCCGGGCAGTGCTGGTGGCCCGGGCAGTGCTGGTGGCCCGGGCAGTGCCGGTGGCCCGGGCAGTGCTGGTGGCCCGGGCAGTGCCGGCCCCGGTGGCGTTGGTCCCGGTCCAGGAGGCGCTGGTCCGGGAGGCGCTGCAGCGCCGGGCCCGCGCGGGCCGGGCGCGGGACCGGCGCACGGCGGACCGCCGCCGTACGGCGGATCCGGTGCGCCCGGGCCCTCCGGGGCCCAGGCGCCAGGCGGGCCAGGCGGCCCGGGCGCGGCTCCTCCGCTGCGTGAGCACCCGCCCGCTGGGCCGCGCTTCGAGGCGCCGGACGGACGTGACCGGCCCGGACCGCCGCCGGAGCCACCGGGTCCGGTGATCCGCCAGCGCGATAAGGCCCGGCCCGAAGAGCCGCCGGCCGACTCGGCTCAGCCGGTGGCCAGCATCGCGCCGGACGACCTGGAGGCGTTCGCCCGCGACCTGCGCGCGCTGCGGGCCACGGCCGACCTGGAGTACCCGGAGATGGCCGAGACCTCCCACTTCGAGATGAAGACGCTTGCCGCGGCGGCGGGCGGGCTGCGCCTGCCCACGCTGCCGGTCGCCGTCGCGTTCGTACGCGCCTGCGGCGGTAACGTGGCCGAGTGGGAAGACCGCTGGCAGAAGCTCGCTGACAGGCTCACCGCGGAGACGGCCAGGAAGCGTCGTGGCGACGGCGAGGAGAACGCCGAACCGGTCGAGCCGACGGACGCCCCGGCCGCACTGGAGCCGTCCAAGCCCGCGGCCACGCCACCGCCCGAATCCGACGGCGGAGAGGTCTACGTCATCACCTCGGCTCCTCCGCGCCAGCCCGGCTGGTAGCCGGGACCGACGCGGCACTTGAGCCGCGGAAACGCCCCGATAGGCTCAAAGGAAGCATCAGCCCCGAAATGAGTAGGACCGATCCGGCGTGCCCCTTGCGCAGCAACCGTCAGACCAGCCAGCCGAACACGCACAAGCCAGCGGACGCTGGTCTCCCCCCGTCGATAGCCACGTGCACACCGAATGGTCATGGGACGCGCCACGCGAAGCGTCCATGGTGCGCAGCTGCGAGCAGGCAGTGGCGGCTGGCCTGCCCGGGGTGGCCTTCACCGACCACCTGGACTTCACCACCTGGACCGACGGTGACCAGATCGGCGCGATGGACCTGGACCCGCACCGGTACGCCCGGATGCACCTGCTCGACATCGCGGGCTACCTCGCCACCCTGGACGACTGCCGTCAGCGCTTTCCCGAGCTGCGCATCCTCTCCGGCGTTGAGATCGGCGAGGCCCATCTGTGGGCGGCCAGCGCGGCCGCGACCGTGGCCAAGGCCGGCCCCGGCGGGCCGGACCGGATCCTGGGCTCGCTGCACGCCATCCCGCACGAGGGGCGGCTGACGGCCGCCGATGACCTGTTCCGGCGGATGCCCGCCGCCGATGTGATGCGCCGGTACTTCACCGAGCTGCTTCGGCTGGTCGAGGGCAGCGACCTGTTCCAGATACTGGCGCACCTGGACTTTCCGCGGCGGATGTGGCCGCGGGCGGCCGGGCCGTACGAGGAGCAGGCGTTCGAGACCGAGTACCGGGCCGTGTTGAACGCCCTGGCCGCCAGCGACCGAATCCTCGAGGTGAACACCAAGAGCCCGCTGGTTTCGGCCGGCCTACTGGGCTGGTGGCGGGAGGCGGGGGGACGGGCGGTCTCGTTCGGCAGCGATGCGCACCAGCCCTGGCGGGTGGGCGACAAGTTCAAGCTCGCGGTCGATGTCGTCGAGGCAGCCGGCTTCCGGCCTGGCCGCGACCGGTTCGACTTCTGGCGGCTCTGACCCTTGCTTATGCGGCGTGGATGCCGCGTTCGTGTCGTTTGACGCGAGGCCGCTTACGTTAGCGCCACGGGTTCCGGCCTCAACCCTGGTGCCCATGTGGTGCCGACGCTCCTGCGTGATGGGTTAGACGTCGCCGTCGCTCCGGTCAGCTCTGGTTCACTCCGTTTATAGACCCTGTTGCTTTATTCGGTTCATGCGGCTGGGGTCAGTTCGAGCCGCTGGAGGTGGGTGGTTCTGGTCCGGTCCAGGGGCTTGCCGGCGTACCAGGCGTCGAGGCGGATGCAGTTGATGGCGGTGGCGGCGGCGAGGTGCTCCAGGCGGGTTTTGGCCAGGCCGGCGTAGCGGGCACGGCGGATGCCGGTGACGTGGGTGGCCTGGGCGATGGTGCCCTCGACGCCGGCCCGGGCCCGGTAGCGGTCCTTGAATTGCGGGGTGTCCTGGGCGGCGCGGGCGGCTAGCACGGCTTGGTGGATCTGGCGGGGGCGCAGGCTGAGCTGCCGCCCGGCGCGGGCGGCGGTGGTGCACTGGTCCCGGTCCGGGCAGGCGCGGCAGGCGGGGGCGGGGAACTGGACCCTGATCAGCTGCACGCCGTCACCGCGGGTGAAGGGGGTCCAGCTGCTGCTGGCGGTGCCGCGGGGGCAGGTGGCCTGTTCGCGGTCGAAGTCGATGGTGAACGCGGTGATGGCGTACCCGCCGGGGCGGAGCTGCGCGGACCGGCTGGCCCGCAGCGGGCCGAGCAGGGTGATGCCGCGTAGCCGGGCGGCGGCCAGCTCGTCGCCGGACATGAATCCCGAGTCGACCACATGCTCGCCCGGCGTCAGGCCGCTGACAGCCATCTGGTCGTGCACCGGCGTGGTCATCGCCACGTCCGCGACCGCGGCGGGCGTGGTATCCACGCTGGTGATGACCTGCGGCCGGGCCGGGCGGCCTGTTCGCGGGTCGTCCGCGGCCGGGCCGGACAGGCTCTCGGACAAGAAGACCTTGTAGCCGGTCCAGCCCGTCCCGCGCTTTTCGGAGTACCGGGCATCAAGGTCATAGGGGGAGACGATCCGGGCTCTGCCCGGCGGCAGGCCGTGCTCGCCGGCCTCCCGCCAGATCACCTTCTCCCCGGCTGCGCCGGTCTCCCGGTAGTACTGCTGGATCCAGATCAGCCGCAGCGCCCGCACCGCGGGCAGGCCCGCCAGCCAGCCCGGCGCGCCCGGCCCGTGCGCCTGCCCGAGCAGGTGGTAGCCGTCCCGGCCGTACTGCACCGCCAGCTGCCCGCGGGCGGCCTCGTCCTCCGGCAGCCGCATGCTGTCGACCCGCTGCCCGTATACCTGCTGCCAGGACGCGTCGATCACCCCGGCGAGCCAGCCCGGCGCGGCCGCGGCCAGCGCCTCCAGCGCCGCCCGGACCGCCTCCCCGGCCAGCTCCAGCCGGTTCAGGTCCCGGATCCGGCCCAGCACGTGGGTGGAATCGGTCCGCGCCCGCCCGCCCGCGCCGACCAGCCCCAGCTCGGCCAGCCGGGCCAGCAGCGCATCAAAGATCACCCGCTCCGCGGCCCCGTCCAGCAGCCGGGACCGGAACCCGCTCAGCACGGTGAACTCAAACCCCGGATCGGCCAGCTCCAGGCCCAGGCAGTACTTCCAGTCCAGCCGGGACCGCACCGCATCGGCCGCCTGCCGGTCGGTCAGGTCCTCGGTGAACTGCAGCACCGTCACCATCGCCAGCTGCGCCGGGCTCAGCCCCGGCCTGCCCCGGGCCGGGTACGCCCCGGCGAAATCCCCGTCCTGATACCAGCCGCCCAGCTCATCACGGATCCGGATCGGCAGCGCCCCTCTCGTCCCGAACGCCGCCTTCGCGACCTGGGCGGTAACCGCCGGGACCTCCGGCCACGGCCGCGGATGCAACGACATGATGACCCGATTCCGCAGCCGGGAACGACATCAGGAAACCAACGCCGGCCGCAGCACACAGCATGATCATCACCACAAGCACCATCAAGGGCCAGCGCCCGGCGAGTCACCCACCGAATTAGGCAACAGGGTCCTCAAGCGGCATGAACGCGTCATTCATGCCGTTTGATCCAAGGGCGGGCGGCCCGGCGGCGGCCGGGCGCATTTGCCGC
>Ga0081540_1000152_pt1 | contig 70858 bp, 65 predicted proteins | sample TabmetS2T1R1_FD_71024 | JGI IMG/M metagenome (GOLD analysis project Ga0081540, IMG submission 71024) | Tabebuia heterophylla rhizosphere microbial communities from the University of Puerto Rico - S2T1R1 | ecosystem: Host-associated > Plants > Roots > Rhizosphere ...
GACACGCGCCTTCGCCCAGCTAGTGCGACGGTGCGCAGCGAGCACTTCCACTTGATCCCGAGGGTTGTAGCCACGGCAGAGCTTGTCCGCAGTGGCGAGCCTCGCCGTGACTCATGGCTATGAGCGCAAAACCCTTCAACTCAGCGCGGCGACTACAATGAATGCCAGGTGTCTGGCCGCCAAAAGTAACAATGGCGTTACTATTTCCATACGCCGACCGGCATCGATCATTACGATTCCGCCTACATCAAAACAATCATCAAACCTATGAAAACAATATTTTTTTATTTGAAAATTGCCGCGCCCTTGTTCGCGCTGGCAATTCTGGCGGCCCCGAAAGCTTCCGGGGATACTTACTCGTGGACAAACTTTCAGTCCGACATCGCCGGTGTAGCACAGCACATCGATGACAACCTTGTCAACCCGTGGGGCATGGCAGTCTCTCCAAACGGTACGATTTGGGTCAGCGACAACGGCACCGGTGTTTCCACCCTTTACGGGCAAGACGGCACAGCACGTACGCTCGTCGTAACGATTCCGACGGCCGCGCGAAACCGAGAAGGAGGGAATCCTACTGGAGTGGTCTTCAATGGGACGCAGTTCTTCCAGGTGACAAAAAACGGAAACTCGGCGCCTGCCCTGTTTATCTTTGTCAGCGAAGACGGCTCCATTTCAGGCTGGAACCCGAACGTGGATCCCACAAACGCCATTATCGCCGTTGATAACGGCAGGAATCGTGGCCGTAACAGCGCCATCTACAAAGGCGCAACACTGGGCGCGGCCAATGGTCACGATTTTTTGTATGCAACAAACTTCCACACGAGCAAGGTCGAAACCTATGATGAAAATTTTCATCAAGTTAATCCTGGCGGCTTCGTCGATCCAAATCTTCCTGCGGGTTACGCGCCGTTCGGGATCCGGAATTTCAATGGCGAAATTTTTGTCACTTACGCGCTGCAAGATCACGCAAAGGAGGATGACGTCCCCGGTCCTGGCCACGGCTTCGTCAACGTATTCGATACCAGCGGTAATTTCCTGAGACGTCTCGTCTCAAACGGAAACCTCAATTCCCCATGGGGCTTTGCTCTGGTAGAGAACACACTTTGGGTCGGCAATTTCGGTGATGGACTTATCAACAACTACGACCCGAACACGGGCAACTTCATCGAGACGCTGATGCGCGCCGACGGGACGCCACTCCAATTCGACGGCTTATGGGATCTTCTGCCTCAGGCTGAGGGAGTCTTTTTCACCGCCGGCATAGCCGATGAAGGACACGGTCTTTTTGGCATTATCACCGAGGACTAACGAACGCTTTTAGTACCGGCCTCGATTTTACGGTGCGACCAGGCTCCAGCCCATGGGAGGAGTTGGCCCGAACGCGCCGCCGACGAACACGTTGTTATTAAGGTACCAAATTGCTGTCTGTCGAGTGGCCGGTTTGTAAAGAAGATAATCGGGGTGCCCGTCGCTGTTAAAGTCGGCCGTAGCCACTAGCAACCAGTCACTTGTGATACTCGGACCAAAAGCGGTTCCGATCAACGTCGGCCCTGATAGATACCAGATTGCTGTCTTGTGATCACTGGCATTTAACAACAGATAATCTCGATGGCCATCACTATTAAAATCTGCTACCCCTATCAGGTTCCATCCAGGCGGGAGTGTTGGGCCAAAGGCGCTGCCAGCGAAAACATTGTCGACTAGATACCATATCGCTGTCTGGCGCGTGTTTGAATTGAAAAGGACATAATCGGGGAAGCTATTGCCATTAAAATCGCCTGTGGTTAACAATTCCCAGTCACTCGGAAGGGTTGGACCAAAAGCGGTTCCGGTCAACGTCGGCCCTGATAAATACCAGATCGCTGTTCGATTGAAGTTGGGCTGGAATAATGCGTAATCCGGATGCACGTCCTGATTGAAATCCGCCGCGCCCTCAAGGTTCCAGCTAGTTGGAATAGTCGGACCAAAAGCGCCACCAATGAAAACATTATTGTTCAGGTACCAGATCGCCGTCTGGCGTGTGCTTGGATTACGGAGCACGTAGTCCGGGTGACCGTCGCCGTTGAAGTCGGCGACTACAGCCCTGGGTGTCGTCAGCGCGTTATCTATGATCTCAGAGTTAGTCTCTTCCGGTAATGTCGCTGAAATAACACTCCCTGAAAAAATCACTGCAGTCGCAATGACGATTAAAGGAGTTGCGTTTTTGAGTTGAATGAATGTATGCATGGTCTTCCTCTCTGTTGTTGCCATCGTTCGGTTGTGCGAACCGAAGTGGAGGAGGAGAAGATAAACCGAGCGTGGAGAGGAGTCCTCCGCCTGATTCGAAGTGTGTTTACAATGAAATCGCAGATTATCTCGATTTTGGTTGGAAAAACTTCTGCCCCGTTTCTTTGATCTAACGGTTACGAGTGTCTCATGTTTAATCAATCGGTGGAAGCAACAGGTACCCGGACCACATTCCCGGGAACAGTAGAAACAGGGGTAACGGCGCGAACGCAATATTCAGCCAATGGCACCTTACCTTTAGCCTCAAAAGAGGCAGAAGAATCAGCGCTGCTTTTCTTCGCACAATTTTTGGAAGGCGGGATCGGCGCGCAAAGGGTCCCAGAGCGGATCGAGCCTCAAAAGTGCGGGCGTGATGGGCGTTGGGCTATAGAGCCAACCACCATATGGCGTTTGCAACAACCGCGTGAGAATTGAGACCGCACCACTGTTGTCGCCGATGATCACCTCAACTAACGCCAGGTTCTCTTCGAACCCAGGCCCTGACAATTGATCTTTACTACTCGGCACAAGCTTCATTGCACGCTCAGCTTCGTTAAGGGCTTGCTCCTTCTGGTCGAGCATGGCGTAGGCCACGGCCAGCGCTGCCGCAACGAAGGCGTTGTCTGGTTGCTCCTTGCTGAGTGGATCAAGCGTGTTATGCGCCTGTTCAGCGGAAGCTTTTGCTTGAGCGATGTCGCCAGTCATGCGCTGAACCAATGCTACCCCTACCTGTTTGGTACCCTTTTCAATCCCAAAAGCAAACTGGAGTCGAGGGTGTCGGGCTTGCACTAACTGGGCGGCCTCAGTGAAATTTCGTTCAAGTCTCAGTTGAGCCAGTTTAGTTCGAACGGCCGGGTCCGAATTCGTTTGTGCATTTACATCGACCAACAACTTAGCTGCGTCTTGAAGGTTACCTTCGGCCTGGTACAAGCTGGCTTTTGACGCTGTTAAGTAGAACTCCTTAGGGAGAATGTCGAGTGCGCGATCGTAGAGCTTCATGGCTGTCGGGAATTGTCGAAGGGCGGCGTAGGTAAACGCTACTTCAGTCAGCAACGCAGTATTCCGCGGATCGAGGGCGAGGCCCCGTTCCCAATAGGCAACACTTTCAGCCCAATGTCCCTCGCGTCGCGCGATTGCCGCAAGGGCGTATGAGACTCCACTGTTACTTGGCAACATTTTGCTGACACGCGTGAACGTGGCCTTAGCCAACTCATAATTGTGCAGAACCCAATACTGATAATAACCGGTGAACAGCAGGGTTTCAGGTGTGTTCGGTTGCAGTCTCTGCGCATTTTCCAAAGCTTCTTTGGCCGCATCGCGGCGAGCGGCGGTTACATCGCCGCGATTAAAGTAAAGAAGCGCGTGGGCCCCAGAAAGTCGCGCCCAGGCAAGCGCAAAATTCGGGTCAAGCCGCACCGCCAGGTCATAATAATCAGTGGCTTTGAACAGGGCATCGCTGGAGTAGTTGCCGCGCGCTTCAAAAGCCAGCCCGCGTAAATAAGCATCGTAAGCTTCCGGATTGTTTGTGGGGTTGGCAGCCAAGGCTTGCTCTTCTCGACCGGTCAGCGTCGCCCGCAACGATTCCGCTATTCCTTTCGCGATCTCGGTCTCGACGGCAAAGATGTCACTCAACTTTCGATCATACGTCTCGGCCCAGAGTTGCGAGCCGGTATGCCCGTTAACTAGGTGAACGTTGACCCTCACCTGATTGCCTGCCTTCTGAACGCTACCCTCAAGGATGTTCGCTACGCCAAGCTGCTTCGCGATCTCAGCAAGATTGCCAGGTTCACTCTGATACTGTTGCGTCGAAGCGCGCGAAATTACTTTCAAATCCGCGATTTTAGCCAGACGCGTGAGGACTTCCTCCTGGATGCCGTCAGCGAAATAAGTGTTCTCTGGATCGCTGCTCAAATTTTGAAAGGGCAGCACTGCGACTGATTTGTCGACCTTATGCCAGACGGCCCGCGGCAGAAGAAAAAAACCAGCCAAAGCCGAGATGATGACAGCGGTGGCGATGAGTAAGATGAGATTTCGTCGCCGATGAACTCCTGTGGTTGGAGTGACCTGAATTCCCTGCGAAGTAATGTCATAGGCCCAGGCGAGTATGAGCGCGATCGGAAAACCGACTAACAAAAGCGCGATCACGAGCCGCAAACTCCAATTTGGCAGCTCCCATGCTGGAAAAGCCGCCGAGGCCATTTGAATTAAGAATCCCGCGGCGACGATATAAGCACCCGCGACGCGATAAACCTTTCGGCGCTGCAACTCCTCGAAGAAGGAGCTCATCTAATCCCCTCTAATACGTAGTGTCGAGTCCAAGAGACAACGTCAAGCTTGCAATGGGGCCGCGTCAAATTCTGCGGGCTCTCATTTCATGATGCGATTCGCGCTAACGATGCGGTTGGCAATGCGGGTGCTTTGATCTTATGCGAGCGCCTCCAAGCAGCAAAACTGACGCTTTATCCCGGAAACAATGGGGAGCGGAAAAGCACTGCTTTTAGGCTTGCCCCGATAAAACCGCGATAAATTCGATCGTTCCTACAAAATTCTTGGGGCTTTGGTGCTCCAGTTTACGTAGAAGTAGGTATGGGGAACTTCCCCAATCCAGTCGCCACGTCTCAGGAGATCGACACTTACACCGAGCTCCGGGAACAGATTAACCGCAATCCGTCGGTGTGGAGCACCTATGCTGAGCTCCAGCAACAGATTTGTCGCCATCCGCAGTTATGGAGACCCGACGTAATGTCTCAACGCTCCCGTTTCTCCTCCTTGACGCATGTCAAGAAACTGGCAGCCATCATCGTGGCGCTGGGCTTCGTCTTGTGTCTGTGGTTCGGTGTCTCGACCTATCAAGCACCACGAGCAAGCTACCCATACTACGATACTCAAAAACCGGTGCCAGCCTGGAGTGAGCCCATGCCACTCAAAGGCAATTACGACAGAGGACAAGAGCACAAATGAAACATTTAGACAGCAAGCCGAGTCAAATCCAAAAGTGAGCGCACCGATTGAGATGAACAACCCGGCGGCAGACTTCAGCCTGAGCAGTCAGTAAAGCGGTCGGGTTGCCGCGCCCATGGCAACGGCTCAACCATGAAGACGTTCGAGACCTACTCAATCTCCGCAGTGATCTTACCGTTGACGTCCTTCACCGTGACCGTGTCAGCTCCTGCCAGATTTACCTTCTTGAAGGTTACTGAGAGTCCCTCGTCGTCCACGAGGTTAAAATCCCACGTGTTTGATTTTGCGTCGCTCTTAAAGCGCACGCGGATCTTTCCACCGGCAGCAAGCACTGTTCCGTTAAGAAGGAGATTTGCGTCCCAATCCTTGTTGTCAGCGGCCGTGATATAAAGACCTTCAAAGCTTCGCGCGGTCTGGTTCACAAGCGTGAAATCGAGATCGGACGCGAACACGTTTCCGATGCTTAGGAGGAGAATGAAAAGAAAGAAGCGAAATTTCATGAGTGAGAGCTACTAGTTCTTTTTCTTCTTGTGAGAGGTGGTCTTTTTGTAAACGGTGTTACCGTATTGGTCCTTCACCTTTGTAGTCTTGAACACCCTGTTGCCTTTCCTTTTCTTGCTTGTTGATTCGTAATAGTACCGTGGTTGGCGATAGATTTTAGGCTCATTGTAGTAGGGATCGAAGACGCTCGGAAAAGGGTGGTCTTCCACGTATACAACGGGCTCGTCTGGGGCGAGCAAAGCATCGCCTAGTTCGGTACAGCCTGTGACAAGAAGAGCCACGATTACCATCATTGGAAGCGAGCGGAAAATCACTCGTATCGTCTAACAGGAGTATTTTGTGGGGTCAATAGAAAATAGGCATGCGCGAAACCGCCCGATCTTTTGGCAGGCGGTGTTCAACATCTTTAAAAGTCTTCTTCGATTTAGATCATCCCGAAAACCTCGTTTACTCGCGAACTTTCGAAGGGAACCAAACGATGATCGAGTTGCGAAGTATATATAGAAACGATTGCCCGCTTTTTCCTAATCCACTTGCTGGCGGACTTACAGCGGGTGGAGAAGAATATGAGGTGGTTAATCACAGCAGTCGGACTCGGGTTGTTATTGGTGTCACCAATATTCGCCGGCGAACATTCAGCTCTCGCTCGCGTGACAGTTTACTGGCACAGCGAAGGTTCAGGCGCGAACGCGGCGTGGAACGGAGCACCGCTGCGCGACGGGCACTGCGCAGTTGATCCAAAGAAAATTCCCTATGGCAGCCAGGTTGTATTTCACGACACGGAGTGTCTGGCGGTTGACAGTGGGCCAGACGTAGTGAATCGCAAAGCTGCGCGGTTGTGCGGGCGAACCGCGGCTGAGCGTAGTGCCATCGTCATCGATCGTTTTTTCGAAACGAAACAAAAAGCGCTCGCCTGGGTAAAAGCGAACCCGCATTTTATGGTAGTGCAAGTTTGCACGCCTGACACCTAGGCCGGTCCTCAGGCGAGATAACGTCGACACTTCCGTTACAGAGTAAGTCGGATTTCGCTCAACTTAAGCTACGAAATTCAAGGTATCGTTTAATCACAGCGGTGTTGGGCGAGGATGTGGAGTCGGGCGAGGCCGTGGCGTCGGAGCACATCTCCCCGTGCATGGCGTAGGTATAGGCGTTAGTTCGCGTCGCGATCGGAGTAGGGCTAGCTGCAGGCGTTGGTGTGGGTGTTGAAATCGGTGCGTTGCAAACGTCGAAACTGTGGCTGCCGTAAATGCCGCCGTAATCGAGCACAAAATATCCTCCGCCGCCAATGCCCCGCCTGACCAGAAATGGTTTTCCTCGCCAGTCGCTTGATCGAAAGCGTAGTATTGATTCGGCCAACGGGATGTTGCACCTACACGTACTAAATTTTGAGATGCTGCAGCCCGCCAGACGGCAGTGAGCGTGCCGCTGTGGCAAAAGGAGCCTGCGTGATCACAAGCGAGAAAACAAAACCCGCAGGTTAAAAAAAGGCGACTTTTGAAGTGGATTTCTTTCTCGTTGGAGCTTGGCGGGACCTTGGGAAGCTCTAGCTGATACATACGGTAGCTGTCAATGTCTTTCGTGTTTCGCCATTGAACACGCGGTGGCGGCACGACAAAAACAAAGCCGCGGAGGTCGGCCAGCCCCAAAGGCGAGCTAGCTTATCTTCTCCAAGCTGACACTGTCGGATGGTCAATGACCATGTCATCCGACGGCGCACGGCCAATCCTAATAACATCGCCAATCAAGTCATGCGTTATTACGTCAACTCCGTTACAATCGAGAAGCACGTCGCCGCCGATTTTCACCGAAAGCGCCCCGTGTTGTCCAGTTACTTGTCGGAATATCTTACGATCGCCGGAATACCTTGCGAGGACGATCCGTTCTATTGCCATCTGCCGAGTGCAACAAGGCAGCTTGTCTGGTGGAGCAATGGAAAAAGTCGCTGACAATCTCAGCAAAGGCAAACGTGTGCCGAATAAAATCCATTAGCCCGCGGACACGCGAATTCCTGTTCGCAGGCGTTTCCCAATAGGGGCTAAGTTCATTATGGACTCCCTGTTTATTAGTGAGCCCAAGCTGAAATAATCATGGCAGATCGATCTAGTTTTTGGAAAATGATCGATCGCACTAAGCCCAGCATGCTTCGCGTCTTTGCGGAGAGCGAACTCCAAGATTGTGAAGACTATTTCTTGGAAATTCAATCTGACTCTACGCTCCCTCCAAATGAAATCATAACTGCATCGGAACGACTGGCGCTTATACGCAGTGAGATCGATCTAAGACATAGCGACGCCAAGCACCGGCAAACTCAGCGCCTTGCACGCTGGGCAATTGCGTTTGGAATGGTTTCGATGGCTGCAGCAATTACCTCCGGAGTTGCCCAATGTTTCGCATACAAGCCAACTCGCGAAACTTTGCCTGCGACTATAGGAGCGCCAATTGTCGATCCACCCAGCGCTATAGAATTGCCAACTCCGACGCAAGAGTTTACTGCCGCGTCACCAACCGCTATGCCAGAGCTTACTGCCGCGCCACCAACCGCCACGCCACAGTTCACTCCCGCGCCAACACCGAGACGAACACCGACAGAGCAACGCCGTAAAAAGCGCCGAACTCGACCCGAGATGACGAAAAAAGCAGGCCCAGTCCGCGAACTATTGCGCTCGCTCTTCCCGCCAAAGCCGACTCCAAGAAAGAGCTCGAGATAGCAAAACTGGTGCCGTCGCACAAAGTCCTCCTGGGTTGATAGCAATCCTGCTATGCAGGTGTAGGGCAAGGGGTCAGTCAACATTTTCGACCGACTGGAGATATTCTTTTAGAGCGGCTGGTAATCCGCCGTCCCCACAACCGATGCCGGCAATTATGCCGCCGCACATGGTTGTTCTGCAACCAACGCACTCCAGGCCCCACTGCGCAACGGGGTTACTCGATGACCGCGAAGTCAGCACTCACTGGCGTTCCATTAGGGAGGTCGCGGTGTGCGAGTAGGCCGCGGCGTGGGCGTTGAACTAGGTATTGGCGTTGAGCTAGGCGTGGGCGTCGAACTAGGGGTAAGCGTTGGCGTAGGCACTGGCGTACCAGTAGGCGTAGATGTGGATATGGGGGTGGCGCTCGGCGTAGCACTACCTGAAGGAGTAGGACTCCCAATAGGTACAGGGGTTCCTTCCTCTCCCCCTCCGCCTCCTCCTTCGTTGGGCTCCTTTTTGTAAGTAATGAAGAGCGTAGCGCCCATTACCGGGGCAATTCTCACGTCAGCCGGACCCGTAACGACCGCTTGGTTATTAACTTCCGGAAAATTTTGCGAATTAACGCCCGTGCTAAAATCGATTCGAGTCGCGGTAAGAACATTCGCGGCCCCGGTGCCATCACGACTCAGGTTCACACGGACGACGGCGTGGTCGGTGCCTCCGTCCTGAGTAAAAGTTGGGATCTTAAGGAAGCGATCCTCAGGGACTGGGATTGTCAACGGTGAATTTGTAATGATTTTGCTCTTGAATCCTGCCTGGTTTGGTTGTCTTCGATAACTGATAAGGAGCGTGGCACCCGCTACGGGAGGGATCTTCACCGCTGCCGGACCTGCGATGATGACCTGGTTACCGATTTCCGGGAAATTTTGCGAATTAATGCCGGTGCTAAAATCGATTCGAGTCGCGGTAAGAACATTCGTGGCCCCGCCAGCATCACCACTCAGGTTGACACGAACGAAGCCCCGGTCGGTACCACCTTCCTGAGTAAAATTTGTGATCTTAAGGAAACGATCTTCAGGAACTGTAATTGTGAGCGGCGAACTTGTAATGATTTTGCTTTGGAATGCTCCACCAAAAACAAAACCTGCGTTCAGGAGAAAGAAGGCAACCAACGACCGGCGGAGATGCATTTTGATTGTCATATGCGCGGAGTCCGCAAAAGCAAAGTAGAATCGATCCTCGTCACGTCAACGGTCGGTATTGGGGCAATCGCCGATTCCAGCTGTTGAATCTATTAGGAGGGGATGACGCCGATTTGTTTGAGGAGAGTTAGCTCGTCAGAGCTTCCCCAACGCTCGACCATCTTGCCATCTTTGAACCTGGAAATCTGCATACCGCGGATTTTGACCTTTTTGCCGGTGGGCGGGATTTTTCCGAGTGGACCGCTGTGGGTGCCGATGAGGATGTAGGCGAAGGCAATCGTCTCCTCGTCTTGTACAATGGTCTCGGGAGTGACGCTCATATCTGGGAAGGCGGTGCGCAGGCCAGAGAAGAACATGCGATACCCGGCAGGCCCGGCGACCTGCCCGTCGGCGGGATCGTGGTCGACGCAGTCGGGAGCGACGACCTGGTCGAACAGGGCGAAGTTGCCTGTATTGACCGCTTCAGCGAATTTGCCGAGTGCGGTCTGTGCGGATTCTTTGCTCATGTGCGATCTCTTCTCTATGTGCTCATTTGAAGGTTGCAGATTTTGAGTGAGGCGGCAAGCTCACTTGCAGGTAATCTTTTCGCCTGGCCCTACGGCTGCGCTTCAGAGACATTCACGAGCGCTTTAGCCACGCCTTTGAGGAAATTGTTGAGCAACATCGCGTTGACGGCTTCGTAGCGTACCATGTGGATCTCGCCGCCTTGTCACAAACAACAAGGTCGGGATTGACCTTAGCGACGTCCTCAGCAATCAAACCGAACTGCGCTGTGCCAGTCTTGTCGCTCCTTCTTAATCCAGTCCACGACTTACTCAATCTCGGCAGTGATCTTACCGTCGACGTCCTTCAATGTGACTGTGTCAACGCCTGCCAGGTCCAACTTGTTGAAGGTTACCGAGAGTCCCTCATCATCCACCAGGTTGAAATCCCAGAATTCTGATTTTGTGTCATTCTTGAAGCGGACGCGGATCTTTCCGCCAGCGGCGAGCACTTTTCCGTCGAGAAGGAGGTTTGCGTCCCAATCCTTGTTGTCAGCGGACGTGACATAGAAACCTTCAAAGCTTCGCCCGGTCTGGTTTACCAGCGTGAAATCGAGATCGGACGCGAATGCGTTCACCCCGCTTAAAAGAAGGACGAAGAGAAAGAAACGGAATTTCATGAACAAGGGCTATTTCTTCTTTTTCTTCTTGTGAGAGGTGGTCTTTTTGTAAACCGTACGGCCATACTGGTCCTTCACCTTTGTCGTTTTGAACACCTTGTTGCCCTTTCTCTTCTTGCTTGTGGATTCGGAGTATGGTGGCTGGCGGTAAATTTTCGGCTGGTTGTAGTAAGGATCGAAGTCGCTTGGATAGGGTCGATCTCCCACAAACACGACGAATCCATCTGAGAAGAGCGCGCCATGGCTTGTTTCGATACACCCCGCGAAAAGAAACGCGATGATTAGAATCCGTGAGATACAGCGCAAAGTCACTGCATTTGTCTAACAGGAGCAGCGCATCGCGTCAAAGAAATTAGGTTTACACAACGGTCAACCAATCTGGGCATATTCGGAGCTTTCGCGACTTTGCCCCCACCTGTTCTTTTCTGAAAAAATCTCGGATTCAATCTCGGAGACGAATCCCTTAAGAAGTACTGCCCCGCCGACTGAACACCAGGCGTCCGATTAAACCAACAGCGAGCAGCCCAAGCGCGGCGAGTCCATTGAATGAGTCTCCGATCAACATCCCAATCACAAAGATCACACCACCGACCATGACAATCCAAACCGACCAGGGATATCCCCAAGCCCGATACGGCCGTGGCAAGTCGGGTTCTCGGCGCCGTAGAACGAAAAGGGCGAGGCAAGCTGCAGAGTAGTTGGCCATCAGAAAGAATGAAGTCATGGCGGTCAGCCGCTGAAACGTCCCGGTTGCAATCAGGCTGAGCGAGATCCCGGCAGTTAAAAGCATGGCAACCCCTGGCGTGCCACCGGCGTTCACAATCGATCCGCGCGACCAGAAGAGCCGGTCCCGCCCCATCGCGAATACAACGCGTGTACCCATCATGAGGACCGCATTTAGTACGGGTACGAGCGAGATGAGTGACAAGATTGTGATAAGACCCCGGCCATGCGCGCCCGCGATAATGTTGGCGGCGTCGGCCGCCGGCAGCGTCGCGCCTGACAGCTCCGACATAGGCAGGATCTTTAGTAGCGCGATATTGACCAGTACGTAAACCGCAATTACCGACAGGACCCCCCAATCATAGTTCGCGGGAGATCGCGCGCAGGATCACGATCTTCTTCCACGAAATACAACGGGCTCTGCCATCCGCCGTATGTAATGACAATCGCCTGCAACGCTATGACCAATCCGCTGACAGTGGTTGGTAACGCTGCATACGCCGAAGCATGCCCCCGCGCGGACGCGAAGAGACAGGACGCGATGAGAGCCAAAAAGGCGACGCACTTCAGCGATGTAGTGACTTCTTGAAACTGACTGCCGACTCGAACTCCCAGCCACTGGAGCCAAACAATAGCGACAAGGATTGAGACAGCAGCAACTCGAACGACAGCTGGAGACAGCGGAACGAGTAGAGACATGAACTCCGCGATCGCAATCGACAGGTAACCAAGGATCGAACAGTACATGAGCCAGTCGGTCCATCCCACTGCAAATCCCGCTGTGTCTCCGAAGGCGCGACGCATATAAACGTAACACCCGCCGGCTTGCGGCAGCATGACACCCAATTCAGTCAAGGAACTGGCGCCGAGTAATGTGAATATTCCCCCGACGATCCACAGAAGGACAATCGCGAATGGCGACGGGAACTGCTCAGCAACCAGACCGGGCGTGCGAAGAATACCAACGCCGATAGTGGCGCCGACGCTCACTGCCAAACCAAAGCCCATACCCAGCACACGTCGAAGCTGACCGGATGTCTGGGATACCATGAGGCCGCGAAGTATAACGCACGACGACTGAAAGACAGCTAATCGTTTGCGTCCCTGCGGTCCAGCAACTCCCAAGGATTAATCAGTCGAGTTCAACGAGGGCTCATCGCAATTCAAGTCGCGAAGCTTCTCCTCGCCCATGCCTAGCATGTTCCGGCTGGTTTAATGATTATTTAGCGTCGTTCGCGAGGTCAGCTTGCTCTCCCCCAACAGTGCATTCACGTTCCGAGGACGGCGAACGCCACGTCCAGGTGACCTGACAACATCTACCCGCGCTTTTGTGACAAAATCTTTACGCAACCGCCATCCAACTGACACGCGACCGTGGGACTAGAGTCGACGGTTACCCGAAGCCTTTAGTCTGAAGGAACGGGTGTTATTCATTCACAGCTCAACTCCAACAAGAAAACTATGAAAAACCTCTTCCATATTTGTATTTCGAAAATGCGCGCAATTTCCATCGGAGTCGCGTTGGTCGTGTCACTCTTTTCTGTTCACGCAGCTGTCGATCCCATGACCGTGAGCGCTGGCGATGTTACGCAGACCAGCGCGGTGCTTTGGGCCCATAGCGCAGTGCCAGGACGAGTCAGGCTCGATTTCTCGACCGATCCAACCTTTACCACTGACGTCAGGTCCATCCACCTTCGCGAACGCGATGCGCTCGTTCCTGTAAAGACAGAGGTCAAACATCTGTCACCAGCCACCACATATTTCTATCGTGCGATCGGCCCGGCGGCTTCCGCCAACGGCAAATTCCGGACACCGGCCGGGGATGGCACATTCGCTGGCTTGCATTTCGGTGTTTCCGGCGACGAGCGCGGCGAACTGGCCCCGTATCCGTCCGTCAGGAACGCCGCGGGCAGCGACCTCGATTTTTTCCTCCAGTTTGGGGACAACATTTATGCCGACTTCCCCTCGCCCGATGTTCCTCTGAGCCAGTGTCGCACTCTTACCGATTTTCGCGCCAAGAGCAACGAAGTGTATTCGACCCGTTACGGCCTCAATACCCTCGCGGACTTGCGCGGGTCGACGGCCATGCTGGCGACAATCGATGATCACGAAGTGACAGATAACTTTGCCGGCGCTGCTCTGCGCACGAGCGACCCGCGCTTTAGCGATGACACTGGGTTACTCGTCAGCGACACAGAAACTTTCAACCATGGCCTGCAGGCGTTTTGGGATTATCACCCCGTCCGCGAGTTACGCTATAAGCAGACCCACGACTATACCACCGCTCATCGTCGCAAAAACTATCGGTTCAACACCTACGGCAGCGATGCGGCGACCTTTGTCCTGGACGCCCGCTCTTTCCGCAGCGAAGAGCTCCCGCCCATTACCGACCCGAGCGACCCCGAACAGGTTGCTGCCTTTCTGATCAGCGCGTTCACGCCCGGTCGAACCATGCTGGGCGCACAACAGCTCGCCGACTTAAAACAGGACATGGCTGCCGCCCAGGCAGCTGGCATCGTGTGGAAATTCGTCTTCTGCCCTGAGCCTGTACAGAACTTCGGACCCCTAGCCGGCGAGGACCGATACGAAGGCTACGCCGCCGAACGGACTGAGCTGCTCAAGTACATCGACGACAGCCAAATCACCAACGTCGTCTTTGTCACGGCCGACTTACACGGCACGGCGGTGAATCGGCTTTCTTACCAATTAGGCCCGTTCCAGGCACAGATTCAGACGAATTCGATCGAGATCATTACTGGCCCAGTCGCTTATGACAAACCGTTCGGGCCCACCATTGTCGATCTCGCTGCGGCATTTGGCCTCATTACTCCAGAGCAAAGGGATTTCTACTACTCGCTGCCAAACGGTCCGGATAAGGAGGGATTCGTGATCGCAATCGTCAATGGCGGACTCGCCCCGCTTGGTTACAACCAGCTTAGCCTTTTGGACAATCCGTTGCCCAACATGGAACTACTCCCAGGGCAGATCTACAGCTCGACGAACACCTATGGATGGACGGAGTTCAACATCGATGCGGTCACGCACCAATTGGACGTTAAGACTTGGGGCATTCTTCCCTACTCACAAGCTGAACTCAATGCCGATCCCGCCGAGATCACCAGCCGCATCCCGGTAGTAGTGAGTGAGTTCGTCATGACGCCGCTACTCTGACAATCGTTAGGCACGCGTTGCGACGCGTACCAGATGCTACATTGTATTGCGCCTTGGCGAGGCAAAGGCTTCGTTAGGCACAGAGTCTCGCTGCTGTAGTAATGGCCTCCTGCTCCATCGGTCCATACGGATAACCCGGTGGTGTAATGCACTCCAGCAGATACGGACGCAGAAAACCCTCGAATCCACCAAGCCGCTCATACTGCAACGTATGAATAAGCTCATGTACAATGAGCGGGCGTTGATTCCAGCAATCTGCTCGAATGAAGATGCCATAACGAAAGGTCAGACCGTGTGTAAGAGGGTTGATAAGATTGGTTGCACGAGCCGCCGCTGCCAACGCCGGGGCTGTTGGAACGGGAATCTGCGCGACTCGCAGCAACCGTACGCGCTCCGGCTGTGCGACTCCGACCTTTCTCGCGTCTGCGAGTTGTGATTCGATTAGCGGCACGCCTGATTGGACGATTGCACGTTCTTGCCTAACGGCCCAAGCGCACGCAAGGGGCAATAGCGTTTCAAGCTGTTGTGGTGTGATAATGTTCACATTTGACAGTTCTCAGCGACATCTTCCATACGCGGTCGTCATCTAACTATAACCAGGCGGCACTCCGCAATCTGTTTTTCCCGCAGCAAGATTAAATAGATGTCATCACCAGGAAGCACGGAAGCCGCCAATTCCATGCGTGATTCTCTCAACATTGTTGTTCTCTGCATAGCGAAAAGGGAACCAACAAGCTATGCAGTTGCGAATGTTATGTAAGACGATTGCCTCATATTCGCTCTCTCGTCCGTTTGAATGTGACCGGGTCCACCACGCGTGGATTCACGAGAGAAGAAAGAATGAAGGGCATAATTGTAGCGATTGGCTTGGGCTTGCTTTCCGCATGCCAATCGTCTACCAGCCAGCGTTCAGCGCTGGCGCGCGTCACGGTTTACTGGCGTGGCGACGGTTCAGGCGATCATGCTTCTTCAAGCGGAGTGAGGCTGCGCGAATCGCATTGTGCGGTCGATCCGAAGAAGATTCCCTATGGCAGCAACGTTGTCTTCCCTGATGCAACATGTGTGGCCGTCGACTGTGGATCGGATGTAATAAATCGCAAAGCCGCGCGCTTGTCTGGCCGAAGTGCGTCCGAGCGCAACGCCATTGTCATCGATCGTTTTTTTGAGACCAAACAAAAGGCGCTCGCCTGGGCGAAAGTGCATCCTCATTTCATGACGGTCCGAATTGTAACAGCGGGTGTTCAACAAAGCGGCAGCCTGGTAGCAACAAAAAATTGAGTTTCGTTAAGCTCTTCGCGCGCCATCCGCGAGAAACGGGTGAAGCGCAAAAATCGCTCCAAAAACGAATACTTATTAGTCAGGCTCTGTTAAAACGCAGCTGGAATTAGAGTGCAAAAACTTTTGATTGTGTAAGGAGCTAAGGATGAACTTTGAGGAATTTCAAAACCGATCGCGACTCTATGTAATTGGCGCACTGGATCCGGAAGAGGTGGAAGAATTTGAGAGAGAGCGCCAAAGGTGCGGCAAAAGGGCGGAAGATTTCGTCACCCAATGCTACGCATTACATGAATCATTCACGCTTAGCTTGCGCTCGGCGACTGCCTCCGCCATTAAAGACCGGGTCCTGACAATGGTGCGAGAACGAAACAAGTTACGGACGCGCGAAATCGAGCGCATACTGGCGTGATTTGGAAATTCCTAATAAGAATTAAATGTTTGGATTTGACCCCAACTCCGGCTAGTGGCGCCGACGCTGACTGCCAAACCGAAGCCCAAAGTCAGCACACGCCGATCTAACTCCCCTTTAACAGTCAACGGAAAACTAATCTGGTCTTAGGAAATTGAACTCGTTGGAACTCGGTAACCGACGATGTTCGATGTTCCAAACAAAGAATACCTTACTGCATCGCGCTGGTTTCGGTCGGATTTACCTATTTTTCGCAGCACTCCGTTCCGGGGGATTCAACGTAAAGTCAATCGCTTCATGAGGAAGCTCCAGCTCGCTCATTCCGTGACTTTTGTTAGAAAAAACAAAGTATCGAACGTTCAAACAACCGATTTTATCCAGCAGGCCTTTGATCTCAATCCAATCGGCGAAGCGACCCTCTTCTGGTATAAAAACAATGACCGAGCTCCGAAAATCAGTGATCGTGTTCGATAGTTTTTCCAAGACCTCCTCATTGGCAACAAAAACACCATTTACACGAATGTTGAGAGTTTTGGAGTAGTCCGGTGGCAGCATGACTGTAACTGGCGCCGGATTAGCTCCACAGGCTCCTGTCAATGCAAATAGTAATGTAAAAATTGACGTTTTCATATTATTCCCCTGTATATCTCAAGTAAACGCTATGAGGATTACGCTCGAACTGCCCGGGTAAAGAATAAACGCCGCGTTCGTGAGCACTGACGTTAGTTAGAGTGCCACTTTCATCACGGATTATGAAGCCGGTATGGCCGGACGCATGCCTTGTTTGTTGTGCATATGCTACTTGATCACCTGGTAATCTCTCGCTACGGCCTACGCGTCGCCAATCTTGGAAATTGAGTGTAGCTCTCTCACCGGCGGTTGCGGGGCGCATCTGGTTCGTATCACTATCTCGGACCATTATTGGTGTAACTCGGGCTGCGCGTTCAACATCGTAATCAAATTTATTACACTTATAGGTTCCGGGGCCAAAATCATCCTTGCGAATCGCATGATCGTACGCACGACTTCCAATCTGGGCCGCCGCGATATTAGCCATGTCAGTTCGTTTTTGTATGTTCGCCAAGCTTCCTTCGCCTTGATAGGAAAGCGATATTCGCATACTCAGCTCGACATGAAATGCCTGTTCACCAGCGATACTACTTTGCATTGACAATTGCGACAGTGAAATACGCTCTGCGATTGTAAGATCAATCTTGATTGCCTGTTGGGCATGCGTATACCAGGGGTCAGCCCGCGTGTCTTGTGTACCGGTGGGATCAGTCATATCCAGTGGATCATTTCGACAGTAGCGGAAAAGATTGTAATCGCCGGCATCGAATAGCTTCGGGTCTTCGCTCATGAACCGGCCCAGCGTAGGATTGTACGCGCGGGCGCGATATTCATAGAACCCGAATGCCGGGACGTAAGTGCCCATGTAGGTAGCCGCGAACTCCCGACCAGTGAACAGGAAACGGTTGTTAAAAGCGGTATGGTCGACCTGTGGACCGTTCCAAGCGTGCACCGTTGGCGCGCCGAAAGCGTCGTAACGGTACCACTCAAGCGTGTTTCCGACGCCATTGGTGAGATGCGTAACGTTGCCTTCGTGATCCTGCTGGTAATAAAACCACTGCCCGCCATTCGCCGTCACATCCAGCCGCGCCAGGATTTCGTCAATTCCTTTACCGTAGAGGTTGCGCGCATAAAGCGCGCCGCCTCCGTTGTATTCCAAGATCGGTTTTTCACCATCGTAAACGTAATAGGTCGTCGTGTTGTTTAATTTCCGTTTCACGCAACGGCCCAGGGCATCGTAATACAGATAATAGTTATTCGTCCCGCTGCTTACCTGCTTGAGGTGCTCGTCATTGATGTAGCTGTACGTAACGGCGTTGTACGTGGCTACCTCGTGTTCGCTTCCGTTGGTGATCGCAGCGCCGGCTGCCGAACCGGTATACTGGTTCAAGCCGTTTGGCGAGTAAGTCATGTTCCCGCTGACGGTGTCGTAAACACCGATGCGATTGCCCCCAAGGTCCAGATAATAAGCTACCCCACGCCCAAATTGCGCCGTGTCAGGAAACTGCATCTGGGCTGGAGGGGGAGTGCTTGTTAGAGCGGGCGACGGCGGCGTGGGTTCCGCTTCCGCCGTTTCAGGCGGCTGGTAGTTAGCCCACAGGTCCTGATTATTGGTAGTGTCCAGATCCGGGTCTCCTCCTTCCTGCATTGGGCTATCATTCTGCACCCCGTACTCGCACCATAAGAGTTCACCATTCCAGTAATAGCCGAACAAGTCCTTTTTGCCATCGTCCGCACGATCGACTTCAGTCAAACGGTTCATCGGGTCGTAGGTATAGGCCTCGTGCGAGATGTAGTTTTGACCTTTTTTCACGTAGCGATGCGCCATCCGGTTCAAGCTGTCACGCGAATAATATTGGTAAACGCCGCCGTTCAAGAAGTTCATCCGCTGAATTTCATTGGAGGATGCATCGTAAGAATACTGGAAGGCCACAGAACCGCCAGTGGGTTTAATCGTCTCAAATCGCCCCATGGTATCGTAACCGAAAGTGTAATCGTGTGCGGCTCCATCGACAGACATGCGGGTTTGCTTTCCGTCCGCATCGTATTCGTATCGCACATCTTTGACCCCCAAGCCCGTGGTATTCTGGCGCTCCCAATACATCCACCCAGCCGCGTCATAGGCTCGGGTGACCGCCGAATTCGGGTTCGACGCGCTAGTAAGCCGGCCGGCGTCATCATAGCTGTAAGTCGCTGAATCAACGCCATTGCTCCAATTCATCCCGGTTTTACGGTTTCGGTTATCATAGGTATAGCTCTGGATCTCACCGTGGACCGCGGTCCGGTTCTTCAGATTGTGTGCATTATCGTAAGCCCAGCTTTGAGAACTTCCGCCCTGGTATGTCATTTTCGTTCTTTGATCAGAGAAGTCGTAATCGAATGTGGTGACGTTCGAGTTCCCATCCTTCACCCACTGAGTCGTGCCTGAAGGATTGTAACCAAACCAAGTGGGCAGGCTCACCGTTGCGCTTTGCGGTTCAACAGTCCACACCACTCGATTCAGTGCGTCGATTCCTTTGGTTTCCTGCGTGCCGTCCGGGCGATCGACTCGATTAATGTTACTGGCCCCATCGTAATGCCAAACGGTTGTGGCCGCCACATTGGTGCCGTAAGCTTCGGTAGCGGACGTCTTGCGGTTACGATTATCATAGCTGTTATGAGTCTTATGAATCAGGGGATCGGTCACCCAAATCAGATTGCCGACGCTATCGTAGTCAAATGTGGTCGTGGCTGATCCAACCGTAGTAGACCCTTTACGGAAGTTTTGATCGTAGACATTTGTGGTTAAAATTCCAGTCCGGCTCGTATCTGTATAAACTGAGCCCGTCGTATGAAGGTAGGATGAATTCGTTCCGGGTTTGAGATAACTGAAGGTTTCCGTATGATTCAGCGGGTCCTTAACTGTTAACACCCGGTTATAGTTGTCGTAGGTGTAATTCGTGCGTTGGCGCAGCTCATTTTCCTCCCAAAGCTTGTTTCCGAATTGGCTGTAGCCAGACGATTTCCATTTGCTATCGGCGTGTGTGATCTTGGTGACCAATCCCCGGCCAGGTACAGCATTACCACCACCGTCCCGATCATATTCGTATGTCTCGCTGGCTATCTGATTGCTCACATTTGCCGGTAGCGTCTCTTTCTTGACGCGATCTCCCCAAGGCCAGCCAGCGTAATAAGTGTACGTGACCTTGGGATCGCCCGGCAAAGCTGTGGCATTGGACGTCGGGTTCCATTTGTAAAGAAGCAGGCCGCGCCCGTCGTATTGGTAGTGCACGTAGTTGCCATTCGTGAGCCTATGTCGCGTCACCTGACCAAAGCCGTTGTAAACGAATTCCTCATGCGACGCAGGGGTCCATTGGTTCGACGGATAATCGATTTGAGTGACCCGATAATTTGCGTCTCGGGTGTAAGTAGTTATCCCTCCGCGCTCGTCGGTGACCGTATTGATGTAATGACCTCCGATGTGGCCAGAGCCCTCGTTGTAGTAAACGTAATCAACGTGCGTTGTGTCCGGATGCGTGATTCGTGTGATCTGCCCAATTCCACTAGGAGGAGGCGCGCCGCGAATGTAACTGGTGGTGTGATTATTGGCGTCTCGAACCGAATTGATATACCAGTGCGAGTCATAGCCGAGGTAAGTGGTGTGTCCCTGAAAATCGGTGTAATGGTCGAGCATTTGCTGCGGCGGATTGTTATTCTGCACGTCATCGCACGGGCGACACTCGGGCCCCTGACAGTGATTCATGTGAGTATAGGTGAACGAGCGCGTGGGACCATCTCCGCGCGTCTCGGTAAACGTATCTATGCTCCCAGCGATGGCTGAAACCGCGCCTATGCCAGGATATTTCTCGTTGATAATCGCGCCGTGTGGCCCGCTGTTTTGATACACATACCAAATTGTGCGCATTGGGCCGTTGTATCGCGTGTCATCGCAGCGCTGAAGAAGAGGGTACATCTTATGACTCGTCGGGCCTTCGATGACATTGTCATTACAATATTGGTAGCTAGCAAACGTGCCGTCGCTGTAACTGACTCCAGTCAACATCTTCTTGTTGCGTCCGGGGACTCCGGGCGACACGGAACTGTAAGTGTAGTTGACCCAGTCGGTGCGCTGTCCTGCAGGATGCGTTGGACTGCCTGGCGACCCATCAACATCAAACGCTTCGACCCAAGTCAGCAGCCTGGTTCCATCCTGGTCCTGATTGCCATAAGTAAACCACAAACATCTGCCACCGGGTTCGGTCACCTTGACGCGTTGCCCGCTTCCGTCGTACGCGATCCGGGTTCTTTGGCCGTAGGGATCATAGATATCACTTACCCGACCACTTGAAAAGACTACTTTTCCGCCATCTGCGAGCCTCCAAATCGTCCCGTTTACGTCCCAGCCCTCCGAAACGCCAACCGGCGCACCGCACGTATCGTCATACACGTTGCCATGCGGAGAGACGACCTTGTGACCGGCAGCCCATAAAAGCCATGAATACTCATGGGCCCAGCCAGGGCTCAATCCGATGGCGCTTGGTGTAGCGTAATATTGCTGGCGGCTATTGTAATAGCGCGTCATCTTGAGCGGATATTTCCCAATAGACCCAGGCACGATTATGTCATCGATCACGCGATGGGCACTGTGCCCAAGAGGGTCATATGAACAGCCAGTCGCCACGTTACCGTTGAAAATGCCTGTCACACCGACCGGTCCCTCGTAATTCGGGGCAGTGTCAGGAAGGTCCGGCGTAAAAGGTCCTTCAGGCGGGCTATAGTTCGGATCGGCCGGAACTTCCTGGTTGTTGGGGTTTTCGCCGCTGCTAGAAATTGGGTCGCCTGACTCGGTAGTCATTGCAGTGCTGGGATCGTTGGGCACACCGGTCTGCGCAAGAAGCCGTTGACTCGGGATTGCACTGAACAAAACTACGCTGAATGCCAAAAATAGAGAACGAACGCCAAAATACATAAATATCATTTTTTTCATGTTGTCATCTCGCGCGGATGATAGCTGGACAGATGCCGGCCTGTCTGTCGGGGTTGATCCCTGAATTTTTATCTTGGCTTCCGGTAAGTTTTACCCTACAAACGACAGCAAACCCCTCAGAAGTGCGCAGACCCCGGAAAACACGGCCACGCAACGTCGGAAAGCGGCTTTGGCGCGAGGCTACGACGGGCCAAAAGAAGGGCGGAGACCGGGATAAGCGATCCCGGCTACAACCAAAAAAATCCCCGACAAAAGAACCTGACGACGTGTCGGGGAAACGTCTGACAAAAACAAAAATACTCGTCGTTCATCGAACAGGCTTCGTTCGGTCCGGAGTGCTCTCGTTGATTGCGAAAAGCACGCAATTCATGGCGTGCGGCGAAACGGACGAAGCGCCTTTCGCGCGCGAGTTATTCCTGCGTCACAAACCGGGCCTGGTTCTGATTGGCTTGAGGCTCACCGGCGCTGACGGGATACAGTTGATTAAAGAATTCCGGAACCTCAATCCAGCGGTCCCAATACTTGCCCTTTCCGAGCAGGCTGACGCATTTTCCGCTCAACGCGCGTTCCGGACGGGCGCGCGAGCATACTTGAGCACCGAGGACGCTTCCGAACTGCTTCGGGCGCTGGATGAAATTTCAAATGGCCGCCCGTACGTAGGTGCAAGTGTGTTGCCGCTGATTCTAAGCAATTTCGCAGCCGGCGCCAAAAGCGTGGGCAGCTCCGACATTAACAGCTTGAGTAGTCGTGAGCTGGAGATTTTCTCTTTTATTGGCAGAGGCTTCAGCGTTTCGGAATTAGCGAGTGAATTGAATGTAAGCATCAAAACGATCGAGACGCACCAGATGCGCATGAAGGAGAAGCTGGCGTTGCATAGCGCCGCGGAGTTGCGACAAAAAGCGCGGGAATGGCTGGCTAAATCTGCGTTGAACCGGATACGGGAAGATCCAGAGGCTGAACAAGCAGGAAACGGAGCGCGGTCTCGTTGCTTTTGAAAAAGCCGCAGTCGGCGCCACGCGGCTACAGAAATTCCGGGTCGCTGACGCAGGCTGCGACGATCCCGGCGCTTTGGTTACGCACGCCGATAGGAAATCGGCGTGCGTTTCTGAAACTTGAAGCCGCGAGCGCGCAGGCTCCCGCGATGCACAACTCAGCGCGCCGGCTTTGCACCTCCCCACCCCGCGGGCGACTCGTTACGTGGAGCGGCCAGCGACGACAGGTTGGATGGAGTGGCCTGCTTACCCATCGCGTTTCCCGACGGTGTGCCTCGGACGCGAGCTATGAATCCGTGGGCAATGCCGGCAGCATCAACGTAACGACCAACGATATCGCCCCGCTGGTTGATTCCGTTAAGCGATGTGAAGGCTGACCCGGGAAAATCGAAAGTGAAGAAACTGTCTGGCGGGACAAAGAACAGTCCATGAGTCACGCCTGCGGCGTCCGCATATCTGCCCACCACGTTGTTCTTATTGTCAACTCCAAACAGAACTGTCCCAACGGAGCCCGGAGGATCGATCGGGAAGTGCAGCGCCCCACTGCTGTCCCGGTATTGGCCATGAAGGATTCCTGCGGCGTCTATATAGTATCCCACCGTCAACTTTTTGTTATTATTGAGCTCGTAAGCAAAGGTCCCCAGAGCTCCCGGGACGCTATACGCCGTTATGGTTCCGTGATGGTCAATCAACGCCTGGAAAACCCCGCTGCCGTCAGGATCAAACGCGCCGGTAAGGTCGCCGGGCTCGTTTATCCCAAGGAGATTGGTCTGGACCGCGCCGGGAACATCGTATGCTGTAAAGGTGTTACCCGACAGGAGAAACGAGTGAATGGTGCCATCGGCGGCGGCGTAGTCACCGGCTATTGTGCGGGGGTTATTAATGCCCCGTCCTTCGGTGAAACCGACGGTATCGTTAGGGTCAACAATCGGGTCGCTAAAGCTGCCGTCGCTGAACCGGACAAAACCGCGCGTCACTCCGGCCGAATCGATGAACTCGCCAACGATGTCGCCTCTTTCGTTAATCTTTTGCGGCAACGTCAAATTGCCGGCCCCGGGATAATCAAAAGTCGTGATCACTTCGATGGACCCTGAGCTCGCTGCTTGTTGAGCGAACGTCCCCATCAATGGGAACACGAACAGAGCTGCCAGAATGCTGTTAAATAATTGTTTTATTTTCATAGTGTTTTTTGCTGGTTAATTGAATTGCCCATTGCTAAACCGCGGATCTGGCAAGAGCACAATGTCCACCTCGCGAATTTCGATATGGCCAGTTTTGCGTGTTATCTGGTTTCGTGGCGTTGCTCTTGGGCTGCCCGACCCGGAGACGGATCAAACGGACTTCTGAAGAGCGACATTTCCGCTACCGCCCCACTCGGATGTCCACATCTTTTGCGACGATCATTCTGCTGACGTTTGGGATTATTATGCTCATCCGGTCTTATTTGGCGTCGCTTTCTCGTTAGGCTTTGAAAGAAAAGAAAACTTGAGCTAAACCACTGCTATGAAAAAGATCATCCTGCCTATCGCAATCGCTGCTTGTGCGCTCGCCGTTCAACTCGCGGCGGCCGCTCCAGCTGCCGAAGTAAAAGAAATCATGTCCAAACCCTTGACGGGAATTCCAGGCAAAGAAGGTCTCATGCTTGAGGTCACCTACCCGCCTGGCGGCGGCGACGAAATCCATCGACACGATGCGCACGCCTTCGTCTATGTGATCGAGGGCTCGATCGTGATGCAGTTGCGGGGCGCGGAGCCCGTCACGGTCAACGCAGGCGAAGGATTTTATGAAGGCCCAAATGACGTTCACATCGTCGGCCGCAGCGCCAGCGACAGCAAACCGGCGAAGTTCGTCGTGGTTCTGGTGAAAAACCAGGGTGTTCCGGCAGTGCTTCCGGCGAAGTAACGCGAGTAGGCTTTTTGAACGCGCGCTCTTGCCTTTTCGGAGATGATTCCCTCTAGGGAGGCAGAAATAGATTGCAATGTGCAATCTAATCCGCCTCGGACGCATTCATCCTCACATGAAATCAGAAGAGCCCCGGCAAACCGATTTCGGGCTGCTGGGAGTGACAACCGCAACGTCTAACCAATTGCTGGAGCCGAGCGCCGGCCGTGGTGATGACCAGATTTAATTTTATGAAACCATCCTCGATGTGTGCCACGCTCGGCGCCGCTAGCGGTGACTCAGCTCCGTCTATTGGGTCGACTGCAAAGCAACCGGCGGCGGCCACCAGCGATCTGCGGTCACAACGGTTTTACCATGGTACACGGGCCGACCTGAAGGCAGGAGACCTGATCGAGCCCGGCAATCTTCCGGACGCCGATGAGCGGGACAGGATGCCCATCTACGTCTATCTAACCCCCCATTTGGACGGGGCCATCTGGGGGGCAGAGCTCGCCGTCGGCCAAGGTCCCGGCAGAATCTACATCGTCGAGCCGATCGGCCAGGTTGAAGAGGTCTCAGAGCAGAAGTCTCCAGGCCATCCCTGGATGTCATGTTGTTCCCGCTCGCCGCTGCGGGTCATGGGTGAGGTCACGGAGTGGCCTCTTTACCATGGTACTCGTGCGGACTTGAAGCCAGGGAATCTGATTGAACCCGGTTATAACTCTAACTACGGAAAGAGGACGAAGGCAGCCTACGTTTACCTGACCCGTACTTTGGATGCAGCCACGTGGGGAGCGGAGCTGGCCTTCGGCGAAGGTCCCGGCAGAATCTACATCGTAGAACCGACTGGTTCGATTGAAGATGACCCCGATCTGACGAATAAGAAGTTTCAGGGTAATCCGACGAAGTCATATCGCGCTCGGGAACCGCTTCGAGTCATGGGTGAGGTCACAGATTGGCAGTGGCATTCCCCGGAAGCGCTCAAAGCTATGAAGGACCACCTTGAGCGACTTAAGCAACTTGATGTTGAGGCCAGCGACGACTGAGTGGCTCTTCGCATCCTCGGGGGCTCGATGAGCTTGCGGACGATTGAAACTTGATCAGTAGGTTAAACTACCAGGAAAAGGCTAACAAGGCGCTAGAACCCTGTTATGGCTGATCTCTTTCTCGTTAGGTCCTCTAGCCCGCCTGATGCGTAGCGGATCATAGCTTGCCAGGAGAAGGGACTATGAACATTGCCAAGCTTCGTTCCATTGGGTCCGCGGTACTGCTTGTCTTGCTCGCCGTAGCTGGCTGTAACCGGTCTAAACAAGCATCGTCGCAGTCGAGCGCGACGCCGACACCCCAGGCGCTTCAGGCAACCGTCACTGCGTACGCGCCAGATACCTTCTACGATCCGCCGGCGAACCTGCCGCACAAGCCTGGCGAGTTACTACGGAGCGAACCGCTCAAAGACGTCAAACTGCCAAGCGGGGTGCGAGGCTGGCGCATCCTTTATGCAACCACCGTGGACGACAACACGCCAGCCACGGCGGTCGCGACCGTGTTCGCGCCGACCGATCCTCCCGCGGGTCCACTTCCCGTTATCGCGTGGCAGCACGGCACCACGGGCCTGCTGCAGAAATGCATGCCGTCGCTTCTGTCGTTTCCGACCAAGGGTATCCCCGAGCGCGACCGGATCTTGAGGGCTGGCTGGGTCGTGGTTGCGACAGATTACTCCTTCGCCGAAAAGGGTGGCCCGCATCCTTACCTAATCGGCGAAGGCGAAGCACGTGCGGCACTGGATTCGGTCCGCGCTGCGCGGCAGATGTCCGAACTTAGGCTCGACAAGCGCGTGGTGGTGTGGGGTCATTCTCAGGGAGGACACGCGGCACTGTGGACCGGCATTGTCGGACCCCGCTACGCACCGGACCTCGAAATTTGCGGCGTGGTGGCAATCGCACCGTCAGCGAACATTAAGAACATTCTCGCGATGAACGTCCAAATGGACAAGCTGTTTGGATCGTATGTCGCGCAATCGTACAGCCGGTTTTACCCTGATATCAAATTCGAGCAAGCGATTCGGCCCGAGGCGCTCGATGCTGCACGTCAGATAGTAAACTTATGCGACTTCCTCCCTGAGGATTTCCAACGCATTCAAGCACTGGCGGCCAGGTTCGACGGTCCAGCATTGGCCACGAGTTCGAGCAAAGCGCTTGAGGCTCGGCTCGAGCAGAACACCGCAGACGGTCCGATACAGGCTCCTGTCGTTATCGCCCAAGGTCTCTCGGACAATGTGGTGCCGCCGGCTGCCACCGACGCGTATGTCAAAGAGCGCTGCGCTGCTGGTCAACGACTGGAGTATTGGACATTCGCGGGGCACGATCACATCACGATCATCGAGCGCGGCACGCGGCTTGAGGAGCCGCTCATCGAATGGACGAAGGCGCGCTTTGCAAATGAACCGCAAGCGACGGACTGCGTCCGTAAGTCTTTCTGATTGTCGAGCGGGGTCGAGAGGGCCCGGCTGTTTTGATCAGTCCCAATTTTCGTTATCAAACAGCAGTCGACGGCCAGTAGGAACTCGTAGCAGGTGAGAGTCGATCGATTTGACGCGATGAACCGTTTTCCACGCCACGCTGCTTTAATTGCTTAACCGCCGATGCCAGTTTCGCCAAACCTTGTTCAATTTGCGCGTGTGACCAGGCCGCGAATCCAAACACGAATGCCGGAGCCAACTGAGCCTTGATGCAGAAGAAAGAAAGAGGACGGGCCCAAACGCCGGTTTGCTCACGAGCACGCATGAATAATGGAAAATCTTCCGCGTGCCGTAGCCAGGCGATAAAGTGCAAACCGGCTGGCGTCACTTCCAGAACGAAATAGTCGCCCAGCCATTTTTGGAATTGCTCAATAAAAAACAAGCGTCGCTTCGCATAGATTTCGCGAATCCGTTTCACATGGCTGAGGAAAAATCCTTCGGTGATAAAACGTGCCAATGTAGCTTGATCGATCGCCGGGGAGTGCTGGTCCATGATAGCGCGCACCTTGACCAGGGTGTCAACAAGTTGTGGTGGTGCGACCAGAAAACCGATGCGCAGCGATGGATAAAGGATCTTGCTCATGCTGGCGGAATAGATCACCCGTCCGGCATGGTCCAAACCTTGAAGACATGGCAACGGCGGCCCATCGAAACGAAACTCGAAATCATAATCATCCTCCAGGATGTAGCCGTCGCACGACTCCGCGAACTCGATCAAAGCTTTCCGCCGCTTCAGACTCATCGTCACACCCAGGGGAAACTGGTGCGAAGGTGTGACAAGAATGAGTCTCGGAGAATTTTGCCGTGAGCACTTCCCGATTACCAGGCCCTCACGATCGACCGGGCGCGGGACCGTTTTGGCCCCGACAAAAGCCAGGACATTACGTGCCTGATGGAAGACGGGATCTTCAATCCAGGCCACTTCACCCTCATTGATTAATGCGAGCGCGCATGCCAGCATCGCCTGTTGCATGCCGCCTACAACTACGATTTGGTCGTAATGACAATTGGCGCCGCGAAAGTCGCACAAGTAAGCAGCGATCGCCTTCCGTAGTTCGATCTCGCCACGGCTCGATGCATAACGCAATAGATGTGCTCCCTTCTTTGCCAAAACCTGCTCGCGCAAGCGTTCCCAAACCGCAATGGGGAATTCATCCACGGCCGGCAATCCCGCGACGAATGTAACGGACGGCGGTCCGCCAATGCCAACATCGAGTTGTCGGCCCCTGCGAAAATCAGTCATTCTGGTCACTCGCCGTGCGACACGCGGGCAATGCTCGGTGCGTGCCGTCGCCGTCTGCCTCGCGGCCTTCAGAAAGGTCGCCGGTAAATGATCGGCCACAAAGATACCGGATCGTTTCCGGACTTGAAGATAGCCCTCCGCAAGCAGTTTTGAGAACGCCAGGTTTACGGTCGGTCTCGAAATCCCAAGAGTCGCAGCGAGAACTCGTGAGGAAGGCACGCGGGAGGCGCTTGAATCAAAACTACCGCTCTCGAGTTCTTCTCGGATTTGACGATACAGTTGTTGGTAAAGCGGCTCGGACGACGCGCGATCCAGCCGCACCATTTCAAACGACATGACCAAACGACGCCGACGCCGCTTCGGGACCGATGAGACCGTGTGGCCGTAAATCGCGCCATTCATTTTCCTAAACCACTGTTGCATCCAGAGAATGCTTTCTCAAGATGGGATGCTGCGGTTTTGACAGGCAACTTCAAAGCGTGCCTGCACAGAACCAGATAACACGCAAACTGGCCACATCGAAATCGGCAAACTGGATATTGTGCGTTTGGTACGTTGCCACCCTTTTCTTTATATGTTTATCAAATCTATTTGGATCGGTTTTATCGGAGTCATGCTTTTTGCCGCAAGTGCATCGGCCGCGAGTACCATACTGCAGGGAATCGTCAAGGATGCTAAGGGGCATCCGATTCAAGGCGCGGATATCCGGATTGAAGCGACAAAAACTGGCAGATTGCTCACGACGGTAAAAACGGATGTACGCGGCCGTTACACTTTAGAGGGTCTCGTGGCAGGCAATTACCGGGTGACGCTGGTTGTGAATGGTGCCGTGAAGGCTTCCATTAATAACACGACGGTCGAACCAAGTGAATCGACACAGCTGAATTTCGAGCTCAAACAAACGCGCGCGTCCGTAACCGTAACGAAAGGTAAACATTGGGTTTGGGTATCGGCATTTACCGGAAGTCGTCTGCCCGGTCGCTGGGTGGAAGTTGATGACAGTGGCAGCTGGGCGGGGGAAGCTGCTGCCAATAACATCGTACGGATTAGTGCGGAAGAACTGCAACGTACAGTTCAAAGCAGAAGCCAGGGCAAGTAATCAGTCTCCGCGCCTAACCTGGTCAGCCTTTTTAGCGCAATCTGGTTATTGCTAGCCTCTTGCCGCAGCTTATCCCTTTTTTCGTTAGGCCACGGTTTAAATATGCAGTAAGCGCATCGATGAACTGGAATACCAACGGAGGAAAGGCTATTCGCACCGCAAGCGCGGGCCATGCCGCTTTCGCTGTCACCATGATCACGGTAGGAATCTTGGGTCTGATCAAACGCGATTTTGCGGCGTTATGGCAGCCGGTGCCCAAAAGTGTGCCTGCACGCGAGGTACTAATCTATCTCTGCGCCCTCATTCCGCTGACGTCCGGCATAGGACTTTTTTGGCAACGCGCGGCCGCGGCGGCTGCCCGCCTGCTGCTGGCCTATTTTCTGCTGTGGTTGTTGTTATTGAGAGTACCCCTCATTTTCATCTCGCCCACCGTGAACGTCTGGTGGGCAAGCTGCCAGACCGCGGTGATGACGGCAGCAGCCTGGGTGCTGTATGACTGGGTGGCTGTTGAATGGGACAGGCGGTACCTCGGCTTCGCCGCCGGCGATAATGGCTTGCGCATCGCAAGGGTGTTGTACGGCTTGGCGTTAATTCCCTTTGGCCTGGCTCATTTTATTTATCCCCAGGTGACCGCAGACTTGGTGCCGGGCTTGCTGCCAGCGCACGTGGCCTGGGCGTATTTCACGGGTTATACCTTTATCGCGGCGGGCCTGGCTGTGCTTATCGGTGTCTATGCGCGGCTAGCGGCCACCCTCTCCGCGTTGCAGATGGGTCTGTTTACGATGGTGGTGTGGGTGCCGGTGGTGGCGGCGGGCGCCAACGCCTCCCAGCGGGCTGAGTTCGTCGTCTCGTGGGCGCTGACGACCGCCGGCTGGGTGGTGGCGGATTCCTACCACAGCATGCCTTGGCTCGCGTTGAGCAAGCTAAGGACACGACTTTGTCGAAATGAAACCTAAGCAATCGCTGGAGCTAACCACTCTCCGGGCACTCGCTCTTCGGTAGCCAAAAGCTTTATTGGTTGTTCAGAACCGTTTGCGGTGCCTGTTTGTAGCTGTGCACTCACCTTCTGTAGGTCCTCAGCAAGCGTTTCAATTCGCTTTGCTCCGGAACTCAGTGTGAGACAGCGGGGATCTCATTGGAGTCCAAAGGACTCGAGGCAACGAGCAATTCCATTAGACGCGCCTCATACGAATCACACATTGGAGAATCGCCATTCTGCTGGATCCACTCGGGATGTTGGATCCGCAGGTCGTGGTGAATCTTTTGCAGCAGGTCCGCGTAAGTGTGGATTTCTTGGGCCATAGCCATTTTGACTCAGTAGAGGATTCAAGTGTGCCGGGGAATGGTTTCCGTCTCAAAATCACGACGGAATCGTCGATCGGCGGTGATGTTGTGATAACGTGTCAACAGCCAGGTTATGCTATTCCGAAACAAACCGCGCACCTGCTTGCGTTGTGCGCGACGCTGACTTATTTCAATTACCTTGCGACGCTGGTGTTGCAGCAACGCGGCCAGCAATCCGCTTTGCGTAAGCGTCGCGGTGGATCTCGCAATGTAGCTTGTTTTGTTTTTCATAAATGCTTAAGGTTTGACACTGCGTCTGACAGTTTCCCACATTGGACTTTAGTCGTATGTCTTTTGGGGTATCACGCGGCCTCGCCCCGCTGCGGTGTCGCTATGAGCGCGCCAGTAAGCAGGTGCGTTTATTTCCAAAGAAGCCATGTTCCTGCTGGTGGTGTGTGCAACCGTGGGTCGACTAGATCAGTTTGCGGCACTGGTATCGCAGCAACTCGGCCAACAGTCGGTAGAGGGTTTGGCTGTTGTTCTAAACCCGCTGGATTTAGCTGACCGGTGCGGAATCTCTCAGATAAGCGCGTTGCGTTCATTTCATGTCGTTGCCATCGCATTAGTCAGCGACAAAGCCAAAGTGATGACGATTATTCCGAAGGCGACGAGCTCGATTAAATAATCTGGCCGTTCTCTATAGGCGTATCGATCGCTGAAGAAACGAGAAGCTCGAACGCGCAACGAGTTGGTAGTTTTCATATTTACAGCACTCCTTTCACTAATGAGATGACGATTTTCATGCAGTAAAATGGACAACTATTTTGAATGAGTGCGCTACATCGCAAAAGTAACGCTGCTGTCACCTTGGCAAACGCACCGGCACAGCCAGGATGATGCTTTGAGAATTGGGGTTGATCACATAAGGTCAAGGCATGCGTACGGTTTTAACTGCAATCCTTTTTTTCGCCGCCGTGATATGCATTGCGAATGGCGCGCCGGTTTCAGAAGCTGATCTGAAGCATCTTCTCGCCGCGATTCGCCAAAACCGGATCACTCAGGCCGATTTCCAGGAACAAAGAGTGATTCACCTGATGAAGAACCCAATCTTGAGCTTGGGAAAAGTTTGGTTCCAGCCGCCTAACAAATTCCGGCGCGAAGTCAAAGGCAACTCGCCCAGCCTGACCGTGAGCGACGGCCGTCAGCTCTGGATTTATTACCCTAACTTTAAATCGGCTGAGCGTTATCCATTGGGGAAAGGGTCGCCGCTCGATTCCACCGTAGCAGCGATTAATTCTTCACTGAATCTGGAGGACGTCGAAAACACTTTCCAGATTGCCGCGGCAAAAACTGGTAACGGATATGAGCTGAGACTGTTACCGCGCGCGCCGTCAATGAAACGCGTGTTTCAGAAGCTCGATCTAAGAATCAACGATCAGTTGCGGGTGGAGCATACCGACATGCTATTGCCGAACGGCGACCGAATCGTAACCACGTATTCGAATCAGACGCGCGGACCTGTTCCTACGTCGATGTTCGAATTTACACCACCAGCCGGAACGGAAATCTCGACGCCACTTGGGCGGTGATCAGGGCGATTAGAAAATTACAATGTAGTTGGAAAACGCTGTGCGCTTCAAACTAGACGAGGCGAAACAGAGATTCCGCCTCACTTACACCGAAAAACGAGTGGTCGTGTTTGTTCTCGCGGTGTTTGTGCTTGGTCTCGCAACAAAGTGTTATCGCGAGGCCCATCCCTCCTCTTCTCCGGCGGCAAAGGGAACGTCCAGCAGGGCGCGACCCTGAGGCAGCCGCAGGGGTCATCGGGACCGACTACAGCTTGCATATCTTGTTTGCGAACCGCCTCGTTCCTGCAGATGATTCCAAAGTGACCGATCACGTTGAGGCTTTCACAAGGCAGGTTTGTGAAGTTATTGTGGGCAAGAACCATGCGGTTAAGCTCGCGGTCGCCTGTTTGCTCGCGCGCGGCCATCTTTTGATTGAAGACATCCCCGGCGTCGGCAAGACAACACTATCGCAGGCATTGGCGCGGTCGCTGGCTCTCGCCTTTCAACGTATCCAGTTTACGAGTGACCTGTTGCCGGCCGATATTCTTGGCAATTCAATCTTCGATCAGGGCAAGCAACGCTTCGAGTTTCATCGCGGTCCGCTCTTTTCGCAACTGGTCCTGATCGATGAAGTCAATCGTGCGACTGCCAAAACGCAAAGCGCGCTGTTGGAAGCAATGGAAGAACACCGGATCTCCATCGACGGCGTCACCTATGAACTGCCGGAGCCATTCTTTGTAATCGCGACACAGAATCCCCAGTATGCGGTCGGCACTTTCCCTTTGCCCGAATCGCAGCTTGATCGGTTTCTAATGCGGATAGAGCTGGGCGTGCCGGACCGCGCCAGCGAACGCGCCATGCTCTTGGGTATGGATCGCCGCGACATGCTCAAGGAATTGAAGCCGGTAATGAACCCCCGAACATTGATCGAGATTCAAGATAGTGTGCGAAAAGTGCACGCGTCCCCCGCCCTCTTGGATTACCTACAGGACCTGCTCGACGCATCGCGACAACGTCACAGCACCGGTTTGTCACCGCGCGCGGGCCTGGCGTTGATGCACGCATCCCAGGCGTGGGCGTTGATACACGGACGGGATATGGTTCTTCCCGAGGATATTCAAGCTGTGGGGATCGCGGTCATGGGACATCGACTGGGACATGATATCGAACAACCCGGGCAGAGTGGACGCACGCTTGCTGATAATCTGCTTCACAGCGTGGCGGTCCCGTGAAACCAAGAAATCTTCCGCTTATTTATCCAACTGCAGGCTTTGCCGGGCTGTTATTTGTGCTCGGCGCAATGTGGTATGCGGCGTCAAGTCAGAACAACGCCGCCGTGTACCTGCTCTTGTTTGTGTTAACGGCAGTATTTCTGGTTTCGATTCCGCACACACTGATCAATCTCGCAGGCGTGACAGTAACGCTCGAATCCATCCAGCCCGCGTTTGTGGGCCAGGAAGTCTCGTTGCCGCTTGAGATCATGAACGATTCCCGCGCAACGCGCTATGGGATCGCGCTAACCGTGTCGGGCTCGAACAAAGAGCGGCAACGCATCGACTATATTCCAGCTCATAAGGCAGCCCGCGTAACACTGCGGTTCCCCGCGCGGCAGCGTGGCGAACATTGCGTAGAAACATTATGCCTAACGAGTGCTTACCCGCTCGGTTTCATTCGTTTCTTGAAAAAAATTGCGTCTTCCCAAACCTACATTGTTTATCCCAAACCGGCAGGCGAGGTGCGGCTCCCGTCAAGTTTTGTACTGCGGCACGACGGTCGGCCCCTGACAGAGTTTGGAGAAGGCGACGATTTTGCAGGAGTGCGCCCCTACGTCCAGGGCGAATCTCAGCGTCATATCGATTGGAGAGCGGTAGCCCGGGGACAGTCTTTGATGACGAAACAATTCACGGCTGAGGAGGAAGGCGTCGTGTATCTCGATTTTTCCGTTCTTGGCTCTGCTGATGTGGAAGAAAAGCTGTCGCAGCTTGCTCTGTGGGTGATTGAAGCAGAACGCGCCCGGCGTCCTTATGCCCTCCGAATTCCGGGTAACCAAATCTTACCGGCCGTTGGGCAAACGCATTTTCATCAATGCCTGCGAGCACTCAGTTTGGTCCAGGTGGGACAGCAAGAACAAAAGCATGAGTAAGAGCCAGAATAGCATTAAAAGGGATAGGAGTATTCCGCGGCGACCGCTGCTTTGGCTGGCGGCAGCATTACTCTTCACGCTGCCTCCCATGTTTGAATCCCTGGTGAGGTGGGTTCCATGGTTTTTTCTTTTCGCGCTCGCAATGAAATTCTGGATGGAGCCAAGAGGCTACCGGCTTCGCCTAGCAACTTTGAAGTTGCTGCTCGCGGCCGCGGGGCTGGTCGCGATCCTCGCCAGTTATGGATCTCTGAAGGGCTTTGAGCCGGGCATATCTCTCCTTGTTGTTCTCGTCGCTCTTAAGGTTCTGGAGTCACATACGGCGCGCGAGTTTCAAGTGATGGTGCTTATGGGATGGGTGCTTTGTCTCTGTGGCTTTTTTCTTTCCCAGGACTTTGAGATGGCGCTTTCCCTGCTGACCGCGTTTGCGTTGCTGCTCGTGGCGCTGATCCAGTTTCATCGCGGATCGTCACCCGGCGTATTCTGGCCTCCCTTGGGGACGACATGCAAAATTCTCCTTCAAGCGGCCCCGCTCGTCGTCCTCTTGTTTGTTTTGTTTCCCCGAATCAATACCGGCTTACGTTTTGATTTTCGTGCCAGCGGTTCGGCAAATACCGGCTTCTCCGATCGACTCTCCCCGGGCAGCGTCGCAACCCTCGCAAATTCGTCAGACATTGCTTTTCGCGCGGAGTTTCCCGGTCGCCTCACGGCGCCACCTGGTTCGATGTATTGGCGTGGCGCAGTGATGTGGCATTGCGATGGCCTGGAATGGCGGGCGCCAAACGTCCCCGTATCATTGTCCGGCTTGGCCAGGCAATCGCCCAGGGGAAATGCCATTCGCCAGCGAATTACGCTCGCCCCGCACGGCGCACGCTGGATGTTTGCGCTCGATCGCCCCTTTGAGGCCCCATCCAACGCGATCCTTGCGCGTGGCGAATACCTCTTGAGCGTTCAGACAATTCGAAAAGCGCGCCGATATGAAGTGGTTTCATCTCCGGCGGCCACTAGAAAGGAATTGACGCCCGCCGAACGGCGGGAAGCACTCGAGGTTCCGCCATGGATTAGTCCGGCTGTTCGCGAATTGGCACAATCCTGGACGACGCAGACCTCCAATCCGCGCGCCATAGTGAATAACGCGCTCCAGTTTTTCCAGTCGGGTTTTCGGTATTCGTTGTCACCGGGCGAATACAAAAAGAACGATCTGGAACAATTTCTCTTTCGTCGGCGCATCGGTTTTTGCGAACACTACGCTGCCAGTTTCGCTACATTAATGCGACTGGTAGGAATTCCTGCGCGAGTCGTCGTCGGCTATCTGGGTGGTGAGTATAACGAACTGGGCCATTTCTTTCTCGTGCGACAAGCAGACACACATGCGTGGTGCGAAGTGTGGCTTCCAGAAAGAGGATGGACGCGAGTAGATCCGACCACCGCAGTTGCGCCCGGCCGAGCGAGCCTCGATCTAAACTCATTTTTAGAGAGAGGCATCGCTTCGGGACAAATGGAAGGTCGCGGAAGCGCTTTCGTAACGAAGCTGGCTCGGTCCGCATTATTCACCGACGCTCGTTTCGCCTTGGAGACGCTCAGTTACGAGTGGGACACTCGACTTCTGGCTTTCGACGCAGACGTACAGGAAGTGTTCCTAGACTCGCTTGGCCTCGCCAACCGCGGATCGTTGATTCTGATCATGGAAATCCTGGTTGTCGCGGTCGCGCTGCTCGTAATTTATTTCGCCTGGATGCAATTGCGTACGCGTTCGCGCGCGGACCGGGTCAAAGCGTTGTATGAGCGTTTTTGTCGAAAGGCGGCCCGCCTGGGTGTGCAGCGCGATCCATGGGAAGGTCCATCAGATTTCGCAAGCCGCGCCGTACTCTCGTTACCTAACGAATCGGAGCGTATTCGCGAAATTTCCAATACGTACATTGCGCTACGCTATGCGCCTGAACCCGGCGGCGTAGCTATCGACAAGTTCGCGAGAGAAGTGAGTGCGTTTGTCGTACGGCGCTAGGGACGGCGCGGACTGCCTACAAATACTTTCCAGGAATTGGATCCTCTGCGCTCTCCTGCTGCCAATAAATATTTACGATCCACCAACGATTACCGTCGTAAAACAGCTGTATGCTATTGATTCCGCGCATGAACGGCTCGGGATCGTCCTCGCTATGACGCGATTCGTACGTGCTCCAGACGTGAGCGATGTGTCCGAATTGTTCGGTGTGCCGGGCGATTTCTTTTTCAAAGAATCCTTGCTGGGCGAAGTATGATTCAACGCGTGCGATGAAACCATCTACGTCCAGTATTTGAGGTACAAGACCATCATTCGCGCCTGGTTTGGCGGTCGGAATTAGACGAGCGCCGGGATAATACAACGATCGTTCTCGATCCCAATCGCGTTTCTTCCCCGCCGGACCCGAAATCGCATCGTAAGCGGCCGCGATAATCGCATCGATTGACGCGACGTCGGCAGGATTAGTATTTGAAGTTTTCATTTCAACATTGTTCCTCGCCAGTTGTTGTTAGTCACCTGCTACGCGACACGCTCGCGCGTGAATCGAAACGCGTAATCGTACCTTTAAGCGCTGGCCGCGATGAACGACGACAAACGACGTGGTCATCGGAGAAGGACCGGATCGAGCCAGTCAAACATCCTTTGAAAAAATACCTCGCGCGCGCCCGCCTCGCAATGCTCACCAGTGCCCTCGCTCGCCGCAAAGAGCACGTACTCTTTAGGACATCGTAACGCATTGAACAAATCCTTGCCGCCGCCGCGCCGCCGATCGTTTTCCGCCTCGTCCACAAACGTTGGACATTGGATATTCTTTGCTACATCGGCGAGCGAGTAAGCTTGAAACATCTTAAAGTATTCCCACGGTGTCGCCGCGCCGTGCACCCACATGCCGCGTCCGAGGATAAAGCGTTGGGTTCTGTCCTCTTGCAGCTTGTTAAAAAATGGTTCGAGCACCGCAGCATCATTTCTCGCCAGGGCGCTCGCAATGTCGGGCGGGAACATTTTGTTACTCAGGGCGGCTGGGTCAAACAGGGCAGCATCCGCAATGCAGGCAGCAAGCCGATGCTCGAACGCCGCCGCACGCGGCGCGAGGTAGCCGCCAAAGCTGCCTCCGTATAACGCAATGCGAGCAGAATCTACATCGGAGCGTGTGAGCAAATAATCAACCACGGGCGTTACGACCTTTTCCCAATCCGCCCGCATTGGCAGTTTTTGTGTAACGAGCGCGCCGCCTTGACCGGGACCATCAAAGGTCAAAACATTATAGCCGCGTTCCAACGCGCCACCGGCAATGCTAAAGAATAATTCCTCACATGTCCCGTCGTACCCACCGGTACACAACAAGGTTTTGCGCGAAGCGTCGCTCGTATCAGGTTTGATAAAATAACCGGGCAGCGTTGCATTTTCGTACGGAATCTTGAGAATCTCGATCGGCGGCTCGAATAATACGGCGGCCTTTTGAAAGGCATCTGTTTGTTTGTCATACGCGTCGACAACACGCGGATCAACGGGCACCGCGAACATGAAGATGTAGGAGGTGCGATAATAATTCGACGCGCGCAAGAACGTGTCGCGTGCGCTGACTCGGTGTCCGGCAGCGCGGGATTTGGCGGCGAGCTCGTATAATCGGTCGGCATATGAGGACCACGCGTTATACCAGCTCGTCGTGTCGCCCGGTTGGATTTGTGCGGCAATCGTCCAGGCCTCGCCGATCTGCGCGCCGAGTGGCACGTAGTCGAGCGCCCGCAGAAATTGTCCGTCGAACTCTGGATTGTCGAAATAGATTTTCATGTGAGCTGCGCCTCATCACAATTCTTCAATCCGGTTTCAAGATTTTCATCGCCGCATTGTGCCCGGGAATTCCGCTAACGGCTCCGCCGCGATGTGCACTCGATCCACAGAAAAACACGTTTTCGTAATCAGTTTCGACTCCCCAGGTTCCGACTTGCTCTTTACGTTGAGCAAAAGGAAACGTCGGCGCGTTCTGGAAAATGTTTCCCTGGAACATTCCCAGCGCGTCCTCGATATCTACAGGACTTTTGCTTTCGATACAGAGGCTGCCATCTCGAGCCACGGCCAGACAATCCTCCAAGGGTTCGTCCAGCCACCGATTAATGCTCTCGACGAACCTTTTCTCCGCATGCTTTCGCATCGTCCTGTTGTCGCGCACGAACAAGTTCCATGGCGCATCCAGTCCAAACAACGTCATCGTCTGGAAACCTTTCTCCCGAAGCTCGGGCGAAAGAATGCTGTCGTCGGTCAATGTGTGACAATAAATTTCGCACGGTGTTCTAATCGGAAGCCGGCCGCTGCAGGCTTGATCGTAGCTGGCATTCATTTGCTCGTAGCCTTCGTCGCTGTGAAATGTCCCGGCCCACGCCTGAGGTGAGGCGTACTTTTCCGCCTTTAGCTTCGGCAACCGTTGCAAAAGCATGTTGATCTTGAACACCGAACCTTCGTCCGTGACATCCGGTTGATATAGTTTCCCGGTGTACTTGGCCAGCACGTTGCGCCCAAAGTTCACCAGAAGATACCGCGCTTCGACGGTGTGTTGTCCATCCTTGTAAAATTCAACTGTCCGTTGCTTTCCGCCCAGGCCCAGGCCGCGAAGTTGGACATTTGTCAATATTTCCGCGCCGGCTTTTCGCGCTGCCTGCTCGAGTTCGCGCGCTACCGAGCCCATGCCTCCGACCGGCACTTTCCATTCCCCTGTCTTGTTGCCGATCAAATGGTAAATGAAACAGCGATTCTGCAGTAGCGAGGGATCGTGTGGATGCGTCAAAACACCGATTTTTGCGTCTGTAAACACAAGGCCGCGAACCAAATCGTTCTCTAAATACCGCTCGATTGCCGTCCCAAGTGGTTCCTCGACCAAACTACGCCACGCTTCACGAGAAACATCGTCGACATCAAAACGACGCCGAAACTCTTCCTTCGCGATCAATGGCTGCAGCATGGTGTCCCACACCCGCGCGGCAAAAACGCGCGAAAGATTGTAAAACGCCTTCATCTGCTCGAATTCCGTATTGTTTCCGGTCAGTTCGAACATCGACCGGCGACTGACTTCTTCGTCCTCGTTACTCAATAGCAGACCGTCGGGTTGCCCGTTATTCAGATAAGGTGTGAACGACGCCGTCGTGCGTCGGCGCAATTCGAGGTTCAATCCAAGGTCTCGGATGATTTTCTCCGGGAACAAACTGACAAGATAGGAATAGCGCGATAACTGCGCCTCGTAATCGGGAAATACTTTCTGCGAAATTGTGGCGCCACCGATGTAGTTGTTTTTTTCCAGCAACAGAACACTCAGGCCCGCGCGCCCAAGGTAGCTCGCTGCCACAAGGCCATTGTGCCCTGCCCCGAGAATGACCACATCGTACTGCGACTTCATTTCGAATTCGATCGTGAATTCATAGTTACATCAAACACCGCAAAGCAAATATCAAACACTTCGCGAAAAGACTTATGCGTGCACCATGAGCGAGTGTGAATTGCGTGTGAAACATCCTGCTTCGCTATCGTTGGCAGAAATATGATGATAATTGTCGTTGCTGCCATCGATTCGCGTCGTGTATTTGAACGTCATGAATGCACAAACCAACGTCACGAACCGAAGATTACTAAACCCAGCAGCAGAACTTGGCTTGCTGGTTGCAATCACGCTTACAGTTCTGGGTCAAATGTTGGGTTCAAATCCCGCTAAAGTTCCCAGCGCATCTGAAGCCAATCAGGCTGTCGCCAAGACAAATCCGCTCAAGCCCCCGGCTCAAGGCAGCATACCTGTTGCGTTTCTTGTTTCGGAAGGCGCACAAATGATCGATTTCGCCGGGCCGTGGGAAGTTTTTCAGGATGTCACGGTTCCCGGAGGCGCGGATCATCCTTTTCGCCTTTATACCGTGTCTCAGTCGACTTCGCCCATTCGCACCAGCGGGGGGATGAAGATTGTCCCCGATTACACGTTTGAAAACGCTCCTGAACCGAAGGTCATCGTTATCCCCGCTCAAAGTAGACCAAGCGAGGCAACGCTGGAATGGATTCGTAAGTCGACAAAAAACACCGATGTGACCATGTCGGTTTGCACCGGGGCATTCTTGCTGGCGAAAACCGGTCTGCTGTCAGGCAAGGCGGCGACCACATATCATGGCGCTTTCGTGCGATTCGCCATGGAGTTCCCGGATATTGCGCTCAAACGCGGAGCGCGGTTCGTCGAAGACGGAAACCTTGCTACCGCGGGCGGACTTTCCTCAGGCATTGATCTCGCGCTCCGCGTGGTCGAGCGTTATTTTGGCCGTGAGGTTGCGCAACAGACCGCCTACGACCTGGAGTATCAGGGGCAGGGCTGGATGAATCCGGAGTCCAACCAACTGTACGCCACCGCCCGCGCCTCGACTGCCGAACATCCGGTTTGCGTGGTGTGCGGAATGGATGTCGATCCAAAAACAGCACCCAAGTCAATTTTCAAAGGTGCGACCTACTACTTTTGCTCCGATGACGACAAAAAAACATTCGACGCGGCGCCGGATAAATTTGTGAATGCCGACAGGAAAAGCTTGTGACGTCTGATGAGCCACAAGAACAGTGGATGAATTCAAGTCCGTCTCGCGCAACACGCCAGATCGTTTTTGTTGCCGCGCCGGGCACTGAGATCCTCGACCTGGTCGGACCGCTGCAAGTCTTTGCCCGGGCCTCGGAAATATTCGTCAGGCAAAATCCGGGCGCATCACCAATCTATTCTGTCGAAGTCGTGACTACTTCCCTCCACCGTTCATTTGTCACGAATTGTGGTTTGCGAATCACCGCGCATAAAACTTTTCGCGAGCTGCGGGGAAACATCGACACCCTGCTCGTAGCTGGCGGCAGCGCAATTGAGAACGACGAAGTGAACGCTCAAGTCATCCGTTGGTTGAAAACCATTGCCGTACGAATTCGACGAATCGGTTCCGTGTGCACCGGCGCCATGTTGCTGGCGCGAGCCGGTCTGCTTGACGGCCGCCGCGCCACAACACATTGGAATTGGTGCGAGGTCTTGATCAGGCGCGCACCACGGACACAGGTTGATCGCGATCCAATATTTGTTCGTGACAAAAATGTCTATACATCGGCCGGCGTTACGGCCGGGATGGACCTAGCCTTGGCCTTAGTGGAGGAAGACCACGGCTCGCAACTGGCATTGCAGGTGGCGCGCAATCTGGTGCTTTATCTGCGGCGCCCGGGCGGACAATCGCAATTCAGCGCCGCATTATCATTGCAACTGACCGATCGAAAACCATTGCTCGAACTCGAATCATGGGTGCTCGATAATCTAAACAAACCGTTAACAGTTGCAGTGCTGGCCCAACGCGTAGCCATGAGTCCGCGAAATTTCGCGCGAGTCTTTACCACGGAAATGAAAACCACGCCGGCAAAATTCGTAGAACGTCTTCGGGTCGAAACCGCTCGGCGGCGTCTGGAAGAAAGCCAGAACAGCATGGAGTCAATCGCAAGCCAGTGCGGTTTCGGAAATGTGAATTCAATGCGTAACGTTTTTCAGCGGGCACTAAAGATCGCGCCGGGACAGTATCGGCGGCACTTCCGCCACGTGAAACGCAGACTGCGGCCCGAGGCATAAGAATTTCGGACCTCAGAAGTGACAGAAAAAGTCACTGGCAAAACAGGCTCATGGCGAAATATCATTTGGAATTCGGTCGCGAATTTCATGCTTGTTTCGAAAACCGCTAGGCAAATCTTCTAGCCGATGGGCGCATTCGAGTATCTGTCTGTCCTTATCTCAATCATTCTCGCTCTCGGCATGACGCGAGTGCTGGGTGGCGTAGGCGAAATGCTGCAGGCTCGCTCCCATCGACGGATCTACTGGGTGCACGTCGTCTGGGTCATTAATTTATTCCTGTACCTCGTGATCGCCTGGTGGATCTTCTATCGATGGCGCGATCAACAACCGTGGACGTTTTATCTGTTCGTTTTCGTCCTCATCTCGCCAACCGTCTTGTATCTGGCTTCGCTCTTATTGTTTCCGCGCGAAAGCGACGTCGACCGTGCCATCGATTACAAGACCCACTATTACGCCAATCACCGCGCGTTCTTTATCCTTTTCGGGCTGTTTACGCCGGTCGATATCGTGGATTCGCTGCTGAAAGGGGTTCCCCACTTTCTTGCTTTAGGAACAGCATACTTCGTCAGTGGCCTGCTCTATTTTGCAGGCCTGGTCACAGCTGCGATCACGCGTAACGAGCGTTACCATGAGTTCTACGCAATCTTCTTTCTCGTCCAGACCATTGTTATGAGCTTTCTCATTTTTCAGATACTCGTGTGAGCGCACGTAGGGCGAACGCTTATTGCCTTCGTTTACTGACTGGCTGCGCTCAGCTTTTCCCGGCGATCTGTAGCACGACGCGAAATCGAGCTTTGCCGCTCATCATCCGGTCATAGGCTTCCGCTGCTTGATCGAGCGAAAAAATTTCATTCATCGACTGCACACCGTTCGACGCGCTGAATTTGAGCGTGTCCTGTGAATCAATCGATGTACCCGAGTACCAGCCTTTCAGCGAACGCTGTCCGTTGATCAGAAGAACCGGATCGACCGAGAGCGGGCCGGCGGCGCCAATCACGATTAGTGTTCCGTTAGGTCCAAGACCTCCGAGCACCGCCGCCATGGCATCGGCATTCGTCACGGTCGCAATCACAACTTTGGCCCCGCCGAGTTTATTCAGTTCCGCCGCCGGATCTGACGATTGACTGTCGATGTAATGCTGTGCGCCGAGCTTTTTCGCCAACGACCCCTTGTCTTTGCCGCGCGCTATTGCCACCGTGTTAAACCCCATCTTGGCCGCGAATTGGACACCGAGGTGACCGAGTCCGCCGATCCCGAGCACGCCGACCAGATCGCCGGGTCGCGCGCTGCTGTTACGCAACGCATTGAACGTTGTGATTCCGGCGCACATCAATGGCGCGCTATCGACTGATTTCAAATCGTGCGGCACCGACGCGAGCGCTTTTGCGGGTGCGACCATGTACTCGGCGTAACCTCCGTCGAACGAAATGCCGGTTGTGAGCAATTCTACCTGACAGGCAAAGAAATCGCCACGCCGGCATGGATTGCAATGTCCGCAATTTGAAGCGTGCCATCCAATGCCAACCCGCTGGCCCGATTTCCAATCCGGCACGTCGGGCCCGACGGCATCAATTACACCGATCACCTCATGGCCGGGAATTCTTGGGAATTGAATTCCGGGCCAGAGTCCTTCTTTGACTAACGAGTCACTGTGACAAACGCCACACGCTTCAATTTTCACTCGGACCCAACCTGATTTGGGTTCCGGAACCTCCCGCTCTACCACTTCCAACGGTCCCTTTGCCTTTGGAATCTGCACCGCGCGCATCTTCTTAGCCATGCCATTTCAATCGCTGCTTCTTACAAAAAGACAAGGCCAACAAAAACGGGACTCGCGATGCATCAACGTGCAAATGAAGACAATTCCCCTGGCCGGGGGCGAATGTGTTCCCGTGCTGGGTCAGGGCACCTGGCGCATGGGGGAAAGTACGTCGGCGCACAAGGATGAAGTCGCCGCCTTGCGACTTGGAATCGAGCTCGGTATGACATTGATCGATACCGCCGAAATGTACGGCGAAGGCGGCGCGGAAGACGTCGTGGCTGATGCGATCGAGGGTCAACGCGATCGCGTGTTCGTTGTTACTAAGGTGTATCCGCGTAACGCGTCACCCGCCGAGTTACCAAAAGCGTGTGCGCGCAGTCTCAAACGTCTGCGAATCGACGCGATCGATCTTTACCTTTTGCATTGGCGAGAAAGAAGTACGCGGCTCATGGAAACCGTAGAGGGATTCGAAAAACTTCGGGCCGCTGGAAAGATCAAACGGTGGGGCGTCTCGAATTTTGACGTCGACGATATGAATGAACTTTGGTCGGTAGAGAAAGGCACGAACTGCTCCGCCAACCAGGTTCTTTACAATCTTAAAAACCTGGAAATCGAATCTGGTCTCATGCGATGGAGCGAAGAGAATAAAGTTCCAATAATGGCTTACTCTCCTGTGGGCCACGGGCGCGGATTGCTCCAGAACGCCACGGTTGCAAAGATCGCATTGAGTCACGGCGCAACCACGTCGCAAATCGCGCTCGCTTGGATACTGCGGCAACCGGGAATGATAGCAATTCCCAAAGCGAGCACGAAAAAGCACGTCCGTGACAACGCGCGGTCAATCGAGATCAAACTGAGCAGGCAAGATTTCGCCGATCTTGATCGCGAATTTCCGGCCCCAAAATCCAAAAAACCGTTGCCAATGCTGTGACTGGAGCCGGTCCCCGTAGAAACCAGTCAGTCGGAATAATCTTGACACAAAAGTCGGCTAAAGCGTACAACCGTGTCACTTGTCGTCGAAAGGACACACCCAATGAACGCTTTCTCCAAACGCCTACTCTTTATCGCCTGCATCGCCACCGTAACCCTTGCTTCGAGCGTCGCTGTCCCTGCACGTGCCGACGTCGTAACCGACTGGAACAACGCCGCGCTAGATGCGATTCGCGCCGGCAACACGGCGCCACCGATCGCTTCCCGCAGCCTTGCTATTCTTCATGTCGCGATCTATGACGCGGTTAACGGCATCGCGCGCACGCACGAACGTTACCTGGTGCCAAGCGTAGCCCCGGCCAATGCGTCGCGTCCGGCCGCTGCCAGTGCGGCCGCACACAAGGCACTCGTCCATTTGTTTCCGGCGAACGCATCCAGCTTCGATGCGCTCAATGCAACGATTCTTGCCGGAATTCCCGACGGACCGCGCAAGCGTGCTGGTATCGTGTGGGGAGAATTCGTCGCCACCGTGATCCTTATCGCACGCACCCACGATGGTTCCAATGCTGTTGTGCAGCCACCTGGCGGTAGTGGCCCGGGCGTATGGGTACCGACTCCGCCCGCGTTCCTTCCCTATTTACTGCCGCAATGGGGATTTGTTGTGCCGTTCGGAATGAGGAACAGCTCACAGTTCCGTCCGCCGGGTCCGCCTTCTCTCAATAGCCAGCAATACGCAGAGGATTACGAAGAGGTTAAACAGCTCGGCCCGATTGTCGGGTCAACGCGGACACCAGACCAGAGCGAGATCGCACTGTTCTGGGCGGACGGGGCCGGGACCGAGACACCGCCCGGCCATTGGAACAGCATAGCGCAAATTATTGGCGACGCGCGAGGCAATACACTGGAAGAAAACGCAAGGTTGTTCGCTTTGTTAAACATCGCCATGGCTGATGCTGCCATCTGTGCTTGGGACGCCAAGTACACTTTCGATTTTTGGCGCCCGGTGACTGCGATTGCCTTCGCCGAACCGGAATTGAATTGGATGTCATTCATCGTGACACCACCGTTCCCTGATTACACCTCCGGGCACAGCACGTTCAGCGCTGCGGCTGCGACTGTGCTTCCACTGTTTTACGACACGGAAGATTTGCCGTTCACAACCGGCTCCGATTTTCTGCCGAGGGTGTTCCGAAGCTTTGCAACTTGCTTCGATGCAGCAGAAGAAGCGGCACTGAGCCGAATATACGGGGGCATTCACTTCCGAACAGCAAGTGAAGATGGGTTGCAAGCCGGCATTAACATCGGGCAATGGACCTTCAGTCATTACCTGGAGCCAAGGCACAATCGCTAGCGATGATGACAGCCCGCTAACCGCTCACGCTCGCAGTTCAGAGAGAAGATCAGTCGCTGTTCGCTTTGAAAATATTGACCGCACCATCCAAATCCTGTCTCGATGGTACGCCTGAAAATGAGAATGATTGGATTGACTCTGGCGTTTTCCTTTTTGGGATCGGCAGCATGCCTGGCTGCTGATCCGCAAATGGGAGAGCTGGCTCGAAATGGTTTCAAGCCAGCTCAGATAATTTAGCGTTACTTCAAATTAGTAACGATAATAGCTGTGATGGTACCGATGGTGGCGGTAGTAGCGGTGCCGGTTGTAGTAGGTGCGCCCGTTGTAATAGCCGTAGTACCGATAGGGTCGGTAGTATCGGTAGGGATAATAACCGTTTCCATAACCCGGATAGCCATAATAGCCGTATCGATAGCCCGGATAACCAACCCCAATACCGACTGAAACTTGCGCGTCAGAACGCTGCGCAGGTACGAAAACCAATCCGCTTGCCATCAATGCGATTAACAAAAGTCTCTTCATTATAATACTCCTTCTTTGGTTTGTTGTTTTGCGAGGGATGAGGGGCTCAGCAAGCCCATTTCGGGACGCCTAATGAATATGCGTCACCCTCAATAAAAGAATCGGATTTCGAGGTTTTCGCGGTTGCTCCGATTTTTCATGGCCCTCTGAAGCTGCCGGGCTGAAAACGAGGGTAGTTTGGAGGCATCAGAGGGCCAAAGGAATCAACTTGATAACGGTTCGGCGTAGAAGCTGCCGGCCCGACTACTGCGGCAGGCTCGTTAGGCGCGCTCCCGCGGTTTGATGTTTGCGTAGTCTGGCAGGCAGCTAGAAGAGCCGCTGCCGCACATGCGAAGGCGCTTCTGAGAAAACTCTCCATCAGCGTTACGACGAAGCTCGGCCACGGCGGCGTCCTGCGCAACAAAGAGCCGAATCGCACTAAAAGCGAAGATCACGCTTCGACAATTGATTCTAGGGGAAGCTCCGGATCGAGATGATTGGATGCCAACCAATCGCGATTGAAGAGCGTTGATTGATATTTGTGACCGGAGTCACAAAGAACCGTGACGATGGTTTGACCCGGACCAGATTCTTTTGCAACGCGCACAGCGCCGCCAACGTTAATGCCGCTTGATAAGCCGACGAACAGACCTTCTTCGCGCAAGAGCTGATAAACGATCGTTAGGCCACTCTGGTCCGGAATCCGATAAGCTCGATCGACCTTGATGCCCTCGATATTCTTTGTGACCCGGCCCTGACCGATCCCCTCTGCAATAGAATCACCGTCGTTCGTTTCCAGATCCCGATTGGTAAACCAGGACCACATCGCCGCCCCGTACGGATCAGCGCACACAATTTCAATATTCGGATTTTGTTCCTTGAGATAACTGCTCACACCGGCAAGCGTGCCGCCAGTGCCGACGGCGGCGACAAACGAGGAAACCTTGCCGTCGGTTTGTTTCCAGATTTCAGGACCGGTGCTGCGGTAATGCGCATCGCGATTTGCTATGTTATCGAACTGGTTCGCCCAGAACCAGCCTCGCTCCTCTGCGAGGCGACGCGCGATATGATTGTAATTTTCCGGATCTTTGTATGGCTTTTCCGGCACTGCCTTTACCTCTGCGCCGAGCGTACGGAGCAAATGCATTTTCTCCGGCGACTGATTATTCGGGATCACAATAACTGTGTGATACCCTCGGGCCCGACCGATCACGGCAAGACCGATCCCAGTGTTACCGGCAGTTCCTTCAACGATCGTTGCGCCTGGTTTCAGCCGACCCTTTTGTTCAGCATCCGTGATGATTCCGTAGGCGGCTCGATCCTTCACCGATCCGGCCGGGTTCATGAATTCCGCCTTCCCCAGAATCTCACATCCAGTCAGTTCGGACAGGCGGCGCAAACGAATCAACGGCGTATTCCCAACGTATCCATCGACACCCGGGTGGTTCGCAGTCATGCGTCTGAATCCCCTTTCTAATTTCCTAAGCCAATTCTCCTTTTCGACAGCGACTATTCCCGCGGCCTATCTCTCAACTCTCGACCATCAAATGGCTTCGATGTCGCTTTCCGATTCGCGGTCAAATGCCCAAAGCGGACAACAATGTACTGTATTGATTCACAAACGCAGCCAGTTGCGGATGCGTCGCTTCAAAGTTTTGCACGGATTCTTTAAGTTCGTGCAAAAGTTTCTTGTTCGCTTCGGGTTTCTTCTCAGTGCGAATTGTTTCGTGCGCCGAAGCTTCTACCAGACGGGCGATGCTCCGGGCATCCTCGTGATGGGTCTCGGAGACCTTGGCTATGGCTGGCTTGAGCTTCGCCAGCAAATCCAGTAACTCGGTTTTCCTATCAGCTGGAATATTTTCGGCAGATTCAATTGCTGATTTGGTCTTCTCAATATGCTCGTCAGTCATCCATCCATGCCCTCCCTCTTAAGTTATGATCTCGCTTTCCGATTTAGGAACGTTGGAATGAGATGCGCTTGGAAACAACCCGCGATTTCAGAAAATCCTCGCCGGCTCCGGCCGAAGACAATTCGGTTAACAACCAATTTTCTTATGGTTATCATTCCACCCGATACTATTGACCATGCAGCCTGAACTGAGGTTCATAATGTAGGGGGGCACATGCGCATCGCATCCTTTAACGTCGAGAACCTTTTCTCCCGCGCCAGGGTCATGAATTTAGCGAACTGGGACGAAGGTAAGCCGATCCTTGAGCAGTACACTCGGGTGAACAAATTAATCCAGAAGGCGGTGTACACCGCGGCCGATAAGATCCAAATACTCGACGCGCTCGACAAGCTGGGCCTGAAGAAAAAAGACGACGCCAAGTATGCGATTCTGCGTCAAAACCGCGGGCGGCTGATCAAGCGGCCGACCTCGGGACCGCCGGTCATCGTCGCCAATGGCCGCGCAAACTGGATCGGCTGGGTTGAGTTGCGCACCGAAACCGTAGATGAGATCGCGACGCGCATGACCGCGCGCGTTATTCAAGATGTTAACGCGGAGGTGCTGGCGGTCATAGAGGCGGAGGATCGGATCGGGCTGGTGCGGTTCAACGATCAACTGCTTAAGCCGCTTGCCGCCGACTACGGCGGAATCATGCTCATCGATGGCAACGACGAGCGCGGGATCGACGTCGGTATGTTAGTCAAGCCGGGCTTTCAAATCGATTCAATCGCCAGCCACGTGGATGACTCCGACGCCGCTGGCGACCCTATCTTCAGCCGCGACTGCCCGGAGTTCATGATCCGCGACCCCGCTGGCAACACGTTTTTGCTGATGATCAATCACCTCAAGAGCAAGGGGTACGGCTCAGCATCGGCATCGAACGCGCGACGCAAGGCGCAGGCGCAACGCGTGCGGGAGATCTATGATCAGCGGCGCGGAGAAGGCCTCAATCTCATCGCCATCGCGGGGGACTTCAACGACACGCCCGCTAGCGATCCGCTCTCGCCGCTGCTCGCCAACCAATCCGACCTGCGCGACATCTTCGACCATCCGTCATTTGTCGGCGACGGCCGCCCTGGCACCTATGGCAACGGCACGGCATCGGGCAAGTTCGACTACATCCTTCTGTCGCCGGATCTGTTCAGCAAGGTGACTTCCGGCGGTATTTTTCGCAAAGGCGTCTGGGGCGGGATTAACGGAACTCTATTCCCGCACTACCCGGAGATGCTGTCAGTGACTCACGCCGCCTCAGACCACGCGGCGGTTTGGGCGGAGGTAACGCTCTAGAGCAGCCTTTCAACCCTTTAATGCAGCGCGTGTGTGGCGGACACCGAATTCCTGCTACGCTGTCTTTTTCGATTTCGTTCTCAGAGCGAGTCGACTGGCCAGAGCATTGAGGATTTCCGGGTTCCCGAGCGCCCAAGCATTGTCAATCGTTATTTTCTTGAAGCGCCACTTGTCGCGATCGCGCATCAGGTTGCAATCGTAGCGATTCATCAATAACGCGTACTCCGATCCACGGCGCGAACCCTCGCGGGGCATGAAATGCTGCGACAAAACGTAGGCATACAACGTAGCTGTATCACCGACAATCTCGATTTGGAGATTGCTCACACTGTGACTGGTATCGAGCGGACCGATCAATGGAAGAATCCCGTTCAGAATAGCGTCGCGACCAATTAGTAGTGGAAAATCGATTTCTAGTTTTCTTCCCGCCGGCCTGAAATCGAACCGGCAATCCTCCGTTACCGCCGACGCCAGCGAATCGGCATCGCCGTAGTCGAGACCGAAAGCGTAACGATGCAGGGCGTCGGCAATTTCGAATCGATCGTGAGCTAATTGCGCGAGGTCCATCTCCATTACCAGGACGTTCGCTAATCCATTGCGAAATGTGTTGTCAAGCTCCCGCTAGCTCGTCGATCTTTTTCCATTCTTCCGCGCTAAGCTGGAGTTTCTCCGCAGCCACGTTCTCCTCGAGATGTGCGAGCGATGATGTCCCTGGGATCGGCAACATGATCGGCGATCTTTGCAGTAACCATGCGAGTGCGAGCTGCACCACGCTGACGTTGTGACGTTTTGCTTCGACTTCCAAGGTATTGCCAGCCTTGCGCAACGAAGGATTCCTACTGCCGCCAATCGGCGCCCATGGAATGAATCCCATCTTTTCTTTTTCGCAGTAGTTCAGCGCAGCCTCCGAGTCGCGGTCGGTAATGTTGTATTGGTTCTGGATGCTAACAATCGGCATGATCTTTTTCGCCTGTTCGATTTGCGCCACCGTCACTTCCGATAATCCAACGTGCCGGATTTTTCCGGCGTCCTGCGCCTTTTTCAGAGCGCCTAACGACTCTTCGAGCGGCACCTTCGAATCGATGCGATGTAATTGATAAAGATCGATCCGTTCGAGTTTCAATCGTTTGAGACTTTTATCTACGCATTGTGCTAAATATTCCGGCCGCCCGTCCGGCACCCATTGATTGGGGCCCGGCCGGGTGTTACCGCCTTTCGTTGCGATTACTAATCCTTTCGGATAAGGAAACAACGCTTCAGCAATGAGTAGCTCGTTCGTTTCCGGACCGTAAGCATCCGCGGTGTCGATGAAATTGACGCCTAGCTCGATCGCGCGCTGCAAAACTTTCTTGGCGTTCTCGCGATCAGGCGGCCAACCCCAGATCCCCTCTCCCGTCAACCGCATCGCCCCAAATCCGAGACGATTGACCAACAGATCCCCTCCCAATCGAAACGTGGAATCTCTCGCCTCCGGAATCGCCGCTAGAAGTTTCGATAATTTTCCGGTTAAAGCGCCAGCTACACTCGCAGAAATCACCTGCAAAAAAGTTCTCCGTCTCATCGCAGATAGAATATGTTGCCGAAATCAACTCTCAACTGTCGGCTGTCGCGACGTGAATCTCGCACCCCGTCAGTTCGGACAGACGGCCAAAGAAAACTACGCGAGTCCTTTTGGTCTGGCCGATAAGCCTGCTCGTCGTCGACACTCAAAAGTGTTGTTTTCATGACCCGCAAGCGACCGTCAGGCCCATTGGCTGCCTCCGAAGAAACGGGGCGAATTGGACGCTGTCGACACGACACCCTATTTTCGGCGATATGACAGCAAACGAACAAACGTCCATGAGTGGAGTCGCAGATCGTGAAAAGCTTTCATTGTTGCTCGATAAGGCGCGACGGTTTGCCGGGGATTACATCGATAGTCTCGAAGAGCGTCCGGTTTTTCCCAGCGAAAAATCGCTGCGAGCGATGGATGCCCTGGTCGAAGCGCTCCCGGAAAATCCGAGCGACCCATTCCTGGTTCTCGATCAGCTCCAGGAAATCGGCGCACCTGCTGTCGTCACGCAAACAGCCGGCCGTTACTTCGGTTTCGTGAACGGCGGAGCTCTTCCGGTCGGGCTCGCAGCCAGGTGGATGGCCGATGTCTGGGATCAAAACACTGCGCATTACGTCATGTCGCCGATCAATTCGCGTCTCGAAGAAATCTGTGAACGTTGGATCGTTTCGTTGCTTGGTTTCCCCGAAAAAACTGCAGCCGGTTTTGTGTCCGGAACAACGATTGCCAATTTCTCAGGCCTGTGTGCCGGTCGCAATGAATTGCTTCGTCGACGCGGCTGGGACGTTGCCCGCAACGGTCTTTACGGCGCGCCAAGGATTCGTGTCGTCGCCAGTGCCGATGCGCACGCAGCGGTCCACAAATCGATTTCGATGCTCGGGCTCGGATCCGAAAACGTAGAACTTGTTCCCGTGGACGACCAGGGGCGCATGCGAGCTGATCAGATGCCGAATCTGGACGAAGCGGCGTTAGTCGTCACCCAGGCCGGCAACGTAAATTCGGGTGCGATCGATCCCATCGGCCCAATCTGCGAACACGCGCACGCTTCGGGTTCGTGGGTTCATGTCGACGGCGCATTTGGCCTTTGGGCGCGCGTGCTGCCATCGATGCGCAAAACTTGTGAAGGCATTGAAATGGCGGACTCCTGGTCAGTCGACGCACACAAGACGCTCAATGTTCCCTACGACAGCGGCATCATTCTTTGCCGGCATCGCGAAGCATTGATGAGCGCGTTTAAGGCTTCGGCTTCCTATTTTCAATGGAGCGAACACCGTGACAGCATGAATTTTCGGCCGTCGATGTCCGCCCGGGCGCGTGTGATAGAACTCTGGGCCGTTCTCAAAGCCTTAGGCCGGGAAGGAGTCCGATGTTTGATCGAACAGCTTTGCGAAAACGCGCGAAGCTTTGCCCGGCTCTTATCCGAGCAAGGGTTTCAGATCCACAACTATGTTGTGTTTAACCAGGTACTCGCCTCATGCAATGACGACGCCATTACGCGGGCGACGCTACAGAACATCCAGAGTTCCGGTGAATGCTGGTGTGGCGGCTCAACCTGGCATGGAAGAGCGGTGATCCGAATCAGTGTTTGCGATTGGGCGACGACGCAAAAACAGATTGAACGCTCGGTGCGCGCTTTCGTGAAAGCGCGAGCCATGGCAGCGCGCTGATTGTAATCGCATCGATTGGCGGCGAAACGCGCGTGCACCCCACGTGGCGTGGGTGATCGGTGCCGCGCCAGGGCCTGACGCTCGCTGACGCTCGCCTTGTCACGTCAAAGGTAACAACTCGTTTACTTTTCCTCGACACGCCGTGAACGGCAATCCCTGCGATTTGATTGTAGAGCATCAATTCAGCGCGGGCACAACACTTATGAAAACTATTCGTCACTCTACTCTTACCGTTATTTCCGCCATCTTTGTTGTTGCGGGTGTGTGGCTTTGGACCAGCGCGTCTCCGAAAGTGACGGGACAAACGGCGTCAATGCGAACGCCAGCCGGCCGCGCAGCGTTTGCGGCCGCATTAGCTCCTTTGGACGAATTATTTCCGGCGCCGTGGCGAGGATTCGATACCGGGATTTTTGGCGAGGGATTTGGCCCAAAATCATTCGCACTCGGCGATCTCGACGGAGATGGAGACCCCGACATTTTGGTCGGCGACAGTTTTTTTGGCTCACCCGGTATTTCGGTTTTAAAGAACAACGGCGACCAAACTTTTGCCGCACCGGTGTACTACCCGGCGCCACAGAATGAAGTAGTCGGAGAAGTCGCCCTTTCGGATTTCGATTTCGACGCCGATCTCGACGCGTTTGCAACCATCCGCGGCGATCTCGACCAAATGACGAAGATCAAGGTGTGGCGCAACAATGGGGACGGCACTTTTGCCGCGCCGATTGAATTCACCACCGGGCAGGGCCCTGCCGGAATCGTGATTGCCGATTTTACAGGCGACAGTAAACCGGACGTTATTACGGCAAACTACGGCGGTTCGTCGATTTCGATTCTCAAGCACAACGGCCTAACGGGAGGGTCGGCAGGATTTCTCCCGCCCGTCGATTTCAACACCACAAACCACGCCGAAAAAATCGCGGCTGCGGATCTTAACGGCGATGGAGTTTTGGACGTGGTTGCTGGCGGACAGGTAGACACCAGCTTTGCGGCAAGCCTCGCGGTCATGATCAACACGGGCAGCGGTGATTTCGCCGCGGCAGTGGTCTACGATGCAGCCCCTGGCGGACGGTTCGGTTCGACCGCGGTGGCTTTGGCCGACCTAGATAACGACGGCGATGTCGATCTCATCGGAGGCGGACTGTACACCAACGGTTCCGTCGACAACGGCGCGACAACGATCCGGCGAAATAATGGAGGGGGTACTTTTGGTTCTGCTCAAATAATTTTGTTTGATGACTTCACTTCTCAGCCAAAAGAGCTGACCACCGGCAATCTCAATGGTGACGGTTTTGCGGATATTGTTGCCGCGGTTCCGTCCGGACGGGCGATCGATGGATTTGTCGTCGTGAACAGCAATGGTTCCGGCGACTTCAATACGCCGATTTATTACGAAGCGTCTCAACAGACATTCGATGTCGCCATTGTTGACCACGATAAGGACGGTGACAGTGACGTAATTACGCTCGCAAACTCATCAGCGGCGGTGACACTTCATAAGAATCTTGGCGACGGTTCATTCTCAGTACTGACGCGATACGAGGTCGCATCGCTTTCCGACGCGGTTGAAAGTGCTGATATCGATAATGACGGCGATATCGATATTGTGGTGAACGGTGAGGTGGACGTCGCTTCGAACGACGCCGTCGTAAAGATTCTAAAGAACAACGGCGACGGCTCGTTCGCTGCTGCCATTGATTACATGCCGGCACGGAATTTCGCCGATATGAAGCTGCGAGATATTAACAGCGATGGGTTTTTGGATCTGGTTTTTGCGCCGGATGGGAACTTTCCGCATTTTCACTTGGGTACCGCGGTGAATCTAGGGAATGGAACATTTGGCCCAACGGTTGTGACAGAGGTTTTCTCCTGCGGCGAAGGAACCATTGATGCTGCCGATCTCGACGGCGATGGCGACCGCGACATTGTGCTGACCGAAGAAGAAACCTGCCCATTTGTCGAACCTCACATTTTCATTTTCCGGAATGATGGAAACCAGAACTTCGTTCGCATGCCTGATATTGTCCTTCCCGGTAGGTCGCCTCACGGTCTGGCTTTGGCAGATGTAACCAGCGACGGCAAAATCGACATCATAACTGCTCTGCCAGATGGAATGGGCGTATTCGCAGGCAACGGAAATCTCACGTTTGGAGCCCCGATCATCAGTACTACAGCGCCGTACAAATTCAAACTGGTGGACTTTGATCATGACGGTTTGCTCGATCTCGGGCTGATAATGCAGCAGGATTCCTTCGGCACGGAATTGATTGGGACGGCTCTGGGTAATGGCAACGGAACCTTTCAAGCAGTACGAACGCAGACAGGTGCAAGCGTCTTCGAAAATCTTAGGATCAGCGACGATCTTGAGGCTGGTGATCTGAACGGCGACGGAACGCCTGATCTATTGGTGTTTAATGTTGCATCGAACGATGTGTCGTTCTTTCAGTGCGATCCCGACGGCACTTTGCACCCGCATCAGCGATACGGAATTGGTAATACGCCTCAGTTTGGAACAATGGCTGATTTTCATGGTAATGGGCGACTCGATGTTGCGGCAGCAATTGGGCTGCCTCCGAGCGGACTCCACAACGCGATCGTGCTGCTTCGAAATGTGGGCGGCGGCCCAGTGGGAACGCCTACTCCGACTCCGACGGTGACGCCAACTTCAACTCCGGTCGGGACCGCAACACCAACACCGAGTTCAACGCCGACCGGAAGTCCGACACCTACTCCCATTGCGACTGCGACGGCGACGCCAACACCAGTCGGTAGTCCGACGCCAAAACCGACTGCGTCGGCCACGTCCAGCCCAACAGTGACGCCCACATCCACACCCAGGCCAACTCCAACACCAAGGCCAAGAGCTACGCCCAGGCCGCGGCCAACAGCGGCTCCTCGACCGTAGCGATTCACATCGAGCTCAGCGGTGAATGCGCTGGCGACACAATACGCCTGTAGCCAAAACCTCGTTAGGTTGAATGGCAAGGAATCGGTCCGCGGTCATCGAAGGCCATAATCGTTCGAAGCAGGCGATTGCTTCTCTTTCTCTTTCTGTTTTGCGCTCCACGTAACCAGCCCGGCGCCCAACACAATTAGACAAATCCCGGCCCACCGTACACTCGATATCTCTTCTTTGAGAAAAATTCTGGCTGCAAGGCTCGTGATGATGAAACCAAGAGCTGTCAACGGCCAGACAATGCTGACATCCTTTTGTGAAAGCATGTAGAGCAGGAAACCGAAGAAAATCGCTTCAAACAATACGCCTAGTAAGATGTTTTTGTTGGACGCGCCACGTATGAGTAACGACAAGATTTCTGCAGCATTGATTGTTTTTGGTTCCCCGATTTGCTTGAGGCCGCCGCTGAGAAACACCACGCCGATGGCTTCGAACACCAGCGCGATCAGCAGAATCAAAATAAACTTCGTCACAAATCCTGATACCGCATTAGCTCACCGTTGCCGAGTCGTTCGACGACCGACTTCGCATTTGAGCCAATCAGGGCGTCGAACCTTTGTTAAACTCATCGCGCGGCGAGAGCGAGTAAAGTTCGGAATCGGGAGAAAAACGCGCGTCGATCCGTGGTTAAGGCTTGTCTATTCCTACGACTTGAAAAACTTAAAGTATCCAAATGCAGTTGCGCATTTGAATGATTCTATAGACGCTCGAGGTGGTGAAGGAAGTAGCCGGACCCGACGTTCTGCCTGCGACGAGCACCGCGGTCGATCCGCAGGCGCCGATCCCGAAACAGATCCGCTACATCATCGGCAACGAGGGATGCGAGCGATTCAGTTTTTACGGAATGCGGAACATCCTGACCGTTTTCCTCGTCTCGTCGCTGCTTCTTTATTTACCTGAGGCCGAACGCGCCCACGGCGCGAAGGACGTTTTTCACACATTCGTCATTGGTGTTTACTTTTTCCCCCTTTTGGGCGGTTGGCTGGCTGACCGTTTTTTCGGCAAATACAACACGATCTTATGGCTGAGTCTGGTCTATTGCGTCGGTCAGGCGTGCCTGGCGATGTTTGTCACGAACCGCGCAGGTTTTTATGTCGGCCTCGGTCTGATCGCGCTTGGCTCGGGTGGGATCAAACCGTGTGTAGCCGCGTTCGTGGGCGACCAGTTCGACCAGACTAACAAGCATCGCGCCAAGGTAGTGTTCGACGCTTTCTACTGGATCATCAACTTCGGCTCGTTCTTTGCCTCGCTTTTGATGCCGATCTTCCTGCAGCATCTAGGGCCTGCGTTCGCGTTCGGCGTTCCCGGCGTGCTGATGTTCATTTCCACCGCGACCCTGTGGCTTGGCCGCAAGCATTACATAATGGTTCCGCCCGCGCCACCGAATCCCCATTCCTTCTTGCGTGTTTCTCGCAGCGCGATCATTTCAGGCCCGCGTGGCCAGCTGCTCGCAGCAGTGGGTATTGCTACTGCTATTGGATCTTTCCTGCTAATGCCAAAGTTCGGACTTGTCATTGCAGCGTGCCTCGCGCTCGTGGCGTTGATTGCATTCGGCGGTTTTGGCGTCTGGCTCCAGCTCGATAGCGTGCGGGAGAAACACCCTGCGGAGGCGATCAACGGCGTGCGAGCGGTGTTACGGGTGCTGGTCCTTTTCGGACTCGTCACACCATTCTGGTCGTTGTTCGATCAGAAAGCATCGACATGGGTGTTGCAAGCAAACGCCATGACAAAGCCGACTTGGTTTCAGCCTTCGCAGATGCAGGCACTGAATCCGGCGCTGGTAATGCTGCTCATTCCGTTCAATAACCTGGTGCTTTATCCCGCGCTCAGACGTTTCGGATACGAACTCACTGCGTTACGGCGGATGACCGTGGGCATCGCATTTGCCGGTCTCGCGTGGATCGTCGTCGGCGTGATGCAACTGGTGCTCGACCACGACAACGCGTTCACGATCACGTGGCAAGTGCTGCCTTATGTCTTCCTCACGTTTGGCGAAGTATTAGTCGCGGCAACCGGACTCGAATTCGCTTACAGCCAGGCGCCGCTTTCGATGAAAGGCGCGATCATGGCGTTTTGGAATTTGTCGGTAACAATCGGCAATCTTTGGGTGCTGGTAGCGAATGCCGGCGTGCAAAACTCCGCGATTACGAAGCTCATTGCATCAACCGGATTCGGCGTGACCGCCTTTCAAATGTTCTTCTTTGCCATGTTCGCCTTTACGGCCGCTCTTGCGTTCGGCCTCGTCGCCCGCACTTATCCCGTTGTCGATTACTACCGCAGATCCACAACTTAGCAGGTTGATGTTCGATGTTTGATGTCTCATCGCGGGCTCGACCGCTTGGCTGTTCACAGTGTAAGATTCAATTCGTGTTCGACCCCTTGCGAAAACTTTCGGAGTTCACGTCGATCCTTGTTTAGAGAGCGCTAACGAAGTTATGGAGATCACTGGTGGATGCGTTTGCGGCGGGACAAGATACGTGTTGAAGAGCCGGCCTGTTGCCCTGATCGATTGTCATTGCATCGATTGCCGGCGAAGCGCGGGTGCTCCTTATATCACATGGGGATCGGCGCCTCGCGAAGATGTCGTCGTTACAAAGGGTGAGCCGCGCAAGATCGCGTATGCGAATCGGATTCGTTCGTTTGCCGCGTGCTGCGGCACTCACTTGTTTTTCGAAGACAGCAAAGATTCAGCGACGATTGATTTCACGATTGCGTCGCTAGACGATCCCACTCCGTTCGCGCCGCAGAAAGCAATCTTTCTTGAAGACAAACTACCGTGGGTTGTGATCGACGAATCGATTCCGTCGTTTCAGAGAATTCCGAAGACTTCCTGAGCGTGACAATTCGTTGGAGTCTGATTTTCCTGCAGGTCGCAATATTGGCCTTCCTCGATATGGCGAGCTGCGGACATGCTGGACAGAATGCGTCCTACGAAACCCGCGTGAAGTACCGCGCACGTGAGAAAATCGACTTTCCGGATTTTACAGTCGAGTACCTGGGCGAACGGCGGAAAACCCTTCCAGTCTATCCGAGAGGATTTCTTTATTATGATTTCAAGATCACCAGGGGAAAAACTGAGAAGGTAGTTTCCTGGACTACCGGCACAGGGATCATCGATCCCACCGACTTCGAATTCGACGGTAAACGTTATCATCTCGAGTTACGCCGTTCGGAGAAGCTCGGAAAATTGAATGATAACGAATTAGTGATCGGGCAGGGAAATTTCAGATCCAGGTAGCGTCAGGTAGTTGGATGTGATTGGTCAAATCCGCTCGGACGAAGCAACCGCAGTCAGCGCCGATGACGATACTGCGGAAAACGAGCCGATCTCGCGAGTCCCTTGCTCTCGCCCTCACGCTGTGGCAAACACCAAATAGATGAATCCGAAGGCCTTCTTCGGTGAACTGAAGCGTCGCAACGTGTATAAGGTCGCGGTCGCCTATGCTGTCGCGGGCTGGGCGCTTACTCAGGGAATCGCACAGGTTTTTCCGGTGTTCGATGTGCCGAACTGGGTCGTCCGCCTGATTGTTTTCTTAATTATCATTGGTTTTCCCATTGCACTCATTTTCGCGTGGGCATTTGAAATCACACCCGAAGGGCTCAAGCGGGCCGAAGAAGCCGATGCCATGCCGCAATTTTCGCGGCCAACGAAGCGCACCTGGATTTATATTGTTGTTATCGGCGCTGTGGTCTCTCTGTCCTTGTTTTTTCTGGGTCGTTACACCGCCGGAAAAAGAATAATGTCACTCAACGGCAACAAGTCGATTGCGGTGCTGCCGTTTGAAAGTCGTAGCGAAGACAGGAATGACGCTTACTTCGCTGATGGAGTCCAGGATCAGATCCTAACCAACTTGGCCAAGGTCTCCGATCTGAAAGTCATCAGCCAAACGAGTGCGCGTCAATACAAGACGGGAGCCGAGCGTAATGTGCGCGAAATTGGCCGCCAGCTCGGCGTCGCCTACATCGTGGAAGGTTCGGTGCAGCGCTCCCGTGACCGTCTTCGCATCAATGCTGAATTGATCGACGCGCGCACCGACAGTCACGTCTGGGCGGAAACGTACGATCGTAGCGCGGCCGATTTGTTCGCAATCCAGAGTGAACTGGCGCAATCCATCGCCGCTCAGCTGAAGGCGAAACTCTCGCCGAAGCAAAAAGCGGAAATCGAGGAACGCCCGACCCAGGACCTGGCCGCGTTCGAGCTTTACCTGCAGGCCAAGGCAATCATCGACAGCTATATCAATGCGACCGACGTGCGAGCAGCGTTACTCCAAGCACTGAAATCGCTTGAGGAAGCGATCCAGCGCGACCCGAAGTTCGTCTCTGCGTATTGTTACGCCGCCCGCGCGAACGATCTGCTCTTCTTTTTCGACCTCGATCCAACGCCGGATCGTATTTCGCTCGCCGACGCCGCCGTAAAGACAGCACTGCGACTTCGCCCCGATTCAGCTGAGGCGCATTTTGCTTTGGCAGATTATCTCTTCAGATGCAAGCGAGACTACGACCGCGCTCTGGAGGAACTCGCAATCGCGCGCCCGGGTCTGCCGAACAGCACGCCGTTTTTTATTCTTTCCGGCTACATCAATCGCCGGCGCAACCATTTTCACGAAGCCGAGCGCGACTTCTCGACTGCTTTCGCGCTCGATCCGCGCAATCCGAATGCTTACAATCTTCTGGCCGACACCTTTGTGCTCCAACGCCGTTTTGCTGAAGCGGTCCACGTTTCTGACAACGTGCTTGCCGCCGGCGAACAGACGCCAATCGTCCGGCTCCGGCGCGCCTCATCCATCTTGTGGTGGACCGGCGACACTGGACCGCTCCGCGAGATTCTGACGAAATATCCAGACATGGAGTTTGCCGGCGGCCAAACGCCGGCCCGCGCCTGGATGGCAATGCTCGACGGCAACTACGTCGAAGCGGAACGGCTTCTGGCCGCCTCGCCTCTTAAAGACTTTCAAGACATCGACTTTAGCTTTTATTTTCCGAAGAGTTGGTACCAGGCGATGGTCGCGCGTGCGAAAGGTGATTCAGCGAGCGCAACGGCTGCGTTTCGCGAGTGTCGAGAAATTCTGGCGCAGCGATTGATCGTCAAACCGGAACACGCGCGGACTATTGCTGTTCTCGCTCAAGTGGATGCGGGATTGGGTCAGAAGGATTTGGCCATCCGCGAAGCGCAACACGCGATTGATCTGATGCCGATCTCGAAAGATATCTACGATGGCGCGTTGGTTCTCGAAGCTCTTGCCCAGGTTTACACGTGGAGCGGCGACCGCGATCGCGCGATTGATTTGGTAGAGAAACTCCTGACGATGCCTGGCTATACCAACTACGGCCGGTTGAAACTACACCCGCTCTGGAGCCCGCTGCGTGGCGATCCGCGATTTGAAAAAATCGTGAATTCTTTAGCGCCGAAATAAGAATGTCTTTTGAACTTCAGCCAATTCTAAAAGGCGAACTTATCGAACTTCATCCGATCAGACCTGAAGATTGGAATGATCTCTTCGCCGTTGCGTCCGATCCGCTCATTTGGGAACAGCATCCGGAGTGCGACCGCCACAACGACGAGGTGTTCAGGGACTTCTTTAAAGGCGCTTTGGAATCTGGTGGAGCATTTGTCGTGATAGATACAGAGACCCAGCAAATCATTGGATCGACGCGCTTTCACGGTCATGACCCGGCGAAATCGGAGATTGAAATTGGGTGGACATTCCTGGCGCGAAAATATTGGGGCGGACGGTACAACCGGGAAATGAAACAATTAATGCTGGCGCATGCATTTAAGTTTGTTGAGAACGTCGTGTTCTTCGTCGGCGAAGATAATGTCCGTTCCCAGAAAGCGACGGAAAAGATCGGAGCAGTTAAAAGCGGGACGACGGAAAGGGTCTATGGGAGCCGTCCGGCGTCACTCAACATCAGGTACGTGATTAAAAGGCCACCGCCAAAAGCTGAAAGTTGATTGCTAAGAGTGCGATAGGCTCGATTGAGCGAAAGGTGCGGCAGGCTGCCGAATAAAACAGGCTGTGTTCCCGAGATCACATAAAATCTTGCAGATTTTTCATTGACGAGTTGGGAAGATGTATTAGCTTATGAATTCCGCGAAAGCGGACCATCTCCCTGCGCGGGAGTGGTGTTCTTCTCCTGGCTTGAGACAAGCCGATCTTGGTCAGATTAATTGACGAGGGTCGCGTATTGCCTTGTACCGGAGGACGAAGGGTGATCTTTGACAGTTTGGTCGTGGATTCCGAATGAAGGAATCCGTCGATGAAGATAGATAGTCAGCAAACATTGAATTGTGCGTTATCTGTCGATCTTTTTTGAATTAAGATTTAGATCGGACAAACCCTGTTTTGGATGAGGCGCAGCCGATACGGCTGCCGCCACAGACGAAGCAGGCGATGAAAAAGTCAGATCACTAACTTTCGGTTTCCCTCACGGGAACCGAGTCGTTTTTAACGGAGAGTTTGATTCTGGCTCAGAACGAACGCTGGCGGCGTGGATAAGACATGCAAGTCGAGCGAGATTTTTTTCTGTAGCAATACAGGGAAAAGTCTAGCGGCGAACGGGTGCTTAACACGTGGGCAACCTGCCGAGAAGTGGGGGATAGCTCGCCGAAAGGCGAATTAATACCGCATGTGATCAGAGTGGACATCCATTCGAAATCAAAGTCGGGGCAACCTGACGCTTCTTGAGGGGCCCGCGGCCTATCAGCTAGTTGGTGAGGTAACGGCCCACCAAGGCTTTGACGGGTAGCTGGTCTGAGAGGACGACCAGCCACACTGGGACTGAGACACGGCCCAGACACCTACGGGTGGCAGCAGTCGAGAATTTTTCTCAATGGGGGAAACCCTGAAGGAGCGACGCCGCGTGGAGGATGAAGGTCTTCGGATTGTAAACTCCTGTCATTGGGGAACAATGCGTAAATATTAACTGTATTTGCGTTGATAGTACCCGAAGAGGAAGAGACGGCTAACTCTGTGCCAGCAGCCGCGGTAATACAGAGGTCTCAAGCGTTGTTCGGATTCATTGGGCGTAAAGGGTGCGTAGGCGGCGCGGTAAGTCGGGTGTGAAATCTCGGAGCTTAACTCCGAAACTGCATTCGATACTGCCGTGCTTGAGGACTGGAGAGGAGACTGGAATTTACGGTGTAGCGGTGAAATGCGTAGATATCGTAAGGAAGACCAGTGGCGAAGGCGGGTCTCTGGACAGTTCCTGACGCTGAGGCACGAAGGTCAGGGGAGCAAACGGGATTAGATACCCCGGTAGTCCTGACAGTAAACGGTGCACGTTTGGTGTGGGAGGATTCGACCCCTTCTGCGCCGGAGCTAACGCGTTAAACGTGCCGCCTGGGGAGTACGGTCGCAAGATTAAAACTCAAAGAAATTGACGGGGGCCCGCACAAGCGGTGGAGTATGTGGCTCAATTCGATGCAACGCGAAGAACCTTACCAGGCCTTGACATGCATCTCTAAGTTGGTGAAAGCCAGCGAGTCCCGAAAGGGACAATTTGCACAGGTGCTGCATGGCTGTCGTCAGCTCGTGTCGTGAGATGTTGGGTTAAGTCCCGCAACGAGCGCAACCCCTGTGAACTGTTGCCACCGAGCCGTGAGGCTCGAGCACTCTGTTCAGACTGCCCCGCTCTAACGGGGAGGAAGGTGGGGACGACGTCAAGTCAGTATGGCCCTTACGGCCTGGGCTGCACACGTACTACAATGCCCAGCACAGAACGATCCAAGACCGCGAGGTGGAGGAAATCACTAAAACTGGGCCCAGTTCAGATTGAAGTCTGCAACTCGACTTCATGAAGCCGGAATCGCTAGTAATGGCGCATCAGCTACGGCGCCGTGAATACGTTCCCGGGCCTTGTACACACCGCCCGTCACATCATGGAAGTCGCTTGTAGCCGAAGTCGGCGCGCTAACCGCAAGGAGGCAGCCGCCTACGCTATGAGCGGTAACTGGGATGAAGTCGTAACAAGGTAGCCGTAGGGGAACCTGCGGCTGGATCACCTCCTTTCTAAGGAGTAAGCGCTGCGCGCCGGTGACTCGTTAGATCGTTACGTCGTGAATCGGAAACATCCGAATCTCGATTTTCGAATTGCGATTCTCGGAGCGTCAGCACAGGTCGACGGCTAATTCCAAGAGCTAATCAATTGATAGTTCTTGGATATGCCGTGAAGACTTTGGAATCGAAAGAAACCAAAGCTTCAAGGGAGATCACGGTAACGCACAATTCAGTCTTTGCTGCACATCGACTGCAATGCCGGGTGACGCTCGCGAGATCGACATCCGGCATTTTTGTCGTCTCCTTCTGTCATTCCGAGCCCTTAGGCCGGTTGAGCTTGCGCCGACTGGCACTAACGACGCTTGTTAGGCGGGCTGGCCCAACGAGATGTTCAGCAGTTCTCGTTCAATTCACCGATTCGGCCGACCGAGATCTTCCGAACACAATGGATTTAGGAGACGCAATTCCCGCCTAGCGAGCAAACGTTGCCATCGGCTTTCTGCCCTCTTCAGCGTCGTGCAGGTCTACCCACGTTTGAATGTCGCCACGATCACCCAAGCCCGATCGCTCCTTGGCTGCCTGCAGGTCTGTGCTGGCATCATCTCGCCAGCCACGCTTGCTTAGAAACGCATTCCAGATTGCAATTTCTTCTTCGTTGGGCCGCTGGCCCCGCTCGAAACACCATTCGAGGATTTCATCGTCCGATCCACCCTTCAGTGTTCGCTCCACAAGATCATCGTAATTTACACCAAGAAATCTTGTGCAACGGGCGTCGAACATCGTGGGATCTTCATCGACGCCGGTAAAATAATCTGGCGGCAATTCCCCTCGGGCTTTTAGCCGGATCTTGTCCAGCATCCGCGCAAAATAAATCAGGCCTTTTGTCTCAACGTGATCGCTACAAGGATTCTGAGTTTGCATTCAAACAAAAACTTCTTGCCTTGTGGCAAACTGTCAACGGTCCACTCGGCGAGAACTGGCCAGACCACTTCGACGGAAGCTTGCGGTTATCAGCAGTTGGCTTAATGAGCACAATTCGAAACGTGAAAGGAATCTCAGCCAGGAAGCAAGATAAGAAGCAGCGTCGACGCCATTCGCTGATGGCTTTTGAAATGATTCGTTTGGACCGCTCTTCAGAAGAACCGCTGCATGAACAACTTTACCGCCAGATTCGCGATGAATTGGTTTCCACAACTTTCAACAACAATTCTTCCCGACTTCCCTCCTCTCGCGATCTGGCGGTCGACCTAAGAGTATCCCGATTCACCGTAAACGTCGCTTTCTCGAGACTTCATTCGGAAGGTTATCTTCAATCGAAAATCGGATCGGGAACATTCGTCGCCGAGCAGTTACCTGAAACTTTTCTAAGTGCACAAACCAGAAGAGAAGAACCACACACGGAACGTCCCCCTCGCCTCTCTGATCGGGTAAGAAATATTCCGGACCATCGAGCTGGAAAACAATTCGATTTTGGTATAGCCGGTCCACCCGGCGTCACGTTTGTCCCCGCTGTTGCGGCGCTGGACGAATTTCCAATTGAAATATGGGAGCGACTTAGAGCAGAAGTGCTCGCAAAAAAGGGAGCGCACTTACTCCAGTATGCTTCAAGTCGTGGCGACCCCGATCTGCGCAAAGCGCTCGCGACCTATTTATGCGATTACAGAGGTGCGCGCTGTCATCCAGACCAAATCATCATCACTGCCGGAACGCAGCAGGCAATGATGATCAGCGCAATGGCTCTCGTAAATCGAGGGGAGATTGCTTGGATCGAGGACCCGGGCTTTTACCAGGCTCGCCGGACTTTTGGGTTCGCAGGGGCAACCGTCGTTCCGAGGCCTGTCGATCGAGAAGGGTTAACGATCGGGAGACCGCCGAAGCAACGCTCACCAAAAATCATCTACGTCACTCCCTCTCACCAATTTCCGCTCGGCATGACGATGAGTCTCTCGCGAAGAACAGCCTTAATCGATTTTGCGCGTACCTGCGACGCGTACATTTTTGAGGACGACCATAATTCCGAATTTCGGTATACCGGTCCCCCGCTCCCTTGTTTACAGGGACTCGATAACGCCGGCCGTGTCATCTATGCGGGCACAATGAGTAAGATCCTCTACCCATCCTTGCGCCTGGGTTATATCCTGGCACCGGAACAGTTGATCGAACCAATGATCAAGATTCGTGCCGTGATGGACCAACACTCTCCGGCGATTGATCAGGCGACGCTGGCTCGATTCCTGACTGAGGGATTTTTTCTGAGTCACATCAAGCGAATGCGGAAACTATATTCTGACCGACGAGAATACTTCATCGAACAATTCAACAATTTGCTGAGTAAGTACTTCACACTGGAAATTCCGGAAGCCGGGTTGCATTTCGTTGCCTGGCTACTACGGAAAACGGACTTGCCCTTAATTACTCGTATCTGTCGTGAGATCGGTTTCAGACCGTCGCCATTGTCCTCCTGCTTTATGAAAGCACAGCCGGAGCCTGCGCTCACTTTCGGATTCGCCGCATGGTCACGTGCACAGATTCGCGAAGGCCTCAGCAAATTCGCGGCGGCGCTGAATTCCAGATTGAAGTAGGCAACTCGGCAATTCGCTCAGCTACACGGCTGAGCTCGTGGATCAGCTGCCCGTTAATGGTTTCGAAATGGATCGTACGAAACGAGCGAAGTGGCTCTGGTCGTAACTCAAGGCGTGTCCCTAAGGTGTCGTCATCAAGAATTCAACCAAGGAAATAAACCATGAAAACACAACTCATAACCAAAAGGACCAACCATATCTTTCTCACTATTCTGATCAGTGTGTACGGCGGTGTGGCAGTAACGCCGATCCATGCACAGGAACAGAGAGAGGCGAAGCATTCAAACCAATACCAGGTGTCGAGCCTCCCCACTCTTGGCGGAACGAGTAACGCCGGAAACAGTATCAATAATCAGACTTGGGTAGCGGGTTACTCCAGGCTGACGGGAAATCAGAGTCGGCATGCTGCTCTATGGCGCAACGGCTCGCTTTCAGACCTCGGCACACTTGGCGGTCCAAACAGCAGTGTCACATGGAACGTGAAGAATACTCAGGGCATCATCGTGGGTATCTCTCAAACCGCCGATCCGGAGCCGTTGGGCGAGGCTTGGAGTAGCGCTGCATTCTACACTGGGCCTTTCACAGTCGGTTTCATCAATCTCGGATTTGTTTGGGAAAACAACCAAATGAGAGGGCTTCCAAACTTTCAAGGCGGCCATAACGGCTTTGCTACGGGAGCCAACAATCTCGGTGAAGCAGTCGGATGGGCGGAGAACGATGTTCATGATGTCACATGCGTCTCGCCACAGGTGCTCCAGTTTCTTCCGGCCAAGTGGACCTTGGGACCACCAGACGTAATTCAAGATCTGCCTCTAATCCCAGGCGACACCTCGGGAGCCGCAACGGCGATCAACGATAACGGTCAAATCGTGGGAATTTCGGGCATTTGCGACCAGGCGGTCGGAAGACATACCGCGAAACATGCCGTGCTTTGGGAAAATGGCACCGTGACGGATATTTATCCAGATGCGGCAGCCCCGTGGTGGAACACGCCCACCGCGATCAATGAACTAGGTGATATCGTAGGTTTTGCCGGTGACCCTGCGTTTGTAGAGGGCGACGTTCTACATGCGTTTATGTGGAGCAGGGAAGATGGGATTCGACCTCTCAAACCCTTGAAGGGTCGTACACCAAAACATGTAGACAGTGAGGCTTACGATATTAACGAACGTGGCCAGATTGTCGGTACCTCATGCGATGCGAATTTCGTCGATTGCCGTGCCGTTATTTGGGAGCACGGCGCCTACCCCACTGACCTCAACGACCTCAAAGGCAGTTTCCCTATTCGTCTCGAAACCGCGAAAGGCATAAACGATAACGGAGAAATCACGGGTAGAGCCATCGATGCAAATAGTGTGAGAACACCGTATTTGGCGGTACCTGTCGTAAGATAATAACGAGCAAGAACAGGTCCGCTTTCTTAGCGCGCGAATGCCGGATGGCGACTTCAAGGATCGCCATCCGGCTTTAGCTTGTACCGAAGCCTACGAATGCAGTAACCGTGCTCTCTGGCATTTGCAATCCGCAATCCACAATCTAAAATCGAAACTTCACGGGGGCATAGCTCAGTTGGTAGAGCGCCAGCTTTGCAAGCTGGAAGTCAGGGGTTCGAATCCCCTTGCCTCCAGTCTTCGCTCGCGTCGAGAGAAGAGCAAAGATTGTCCCGGCAAAGTTTTGACGGAGGCGGATCTCCGAAGAGGTGACTAATGAGCCGTGATCTGTGATAGAAAAATCTAGCGGATCGCTTGACCGATCACAGATCACTGATCACTGTTGAGTTCCGCGAAGCGCGGGCCTGTAGCTCAGTTGGTTAGAGCATGCGCTTGATAAGCGCAGGGTCACTGGTTCGAGCCCAGTCAGGCCCATTTCCCCTTCTCATCGCAACCCTGGTCGGATAAAGGATCGCCGAGTTCAGACCGCCCTTCGTTAAAACTGGAAATAAATAAATGGTACTGGCCCGGTCGCTGGAAAAAGCTCCAGCGCCAGAAACAGGCAAACATATGCCGGGATTTGAATGCGCGCTGGTTGCAAGGCAAGACGATCAATGAACTGAGTGCGTTCTTGCGCTACGGCCAGAAACAAGGAGATGAAAAAGAGCACAAGCGTCCCGGTCGTCAGCAGGAATTCGCCAGTTACATGATGGAAACCGAACAGGCCACTTAAGACATATCCACTCACCTGGAGATTCTGGCCACGGATGAATGGCATACCTATGACGAAGGACATGAACAGAAGCGTAACGCTAATTGGCACAAAATAGCGTTTTTTCATAATTCCCGGAATCACTGTCCCAGCTGTTGCCTGCTCAAAGAAACGGTAACCTATCAACAACATTCCCTGATACACGCCGAACAGGATAAATGTCCAACTGGCGCCATGCCAAAATCCCACAAGCACCATGGCAATCATCAAATTTCGATATAATACCAATGATCCCTTTCTTGATCCCCCGAGTGGGATGAACACGTAGTCCCGCACCCACGAGGAGAGTGTCATGTGCCACTTCTGCCAGAATTCACGCGGATTTTTGGATAGCAATGGGCGCAAAAAATTGAGAGGAAACTCAAAACCTAGCAGCCTTGCGCAACCGCGGGCGATGTCGGTATAACCGGAGAAATCGAAGAAGACCTGCATCGCAAACGCGATACAGCCTGTCCATGCAGCCACCCAGCCGGGATGCGCAGTCGGATTGTTAAAATACGTGTCCGACACGACGGCGAACCGATCCGCAAATATCATCTTCTTCACAAGCCCGGACAGAACGAGAATGATTCCGCTCTGCACCATCATTGCTGTCGGGCGTCGCCAGAATTGTACTTGAGGAAGGAATTGCCCCGCGCGAATGATCGGTCCGTTAATGAGATGAGGAAAAAATGAAATAAAGAGCGCGTAGTCGATGAAGTTTCTTACAGCCTTCATCTTTCCCCAGTAGACATCGATCGTGTAAGAAAGGCTGGCGAACGTATAGAAACTGACTCCGAGCGGAAGAATAATTTGCAAAACAAACGATGACTCGGGTATGTGGAGTAGAGTAGCCAACGAGCTGGCAAAGAAGTCGAAGTACTTAAAGAAACCGAGGATTCCCAGGTTAACTACGAGGCTGATCGCCAGTAGAAGTCTTTTGCGGCGACCGCTCGCAATTTCCAGCCATATCCCCAGAACGTAGTCCACCACTGTGGAGGTTACGATCAGCCCGATAAACCGCGGGTCCCACCACATGTAGAAGATATAGCTTGCGCAAAGCAGTATTAATTTGCCGATGCGAAATGGGACGCTGTAGAACAGAACGACCACAATCAGGAAGAAAATCCAGTACTGAAAACTGTTAAATAACATCAGTGATAGCGCTCCTGGCTGCCAACATCCCCGGATATCGATTTGGATACTTCGAGCGATCTGGCTGGCAGGTAGTTGTGAGTAGAGGTTAGCCGCGACTGTGCGTCACCGGATTGTAATCGGCCGACGAGTTCAGCTACCAATCTCTCTGTAAATCTGCGCCTTCCCTTCGCGTTCAGGTGATAGCCGTCGAAGTAATATTCGGGCTTCTCAAGAAAATCGAACGTTTGTTCAGGAAGTGAAAAAGCTGCTCTCTTAGTCAACGTCCTTGGAAAAGCAGGATCGCCTGTGACAGACGATCCGGGAAGCCCCCCAAACGGGCTACGTGGAACAGGCGTAAGGACAATTGCGGTGGAGCTGTTCGAATAACGATCAAAGATGCGCTGAATCCAACCCCGCTGCAGTCTGATGAAGTGCTCCCTTTCCGACTCGGGCCGGGGGTTTAGGCTCTGCCTGATGAGTTGCCTCTGAGCCTCAGTTAAATTTGGCGGGAAACTTACCTGGTGAGTCTTCGGATCATAAGACGTGCCTGCTATATCGGAATTTCGACCCTCATACGCAGCGCGGGAACGGAGTCGCGCTGCCTCTAGTCGAATACTTCCTAGCCGTCCACTTGGATGTTGAAGCAGATCGAGAACATCACTCTGGTACGCCGATCCCCGGAGGATGCACGCCGTAAACGCTCTGAAACGATCCGACCACTGGTGAAAGGCAGAGGCAAACCGGAAACAATCGCCATAGCGCAGCATTGGAGCTGCCAT